>Ga0114129_10008165_pt1 | contig 14913 bp, 13 predicted proteins | sample RhiMetdeltSRZDD1_FD_80071 | JGI IMG/M metagenome (GOLD analysis project Ga0114129, IMG submission 80071) | Populus rhizosphere microbial communities from Tennessee, USA - Rhizosphere MetaG P. deltoides SRZDD1 (version 2) (version 2) | ecosystem: Host-associated > Plants > Roots > Rhizosphere >...
GCCGACGGCGGCCTCGTCCACCCGGACACGCTCCTCGGACGGTGGAAGCAGCTCGTGAAGGTGGCGGGCGTCACGCCGATCGGGATCGACGGCGCTCGCCACACGCACGCCGAGATCGCGCTCGCTGCCGGCGTCCGGTTGGACGTCGTGAGCCGCACCCTCGGCCACGCCAGCAGCGCGTTCACTGCCGACCAGTACAGCCACGACTCCGACGCCGCAGCGGCCGAGGCGGCCGAGATCGTAGGCCGAGCGATCCAGGGGCGCATGCCGTAACTCGTGAGGGTATCGGGGAAATGACGAGGGGCCGGAGAACCCGGCCCCTTCCCGTTCCCGCTGGAAGATCTCGTCGCGGGGGCAGGATTCGAACCTGCGACCTCTGGGTTATGAGCCCAGCGAGCTACCGGACTGCTCCACCCCGCACCACGAGGCTAGCAAGCTCCTCCGAGGAACGCCAAGCGGAGCTAGACGGCCTGCCACCCCTCCACGACCGGATGGTCCTTCGGCTGGGGGCCGGCCTGGGCCGCGCCGCCCGGAGAGCCGAGGCCCGTGGTCTCGAACCACTCAGCATTGACCTTGGTGAACTGCTTCCACTCCCCCGGGAGGTCGTCCTCGGGGAAGATCGCGGTCACGGGGCAGACCGGGACGCACGCGTCGCAGTCTACGCACTCGTCGGGCTGGATGTAGAGCATCCGCGGCCCCTCGTAGATGCAGTCCACTGGGCACTCGTCGACGCACGCCTTGTCCTTCACGTCGATGCAGGGTTCGGCGATCACGTACGCCATGTCATCAATCCTCCAACATCGCCCATACCCGCGACCCGTCCGAGGTCAAACCATCGCGAGGAGCGAGGGCGGTAGCATCGCTCGGTGATGGCTCGGACGGTCGCATCCCTCCTGGACGGGCAGCCGGTCGACGGCGCCCCCGGTGGGACCCTCGCGATCCCGAACCCGGCGCATCTCGATGAGGTCGTCGCCGACGCGCGACTGGGCGACGCCGAGACGTTCGTCGAGGCGTGCCGGCGGGCCACGGCGGCGCAGCCGGCGTGGGCCGCGGTGCCGGCGCCGGTCCGCGGTCGGGCGATCCAGCAGTTCGGCAGGCTGGTCGAGGAGAACCTCGAGCCGCTCTCCCAATTGATCACCCGGGAGATCGGCAAGCCGATCAAGGAGTCCCGGGGCGAGGTCCAGGAAGTGGTCGACACCTGCAACTTCTTCCTGGGCGAGGGCCGCCGGCTCTACGGCCAGACCGTTCCCTCCGAGATGCCGGACAAGCAGCTGTTCACGTTCCGGGCGCCGGTCGGCACCTGCGCGATCGTGACCGCCGGGAACTTCCCGGTGGCGGTCCCCTCCTGGTACCTCGTGCCGGCGCTCGTCTGCGGCAACACGGTCGTGTGGAAGCCGGCCGAGTACACGCCGGCCACCGCCGAGGCGTTCGCGAAGCTGCTGCTGCACGCGGGCCTGCCGAGCGGCGTGTTCCACATGGTGCTGGCCGACGGCGCTCGAACCTTCGAAGGGATCGAACGCGCACTCGATGAGGACGTGCTCGACAAGGTGGGGTTCACCGGCTCCACGGACGTGGGGCGCCGGATCGGCGAGCTCTGCGGGCGGCACCTCCAGTCGCCGTGCCTGGAGCTCGGGGGCAAGAACCCGCTGGTGGTGATGCCGGACGCCGACCTGGACCTCGCCGTGGAAGGCGCGCTGTTCAGCGGGTTCGGGACGGCCGGCCAGCGGTGCACGTCGCTCGGCACGCTGATCGTCCATCGCGATGTCCACGACGACCTCGTGGCCCGGTTCACGAAGGCCGTGACGGACGCGCCGATCGGCGATCCGACCGAGGACGTCCTGTACGGGCCGATGATCTCGGAGCGGTTCGCCGACCGCTTCGAGGGCTGGCTCGAGCTGATCCGACCGCATCACGCGATCTCCGGGTCGTCGGCGGTCGGTCGGATCACGCCGGCGAACCCGCGGACCGGGTTCGTCGGCGATCCCGAGGCCGGCCTGTACGAGCACCCGGTGATCGTTGATGGGGTCACGATCGACGACGACCTCGCCCGCACCGAGACCTTCGGTCCGATCGTGGGGATCGCCTCGTTCGACACGTTCGACGAGGCCCTCGAGCTGGCGAACGCCCCGGGGTACGGGCTCTCGAGCAGCATCTACACGACCGACCCGCTCAACGTGTTCCGCTTCCGCGAACGGATCTCCGCCGGCATGGTGAGCGTGAACAACTCGACCTCCGGCGCCGAGGCGCATCTGCCGTTCGGCGGCAACGGCCGCTCCGGCAACGGCAGCCGTCAGTCCGGGATCTGGGTCCTCGACCAGTTCACTCGGTGGCAGGCGATGAACTGGGACTACTCGGGGCACCTGCAGAAGGCCCAGATGGACACCGCGGACGTCGAAGCCGACCTCGGCTTCCGGCTCCCGGACGACTAAGGGCTCGGCGAGGGCGTCGGCGACCCGGCCGGCGTCGTCTGGCCGGATGACAACTGGTTCGCCTGCTCGATCAGCGACTTGGCCTGCTCGACCTCGGACTGATACGTGCCCAGGTCGCCGGCTCGCAACGCGGTCTCGGCCGCGGCGAAGTGGTCGACGGCCTGCGCGATCAGCCGATCGATCCGCTCCTGCACCGTGCCCCCGCCTCCGCCGCCGGGCGGCGGCGGGCCGCCGCCCGTCGTGGCGCCGGTGGCCCCCTGGATCGCGTCGGGAAGGTTGTTGGCTACCGACACCGTGGTGCCGTTGACCACGACCACCAGCTTCAGCTCCGGCACCGAGGACTCCTGCCGGGCGCGCACGTACATCGGCTGCACGTAGAGGATCGAATCCTCGATCGGGATCGTCAGGAGATCGCCGAACCGGACCTCGGAGCCCCCGGTCCCGAGCAGCGTCCTCGCCTCCGAGAAGTCCTGGTCCGAGTTGATCCGGGAGAAGACGAGGCTGGGGCCGTCCACGTCTCGACCCGGTGGGAAGCGGAACGCGACCAGGTTCCCGTAGCCCTCGGGATCGGAGTTCGCCGACATCCAGGCCACCAAGTTCAATCGGTTCTCCGGCTGGAACGGCAGCACCAGGTGGAAGTGCTCCTCGGACTCCCCCGGCACCTTCATCAGGAGGTAGTTCGGTTGCAGCTTGGGCTGGGTGATGCCGCTCGCGACCTGCTCGTCGGTGAGGGGGATCGTCGGATCGTCCGGGATCTCCCAGAAGTCCTGCTTCCGGTAGAACACGCTGGGGTCCTGGACGTGGTAGCTCGCGAACTGGAAGGCCTGCGCCTGGAAGAGGTTCTCGGGATACCGGAAATGGATCCGGACGTCCTCGGGCGCATCCTCGATCGGGGTGAACACACCCGGGAACGCCCGGTTCCAGACCTGCATGATCGGCTCGTTCAGGTCCGCGTAGTACGTGACCGTCCCGTCGTACGCCGAGACGACGACCTTCACCGAGTTCCGCATGTAGTTCACGGTGTGCGACGGGGTCAGGGCCCCGTCGGTGGCCTGGAGCAGATCGAGCTTCTGCGAATAGGGGTAGCCGTCGGACGTGGTGTAGGCGTCCCAGATCCACACGTAGCCGCTCGGTGTGATGGCCAGGTACGGGTCCCCGTCGAACGTCAGGAACGGCATCGGGTCCTTCGCGCGCTCCGTGATGCTCCGCTTGATCAGGATCCTGCTGTTCGCGTCGACCTGACCTGAGATCACCAGGTTGATGTCGCGGAAGCGCCACGCGAAGAGCGTCCGGCGGAACAAGCCCCCGAGCTGGATGCCGCCCTTGCCGTCGTACGTGAAGGGGCGCTCGCCGGTCGCCCCCTCGAAGTCGAGCTCGTCGGTCTTCGAGTTCACCACGGAGAAGTCGACGTCGTTCAGCTCCCCGTAGTAGAGCCTCGGCTGGTCGGTGGCCGGCTCCCCCGCGGGCGGGATGTCTTCCAGGCTGAGGACCGGAGCTCCTTCGGCCGTCGTCGAGTTCACCTGCGCCGCGACGGCCCCGAACCCGTGCGTGTACACCAGGTGCTTGTTCTGCCAGGTCTGGGCGCCTGCCTGGATCCCGTTCTGGGTCACCTCACGGCCCGAGACCATCAGGACGCGCCGCTCCTGACCCAGCTGGTAGCGATCGACGTCGACGTCGGCGAAGTCGTAGTACTGACGGATCCGCTGCACCGACTGGAAGTTCTCCTTCAGCACCGAGGGCCGCCACAGGCGGATGTTCGAGATGGTCGGCTCGTTGTCCTTCACCGCCTGGGCGCTCACGACCGGCTGGAACGGACGCTCCTCGAGGTCGATCTGGTCGAGCGCGAACGCCCGGCGCGTCGCGGCGATGTTCCGCTGGATGTAGGTCTTCTCGTACTGCTGCTCGTTCGGGGTCACGCGGAACTGTTGGATGAACGCCGGATACGCCGTCCCCAGCAGGATCGAGACCAGGAGCAGGAGTCCCACCGCGATGATCGGGAGGCTCCAGACCCGGAACCGAGCGTTGACGAAGAACAGCACGGCGCAGATCAGCGCCACGATGGCCAGGAACGTCAGCGCGGGGAGCCGTGCCTTCACGTCGGTGTAGGAGGCCCCGTGCACCACGCCGTGCTCCGAGGTGAGCAGATCGAACCGCCCGAGGTAGTAGCCCCACGCCTTCGCCAACAGCACCAGTCCGAGGAGCACGGACAGGTGTGCCCGCACCTGCGGGTCGACCTTGTCCCGCAGGCCCACCGCCTGCGGCCGGATCCCGCCCTGGAGGAAGTGTCCGATCCCGACGATCACCGTCACCCCCACCAGCGAAGCGAACAGCCAGCTCTGCAGGTACTTCAGCCACGGAAGCGTGAAGACGTAGAACGCCGGGTTCCGGTGGAAGACGGCCTCCGGTTCCCCGGCGAACTCGACCCCGCTGGAGGACCGCCAGAGGAGGAACTCCTGCCAGTGACGCGCGGCTGCCAGCCCGACGAACAGGGCCAGCACCGCCGCGCCGACCGGGATCGCCCAGCGCAGGTACGGCTCGATGTTCTCCCGGAAGCGTTCGACGATCTCCTGCTCCGGCGTGAGGGCCACGACCCTGGGCGCCAGGCGGCGGGTGACGATCAGGTTCACCACCAGCAGCGCGAAGAACGTGATGAAGAACGCGGACGCCAGACCTGCCTGCGCCCAGAGCCTCGTCCAGAACACCGTCGAGAGGCCGACCTCGCGATACCACAGGATGTCCACGTAGAAGCTCGACAGGAACGTGAGCAGCAGGAACAGCACGAGCAGGGCGACGAAGACGAGGACGGGCCAACGTCGGCGGGGGCCCGGGATCCGCACGGTCGTGGAGGACATCCGCCCGCAGCCTAGCTCAGGGCGACGTTTCCGATGACCGAAGCGCGGCGACCGACTGGTCGAACGTCGACACCCCGATCACGCGGAGGTCGCCGCGCTCCACCCCGCGGAGCTCCTTCAGGTTGCCTCTGGGCACCAGCAGGATGTCGGCGCCGGCGTCCCGCGCGGCCACCACCTTGTCCCGCACCCCGCCGATCGGCCCGATCTTCCCCTCGACGTCGATCGCACCGGTCCCGGCGATCGTGCGGCCGTCCGTGAGGTCGCCGGGAGTCAGCAGGTCGTAGAGCCCGATCGCCCACATCAACCCGGCGGAAGGCCCCCCGACGTCGCCGCTCTGGATCGTGATGTCGAACGGGAACGGCTCGACCAGCGAGACCCCGATCAGCGGACGATCCGTCCCCGGGCATCGCCCCTTCTCGACCCGCACGGTGCGGGTGCGGTCGCCGGACTCGACCACGATCGCCAGCCGGTCCCCCGCGGGCGCACGGTGGAGGACCCGCGATGCCTCCTCGCGAGAGTCGATCCGCTCGCCGTCGATCCGCGTGATCACGTCGCCGGCGAACAGGTGGCCGTCGGCGGGGCAGCCCGGGCCGACCACCTCGATCAGGGCCCCGTCGGCGTGTCGTTCCGGGTACCGGGTGAGCTCGGAGAGCACGACGACGGCGGCGTCGATCTTGCTCTGGTCCATCTCGGACCGAGCCAGCCGCTCCTCGTCGGCGGGGGTGAACCCGGGCGGATACAGGACCCGCTCGCCGACCACCGCCCGTTCGGGGTCGATCCACGCCGCCAGAGCACCGACGGCGGTCACCCTCGTGAACCGCACGGTCGTCATCACGAGATGTCCGGCGGCGGGGAACGTCTGCACACCCTCCACATGGATCAGCGGGATCACCTCCCGCGCCGGGCCAGGGCCGACCGCGTAGTACGGCAAGGGGAACCAGCCGATCGCGAACGCCCCGCCGATCAACAGGACGAAGCCAGCGGCGCGGACGGCTCGGCGCATCCACGCGATGGTACGGGCGGAGGAGAGATCGGCCGGTCCCTCGCGGGCCGGACACGGCGGGGGTACCCTCGAGGTTCGGTGACCGGATACGTCGTGATCGTCGCGCTGTCGGTGGGCGTGGGCGTGGTCGTGTACCACCTCACCGCTCGGATGCCGATGGCCGAGGAGGGCCCGGAGATGTGGGTAGGGGCGGCGCCTGCGGAGCAAACGCCGCCCCCACCCCCCTCGAACTTCGAGCGCCTCTCGATCTCGCACGACCGCTTGACCTGGCACGACCGGTTGACCGGAACCTTCGGTCTGGTCGTCGCCGTTGCGTTCGGAGCCGGCGCCCTCGCGTTCGCGATCTACCTCGCCGGTTCGACCGTGATCGCGTTGCTGAAGCAGGCCGCCGGGACCTAAGCGTCGACGGCCGGCACCTCGGGCGTGATGTCGCGGAGTTCCATCACGAGCTGGTTCGAGATCTGCTCGTCGTCGCGGAGCCGTCCCTCCAGGTTGACCTCGCCGGCCCATCCCGCGAGCGCCGTCCGGGTGGCGTCGTCGTAGACGCCCGCCGCGTCGCCCTCGTACCGACCGATCGCGGCGAGCCGTCGCTGCAGATCCGCGACGAGCGCCGGTGACGCGAGCAGGAGCGGGTCGTGGCGGACGAGCATCGTCGAGTCCCAGACCTCGAAGAGCCGCGCGAGCTCGGTCGGCGCATCTGGATGATCGTCCACGCGGAGGTCGATGTATCGGTCGTTGCGTCCCTCGTAGCCGCCGCCCTCCCGAACGACGAGCAACGCCGCCGACTGTCGGCCACGGCGGTCGCCGCCGGCGGCGTCGCCCGCCAGCAACGCGGCCAGGAGCCGGTCGCTCAGGTCGCCCCCGGTCGCACGGAACGCCCGCGCGACCTCCGCCACGACCTGCTCCCCCACCAAGATGTTGCCCTGGGCGGCGAACCCGGACCCGGTGAGGCCACCGGCCCACTCCATGCACTTCCCACCGGTGAACGTGGCGGCTCGGCCGGCCGCGTCGACCACCCCGACCTGGCGGTCCTCGCGACCCTCGTCCGCATCGAGCAGCTGCTCGACCGCCGACCCGGCGGCGACGCCCTCCCCCATCAACGCGAGCCCGTCCGGACCGAACGAGGTGTTCGCCCACGACTGCGTGGCGACCGCGCCGACGCCCGCCCTGGCCCACGGCACGACGGCTCCCACGCACGGGAACTTCGAAGCGACCGCGACGCCCCAATCGCCGGCGTCCGGATCCGCCGCCACGATCGAGAACGTCACGACGAGCCCCGGCGGAGGAGCTGGAACGACGAGCGGTAGTCGTCGAGGTGCTCGAGCATCCGGCCGGCGCCGCGGACGACGGTCTCCATCGGCCGCTCGACGACGTGGACCGGTACCTCGCACTCCTGGGCCAGGAGCATGTCCAGGCCGCGCAGCAGGCTCCCCCCGCCCGTGAGGAACATCCCGGTCTCCAACACGTCATGCGTGAGCTCCGGTGGGGCTTCTGCCAGGGTCATCCGCGCCTCCTCGACGATCGCCCCCACAACCGGCGCCATCGCCTGCCGGATCTCGTCCTCGTCGACCAGCACCTCGACCGTGTTGCCGCTGGCGAGCTCCCGGCCGATCACCCTGGCCGCCCGCCCTCCGGGAGAGGGGAAGGCCGACCCGATCGCGATCTTCAGCTCCTCGGCCGACTTCTCGCCGATCGCGACGTCGTAGCGGGAGCGGATGTGCTCCTGGACCGCCGCGTCGAGGTCGAACCCGCCGATCCTCGCCGAGCGTCCCGACACCACCCCACCCATCGAGACCACGGCCATCTCCGATCGCCCGCCGCCGATGTCCACGACCAGGTTGCCGAGCGGCTCGTGCACCGGGAGGTTGGCGCCCACCGCGGCTGCGAGCGGCTCCTCGACCGGGACGACCTGCCGACCGCCCGCGTACCGGATCGCCCGCTCGAGCGCTCGGCGCTCGACCGGCGAAGCGGCCGGGGGCATGCAGACGACCACCCGAGGCTTCGGGAACCGCGTGACGCCGACACGGCCGAACACCACGGCGAGCATGCGTTGCGTCACGTCGAACTCGGTCATCGTCCCGGCGCGGAGCGGACGGAACGCGAGCACGTTGCCCGAGTCGCCCCCCAACATCTGCCAGGCTGCCTCGCCCATCGCCACGACCTCGCCGGTCCCACCGTGGAGCGCGACGACCGTGGGCTCCTGGAAGACGACGCCGTCCCCCTGGCGGTACACGAGGGTGTTGGCGCTGCCGAGGTCGATCGCGAGGTCGCGGCCCACTAGCTCCCCATGACCCACTCGGCCTCGCCGGAGACCAGCGCCTCTTTCTTCCAGATGGGGACGTCGTCCTTCAGGCGTTCGATGCCGTGCCGGCAGGCATCGAACGCCTCCGCGCGGTGCGGCGCGGAGCACGCCACGACCACCGACGCTTCGCCGATCGCCAGGTCGCCGATCCGGTGCAGGATCGCGACCTTCTTCACCGGCCAGCGCTCCAGCATCTCGGCGGCGATCTCCGTAAGGCGCCGTGTCGCCAGCTCGTCCCACGCTTCGTAGTGGAGGCCCGTCACGTCGCCGGCATCGGACCGATCGCGAACGGTGCCGACGAACAGGCACGTACCGCCCGCACCGGGATCGCCGACGAAGGCGAGCGCCTCGTCGACGGGGATCGGGGCGGCCGAGATGCGAACCAGGAGGGGCTCGGACACGGCGGACATCGTATCGAGAGGTCCCCGTAGCATGGAGGGATGAGCGACGAGTTCGGTTTCCCGTTCGGCGATCCGGAGGCCTTCAATGACGCGCCGCTGTTCCGCGAGCTGCAGCGGGTGATGTCCTCATCGACCGGCCCCGTCAACTGGGAGCTGGCACGCCAGGTGGGCGTGGCCAACGCCGTCGAGGCCGGGTCGGACACGGAGCCCTCCGACGCGGACCGCCGGATGCTCGACGACGCGGTCCGCGTCGCCGAGCTGCAGGTCGCTCGGTTCACCGGGCTCTCGGGGCCCGCGGACGTCGCGCAGGTGCGCGCCGTCCGCCGCGCCGAGTGGGTGAACGCGAACGCCGAGAGCCTGAAGGCGCTGCTGGAGCCGGCGGCGCGACGCCTGAACGCCGCGATCGAGGAGAGCGCCGGCGGGCAGCTCCCGGCCGAGGTCGGACAGCTGTCGGTGTTCCTCGGACAGCTGTCCCCGCTCCTGCTCGGCACGCAGGTCGGGCAGGTCCTCGGCATGCTGGCCCAGCGGGTGATGGGCCAGTACGACATCGCGGTCCCGCGGACCGGTCCCGGCCAGCTCCTGTTCGTGGTCCCCAACCTGGCGGCCTTCGAGCACGACTGGTCCCTCGACCCGCGCGAGTTCCGCACGTTCGTCGCCCTCCACGAGGTCACGCACCGCTTCGAGTTCGGCCAACGATGGGCGCGCGACCGCTTCCTGGAGCTCCTCGACGACTACCTCTCGACCCTCAAGCTCGACCTCGAGGGGATGCGATCCCGGCTGACCGCGATCGACCCGTCCGACCCGGAGGCGCTCGGCCGGCTCGCGGAGTCCGACGAGGGGCTGTTCTGGGCAGACCTCGACGACGAGCAGCGCCTGAAGCTCGGCCGGATCCAGGCCTTCATGGCCTCGGCGGAGGGGTACGGCGACCACGTGATGCGTGTGCTCGGCGCCGAGCTCCTCGGCACGTACCCGCGGATCGAGGAAGCGATGAAGCGATACCGCGAGGGCGAGCACGGCGATCCGGTCTTCGAACGTCTCCTCGGTGTCGACATGAAGCGGCAGCAGTACGAGAAGGGCCTGGCGTTCTGCGAGACCGTCGTCAGTCTCACGGACGAGGCGACGCTCGCCCGCATGTGGTCCTCGGCGGAGGCGCTCCCGTCGCTGCCGGAGCTGGAGGAACCGAGGCTCTGGCTGGCGCGCACCGTCTGACGGTCCCGCGAACCGGGTCGGCTATCATCCCGCGCGATGAGCCTCGGTGAGCTGATCTCGGCGGCCGTCGTCGATCAGCGGGTCTGGGATGCGTACCGCGAGAACGCGCCCGACGGCGTCTATCTGGTCGGACAGCCCGGACCCGCGCTCCCGTTCATCGTGTTCCGTGCCTGGAAGGTGCCGACCGGCTTCGTCGCGGAGGAGGTCCGGCTCGTCGGCCCGTCCGGCCGAACGCTGTACCGGTGGGGACCGGAGGTCCGCCGGATGAAGGGAGCGATGGACCTCACCGTCGAGACGGATCTGGTGGCCGACGCGACGCTCGAGGAGTCCGGGACGTACGTGGCGTCGTTCATCCTCGACGACGAGGTCGTCGGCGAGATCGAGTTCCCTGTCTACGTCCAGGCGCCGATCGGGAAGCTGCCGAAGGAGGCGGAGGATGGACTGCGGAAGTCCGACGTGATCTGGGTCGGCACGCACGTCGATGGGGACGTGCGAACGGCGCCGGTCTGGTTCGCGTACAAGGACGGGAGGATCTACCTGCTGTCCTGCCCGGACGCCGATGCGAACGAACAGACGGTGCCGGGCGTGCCGGACGCGCGGGAGCTGGTGGTCGTGACGCGCCGGAAGGGCCGGGAGACGGCACTCCAGGAGTTCCGCGCCGCGCAGCGTCGGCTCGAGGGTGCCGAGTGGGAGAACGCGGCGAAGATGCTGGTCGATCGGCGCCGGAGCCGGGTCGGACCGCCCGAGGACTCGATCGCCCGCTGGCGGGGGAAGTGCGACATCGTCGAGCTGATCCCGGACGTGCCGTCGAGCTCGACGGGCTGACGCCGGGCCTAGCGGTTCATCGAGCGGCCCACGGCCGCCGCGATCGCCGCCAGCTGCTCCCCGAGCTCCACGATCTCGTGTGGCAGCAGCGCCTGCGCGCCATCAACGAGCGCGGCCTCCGGGTCGGCGTGGACGTCCACCATCACCGCGTCGGCGCCCGCTCCCACCGCCGCGCGAGCCATCGCCGCCACCAGATGTCGCTTCCCGACCGCGTGCGACGGATCGACGATCACCGGCAGGTGCGACTCGTATTGCGCGACCGCCATCCCTGCGAGATCGAGGGTGTTCCGCGTCGACGGCTCGAACGTCCTGATCCCCCGCTCGCACAGGATGATCTCCGAGTTCCCCCGCTGCGCGACGTACTCGGCGGCCTGGAGCCACTCCTCGACCGTCATCGCCAGTCCGCGCTTCAGCATCACCGGCTTGCTGGAGAGCCCGACCTCCTTCAGCAGCTCGAAGTTCTGCGCGTTCCGCGTCCCGATCCGGATGCAGTCCGCGACCTCGGCGACGCGCTCGACCTGGTTCAGATCGACCACCTCGACCACGAACGGCAGCCCGGTTCGCCGCCGCGCCTCCTGGAGGATCTCGAGTCCGTCTTCGCCGAGGCCCTGGAACGAGTACGGCGACGTCCGCGGTTTGTAGACATCGCCTCGCATGATCGTCGCGCCGGCGGCGACCGCGGCGTCGACGGCCGCCATCGTCTGAGCCTCGTTCTCCACCGCGCAGGGGCCGGCGATCAGCGTGAACGTGTCCCGTCCCACCGGCGTGGTCCCGACCTTCACCGTCGTCGTCTCCGGGTGGAGGTCGCGGGCGACCATCTTGTACGGCTTGCCGATGCGGATCACGTGATCGACGCCGGCCATCTGCCGCCAATCGAGCGTCGCGAACCGCTCCGTGTCCCCCACGAGCCCGATGATCGTGTGGACCTGGCCTCGCGAGACGAACGCCTCACCGCCGAGGCCGCGGACCCGTTCCGCGACGGCCTCGATGTCCGCCTCCGTCGCTCCCTGTCTCATCACGACGACCATGCGCGTCTCCCTCCGTCGCCGGCTCGGGCCCGAGGACGGAACGGCCCCGGGTCTTCCGCCCGGGGCCTCTGTCGTTCCTTCGGCAGCAGGTGTTCTACCCCGGGCCGCGCCCGAAGGTGAAGAACCAGCCGCCGTACGAACGTTCCATGCGGCGCTCATGGTGCGCGCCCGGCGACGCCGATGTCAACCGACAGGGCTAGGATGCGGCTCGATGGCGATCACGGTGATCGATCACCCGCTCGTGCAGGACCTCCTGGCGCGACTCCGCGAGCGGGACACGGGCCCGGCCGAGTTCCGGACGCTCACGCGGCGGCTGGGGTGGCTCCTGGTGATCGAGGCGACCCGCGACCTCCAGACCGAGCCGATCTCGATCGAGACGCCGATGGAGGAGACGAAGGCCCGCCGGATCGACGAGCCGCTGGTGGCGATCCCGGTCCTCCGCGCCGGACTGGGGCTGCTGGACGCGGCGACCGATCTCTATCCCGACACGGTGGTGGGCTACCTCGGGCTCGAGCGGGACGAGGAGACGCTGGAGCCGCGCGACTACTACGCGAAGCTTCCTCCGATGGAGGGCCGGCGAGCGCTCGTCCTCGATCCGATGCTCGCGACCGGCGGCTCCGGGAGCGCCGCGATCTCGCACATCAAGCAGCACGCCCACCCGACCTCGATCTCGTTCGTGTGCATCGTCGCGGCGCCGGAAGGCGTCGCGAGGATCGGGGCCGATCACCCGGAGGTCCCGATCGTCGCGGCGGCGCTCGATCGGGAGCTCAACGGGGTCGGGTTCATCCTGCCCGGCCTGGGTGACTTCGGCGACCGGCTGCACGGGACCGAGTAGCTAGGACCCCCCGGCCCCCTCGTAGGCGCGTCCGGCCGCCGCAGGCGGCCGGACCCGCCCGACGAACCCCGCGATCGCGATGATCGTGACGACGTACGGGATCATGTTGATGAACTGCGGCGGCAGGGCCGAGATCACCGGGGCGTCGCGAAGCCGGAGCGGGATCGCCTGGGCGATCCCGAACAGGAACGCCGCGCCGACCAGTCGGCGCGGGTCCCAGTTCGACAGGATCAACGCGGCCAGCGCGATGAACCCCAGCCCCAGCGTCTGCCCCTCGCGCCAGTTCCCGACGATCTCGACCGAGAGGAACGCTCCGGAGAGCCCGGCGAGCGCCCCGGAGATCAACACGCCCTCCCATCGCAGCGGGGCGACCCGCACCCCGAGGGACGACGTCGCCTCGGGGTTCTCGCCCGCGGACCGGAGGCGCAGACCCCATCGGGTGCGATAGAGGACGAACCACGCCGGGAACACGGCGAACGCGGCGACGATCACGACCGGTGACAGGTTCAGGAACGCACGGCCCAGGCCGAGGGGGAGCTGCGACAGCAGCGGGATGTCGATCCGCGGGAGGTGCGGACCGCCCGGGTCCGACTGCGTTGCCTGCTCGAAGAAGATGATCGAGAGGAACCGGGCCAGGCCGATCGCCACGAGGTTGATCACGACACCCGACACGATGTGGTCGACGCGGAAGTTGATCGTCGCGACCGCGTGGACCGAGGCGAACAGCGCGCCGCAGAGCATGCCGAACATCAGGCCGAGCACGACCCCGCCTGCTCCCCAGCCGAGTCCGGCTGGCTGCGGATCCGCGAAGAAACGCGCGCCCGCCGCGCCGGTGACGGTCCCCACCACCATCAGACCCTCGAGGCCGATGTTCACGATCCCGGACCGTTCGCTGAAGAGCCCGCCGAGCCCGGTGAGGTACAGGATCGTGAAGTACGTGAACGCGATCTGGATCGCGGCGCCGATGTCCCCGAGCGGCATCAGGCCTCCTCCGGCTCGAACGCCTGCCGGTCGTCGGGAGCCTCGTCCACAGCCTCGTCGTCCGGCGCGACCGAGTCGCGGAGCCCCACCTCGGCCCCCGCTCGCTGGAGCTGCCGCCGGGCTAGCCGCCGCTTCGCGATCTGGTACACGACGACGACGCAGAAGATCAGGATCCCCTGCAGGATGATCACGAACTCCCGCGGGACGTCGGTCTCGATCTGCAGAGCCGTCTCGCCGCGTGAGAGCACGGCCCACAGGATCGCCGCGAAGACGATCCCGATCGGGTTGTTCTGCCCGAGGAACGCGACGGCGATCCCCGTGAAGCCGAGCTGCGCCTCGTAGTTCTGGACGAGCGCGCCGCGCTCCACGAGCACCTGCTGCATGCCGATCAGGCCGGCCAGCGCCCCCGAGATCAGGAACAGGCGGATCTGGACCGAGCCGATCGAGATCCCCCCGGCGCGGGCCGAGCCGATCGAGGACCCCATCGCCCTGGCTTCGTAGCCCAGACGCATCCGTCGGAACAGGAACCACACGATCACGGCGGCCACGATCGCCAGGGGGAACAGCCACGAGAGGTGCGCCGACGCCGACATGCCGAAGACGTGGCCGAGGTCCGGCACGAGCGCGCTCTGCTTGAAGATGTCGGTGCGGAGGTCGACGTTCTGGCCGGGCGGCGCGTTCGTGAACTTGAGGGGACCGTTCAGCGCGTAGGCGACGATGCTGACCGCGATCCCGTTCAACATGATCGTGGTGACCACCTCGTGCGCCCCGGTGGTCACCTTCAGGATCGCCGGGATCGCCGCGTAGACCATCGCGCCGATGGAGGCGAACACCAGGACGACCGCCATGTGCGTGAGCCCCGGCAGGAAGTCGAAGGTGAGCGCGGCCCACGCCGCAGACACCATGCCGACGAGGAACTGGCCTTCAACGCCGATATTGAAGAGCCCTCCCTTGAAGCACACCGCCACGGCGAGCGCGGCGAAGATCAGCGGCGTCGCGATCGACAGGACCGTTCCGAAGCTGGTCGGGTCCTCGAAGCCGAACCGGA
>Ga0114129_10008167_pt1 | contig 14912 bp, 12 predicted proteins | sample RhiMetdeltSRZDD1_FD_80071 | JGI IMG/M metagenome (GOLD analysis project Ga0114129, IMG submission 80071) | Populus rhizosphere microbial communities from Tennessee, USA - Rhizosphere MetaG P. deltoides SRZDD1 (version 2) (version 2) | ecosystem: Host-associated > Plants > Roots > Rhizosphere >...
AAGGGAGAAAGTACTGCTTACCGTCAGAGCCCAGCGACCCACGAACGCCATGACCGCTGACAGTCCCCGTGACATGATGACGCCCTTTAATGCCCCAAACATCGTTGGGGTTGAATGGCATTGCGATAAATACCCTGCTCCCTGCTTTGCTAACGACAGATTTGAAGGTTTGCGTCGACATAACACCTCTAAAACTTATTCTTTTCTGTGAATACTTCCCAAGCGAGTGGAGAGGCATCCCAATACTCGCGCCAGTTGCTGACCCACCTCTCCTGCACTTTGTTCATTGCCCCGCCATGGACCCTATCACCGTAGGTGAACGTGAATTCACCAGCTCCGACCTGACTCTCTTCATCGAAAAGGATATGGTGCCAGACCATGTTCATCTGGCCTGCGCGTCCGTTATCTCCACCAAAGAATTGATACAGCGCATCCCGACCGGCATAATACTGCTTATCAGGTGGTTCGGTGTATAGCGCATCTGGTGTAAAACAATCTGCTGCCTGTCGCGCCTCACCTCTATTCCAACCATCGGCCAGTCGTTGAAGCAATTCCGTAAATTCCAACTTCGTGAGTTTGTTGTTTTTCATGGATTGCCTTCACAGTTTAACTCATTTGCCGAGCGTAAACCTGGCCGTGCTCCCAAAACCGAACATTCGTGGGTAGACCAGAGTCAAGCCCTTATCGCCTTTTTTTATGATAAAAATCAAGGAGCCACCCAGGTTTTGGCCGGGCGGAATATCGCCTCCCTCAAATATTCCTTTGAGATCAGAAAAACTAACGGAAAGCTCTGCGGGATAGTCGCGCCCAGAGTTACTTTCCATGCCAAAATCGGACTCCGTCACGCGGCACGTTTCACTTTTAGAGACACAACGCGTCTTGATATAGACCACCAGATATTCCTCATCCTTTTCAAGGACGTTGAAACGGTTAGCTGTCCCCACCACATGATCCGCCGGGCTGACGATGCCTGTGACGGTGATGCCCAGATTGCCGACGGTCAGCTCTGTGTTGTATCCAGCCGGAGCCTGAGCTGTCGGAAATGAGAACCCAGATACTGGTGTAGAACCGGCTGGCAGGCCTGTGGACTGGGCGCGACTCAACATGTATTGAATCGCCAGCAGCCCGCCTCTTTGAAACACGTATAAGACCAGCACGATCAATGCTGCAAGCAGCACCAGGGCGCCGAGCAGACTGTTGGTTGACTTTAGCATGGGCTTATCCTCTGGATGGCTCTCTGATGAAACGAATTACTTGTATGAATTCTACGGCGTAGCAGCCTGCTTTTCAAGACCCCTCAAAAATGGAAACTCCCGCCGACATTGCGAGTCAAGCGGGAGTCTCTAATTCTCTAATTCCCTGCTCTTCGTTCCCCATTCAACTTAGGATGTCCTACGCTCAAAGCGACAACAAACTCAGATGCGGTGACAAAGCGTTCCTCTGGTTTCTTCGCCATTGCCCGCTGAAGCGCAGCACATATCTCCTCTGATAGATTGGGGACAGCCAGACATGCATCAGGCGGAGGTTGGTTTAGGTGCGCAAAGATAAGCGCACTCAGGCTGTTTTGCTTGAAAGGCAATTCGCCCGTCAACATCAGATAGACCATTACCCCTAAAGCATAAATATCCGCTCTGCCATCCACCGCGGCCGTTTCTTGGATTTGTTCTGGTGCAATGTAATCAAAAGTTCCCATCACGTCGCCTTCACGCGTCACGACCGTCTGCGCCTGGAGAATTTTTGCAATCCCAAAATCCATCAGGACGGCACGGCGTATGTGACCATCTTTTGAGTCGGTAGTAGGTTCGACCATTACATTAGAGGCTTTGATATCGCGGTGCACAATGCCCTGAGCATGGGCATAGTCGAGGGCTAGGGCCAGATCCTGGAGTAGGGGCAAGCTTTCTTCCAATGAGAGGCGACCGCGCGCCTTCAGAATGCTGGAAAGAGTCTCTCCCGTCATGTATTCCATCACGATGTAGGGCAGGCCGTCCTGTTCACTGTAATCGTAGATGTTGATAATGTTTGGATGTTTGAGACGTGCCATCATTTCGGCTTCGCGTGCAAAGCGTTTATTGAAATCGGGGTCTTCCTTCAAATATTCGGAAAGGACTTTAATCGCCAGGGTGCGGTTTAGGGTAGGATGCCGTGCCTTATAGATTTCACCCATTCCGCCCCGGGCAATGAGTTCCAGGCCTGTATAGCTGCCGAGGCTAGCGACCGCCTGTATGGGCAGGCGTGCAGCTTTTTCGATCTTGGCATTTTGACGTTTTACTTCATTGAAATCGAACTCGATGCCGAAGATTCGTTTGTTGACGAAATCGCGGGAAATGCTGAGGGTTGGATTGAACAGGCTAAAAACCGCCACGGTTGCCACCACAATCCCAAGCGTCGGAGGATTTTCACTGCCCGTGATAGTGCGAAACAGAGACTGTAGCCCAATCAAAATGCCGCCGAAGACCGCTGCGAGAAAAATCGTAAGCAGGCCATAGACCAACGAGCGATTGATGACCAGTTCGATGTCATAAAGCCGGTAGCGCAAAATTGAAAAGACCACCGCGACGGGAACCGTGAACTGCGCGACCACCGACACGGTTAGCGTCAACAGATCTTCGATCAGACGTGCACTCTCGGATGAAACCGCTGCATCAAAGAATATATGGAATATTTGGGTGCCCACACCAAGCAAAATGCCTACCGCCAAGCCGAAGACCACCCATTTCAATTGCTGACGTTTAGTGAGGCTGTCAGTATGAGTATAACGATACACTTGCGCGTAGACGCCTGTGGCAAGCACGGCCAGTAATGCAAACTGGTAGGTCAGGTTTTCAGCTCTGGTCCTACTGAACAGGTTGACTGGGAACGAGACCCAGAACGTGGACACCATCAACCAGATGAACCAGAAACCTGCCACATACAACATCCAGCGCTTTTGGATCTTGCCATCGGGAAAAAGATAGCATGAAAGTGGCAGGCCCATCAGCACCAGGCTGACAAAGAAATCAACGGGAATCCGGAATGCGGGAATCTCCTCCACGAGCCTCAACGGGGCAAAGGCATTGACCCCTTGACCGATCAAGGTGAAGGCCACCAGCAACGCCAGCCATTCATCGGACTTATACCGGAAAATAATGATGCCCGCAACGGAAAACCCGATTGCGAGCAAGACGACCAGAGAGGTTCGGTATATGGCGTAGAACGCGGGACTGATCCCCAACTCCGTGAGCGCCGCGAGTGTCTCTACCCCTAGAGTCTGGATGACCCGCTCATAATAGCGAGGGACGCCCATACTAAAAAGAATCACTGCCGCCAGCGAAAGGATCGCGAACACACTGCGCGCGACGAGCAGGCTAGTACCTGTAAGACGCAGATTTGTGGCCCTAGCAGCCGCAGTAGACATCCTGGCCCTCAACTTTGGTCTTGTTGGATAAGATCAAAAGTATTATATGCGATTTCAGGTACGCTTCGTCGAAAAATCCGCGCTTAGAAAGAACGACTGCCAATCGGTGGTTTTGCTTTATTTACGGAGACAATTCCCCATACAACTTCCGGTGCACCACACTCAACGCGCGGACCTGCTCCGCGGCGTGATACGACGACCTCACCAACGGATTCGACTCCACCCACTTAAAGCCAATCTCTTTGCCATACTCGCGCAGTTCCGCGAACTCTTCCATGGTGTAGTAACGCGAGATGGGCATGTGCTTCTTGCTGGGCTGCAGGTATTGACCGATCGTCAAAATATCCACGCCCCAGGAGCGTTGGTCGCGCATCACCGCTTTGACTTCGTCCATCTCTTCGCCGAGTCCCACCATGATGCCTGATTTGGTCAACACTTCAGGGTCGAGTTTCTTGGCGTTCGATAAGGTCGCAGCAGCCCATTCATAGTTATCCTGCGGTTGTACAACTTTGAACAGTCGAGGCACGGTCTCCACATTATGATTCAAGATTTCCGGGCGAGCATCCATTACGATCTTCAAGGCTTCGACCGAGCCTTTGAAATCGGGTATGAGCACTTCGATGGAACAACCGGGCAATATTTCGCGAATTCTTCGTATTACCATCGCAAAGATCGGCGAGCCGCCATCGCGGCGTTCGTCGCGGTTCACAGATGTGATGACCGCATGTTTCAAGTCCATGGATTTCACGGCTTGTGCCACGCGTTCGGCTTCGCCCCAATCCATCAACACGGGCTTACCATGCTTGATGTCGCAGAATCCGCAAGTGCGTGTGCACACATCGCCAAGCATCAAAAATGTTGCGGTACCGGAACCCCAGCATTCGCCAAGGTTTGGGCACATCGCTTCTTCACACACGGTGTGCAAAGATTTCGAGCGCATCAACGACAGCACGCGCTCGTAGTTTTCACCGGAGGGCGCGCGCACCTTGATCCATTCGGGGCGGCGCAGCGGTCGCACCTCAGTTTCGGGGATGATTCGGTCTCTCGTAGGGGTGGCAGGCATACATCCTCATACTGTCATTGCGAGCCGGAAGGGCGAAGCAATGACAGGTAATCTTTATTTTATTTTCCTGACTTTCAATCGCAATCCTTGCACTTCGACTACTTCCACTTTGTCGCCCTTACCGATTTTATCGGACTCGTGGACCGCCTCCGCGCTCCATAATTCAGACGCGAGTTGGACTTGTCCGCCGGCTTCTTCCCACGTTTTGGCTGTCCCTGTTTTCCCGACCACGGACTCCACTCCCATCCTCATCGGTGTATGGATGGTACGCAAGGCAAAGAGTAGGATGCCGAAGAATGATAAGCCAAGGAAAATACCCATGCCTACCACGAGCGGCACGGATACACGTTGAAATTGGGGCACGCCCGGCGAGTTGAACAGCACGAGCGCACCAATGATGAATGAGGCGACGCCAGCGGCGGTCAGCGCGCCATGAGTTGGCGCTTTGATATCGAGAATAAAGAGCACAAAGGCGGTGATCAGAAAGATGATTCCAAACCAGTTGAGCGACAACACACCCATGCCATATATCGCCAGGGTGATACAGATCACGCCAATGAAACCTGCCACCCAGCCGCCCGGGCTGGAAATTTCAATCAGCAGGGCGGTGGTTCCAATAGAAAATAGCGAAAAGACGATGTTCGGATTGGTGAGGAATAGCAGGAATTGCTCGATGAGGCTCATAGCCAGCGGCTCGGCGTGGGCATTGGCCGTATGAAGTGTACGCGGCCCGTCATTCATCTGAATGGTGAATCCATCCAGCGCTTCCAGCAAATCGTCAACGTTATCCACCACGAAATCAACCAGACCCGCTTCCAGCGCTTCGTTTGCGGTGGCCGCCTGGGCTTCGTCGATCATGGCTTCCCCAAGTTTCAGTGCTTGCTCGCCACGGGGCTCCAAATACGGGCGGATCGCGGCCTTGGTGGCATTGGCCGCTTTGGCTCTCGCATCCGAGTACAAGTCTTGGCCCGATGGGTCAATGGGTGTGGAAGCCCCAATGGATGTCTCCGGCGCCATGGCAGAGGCATGGGCGGCAATGGTGATGGGCGCACCGGCGCTGCCAGCGATCGCGTTCCTGGGCGAAATATAAACTACGACCGGTGTCTTGCTGGCTCGCATGGCAGTGATGATGTCGAGCATCGCGTCGATGCTGCCACCCGGGGTATTAAGTTGAATGATCAGGACTTCCGCGTTCTCTTGTTCCGCCCTTTCGATGCCGCGTTGAATATATTCCAGCATAGGCGGCATGATGGGACCTTCGGCGGTCAATGTGATGGCAAGCGGCTGGTCAGATTGTGCGCGCGCAGGTTGAAAGATAAGAGCGAGCGAGCCCAGTAAAAGAAAGAATAAACCGATCGTACGGCGGATGGAATTCATCATCGCAGATTCTCCGGGTCACCTTCATTATAACCCTGTGAAGCAAACGATGGTTGGGCTAATGAAACCTTCACTTTCCCCTCACCCGTACCATGATATCAATGCCTTTTGCGCCTCAGCCAGTCGGAGCCCAGGACTAAGATAAGGGAAAATAGGCCCAGTACCAGCGCCGCGCTGTACGCGCCGATGTATTGCCGTTCATCCAGCGCACGGTAAATGAACAGGGTGGCTGTTTCGGTGCGGCCCTGCACGCCTCCGCCGATGACCAGCACAGCACCGAATTCGCCCAGCGCGCGAGCGAAGGTCAATGTGATGCCATAAATCATCCCCCAGCGCAGGGCGGGGAATGTCACTCTCCAGAAGGTCTGCCAGCCGCTGGCTCCGAGTGTGGCCGCGGCTCTTTCCTGACGCGTATCAAACGCCTCCAACACCGGAATCAATTCGCGGATCATAAATGGCAGCGTGACGAAGAGGGTGGCAAGGACCATACCCGGCATGGCAAACGCGATTTGCATCCCCAAGGCTTCGACAATGGGAGCCAGGATACCATTGCGACCAAACAGCAACAACAGCATGTATCCTGCCACCACAGGCGAAACGGCAAACGGCATATCCACCAGGCCGTTGATCAGGTTTCGGCCCGGGAAGCGATGGCGGACAAACACCCAGGCTACCAGCGTCCCGAAGATCGTGTGAATCGTGACAACGACCAGGCTGACCCACAATGTATTCCAAAATGCCAGAAAGACGTCCGGCTGGTTAAGAGAATCGATGACCTCACCGAATCCTTTTTCAAAAGCGCCCGCGGTCAATGCCATGATTGGCGTCAGTATCAGAAAAGCCACATAGATGATGACCAGCGAGATTAATATCCAACCCGTCCATTTCGCTTTGTTTCTATCCACCCACTCCATTAACGAAACCTGTGCTTTTGACATAGACGTACTGGAGGAACGAGTGAGACTCATATATTTTCCCCTTCTGTGCTTTTCGAGCGCTTACGCAAATAGTCAGCGATCATCAACAAAGTAAAGGCAATGGCCACCATGACGATGGAAACGGCACTAGCCCCGAGTCGATTCTCTGATTCCACTTCCCCGAACACATAAACCGCTGCCGTCTGGGAGCGGAATGGAATATTCCCCGCCACGATGACAATCGAACCGAACTCGCCGATGGCGCGCGCAAAACTAAGCAATGCACCGGTGATGATGGGCAGCGTCATGGGTGGAAGAATAATGCGCCGGAATATGGTCCAACCACCTGCCCCAAGCGTGGCTGCCGCATGCTCCTGCGCGAGGTCAAGTTCCATTAACACCGGCTGAACAGAGCGCACTACAAATGGGAAGGTAAGAAATAACAAAGCCAGGATAATGCCTGGCGGGGCAAACATCACCGAAAAATCAAACCTCGCCTTTAGCCATGAACCAAGTGCTTCCTGTGGCCCAAAAAGTATCACCAGCATCACGCCCGTCACCAGGGTTGGGATTGCCAGTGGAAGGTCGATGATGCCATTGAGGATTGTCTTGCCGGGGAACTCATATCGCACCAGGACAAAGGCCGTCAGTGTGCCCATGATGATATTGATCACGGTCATCACGGTCGAGGTCCACAGTGTAAGTTGTAAGGCATGCCAGGCAGCTGGGAGCGTGACCTGCCGCCAAAACTCTGCCAACCCTGCCCGCAGCCCATCCTGTACGATCACAAGCAGCGGGATGATCAGTAACACCGTTAGATAGCCTAGCGCGAGGGACCGGATTCCCCACCGTCCCCACGGGAGGGTCGTGCTTCGTTTATTGTTCGTGTTTGTAACTGTTGTTTGTAAGTTCATTTTTGATGCCAGTAGGGGCGACCTGCCGTGCGGGGACAAAACACTTCGACGTTCACAAACGGTCGCCCCTACTACAGAATGTGAGATATTTATTCGTTGACCTGAATTCCCTGTACCTGGGCGAAGACCTTGTAGAAGATGCCATCCTCACCAAAAAAGGTGGGTGTGGCTTCTGCCCAGCCGCCGAATTCATCGATCGTGAAGAGGTCAGCAATGGGTGGATATTGGTCAGCCGTGGCTTGGGCAACCTCCGGGTCGGGTGAACGTAGACCGTGCTTGGCAAAGATCTCCTGAGCCTCTTTTGTAAAGAGGAAGTCGACGAAAGCTTCCGCGACCTCACGGGTGCCGTGCTTATCTACATAGGTGTCCACCACCACCACGGGGTTGTCGATGCGGATGGTTGAGGAAGGCAGGACCAGTTCATAATTGACCCCGGCTTGTTGGCCAACCAAAACTTCATTCTCGTATGTGATGGCTACATCGCCAATGCCCTTTTCAAAGTTCGTGATTGACTCGCGCGCACCCTTGTCCATAACAGAGACGTTCTGCAGGACCGCTAGGAGGAAATCCTGTGCTCCTGTGTCATCGGCTGTGACGCCTTCCACATGTCCGCGCTGGGCTGCGCCGTAGAGGGCCAGGATGTTCCACATGGCGCCACCGCTGGTCTTTGGGTTCGGTGTCAGGATTTCCAAATCTGGCTGGAGCAAGTCTTTCCAATCGTGGATGTTTTTGGGGTTGCCCTGATTGACAGCAAAGGCCACCACCGAGGTACTGACCATTCCACCAAACGGTTCGCTGCGCCAGTCGTGGGTGATCAACCCGGCTTTTTCGATGCGAGTCACATCGGCTTCCAGGGATAAGGCAACGACATCCGCTTCAAACCCTTCCACTACGGCGCGTGATTGCGCGCCTGACCCCTGATATGATTCTTCAAAGACCACGGTTTGCCCCGTCTGTTCCTTCCAGGATTCCACAAACAAGGGAATGATCTCCCCGTACGCTTCGCGTGGTGTAGTATACGCGGCCAGAGTCAATTTGATCTCACTGCCGGTGGGCGCCTCTGTAGCATTTGCCGAGCTGCCCATCGAACATCCAGTCGTCAACATAGCAAGTAGAAGTAAAACGAGCGTGAGGTGTTTACGAATTTTGGAGAACATTATTTATCCTTTCGATACCTGTAATGGGTAATTTTGCCGCTTGTCCCGTGCACCTTTCGAACTGCTTTATGAGTCGAAAACTTAAATTCAACTTTACCTAACTCTGCGGCACTTTGTAAAATCCCGCATAACTATAGTTGACGGGCTTCTTATGATAGTGTGATCGAACGATCAAGATGGAACAATTGCCGGCGTTTTTCATAATGCCTTCGAGGACACCATGAATGGCAATGCGCCGGCCCCTTTGTGGGAGTGGTGCACCTAAAACGACCAGGTCGAACTCACCCTTCTTAATTTCATCGATGATCTCTGTTTGGGAATCACCAATTCTTAACTCACTCTCGGTGGGTACGCCGAACATCTCCAGGCTGTGGACTCCGCCTTGCATAAAGCGTGCCGCCTGCCGGCTTTGATATTCGTTATTCATTGCACTTTCCATCACCGTGAACAGTTTGGCCTGTGCGCCCAGGTGACGGAGAAGCCGGCCTGCAAACAGTACATCATCTTTCCCGGGTTCCCCACTGGCTACACAGACCAGCGCTTTTTCGATGCGCGCCCCCGGTCGGGCCGCCAACAGCAAATGGTGTTCTCCCTCGCGCAGAATTTGCTCCGCAATATCTGTCCCTTCCACGGGTCGCCAGCCAACGATCACGAGATCGACTGGTTCCTTCTCAACAGATTTTGCGACCGCGGCTCCGGGAGGGCCCTGGTCAGTGCGTACGTCGATGGAAGCCATGCCACTGCCAATTTGTTTGCGGGCATCTTGAAGATAGGTGTCCAGCAGTGTTTCATCTTTGCCAATACCAAGCAAGGTCATGCGGGCGTGTGCCATGCGCGCCAGATAGCTGCCAACGCTGAGGGCCGATTGACTGCGCAACGATCCGTCTGTCACGACTAAAAAGCTCAGGCCCGGATGCGAAAGGGCATGGATGCGCCGTATCCCCACCCAGGTCTTCTGGGAAACCGAGAGTGGGAATGTCGCGGCCTGGTCAGGGGAGCGGCTGGCATCGATCGTAATGTTCTGGCTTCCGAAGGGAACCACCGGGGCAATGGCTCGCACTCCCGGGATGGAAGGAAGTTCAAGACGGATGCGTTCGGTTGGTCCGTTAAAGCCCACGCTTGTTACTGTCCCCTCGCCCAGTGGTACACAATCCAATTCATCCTCATTTTTTACCAGCGCGAGATCTTCGGGACGAAATACCACCTGTACCCTGCCGTCTGAGCTAAAGCGCGTAGCCTCCTTCGCAAGTTTGAATACATGCGGCCCAATCTGGATTCGGTCTGCTTCTGTATGACCCAACAGTATATTGGCTGTACCCAGGAAGGACGCCACAAATTCAGTCTGTGGGCGCTGGTAAAGATCTTGAGGGGTTCCCACCTCGATCAACCTGCCATAACTCATTACGCCGATTCGATCGGCCAGGTCAAAGGCTTCTTCCTGATCATGGGTTACCAGGATGGCGGCTACGCCTAGCTGTCTTTGGATTGCCTTCAGAGAGCGCCGCAATTCCACGCGGATCTTGGCGTCCAGCGCGCCAAGGGGTTCATCCAGCAACAACACATCGGGCTCCAATACCAACGCACGGGCCAGGGCCACACGCTGCTGCTGACCTCCGGAAAGCTGGCGCGGCATCCGATCGCCTAACCCCACCAGGCCAACCAGTTCCAGCAGCTCATCGCGTTTCAGTTGTCGCTCTTTCTTGGGAACCTTGCGAATTTGCAGTCCAAATTCGATGTTTTCGGCGACCGTCATATATTCGAAGAGCGCATAATTCTGAAATACATAGCCAACGTTTCGTTTTTGTGTCGGCAGGTCCGTGACATCCCGATCATGCAACAAGACACGCCCCTGTTCCGCAGAAGCCAGCCCGGCGATGATATTCAAAATTGTGGTTTTCCCACTACCACTGGAGCCGAGTAACACAAAAAATTCGCCGTTCTTGATCTCCAGAGAGACATTGTTGACGACGATTTGCTGATCGTACCGCTTGCTTACATTTTCAAGCACAATGGACACATTTACCTCATCCGCTGATATTTGCTTTAAGATAACCGTGAGGTGTGACTAACCTGGTGATATTCGTGTGACAATCGTGTGATATTTTTAACCGTTATATTCCCCTCTGTTTTCGCCATGGCAAATTCGCTCCCCTAGACACAGTGTGACCGCTCAACGCTTCAGCTTGAACGCATACCCCAACCCCGGTAGGTTCTGAATATATTGTGGCTTTGTGGAATCCGCCTCCACTTTCGACCTCAGCCGTTTCACCAGTTGCCGGAGCATTTCTGCACTCCCTCCGCCTGCGCCCCAGATGTCGCTGATCAGATCGTCTGATGTGAGAACCTGCCCGGTATTGATCATAAGCGACTCCAACAATCGGCTTTCCAACTGGGTCAGGCTTTTCGTCGTTCCGTTCGAAAAAGTGACTTCCCTGAGTTTGGGATTGAAATCCAAACCGGAAGTGGACAGGGCAGCAGCCTGGGTTGCGTTAGTCGTTTGAAACCGACGCATCACAGCCTGGACGCGCGCCATGAGTTGCCTGGGACTGAACGGCTTCAAAATGTAATCGTCCGCGCCGGCTTCCAGGCCGCGGATAATATCCTCTTCGTCCGCCCGCACCGTGAGCAGGATCACGGGAATATTGGATTCAGAGCGAATGCGTTTGCATATCGCGAAGCCATCTTCCAACCCAGGCGTACCGGGCAAATTAATATCCAGGATAATCAGATCAGGTTTATCCTCGCTCCAACGACGGATCGTGCTACTGGAATCATTCGCGATTACGGCCTCATGACCTGCTCGTCGTAAGGTGAAGACCACCAAATCTGCGATGACACGGTCATCATCGACAACCAGCACTTTCATGAGGAACTCCCGTTTGACAGAGGCAGGGTAAACCAAAAGCAATTCCCGCCCTCTGCCTGATCGGCAACTCCAACTTCGCCTTGTTGCGCCTCCACAATCGCCTTGACAACCGAAAGCCCGAGCCCCAGCCCCTGCTTGGCGCGCTCCGTCCGTGCCTCCAAATGGGAGAATCGCCGGAATAAATTGTCACGCTGTTCCAGAGGGACACCACCGCCTTCATCGACCACCTCCACCCGCAGCCTATGAGCCTCCACGGCGTGATTGATTCGTATTAGTCCATGGGCCGGGCTATGCTTGATGGCATTCGAGAGCAGGTTCACGAGAATCTGGACGGTCCGCCTTCGATCGGCCATCACAAGGATCGATTCCGACACAGGCGATGAAGTCAGCCGCAGCTCGTATCTTTCAATCAGAGGCTGCATGATTTCCTGTGCCTCCCTCAAAATATCCTCAAATGGAATGGACTGGAGAGATACTCTAAATCTTCCCGCTTCGATGCTGGAAGCTTCAATTAGGTTGTCGATCAACGTTTGCAAGTTAGTGATGCCCAGGTTAAGGGATACCAGCAAATCTTTTGTTTCCGTTGGAGAGAGGCTATGCAGGTTGTCGAGTAGAAGTTCCGAGGAGGCTTCCAGAGCAGCCAACGGTGTTCGGAATTCGTGCGTGATATTTGCCATGAAATCGCCCAGCAAGCGATGGATATACTCCTCATTGGTGACATCCCGAATGACCAGGGCGCGATTCGCATCGCTGGCCACTGGCGGAATTAAATTCGCTTTGGATATGGACAACAAACGCTCCTGGCCGTTTGCCAATTTGATAGACACCCGCCTTTGCTGGCCCACGCTGGGTAGCTGCTGGCTGAAAGTGACTTCTCCGTCTGTCGCTAAAAAGACCTCGTCTACCTTGTGAGCGATGATCTGATTGAGTTCACGCTCGATGATTTTGCCCACGCCGGCGCTGGCAAAGGTGATGCGATTTTGGCTATCGAGCGTAAGGGTGCCTTCCACAATCGAATTCAGCACGTGCTCGATCCACGCCTTTTCTGCCTGCAGTTGTTCCATGGAGTGCTGGAGCGCGATGCGCGCATCCTCCAACGTGTTCGCCAGTTGGCTGATCTCTAATACGGACGATTGAATGGCTACGGGTGCATCCAGGTCGCCCTGGCGAAATTTTCCGGCCGCCTCTGCCAGTTCAACAATCGGACGGCTGATGCGCTGTGACTGCCACACACCTAACCCAAACGCGAGCAGGACAATCAAGAACAGGGCGATGGTCAACGTTCGATTCAGTTCCTGTTGGACGGCGACCTGGTTGTCCACATTCAAGGCGTTGATCAGCTGAAGCTCCGAGGATGAATCAATTGCCAGAACTTCTGCAATATAAAGATGGTCATTCAGTGGGATGGCCCGCTGCAGCAGCGATGAATTGTCCGATTGCGCTGCACTATTCTGCAAATCAGCCGTCAATGCCGGGGAGACCACAAGCGCGGGAGCGCTGGAGCGCAGTACCTGACCGTTTTGTACCAGCAAATACAGCAGACCCGTTTCTTCTTGAAGCTCATGTAGGATAAGTGAAAGCTTTTTCCCTACCACCACTTTATAGGGTGAATCCAACGATGCCGACGTGTGCATATACAAATCATCTCCAGATGCCTGGGCTATATACCCTGACTGCGAGTTGGATTGGCACAGATCGTTCAGCGAAATGCTTTCACCAATTCCCTGCACGGCCCGCCTATCGGCGCAGACCAGGATCAAGTCAAGGCCGGCACCGGAGCGCAATGTATCCAGGTAGCTTTCCAGAGACGAGATATCGCCTTCCTGCAATAAACTCCTCAGCGTGGGGCGTTGAGATGTGAGCAGGGCCAGATTTTGTAAATCAGCCGTTTCACTCGCCAGAAAAGCGCGCGTGGTTAATATTGCCTGATCGAGCAAGAGCTGCGCTTGAGAAGAAGCCTGGCGATTGATGAGCAATAAGACCGGCAAACCGATGGAGATGCCAATCCCCAGCGAACTTAACAGGAAGGTGAGGACCAACTGTGATCTTAATCTACGGAGACGACGATCCGGGTACATGGAGCGTATCTGATACTCTTTTTCAGCTGGATTGCTCTTTATGGACGATGTTCAATTTCCGATAATAACGATCCAGCCATACATTGGACCAGCCCCATAATGTTGCATCCTGGACGATGCGCTTCACTTCCTCGCGTGTGATCTTGGCTTCATCGCTGAACACATCCGCGTTACGGCGGCTGATCGCCAGCGTGCGGATGGCAAACATCAGTGGGAAGATACAGGCCAGTCGGATGCGATGCTGCCATGGCGGCAGTGATTTGACACAGGCCAGCGCGGCATGCAAATGACGCTCCGCTTTATCGGCCAGCATATCCAGCACTTTGATGGCCTCCGCGCGGTTCTCGGGCTGGAACAATTCGTGAGCGGTTAGATTCACTGCAGCCAGAAATTTCTTTGGCACGTACACCCAGCCGCGTTCGTAATCCTTGCGCAAGCCGCGAATCACGTTCACGGTTTGCAGGGCCAGTCCAAATTCGCGCGCCAAGGGGAGCAGTTCTTTTACTTTGACGCGAATCGACAGAGAGTACCAGGCGAACAGGTGCGTCAACAAATAGCCGACTCGACCCGCCACTTCGAACATGTAATCATCCAGGTCTGCCTCATCCATTACCTGCGGTCCGCGCTGTACCCAGCGCGCCATACCGAGTGTGCTGTTGATCACATGCTTTGTGATGATCTCCCGCACTTCATCCGGCAACAAAGCCAGCCGCGCCAGAATATCCTCCGCATGCTGTGTCACCACTGCATCCGGATTCGATGTGTCGACCTTTTGGATCTGGTTGATTAAGTCTTCAATCTTTGCATTCCCCTTAAGAACCTCTGCCCAGAGATTCAGCAGCTCGATCTTTTTCTGCTCGGGCATATCTTCGTTATCTTCCAGATAATCGGACACGCGCAACAACAGGTACGCTACGGTCCCTGCGTCACACAATACGCCTGGCAATTGTTCGATGCCAATGGCAAACGTACGGCTGGCCATTCTCAACAAATCTCTCAAGGTAAACATGTCGCCTCTAAAACCATTCGCAAATAGGATGCTGCGTGCCGCATTTAATCGGAAGCCGCTTCGCTCACCGAAACAACTTCCGCGTCGCTCAGCGCGTGACGTAACGCCGCGCTCTTCATGATGATCGCCACATT
>Ga0114129_10008168_pt1 | contig 14911 bp, 14 predicted proteins | sample RhiMetdeltSRZDD1_FD_80071 | JGI IMG/M metagenome (GOLD analysis project Ga0114129, IMG submission 80071) | Populus rhizosphere microbial communities from Tennessee, USA - Rhizosphere MetaG P. deltoides SRZDD1 (version 2) (version 2) | ecosystem: Host-associated > Plants > Roots > Rhizosphere >...
TATCTCGAGCGCGCGATACAGAAGGAGACCGACAACTACACTGCGCGGTTGATGCTCGGTGTCATCTGCGGCGACGGCGGCGATCTCGATTCGGCGAAGTTACATCTGAATCGAGCGTTGAAAATCAAAAGGAACTCGTTCGCCGCACACTACGGACTTGGGCGAATTCTAGTGAGCGAAGGCAGGCTCCGAGAGGCACTCACGCACTTGAAACGCGCGCTCAGCCTGAAGCCCACTCCCGAGATGCACTACGTGGTCGGTCGTGCGTATCTCGAGGAAGGTCGAACCGAAATTGCAGTTCGGCATTTGCGCCGTTGCGTCGAAATGGACCCGAAGTTCGACGCTGCGCTTTACCATCTCGGACTAATCTATCTGCGCCAGGAGAATGTCTTACTCGCGCAGGAGCACTTTCGCGCCGCTCATGAGATTAACCCGCGGGAAGCTCGCTATAGGACAGCGCTGCGGGCTCGGAAGGCCGCGCAGTTGGCGCTACTGCCCGTCTTCGGGCGAGCTGCGGTGTCGAAGCGCAGAGTCGTGAGCAGCGGGGACGTACGTTTGGCCGAACTTCTGCGAAGTGATCTTCTCGGCCTCCGGAATCCTGCGGCCGAAGCCAGAAAGGGACAAAAGCGAGGATAGGCAACCCAAACAAAAAAGAAGGGCAAGAGTGGAATCTCACTCTTGCCCTTCCTTTTTGTTTTTGCGCTGCTCAGTGTGCGGTCAGACTGTCGTGCGACCTGCTGCCATTGGGAAGAATTAGAACACTTCGTGAAGTAGCTGCAAACGCGGCGTGGGTATCGGCGGTTAGACTGTAAATATCGAAGCCAAACGAGTCCAAGTACGTCGCCAGGTCGTTACTTGACGATATGTACAGCACTGGCTCGTGACCGAGGTAATCCGTTATCTCAAGGAGCCGCTCGATAACCTCAATCGGTTCAAACGTTCTCGCCGGATCACGGAAGCTAGCCATCATTAACCCCTTTCATTTTCAAGTACGGTCTGCAAGCCCAAATAGTTTGTTAACGTCCGCTCCTAAGATGCTCCCAACTTCGCGGAAGTTGGTTTTTTTCGGTCTCGATTAGTTTGCGCCCAGTCTTAGAACGACTCGCAATCGCTAGCTTGCGGTTCGAAAATGATTGACTTCCAAGATCGTACAACGAGAAACTAAAAAGCCGGCTTTGAAGTGCCGGCCTCGACTTCGGAAATGATAAATTAGTATTCACCACGTTAATCGCCGTCAGTGGATGCCGCTGCAGAAGTCGCGGGCTCAGGCTTCTTGTCGGCCGGCTTCTCAGCTTTGTCCTTTCCTGCCGATGGGTCCCTTCCTGTCGATGCATCCTTGCGCGAGTAATCGGTCGCGTACCAGCCGGAGCCTTTGAGTTGAAAACTCGTCCGCGAGACAGTCTTCTCGAGCTTCCCCCGGCATTTCTGGCATCGCTTAAGAGGCGCATCGCCTACTTTCTGCATCACTTCGATCTGGGAGCCGCACTTCTCACATCTGTACTCGTAAATCGGCATAGCGACCGGAATGCCCCGGAAATTCCTCCTACAGAATGATTAATCACCCCGATAGTAGCATCTTCTCGGATAAGGCATCAAGATAAACACCAATCCATCGTCGTGTCGTCGTGACCTCAAAGATACTTGCGCAGGTAATTCACCAGCAGGTAGCCCGCATAGTACTTGTACGGTGCGCGTCCCAACGTGTAGTGTCCGCAGGGCACTGTTGTCCGATTGAATCTCACGCCCCGGCGATCGCATTCCTGAAACAACAAACGAGAAAGCTCGGGCGTAAAGGACAAGTCGTAGCGAGCCGAAATCATCAGCCCGCTGCGTGCATCTCCACTCAGTTTATCGACGTACGAATTAGGGCTGATCGCCAACCAGGCCCGCCTTACGTCTTCGCGCGTGAGCGCTGATTCGAGCCCTCGCCGAACGTGCGCCGTTGTCAATCCCTCCCACACAACATCACCGAAGTAGCTCGAAACGTGATTGAATACGCCGACCCGGATCCGCTCGTCGTGAATGAAAGCGAGAAACGCGATGCACGACCCAAGACTCGTGCCCACGATTCCGATTCGATCATAGCCTTGCGCCGCCAGCCAATTGACTGCCCCCTTTGTGTCGAGAACCGCCTGACGATTCGCCTGCAGCGTCCGCCCTAGATTCGCGCTCACCATGTAGTCCGCGCGCTCAAAGCCCGGCAACATCCGCCGATCGTGATAGGGCAAGCTCAATCGCAGCGCCGCAATACCCGCTCGGTTCACCAGCTCGCACATGGCCACGTGTTCGTGTGCCTTTGCGTTCCAATGCGGCAGCACCACGACTGCGCGCCCGCGCGCCCGCGCCACCTCATGTGCTCGCGACCCGTTTGAGAAGGCACTCCGGCCGCCCGCCGGAAAGTAGCGGGCATAGACAGTATTGTTCTCAGTGAAAGGGGTCGTTACCGCGCTCTCAAAGGTTAGCAAATCGTCTTCAAGCGAGAAGGTCGGCACTGATTTAAGATCGAAGAACTGGTGGCTCGTCGAGATTGCTTGTTCGTTGAATCTGAAGATGACCTCTTTCGCGTGGCTATTGTTGCCGTTGGGCATCGCCGCGGAAGGGTGCGTGTCCAGAAACTCGGTGCCCCAGTCGAAAGGCCGCATCACCCGATTGTCATCTCTACGAGAAAGCTTGCGCTCCCAATTATGAATCAAGTATCTGAGCATCTATGAACAAACCCCCTCGCGCTGCCGACAAAGAAGACGCAATTCTAGAGAAGACAGACGGGTTGCTCAAGCCAACGCCACGCAGAGCTTTGCCTTTTAACGGATGCCTTGGACGACCGGTATTGAGATTGCTCATTAGCTGATGCCGGAATTCTCAAGTGCGTTTATGCATTTTTTCGGTACGAGGGTTCAATGCATCTGGCCATGATCAATACATCCAACAGGAGCTCATTATGAAGAGACTTCTTATTCGAAGCGTCTCGCGCGCCGCTTCAGCGGTGGCCATCTGTCTCGCGGTCGGGCAGTTCTCGTTCGGCTACTCTGTGTTGACTCACGAAGCGATAATCGATTCGACTTGGGATGATTCAATCAAGCCCATGCTGCTGAACCGATTTCCGCGGGCCACGGCCGAGCAGTTGCGGGAAGCGCATGCTTACGCCTACGGCGGCGCGATCATTCAAGACATGGGCTACTATCCTTTCGGGAGCAAGTTCTTCACGGATCTTGCTCACTATGTCAGAAGCGGCGACTTCATCGAAGCGCTGCTAATTGAAGCGCGCGATCTCGACGAGTATGCATTCGCTCTGGGTGCGCTTGCGCACTACGCTGCCGACAATGACGGACACTCGATCGCAGTCAACCGCGCCGTTCCCCTCCTCTATCCAAAGCTGCGCGCGAAGTACGGCGACAAAATAACGTACGCCGAGGATCCGGCGGCGCACCTCAAGACCGAGTTCGGGTTCGATGTGGTGCAGATCGCGCGCGGCAGCTACCCGTCGCAAGCCTATCACGATTTCATAGGTTTCGAGGTTTCGAGGCCGGTGCTCGAACGCGCTTTCAAGAGGACCTACGCCATCGAGATCAAAGACCTCATCGCGAACCTCGATCTGGCTCTGGGCACTTACCGCCGCGCCGTCAGCACGGTGATACCGGAGATGACGAAGGTTGCGTGGGAAACGAAGAAGGATGAGATAGAAAAAGCGGCGCCGGGAATCACACGCGACAAATTCATCTACAGCATTTCACGCGCTGACTATGAGAAGGAATGGGGCAAGCAGTATGAGAAACCCGGACCTTTCGATAAGACACTCGCGTTGTTCTTCCGCATCGTTCCGAAGGTTGGTCCGTTTGCGACGCTATCGTTCAAGACTCCGACACCAGAAGCCGAACGAATGTTTATCGAGAGCTTCAATGCTACGCTCACTCGTTATCGCGGTCTGCTTCGCCAGGCGCGGACGGGAAGGCTGAACCTGCAGAACAAGGACTTCGACACGGGGCAACCGACACGCGCCGGTGAATACAAGCTGGCGGATGAGTCTTATGCGAAGCTGCTCGCCATGCATTCGAAGAAGAACTTCGAAGAAATGACGCCAGAGCTGCGACAAAACATACTCGCGTTTTATGGCGATTTGAATGCGCCGATTGCCACGAAGAAGGATCGGGAGGAATGGCAGAAAACTTTGCGCGCTCTCGAGAAGCTGAAGGCCACGCCGACTAGCGCTACAAGAACAGAGCGACTCCGATAAGCTCGGGCCGTCGCGGATTATTATTGTCGTTTCGCCCGATCAACCGGTGATCTCCAGGTGTCACAAAGAAGCAAAACTCGCATCGAGTGCCGCGACAAGTTCATCAATGTCTGATTTCGTTGCCACCAGAGGCGGACCTATGCGAATCACATTGCCGTAGAGCCCACCTTTGCCGATCAACACGCCGCGTCTTCGCGTCTCCTCGAATACTCGAAGCACCGATTGCGAGTCGGGTTCTTTCGTAGTGCGGTCCTTTACGCACTCGATCGCCTGCATCAAACCCATCCCGCGAACGTCGCCGATCACCGCATACTTGTCTTTCAACTCTTCGAGTTTCGAGCGCAGATAATCGCCTACCACTCGCGCGTTCTTCGGGAGGTCGTTCTCCTCGATCACGCGAATCGTCGCTAGCGCGGCCGCGGACGTAACGGGATTGCCGCCAAACGTCGAGAAGCTCAGCCCGGGATACTTGTCCGCAATTTCCGGAGTAGCCGTCGTGCACCCGATGGGCGCGCCGTTAGCCATTCCTTTCGCAAAGGTCATCACCTCGGGCTGAACATCCCAGTGCTCGATGCCGCACCAGCGATCTCCTGTTCGCCCCCATCCGGTTTGCACTTCGTCGCAAATGAAAATCCCGCCGTAGCGGCGAACGATATCAGTCACGACCTTGAAGTAGTCTTTCGGTGGAGTGATGAAGCCGCCGACTCCCAGGATCGGCTCTGCGATGAACGCCGCGATCTGTCCGGTGGTCGAAGTCTGGATAAGCTCTTCAACATCGCGCGCGCATTCCATCGCGCACGATTCGGGCTCGAGGTTGAACGGACAGCGATAGCAATACGGTGCGTGCGCGTGGACGATGCCCGGGACCATCGACGGTCCGTGCTTCCAAGGAGCGTGCCCGCTTGCGGTCATGTTGGTGACCGAGCGTCCGTGATACGCGTGCCGCAGCGCGATGATCTCCGTTCGCCCGGTGTAGATTCTGGCGAGCACCATCGCGGTCTCATCGGCCTCGGTGCCGCTGTTTGTGAAGTAGCTCTTCTTCAGATTGCCCGGCGTGATTTGCGCGACTTTTTCCGCGAGATCCGCCTGTGGACGATTGATGTAAAGCGTCGAAGTATGAGAGATCTTTCCGACTTGCTCGGTCACCGCTTTAACGACTTCGGGCCGCGCGTGGCCGACCGAGGTTGTCAGCACGCCGCCGAAGCAATCAAGGTAGCGAGTCCCTTCCGAATCCCAGACGTGCATGCCTTCGCCGTGCGAGAGCACAAGCGGGTGTTCGTAATAAGTGGCCGCGCATGGCCAGATGAATTCTTTTTGTTTTGATATCAGATTCTCGGTTGAAGATTGTGCGGTAACTTTTTGCGCTGTCATTGCTGAACCTCCGAAGAGTTAATCTATTGGGATGCAACAACTGAATTGCTAGCAATGCTGTTATTTGCCGGGTCGGACCTTCGCCTTGAAGCTGGCGCTGTACTCCCACTTGTCGCCAAATGTCTCGCGAGAACCTTCCGAGTGCACCTTGGCTTCCACGGTGTTTGTGTCAAACACCACCGGTTCAAACACGTGCGACCCGGAAGAGGAGAAATAGCCATGCTTCAGTCCTGTATGGTAAACCTCTCCGCCGATCACTCGTTTATCTGCGTCGATTCTCAGCTCGATTCCCTGCTGACCAGACCCGCTCATAAGGCCGATCCCGCCAAGTTTTTCTTCAGGCACCGGCTGATCGGTCATTAGCACATTGATGTCTTGTTTCGTTTCGTCGAAAGCACCCTTACTTGTCCAGGCGTATACGTGCTTGAAGCTCACCGCATTCCCGTTGACCGTGAGCGATCCTTCCACCCGGTCGCCACCGTTAGTGGATGCTTCACTTTTGGGGTTCGCGGCAGCGTTGCTGTTCTCTTTAGCCGCGGGCTGGTTGGACGTGCCACCTTTGTTATGCAGGTCTGCACATCCTGAAAGAACAAGCACAACAAGAACCACCGCTGCGCAACTGAGCCTAGCTCCAAAGGAACCGGCGCGCGCTTTTCCATTCGAACAATCAGTCATTCGAACCTCCCATTGGCGCGATGATTAAACCAACAGATGGTCCGCAGCGTCAATGCTTGCGCCGATCTCAGGTTCTGGCTCTATCGCAGGAAGTTCGCGCGTGAGCCCCTCACAGGGACTTCGAGACGGCAGACATCGATGAATTGCGCGCTTGTAATATATTGCGAATGATTCCCGCTGGGATTTCCGTCAGTGAGTTATGGAGACCTCAATTCAGTACCGGGACAATGTGCGATGACAAGTCACGAGCTTGAGAAGAAACTGTTTTTGCGCTCGCTGGGTGAAATGGCTGAAAGGCTGGGCCGCGACCCGCGGCTTGAGCGTCTCTGGAAACTGATCGAGAGAGACTTTGCGGATCCTGAGCTCAATCTCGAAGTGGCTCAAAGAGAGAGCGGCGTCAGTAGAAACCACCTGAACGTTCTTCTGCGGCGAACCTCCGGTTTTACGTTCCATCAATTGTTGACTCGCTATCGTTTACTTCGCGCCTTGGAGCTGATGAAAAACAAGAACGAAAACCTTCTAGGAATAGCTCTTGATTGCGGTTTTGGAAGCCTCAGCGCATTCGAAAGGAATTGGCGGACGCTCTTAGGTGCAAGTCCGGAACATCTGAGAAATAATCACTGGTGGTGAAGAAAAAACGGGATTTTCGCCGAGACTTGAGTCCGCTAGCTGTGATATTCATTATGCTCATTCGTCGCGTCGATTACTGTCATCAATCGGGGGAAGAAATGGATAAGAAGCGTAAGAGACTGCTGCTCTGGGTTGGCGTGTCGGCAGTAGTTTTGTTTGGAGTGGGTGCGGCAACCCGGTTTCTGTTCTATAACCCTTCTTCATTGCGTGCGGTTCGAGCTGATGTTTCGCCGCTGCAGTTGGGCGTCGGAAGTGGAGTTACCATTGCGACCAATCCTTCCGGCGTTGCGGCATCAGTCGAGTCACTGACGTCGTTCGTCAGTTCTCGAACCGGCATTACGGTTTCCAGCGAGGTTTCCAGCCGCCTTCAAGACTTGGAGACGCGAACTTTGAATGGCCAGTTGCACAGGTTGACCCTGTCGCAGCTTTCAAACGCGCTTTCAGACTCTCTGCACGATCGCTTGGGGAGCGTGACCGATGCGCAGATTGAAGACTGGGCGTACAACTCGTTTCGCGTCCTTATGGATGCTCGCAATGTTTCATACTGGGGACCCGAGGTCTGTTTGAGGAAAACTGGCGAGAGCGTGAAGGACCAGCCTACATTCATCCAGAAAGCCAAGGATTACCGGGATGCGTCCACCGCAGAGGCGCTTGTTTACCGCGCCAGTGCTCCGGGCATCATCGCCGGTCGCGTTCAAGAGCGCTTCGGAGAATTGCACGCTGCGCTTTCAGCCTGGTCCGCTTCGGACCTTTCTCCGGTGCAAGCTTACGTCCTCGCTTACTCCTTTGTGTCGGATGATGATCTGGTCTACAGCGTCTCGCAGCAGGTAAACATGATGCAGAAGCTTGAGAACCGGCTGTTTAAGGCGCACGGTGTCCCACGCAGCTCCGCCGGCCGGCTTCCGTTTGGTGAAAGGGGCTACTTGTATTGTTCACCCGTCGACACCTTCTTTGACAACGACACAGTGGAGAAATTCTTAGATAGATTGGAGGCATTCGGACAACCATGAAAAAGCCGACAGTCATGAAATCGTCGCTCCTCCTCAAACTGCTCGCCCTGTCCGTTTGCTTAGCTGCCTTCCTGGGATCCTCGGGCTGCTGCAACACTTGCACAATCAATGCGGGTGCCTCAAACGCGTATATGGAATATACGTATACTGATTGCGACGGGGTAATGCACAGCAGGTCTGTATACGCAGGGAGCGGTTCGTACACCATCAATAACTGTTCCAGCGCAACCGTCATATACGTGGAATACTGGACGACGTGATTTCTTGGGGGTGCGTCGGCGCCTTCAGAGCGTATTGACTCTCAGTTTCTAACTCCACTTGTCGTGACCTAGGTAGTTGCTCACTTCAGATCCAGCGCCATCACGTTTTTTCGGTCGCGAACGTACAGGATAGTTCCGGCCAGCGTCGGCGACGTCCATGAAAGGCTGTTTAGCAGTTCGACTTTGGAGTGTATCTTGATTCCTTCGGGGGTGAGCTCGGCGAGCATGAGATAACCATCTTCATCAAGAATGATGAAGCGCCCATCAGCAAATACGAAGCTGGCGCGCGCGAAACTCCGGTCACGCCATGCGATTTTTCCTGTCTTAACATTGACCGCTGTGAAGGGCGCGGGGCCGAAGTCTCCGCTGGAGCCGTAGACGTAGTCGCCGGCGCGAATGCACGTGCCAAAATGCACGCGCATGAGGCGATGAGCCCATACTTCTTCGACATTCGTTGTGCCCTTGGATCGAGTCAGCTTTAGGACGCGGCTGCCGCCGTTGTAGCCGGACGACACGAAAAGCAAATTGTCATCACCCCACACCGGCGTGCTGGTGTTCAGACCAAAATCCGTTTCATGCGAATGACTCCACAACAAGTCGCCGTTGTTTGGGTCTACACCGACGATCTCGCCAAACATGAAGGCGACGAGTTGATTCTGGCCATCCACATTGATGATGATCGGGGAGGACGTGGAATTCTTGTAGTCATGCTTTTTCCAAACAACCGAGCCGTCCTTCTGATTGAAGGCGATCAGGGCATTGCCTTGGCCGCCCACCATCATGACCACCGTGTTCTTGTATGCGAGCGGGCTGCAAGAGTATCCATTCACACGCAGCGTGCCATTGAATTCTTTGATCAGATCGCGCGACCAGGCCGGCTTGCCGGTTTGTTTATTGAAGCAATGAAATTTGCCTGTCGCGCCGGCGGTGAAGACCAGATCACCGGCGATTAGCGGCGTGGCGTGGGGCCCTGGCCCGTTGGACATATCGTATTCCTTCGAGAAGGGCGCATCGTAGCAGTACTCCCAGAGCGTCTTGCCTGTCGCCGCATCCAGGGCGATCACAACCTCCTGCTCGCCCTTGCGATACATAGTGAAAAGCTTACCTCCCTCAACCGCAATGGCAGAGAAACCTTCACCCAACTGGAGCTTTAAAGCCGCGGCAATCGGAAGCGATTGTCCTTTCCACTCTTCGCCGTCAAAGGTGGCGGGTTCAGGGTTCAGGGTTCAGCGTTCCGGGTTTCTGGTTTCTGGTTTCTGGTTTTCGGTTTCTAGTTTCCGGTAGAACCGGGTTGTCGAATGCAAAACCAGAAACAAGAAACTAGAAACCGAAAACAAGAAACCCTGAACCCGGAACCACTGAAGCTGGACGCGTGGTTCAAACTGGATTATTGTCTCCAAGACCAGTGGATGGATTATGGCGCACCGAGTTGTTCCGCCGCCTAATATTTCACTTCCATCAATCCGCGATTCGAGGAGCAATCACCATGAAGAACTTGTTGGTTCCACACAGCCGACGAATGCAGATCTGGAAAACGTTAACCGCAATAGGCGTGCTTGCCCTATTGGTTTCAACGTCAGCCGTTGCACAGCAGAGCGCGACAAAGCGAGCGCTAACGCACAACGACTACGATAGCTGGCGTTCAATTCAAGGGCAGTCGCTGTCGCGCGACGGCAAGTTCGTGGCTTACGCGCTTGTGCCTCAGGACGGTGATGGCGAGGTGGTGGTGCGCAACCTTGCAACCGGAGCCGAGTGGCGCGCGCCGCGCGGCGCCGCCCCGGTCAATCCTCCTCAGCGGTCGCCGGAGGCTGAGCCCGCGCCCGGTCCTGGGTTCGGTCAGGGACCTTTCGCCGGCAGGCCGTTCTTCACCGCGGACACACGCTACGTCGTCTTCCAGATTCTTCCTACGAAGTCGCAGACTGAAAAGGCGAAGAAAGAAAAGAAGAAGCCCGAGGAAATGCCTAAGAACGCAATGGGTATCATGGATCTCCGCAGCGGACAGGTGACGCGCATCGAACGAGTAAAGAACTTTCAGGTGCCGGAGGAGGACTCGGGCTTCATCGCTTACCTGCTCGAACCAAAACCTGAGGAGAAGAAAGCCGACGAGAAGAAACCCGAGGGATCTCCCTCTCCCGCCGCGAGCCGTGGCAGACGAGATAGGAAGAAGGAATACGGGAGCGACCTGGTGCTTCGCAACATGGCGGACAAAAGCGAGAGGACTTTCTCCGATGTTCTCGAATACACGATAAGCAAGGACTCGAAGAATCTGGTCTTCGCAGTATCGTCCAAGAAAGAAGAGACCAACGGCGCGTACGCAGTGGCATCGTCGACAGCCGATGCACCGCTGGCGTTGCTTATAGGCAAGGGCAAGTACACCAAGTTCACCTGGGACGAAAAGCAAACGCAACTCGCCTTTCTTAGCGATCGTGACGACGCAGCGTCCGCCCAACCTCGACACAAGCTCTATCGCTGGGACCGCAAAGCCGGGCCCGCTGCGGAACTCGTTTCAACTTCTACTCAGAACTTCAAGCCCGGCTACGTTATCAGCGACAAGGGCGCGATCAACTTCTCGACGGATGGCTCCAGGGTTTTCTTCGGCATTGCTCCGCCGACCGATCCAGAAAAGGATGAGAGCGAAGAAGCAGCTTCCGACGATAAGGTCTCCGTCGATCTGTGGCACTGGAAAGACGACTACATCCAACCGATGCAGAAGGTCCGCGCCGAGCAGGACAGGAACCGCTCGTATCGCGGAGTGTTTCATATCCCCGATAACAGGTATGTCCAGTTAGGCGACGAAACGATGCCGGGAGTCAATCCGTCAGGCGACGGTCGATGGGCGCTTGGAAGCGACGATCGGGCTTACCGCGTTCTGGTTGGATACGACGACGATGCCAACTCAGCCGACCTGTTTCTGATCAACACCACTGACGGCAGCCGCAAGGCAGTTATGAAGAAGCACAGTCGCGGGCTCACCTGGTCGCCCGGCGGACGGTATGCGCTGTTCTACGACGGAAAAGATTGGAACACGCTCTCTATACCCGATTTAAAGATTGTAAACTTGACCCGCAATCTCGGCGTGAACTTCTGGCGCGAGGACCACGATTCTCCGAGCACTCCGCCGGCATACGGCAGCGCCGGATGGACCTCGGATGACAAGTACGTGCTGCTCTACGATCAGTACGATGTCTGGCAAGTCGCGCCCAACGGCTCTGGCGCGAAGAACCTCACCGACGGCGTCGGTCGCAAGGAAAAGATTCAGTTTCGTTACGTAAGGCTTGATCCGCAGGAGAAGGGCATCGACTCGACGAAGCCCCTGCTGCTCAGAGCCGAGAATGAATGGACTCGCGACTCGGGTTTCTACCGAGACAAGATCGACGGCGGCGCGCCTGAGAAGCTGATGATGGCGGCGAAGAACTTCTACCCGCCCACGAAAGCAAAGGACGCCGACGTGTACTTGCTCACAGCCTCGACATTCAACGAGTTCCCTGACTTGCTCGTTACTTCCTCAGGCTTCAAAGATCTCAAGAAAGTCAGCGACGCCAATCCACAAAAGGCAGCGTTGTTGTGGGGCAATTCGGAGCTCGTCCGATTCAAAAACACCGATGGTGTCCCGCTCACTGGGATGTTGATCAAGCCTGAGAACTTCGATCCAAACAAGAAGTATCCAATGATGGTGTACATCTACGAGACGCTCTCGGAGAACTTGCATCGTTTCGTCGATCCTCGCCCCGGGCACAGCATCAACCCGTCGTTTTACGCGAGCAACGGATACCTCGTCCTCGAGCCCGACATCGTTTACACCATCGGACATCCCGGGCAGAGCGCGCTCAAGTGCGTGCTGCCCGCGATTCAAGCCGTCGTCGACAAGGGCTACGTCGATGAGAAAGCGATCGGCATTCAGGGGCATAGCTGGGGCGGTTACCAGATCGCTTATATGATCACGCAGACGACCAGGTTCAGAGCGGTTTCCGCCGGAGCGCCGGTAGCTAATATGACCAGCGCGTACAGCGGGATTCGCTGGGGCTCGGGTCTGCCGCGGCAGTTTCAATACGAGCACACTCAGAGCCGCATCGGCGGTAGCCTGTGGGAGACGCCAATGCTGTACCTCGAGAACTCGCCGGTGTTTCGAGCAGATCGAGTGCAGACGCCGCTGCTGATGATTCACAATGACGCCGACGATGCCGTGCCGTGGTATCAAGGCATCGAGTACTACCTCGCGCTGCGGAGGCTGGGGAAAGAAGTGTACTTGTTCACATACAACGGTGAGCCTCATGGGTTGCGCAAGCGGCAAAACCAGAAAGATTACACGATGCGCTTGCAGCAGTACTTTGACCATTTTCTGAAGGGCGCTCCCAAGCCCGAGTGGATGGTGAAGGGCATACCTTACCTTCAGAAAGACAAGGAAAAGGAAAGATACAAAGCGACGGCGGATGTGAAAGAGAAAGCTGGGCATTAGGGCTAAGACTGTGTCTTAGTCTGAATCCCAACGTAGAAATGATTCGCGTCAGCGCTACTTGGCCGCGCGGTAAATATCAACTTTCCGTCTGTAAAGCGCTGAACGCAAGGGGACATTCTGTAATGCGTGCTGATGTCACTTGACAGAGTGGGAAGTGTCTACATTTAATCAACCCAATGGCTTTCTTTTGAGAGAAAGGAGCGAGTGTTTATGTCCTCAGTACACGATGTCGCAGCTTATATACTAAAAAAGAGCGGGCCTATGACGGCAATGAAGCTTGAGAAGCTGGTTTATTATTGCCAAGCATGGTCGTTGGTGTGGGATGAAAAGCCGCTGTTTAGCGCCAGAATCGAAGCGTGGTCGAACGGTCCCGTTGTGCCAGTACTGTATGCACGCCATCGAGGAATGTACAAGGTTAGAAACTGGGATGGCGACCCTAAAACGCTTACCAAAGACCAGCGCGAAACGATTGATGCCGTTCTAAATTTTTACGGTAAGCAGTCTTCGCAATGGCTCAGTGATCTCACGCATAGAGAAGAGCCTTGGCTAAAGGCCCGTGCTGGACTGAGCATCGCCACACGCGGGCATCAGGAGATTACCCATGCTTCAATGATGGAGTATTACTCTAGTTTTTATGAGAAGATGACCGGGATGCCGCACGCTGAGATTCAACACTTTGCCCAAGAATAGATCCAAATACAAAACCAAGTCGCCCGTTGCACTGATGCAGACTTCGTCACAGAAGAAGCCTCATTACGAGCCGGGACCAGATCCTAACTCTGCTTTTCCGTCCTTGGCGTATCGCGCTTCTTGAAATGGTGGACCCCTTCGGTTGGCACAGAGATCGAGAGAGATAAATTGTCTCAGGTTAGACAGAAACTGGCCAATTTTGAGTCAATGACTTGGAACGAGATTCTAATAACGAACAAGCATCAAAATCATTCTTCTGTATCCTTGGACAAATTGGGTAAGGATGCGCTCGACCGTTTGCGAAAGATTAAGCAGGACGATGTGGAAGCTCTTGTATCTCTACATCTCTCTGGCAAGGAGCGTGTGTGGGGTATACGACAAGGGGAAGTCTTAAAAGTGCTCTGGTGGGACGCGGAACACCTTGTCTGTCCATCGCTCAAAAAACACACCTAGAGTTTTCAGATTAAGACATCGCCTAACGTCGAGATGAAACCAGCAAAATGGATGATGAATAAGCATCAGATCAAGAGCATCATCATCTCCGTTCTTTTCATCGTCGCCGCTACCGCCGGCGCTATGTACCGCGTTGATTTGTGGCCGCTTCTTCTGGATTGCCCTTGTCCTGTTTCTGTTCTTAGCCGTTCTCAATTACAGCGCATTGATCACAGTCAGAGCGATACGCGGCAAACGCGAAATGAAATAAGGCAACGGGAGCGAAGCTTAGAAAGAACCAAGTATTGATCAATCCTGACGGAGAGAGTTACATGGAGAGTTTCATAGACGAAGCAGTTGAACAGTTCGCTCACGATCACACCAAGCCCGAATCCGATCTGTACGTTCGCTTGCGGGACGAGACTTATCGCGACATGAATTGCCCGCAGATGCAGGTGGGACGCATCGAAGGGCGCTTCCTGAAGATGCTCGTTCGCTTGTCTGGTGCGCGGCGCGTTCTCGAGATCGGAATGTTCACCGGCTACAGCGCGCTGATGATGGCCGAAGGTCTTCCGGATGACGGGCACCTTATCACGTGTGACGTCGATCCGAAAGCCGAAGCGATTGCGCGGCGCTATTTTGCCGAGAGTCCTCACGGCCATAAGATCGAGGTTCGAATGGGACCGGCCCTCGAGACAATCAAGACTCTTACCGGTCCGATCGATATGGTCTTCATCGACGCCGACAAAACGAATTACTCGAACTACTATGAAGCGTGTTTTCCTCTGGTGAGGACGGGCGGGTTGATCGTCGCCGACAACGTCTTGTGGAGCGGCCGAGTGCTTCATCCGGAATCGGACGATGATCACGCGATCATCGCGTTCGATAAGCTCCTCCAGTCGGACCCGCGAGTTGAGAATGTCTGCTTGACCGTGCGTGATGGAATGATGCTGGCTTGGAAGCGACCTTAAAGGCGAGTTTCTGGTTCCTGGTTTCTGGTTTCTGGTTGTGGCTTTCGCGATTTGTTTACCCGGCGGAAGAAAGAGCCGAGTTTCTGGTTCCTGGTTTCTGGTTTCTGGTTGTGGCTTTCGCGATTTGTTTGCGCGGTGGAAGAAGAGAAAAGATTGGCATCAAACCCAAAACCAGAAACTAGAAA
>Ga0114129_10008170_pt1 | contig 14910 bp, 9 predicted proteins | sample RhiMetdeltSRZDD1_FD_80071 | JGI IMG/M metagenome (GOLD analysis project Ga0114129, IMG submission 80071) | Populus rhizosphere microbial communities from Tennessee, USA - Rhizosphere MetaG P. deltoides SRZDD1 (version 2) (version 2) | ecosystem: Host-associated > Plants > Roots > Rhizosphere >...
CGACGCGGCTCTGCCGCTCGTCGATCTTCGCCAGTTCGGTCAGCGCATCATCGAGGGCGACGACGTCGACGTCCTGGCGGCGCGGCTGCTCGGTCACATCCTCGAGCGACACGCGGCAGGCTCCTCCGCCGCGCTTCTCCGCCCGGTGGCGGCGCGCGTAGTCGACCAGTATCTGGCGCATGATCTGTGCGGCGATCGCGAAAAAATGCGTGCGGCCCTCCCACTGAGGCGTGTCGAGCCCTACGAGACGCAGAAACGCTTCGTTGACAAGAGCGGCGCTCTGCAGCGTGTGGTCCGGCCGTTCGTTCCGCAGGTGCGCGTGGGCGATGCGGCGCAGTTCTTTGTAGACAAGCGGCAGAAGAGCATCGAGCGCCTTGCGGTCGCCGCCTCTCCATTCCTGCAGGAGCAGCGTAACGCCGTCGGAAGACGCATGCTCCACGGGATTCCTCCGAAATGCGGGGGCATTTAGCGTAACGGTCCCCTGAGAGCGCTGTCAACGAATCCCTTGGAAATCAGCAGGTTACCGACCGCTGCCAGCCAATGAGCAAATCCGCCGCGACTTTTCGCTGTTAGAGGCAGGGACGAAACCCCGGAGGACGCTATGGACTCGACACGATTTGCTCGCGTTTGCTTTGCAATCTGGGTCGCCATCGTCGCGGCTGCCGTGACAGACGCTCCCGCCGACAACGATCCGAATCTCACCGCCTTCGAAAACGCCACGGGGCAGCTCCGGACCTTCAACACGAATGGCGCGATCGACCTCGACAACCCGTTCTTCAAGGATCTTGGCACCAATGGACGCCGCTGCGTGTCCTGCCATCAGCCGGACAACGCATGGACGATCACTCCCGAGAATGTCGTGGCGCGTTTTGTGAAGACCGCGGGCACGGACCCAATCTTCACCAACAACGACGGATCGAACTGCCAAGGCGCCGTACCGGATACGCTCGCCGACAAGTGGTCCGCCTACAGCCTGCTCCTGACGCGAGGCCTGATCCGCGTCGGCCTCGATGTGCCGGCCGGTGCCGAGTTCGCCGTCGATTCAGTCGACGATCCGTTCCACTGCGCGCCGCCGACCAACGACGCCTCGCTCTACCGCCGGCCGCTGCCCTCGACGAACTTACGGTTCCTCAGCGCTGTGATGTGGGACGGCCGCGAATCGTTTCCAACCACGACGATCCTGCAGGATCTCACGCGCCAGGCCAACAATGCGACGCGAGGGCATGCGCAGGCATCCCGCGATATCACGCCGAGAGAGGCGCAGCAGATCGTCGCCTTCGAAACGGGTCTTTTCACTGCGCAAGCGCGCGACAACAAGGCAATGGGTCTTCGCGCGGACGGCGCAAAAGGTGGACCGATCGACCTGTCGCGGCAGCCGTTCTTTGTCGGCATCAACGACCCGGTCGGCCTGAATCCGACAGGCGCCGCGTTCGATCCGAAGGCATTCACTCTGTTCAATGCCTGGGCCAGCCTCGCGGACGAGGAAGAGAACGGGGTGACACGCGCTCGGCTCGCGGTCGCTCGCGGACAGGCTCTGTTCAACACGAAGGCGTTCACGATCAGCGGCGTAGCGGGGCTCAACGGCCAGACATTCTCGAATGGCGTCACGGTACCTGATTCGTTCACCGGCACTTGTACGATTTGCCACGACACACCGAACGCCGGCGATCACTCGGTCAAGGCGCCGCTGAACATCGGACTCGACGTCCCCGCTCTGGCGCCGTATTTGCCGATCTACCACCTGAGAAACCTCGTGACCGGCGAGACCGTTCAGACGACCGATCCTGGCCGCGCGATGGTCACCGGAAAGTGGAAGGACGTCGGGAAATTCAAAGGCCCGATTCTGCGTGCGCTGGCCGCCCGGGCACCATATTTCCACAACGGGTCGGCTGCGACGCTTCAGGAAGCCGTCGAGTTCTACGACACGCGCTTCACTATCGGTTTCACCGCGCAGGAAAAGGCCGACCTCGTCGCGTTCCTGCGGTCGTTGTAAAGCCTGTGCACTGCACTACAAGGAGAATGAACATGAAAGTCAGAACTCAGATCAAGAGCGGCGGCCATAATCTCAACCACAATCTGATCGCTCGTCGGAAACAGGATCTGTTGAAAATCAGATCGACGATCAAAGCCGGAGGGAAGAACCTGAACCACAACGCCACCGTCAAAACAGCAGCGTCCTGATCATCCGGCCGCGGGGAGGCATTATTTGACACGCCGTCGATAGGCTCGTAGCATCGCCGCCATGTTGCAGGCACACCTCGTGCGCATGGCGATTCAGAAATCCTCGGCTTTTCTGCAGGCGGCTGTCATTCTCTCGGCGATGGCGAGCGCCGGCGTCGTGTCGGCGCAGATCGCGACGGCGACGATTGCCGGTGTCATCACGGATGAGACAGGCGCAGCGGTCCCGGGCGTCACCGTCACGGTCAGAAACGTCGCCACCGGAACGAGCCGCAGCGTCACGACCGGATCGTCCGGGCGCTACCAGATCCCCGCGCTCGCTGCCGGCACATACGAACTTCGAGCCGAGCTGCAGAAATTCAAAACGACGGTTCGAACCGGCGTCGTCCTCGCCGTCGGCGGAACGACCGACGTCGACCTCACGATGGCCGTCGGAGCGGTTGCCGAGGAACTGACCGTTCGAGGAGAAGTACCGCTGATCGATCCGTCGCGGGTCGAGATGAGCCGCGTCGTCACGGCCGCGGAGATCGCACAACTGCCGATCCGCGGACGCAACTTCGTCGACTTCGTGAAGCTGTCGAGCGGCGTCGCCGCCGGACGCGAGAACGTCGGCGGCGGCGCTTTCAAGGAACCTGACGTCGGCGTCGGATCGGCTGCCGCTCCCCGGCTGTCGTTTGCCGGGCAGTCCGAGCTGAACACGATGGTGCAGGTCGACGGCGCCGACAACGTCCAGACATTCACCGGACTGCCGCGTGCGACGCCGTCGCAGGAAGCCGCCCAGGAATTCCGCGTCCTGAACTCGACGTATCTGGCGGAGTACGGCCGCGCGCTCGGCGGCTTCGTGAACATCGTCACCAAGTCGGGCGCCAACCGTCCCGACGGGTCGCTGTACTACTTCGGGATGCACGACGCGCTCAACGCGCGGTCCGAGCTGAACACGCCCGACGCCGACACCCTGCATCAGAGCCAGTTCGGCGCCACCTTCGGCGCGCCGCTCGTGACCGATCGCGTCTTTTTCTTCGGGAACTATGAAGGCCAGGTGCGCGAGCAGTCGAACCGCTTCTCACGCGTCGTCCTCGACAACCTGGCGACGCTCAACGCGGTGCGGCGGCAGTTTGGATTGACGCCCGAAGTGACGGACCAGCTGCAGAAGAACCACTACCACTCGTTCCTGGTCAAGATCGATCAACGGCGGTCGAATCACACGCTGTCGACGCGCGCCAATTTCCTGCGGTCGGACACCGACAATTTTCTCGGCGGCGGCGGCCGCGCATCACCGACATCGAGCACGGCCCGCGACAACCTCGTCGACGACTTCGCGGCGGTCCAGAGCGTGACGTCGGTCCTGTCGAGCACGATGGTGAACGAGGCGCGCTTTCATGGCGCCTATCGCCGCTTCGAATTTCCCTCGGTCAGGAAGGAGCCGGCGCTCGAGATCTCCAACCTGATCATCATGGGCAAGAGCACCTCGGACGTCGACTTCTACAGCGAGCGGCGCTTTCAGTTTTCCGACAGCCTGACGCGCTCGGCGGGCACGCACCAGTTCAAGGCTGGCGTCGATCTGAATTTCCTGCGCGACGAATCGGAATTTCATGCGTTCTTCCCCGCCCGGATTATCTTTCCGTCGGTCGCCGCATTCGATTCGTTCACCCCGGCGGTGTTCTGGTGGCCATACCTGCGAACCGCCACGAGTTACCCGGGCATCGATCCGCACTGGACCACTGAGATTCCGGAGGAGTGGCGTCGACCATCGCAATGGTCGATGAATCACAGCGCCTACGGGTTCTTTGCGCAGGATCAATGGAGAGCCGCCGGCCGGCTCTCGCTGACTTACGGGCTGCGGTACGATTTCGAGCTCCATCCGAGCGACTACATCACCGAGAAGGACCTGAACAACTTTCAGCCTCGAGCCGGCGCGGCATACCGGTACGGACGCTCAGGAGTCATCCGTGCCGGCTACGGCCTTTTCAACGATCGAATTGCAAGCAGCGTCGGACAGTTGTTCAACGCCTCGTACAACTCCAGCGCCGGATTCCTCCCGAGCGCCCGACAACTGTTTCCAACCGTCGCTCCAATCACGCCGCCCTTCCAGCAGCGAACCGTCGGCGGTCCGGCGGCACCCGCGGCGGCACGAACGTTCCTGACGCTCGGCCAGGTACCAACCACGAGCAGCCTCTCGCTGGCTGATACGCTGGACGGCGCGGTTCGGACGCCGTACAGCCATCAGGCCACCGTTCAGATCTCTCAGGAGATTGCTCCCGGCATCGCCCTCTCGGTCGGGTATCTCTTCCTTGGCGCTCGCCAGATCATCGGGCACACCGGCAATCTCAATGCGGTGCAGACCGGCGTCCTGCCGAGCGGAAAACCGTCCTTCATCGGCGGACGGCTGGCCGCCGAGCTCGGCGACCTGTTCGTGCAGACCAATACCGGGCGCTCGAACTATCACGGCATGACGGTCGAAGTGGAACGGCGCTTTGCCGGACGCCTGGGCTTTCACGGCAGCTACACGCTGTCCCGCGTGCGCACGAACGTCGATTCGCTCGCGAACCTCGCCGACATCCCCGAAGGTCACGACATCGAACGAGAGATGGCGCCCTCGCGCCAGGACGCGAGGCACCGCTTCACCCTGTCCGCGCTCAGCCAGATGCCGGGTCAGCTGAACGTCAGCGGACTGGTGTCGCTCGAGAGCGGTCGCCCCTTCAACATCTTTGTGGGGCGCGATCTGAACGGCGACGGAAATCCCAATTCGGATCGTGCGACCGCCGGCCGCAACGAATACGAAGGCCCCGGATACGCGAGCGTCGACGTCCGCGTCAGCCGCGGCTTTCCACTCTCCGGGCGCGCACGGCTCGATCTGATCCTCGACGTGTTCAACCTGTTCAATCGCGTGAACGTGAAGGACATCAACACCGTCTGGGGCAGCGCCGATTATCCGAACACTCCGCCGCCGGCCACGCTCGGGTTCGGGACGCCGCGGGACGTCTTCAACCCGCTACAGGTTCAGTTTGCCGCGAAGTTCCAATTCTGATGGTGCTGGAGATCACAACCATGATTACTCGTCTCACAAAACTTCTTGCCGGCATTCTGGCCATCATCGCGCTCGTCGCGGCGTTTGGCAGCCAGCGCACCCCGGCACAGAGCAGCCGTCCGGGGATCGTCACGGAAGCCGACTATCAGCGGGCGATGAAAGACGTGTCGAACTGGGGAAAATGGGGTAAAGATGACGAGCTGGGCAGCTCCAATCTCATCACGCCCGCCAAGCGAAAACAGGCGGCCGCGCTGGTCAAGGAAGGCATCTCGGTCTCGCTCGCGCACGACGTCGTCGAGGAGCCGGCGCCGGACGCGACCACCGTGTTGAAACGCACGCTCCTCAACGTGAGCGCAACCGGGTCCGCCGACCGTTACGAATACAGCGGCACCTACCACGGCATCATTCACAGCCATCTCGACGCGGTCGACTGCCACGTGATGGTCGACGGCAAGGGCTACAACGGCGTGCCGATGGAAGACGTCAAAGCAGCGGGCGGATGTCCGAAAGGCAGCATTCACGCGCAGCGGAACGGAATCGTGACGCGGGCAGTGCTGTTCGACGCGACGCTCCTGCCCGGCAAGGCGACGCCGCAGGGCTGGCTCGAGCCGGGAACCGCCATCCATCGCGATGATCTCGAAGCGCTGGAGAAAATCGAACACGTCAAGGTGTCGGCCGGTGACGTGATTCTTCTGCACACCGGGCGATGGAAGCGGCGAGCGGCGCTCGGCGCCTGGAATCCGGCGGACGGTTACGCCGGGTATCACGCCGACGTCGCGTACTTCATGAAAGAGCGCGGGGTGGCGTTCATCGGCGGCGACGCGTACAACGATGTCGGGCCGTCGGGCGTTCCCAACGTCCGGCTGCCGCTGCACAATCTCGCGCTCGTCGCGCTCGGGACGTCGATCTTCGACAATCTCGATTTCGGGGAAGCGGCGGATACCGCGAAGCGTCTGAGCCGATGGGAATTTCTTTTCACCGCCGCGCCGCTGCGCGTCGTGAAAGGAACCGGATCGCCGCTCAACCCGATTGCAACGTTCTGAGATGCGGAGGTGACGGAGGTCACGGATCAACCACGGAGCCACGAAGACACGGAGAACGCACGGAGGTGCCGCGTGCGACGCCCGCGAAGCGGGCAGCGATGAGATGAAGGTCCGTTGAAAATGCAAACGTGCGATCGTTGGAGTTTGCATTTTGCAACGGGCCTTCATCCCATCGCAGGCCGGCCGTTCCGGCCGGCCGTCGCACGCGTCAGTCTTCTCCGTGTTGTCCTCCGTGACGCCGTGTCTCCGTGGTTAGACCATGGCTCCGCGATGTCGGAGGCGATATCATCGGAACGTCGGACCATTCTCTCAGCCGGAAAACGCTCGTTGACCAGGTCAGGGAAGGGCGAAGAAATGAAGATGCTGTGGATAGCTCTTTCGACAATGGCCACGTTATTGGCGCTTGTCGCAAACGTGCCGGTGCTCCTCGGTCAGGGTTCTCAGGCACCTATTCTCGGGCCCACGGGTCCCAGTCCTTACGACATCGTGCGAGGGTGGCACAAGCCGTTTGCGGAGCCCGGGTTCGCGTTCGGCGGCAACTCGGGCATCTTCGCGGAATCACCGAACCGCATCTTCGTCGCACAGCGCGGCGAGACCAGGCTGCCGAGCCCGATGCCTCCGGAGTTCCTGGGGTTCGCCGGATCGATCGGCATCAACGTGCTCAACGCCACCGATCGCCGGGTGTGGCGCAACTGCCTCTACACGCTCGACGCAAACGGCAAAGTCAAAGAGCGCTGGGCGCAGTGGGACACGCTGTGCGAGGGCTCCGCGGGACCGGGGCCGCATCGGGTCCGCATCAGCCCGTACGATCCGGAACATCGCGTGTGGGTGATCAACGAAACGTTTCAGCAGATCTACGTCTTCTCGAACGACGGCAGCAAACTGGTGAAGACCCTCGGCGAGAAGAACGTTGCCGGAACAGACGGCACGCATTTCGGCCGCCCGCAGGACGTGGCGTTTCTGCCGGACGGACGAATTCTCGTGGCGGACGGTCTCGACAACCACCGGGTGATGATTCTCGACCGCGACGCAAAATACCTCTCGGAGTTCGGCGGATCCGGCAAGGGACCCGGGCAGTTCAACGGTGTGCATGCCGTGGCGGTCGGGCCGGACGGCCGGATCTTCGCGCTGGATCGCTCGGGCGGCCGCATCAACGTCTTCAGGACGACGCCCGATCCGGCGAAGGTCGAATTCGTCGACACCTGGTCGGGCTTTGGCTCCATCCCGCTCGACATCATCGTCAACAACGAGAGCCTGTGGGTCACCGTTCTCGGGCCACTCCGCTTCATCAAGGTCGACTTCAAGGGCAACCATCTCTACACGTGGAAGGTGCCGCCGGACCTGCCGGACGGGTATCTCGAGGTGCACACGATCAGCGTCGACTCGGCCGGCAATCTGTACGGTGGGGACAATCAGTACGGCCGCACGCAGAAGTTCGTGCCGAAAGCGGGCGCCGATCCGGCGCTGCTCATCGGTCCGCCGTGGGTGGCTCGATAGCGATTGTCGATGTTCGATTTGGTGATTGACGATTTATTTGGCGATTAATGAATAAATAAATCGCAAATCGACGATCACCAGATCGCAAATCGCGATCGGCCTGCTAGCGGCGGCGGAAGATGCCGCCGAGTCGCCGAAAGAATCCGGTGACGGCGCGCGCGGCCGCCTGCTTCAAGCTTCCCTTGTGAATCGGACACATCTGCGAGGGAACGTCATCGCCTTCCTTGAAGTATTCGGTGTAGACCGGACACCCATCCACCGGCCGCAAGTGCGAGACGCTGCATAGCTCTTCGCCGCGAATGTCGTCGGGGATCGGAAATTCGTGCGCCGGCAGTTCGCGCGCCGTGCGTTTCATGAACTCGGTCCAGATCGGGAGCGCGATCCGCGCGCCGTACGCCTCTCGACCGATGGACGCGGGCTGATCCAAACCCACCCACACGGCTGCAACCACTGATGACGAGAAACCGACGAACCACGCGTCACGATAATCGTCGGTGGTGCCGGTCTTGCCAGCGAACGGCCCGGTGAGGCCGAGCGCTCGCGCCGAGGCCCCGGTGCCAGTGTTCACCACTTCCTGGAGCAGCGACACCATCTGAAACGCGACCGGCTCGCTCAGCACGCGCTCGCGCTCGATCGGTCGATCGAACACCAGGTATCCGTTCGGATCGAAGACCTGCAGCATGCCGCGCGGCCGCGCGATCTCGCCGCCGCCGGGAAACATCGTGTAGGCAGTCGCCAGATCGATCGGCGTCACCGATCCGGTTCCGAGCGCGAGGGACGGCACGTCCGGCAGATCGCTCAGCCCTGCCAGCGCCGCGAGCTTCAGTACCTCGCTGGTGCCGACATCCTGCTGAAGAGCGACGGCGGCGGCGTTGTTCGATTCGGCCAGCGCGACGCGCAGCGTCAGCGGCTGGCGGCCACCTTCCTCGTCGTGCGCCACCGTCCGCGGGCGCCATTCCGGATCCTCAGGCACCACCACACGATCGAGATCCTTCAAGACCGACACCGGCGAGTAACCGCGTGCGAGCGCCGCCGCAAACACAAACGGCTTGAAGGCGGAGCCCGGCTGCCGCCGCGAGCGGATGGCGCGGTTGAATGTGCTCCTCGCGTAGTTCGAGCCTCCGACGATCGCCAGCAGATCGCCGGCCACCGGATCCATCGCGACGAGCGCGACCTCGAGGTCGCGGCGGTTCAGCCGTTGAAGTGAAATCGCCACCGCCTGTTCCGCCGCATCCTGGACCGACGGACGAAACGTGGTGTGCACTTGCCAGTCGGGCGGATTGTCGCCGTCGAACTCGTTGCGGAACTGCTGTCGCAGCAGATCCTTGGCCCATGCCGCCCGCAGATCGTTCGGCCCGCGATACGGCTGGATCGCCGGCCGCGCCACGAGCGCAGCCTGTTCCTGTCCCGCGGTGATGAACTGCAACTCGCGCATGGCCCTCAATACGAGGTGGCTTCGTTCGAGCGCCTCGTCGTAATTCGTCCACGGCGAGAGGGCGGAAGGCGCCTTGATGAGGCCGGCAACGAGCGCGGCTTCAGCTAGCGTGAGGTTGGCGGACGGCTTGCGATAGAGATGCTCCGACATGGCCTCGACGCCGTAGACGCCGGCGCCGAGGTAGATGCGATTCAGATACAGCTCGAGAATCTCTGTCTTCGAGAGTTGCGCTTCGATCAGGAGCGCAATGGCCGCTTCCTTGATCTTGCGTGCGTACGTCCGTGCGTTCGAGAGAAAGAGGGTTCGCGCGAGCTGTTGGGTGATCGTGCTGCCGCCTTCGACCCGGCTGCGGCTGCGCACGTCACGCATCAACGCGCGACCGATGCCGATCGGATCCAGGCCGGGGTGCTGGAAGAAACGGCGATCTTCAATCGCCACGACCGCGCGCTGTAGATTCGGCGCGATCTTGTCGATCGTCACGTCGTGCCGCTGCTCGTCGAGCCTGAACCACGCCTGCCCGTCAGCGGCATAAAAGACTGTGTCGCCGACGCCGCGGGTAAGCCGGTGGACTTTGATGGCATAGCGCCCCATCCACCATGCGCAGGTTGCGCCCGCCACGGCCATCGCCCCGACCAGACCGAGCGCGATCCACTCGAAGCGGCCGCGCGGCCACCGCAGAATCAACGGGCGCATCGCAGTTCGATCACAGAAATCGCCAATCGGCTAGTCGCAAAGAAAGGGCCAATATCCGGCCGGTTGGATCGCGGGCGACGACCGTGGGACAAACCCGCCTTTGACGCCGTGGACTCCGATGCAGCAGCGTTATACTCGACGACCAGTTTCGTCGGCGATCCGCGGTTGAGTCCGATCGAACGAAGGAGTTCATGATGCGCAGTGTCCCCACTCTCTTCACGCTGGTGATCGTGCTGGGACTCGCAGCGACCACAGCGGGACAAGGTAACCCGACCGGAACCATTTCCGGACATGTGGCCGACTCGGCCGGACTGAGCGTACCGGGCGCGACCGTGACGGTCTCGTCGCCGGTGCTGCAGGGCGTCCGAACGGCAACCACTTCGGCCAATGGCGACTACATCATCCCCTTTCTGCCGGCCGGTGACTATGACGTGACGGTCGAGCTGCAGGGCTTTCAGACCGTCAAGCGGCCGAAGGTCGGCGTCAAGATGGCGGAAACGCTGCCGCTGGATATCACCCTGTCGGTCGCCGCCGTCGCCGAAAACATCACCGTCGTCGGCCAGTCCGCGGAGATCGTGCCGACGATCACGGTGGCCAGCAACTTCAAGAAAGACGCCCTCGAGCTGCTGCCCGTCGGGCGCGCGTTGAACGACGCGGTGCTCCTGGCGCCCGGCGTCGCCGGCAACGGGCCGAGCGGCAACATCATGATGGCCGGGTCTCTGTCTTTTGAGAGCCAGTACCTGGTCAACGGCGTCGTCGTCAACGAAAACCTGCGCGGTCAGGCGCTCAACCTGTTCATCGAAGACGCCATCCAGGAAACAAAAGTCTCGACCGGCGCCATCTCCGCCGAATTCGGCCGCTTCGGCGGCGGCGTCGTCAACATGATCACCAAGTCGGGCGGCAACCTGTTGAGCGGGTCGTTCCGCACCACGTTCAACAACGACGGCTGGCGCGCGCTCACACCGTTTCCGACCGATCAGACGGTCGACAAGATCACGCCGGTCTACGAGGGGACGCTCGGCGGCCCGATCAAACGCGACAAGATCTGGTTCTTCGGCGCGGGACGCTTCACGAAGCCCGAGGAAAACCGGACGCTGGCGGTCACCGGCGTGAACTACTCGACGAGCACGGACGAGCGGCGCTACGAAGGCAAGATCACCTACGCGCTCAACCCCGGCAACAATGCGAAAGTCGGATACACGAAGCGGACGACCGAGGTGACGAACAACCGGTTCGGCACGATCATGGACCTGGCGAGCCTCTACGACAACTCGACCGATCAGCACCTCTACACCGCCAACTACACGAGCGTCGTCACCAACAACTTCTTCCTCGAAGGCCAGTACTCGCGAAAGATCTCGGCAACGATGGACACCGGATCCCGTTTCACCGATCTGGTCAAAGGCACGCCGATTTCGGATCGATCGAAGACGATCGGCACCGACAACCCGCGCTTCAACTCCCCCACCTTCTGCGCGGTGTGCGGCGGAGGATGGCTGGAGCACCGCGACAACTGGGACTGGTTCGTCAAGGCCAGCTACTTCCTCTCGACCGGCAAGACCGGCTCGCACAGCCTCGTCGCGGGGTTCGACAACTTCAAGGAGTGGCGGAAGAACGACAACTGGCAGTCGGGCAGCCAGTACAACATCGCAGCGTTCACGACGATCCAGCAGGGAACGACAATCTATCCGGTGTTCACCAGCGACAACACCACCTACATCAACTGGGCGCCGATTCTTCAGCAGAGCGTGGGCAACGACATCCGCACCTATTCCGCCTTCGTCAACGATGCGTGGCGCGCCAGCAACCATCTGTCGTTCAACATCGGCGGGCGCTTCGATCTCAATCGATCCAAGGATCAGAGCGGCACGTCTGTCGTGCGTGATTCGCAGTGGAGCCCGCGGCTCGGCGTGACGTGGGACCTCCAGGGCAACGGCACGTGGACGACCAGCGTCGGCTTCGCGCGCTATGTCGCCGGCATCAGCACGGCGCTGGTGGATGCGGGGTCGGCCGGCGGCCGCCAGGCCAGCTTCAGCTGGTTCTACCAGGGCCCGCCGGTCAACACAGGCGCGGGACCCTATCTGACAGCCGATAAGGCACTGCCAATCCTCTGGGACTGGTTCTTCGCCAACGGCGGGAACAATCGTGCGACGCGCACGACGCCCAACATCCCCGGCCTGAGCACGAAAGTTCGGGGTGATGTCACTTCGCCGAGCGTCGACGAGCTGTCGGTCGGCATTCAGAATCAGATGAAGCGCGGCGCGTGGCGCCTCGACTACGTGCACCGGAAATCGTTGGACATGTACGGCGACTTCCTGAACTCGTCGACCGGACGGGTCACCGATTCAGCGGGACGCCCGTTCGATCTGACGCTCGTAGCGAATTCACCTCAGACGAAGCGCACTTACGACGGCCTGACCGCGGACGCGCGATACCGCATCGACCGGGTGACGATCGGCGGCAACTACACGCTCTCGAAAACGTGGGGCAACTTCAACGGCGAGAACGTCGGCAGCGGGCCCATACGCTCGACGTTCGACACGTTCCCCGAGTACCGGCAGGAGAGCTGGAACTACCCGATGGGTTACAACCCCGGGGATCAGCGGCACAAGACGCGGGCGTGGCTGTCGTACGAACTGCCGGCGCCCGATGCCGCGGGCCGGTTCGAGCTCGGCGTCGTCCAGCGCGCCGACTCCGGCGTCGCCGTGGATGTCAACGGTTCGATCGACCCGCGTGCGTACGTGACGAACCCGGGGTACGTCACGCCGGTGCAAAGCCTGAACTACTACTTCACCGATCGCGGCTCGTTCCGATGGGACGGCGTCGTCAGCACCGATCTGGCGATGACCTGGTCGAAGAAACCGCCGCGGCTGGGACGGAGCGAGCTGTTTTTCCGCGGCGTCATCACGAACATGTTCAACAACGCCGCGGCAACGCGCGGCGACATCGGGATCAACACGCGGATCAACAACACGGCCTTCCAGGCGTTCAACCCGTTTACGACCACGCCGGTGCGCGGCGCCAACTGGGATTACAGTCCGACGTTCGGGCAGCCGCAGGCGTTCGACGATTATCAGCAGGCGCGGCTGTTCAGCTTCTCAGCGGGGGTTCGTTTTTAGGTGGGGCTCCGCCCCACACCCCGGCTCGGTCGCTTGCGGGGTTTCTAGAATCTTGTAGGCCGGGTCCTTCGGACCCGGCTCCGAGGGCGGGTCCAAAAAACAAGACCCGCCGTACACGGCGCAGCCCGGGCATCGGCACCGATTCTGCACTCACGCGCTCGTCGAGGTGATCGATGGAGAAACCAGAACGCGGCGATCGTCCGGATCCCTCAGGTGAGGTGAATCAGGAGCGCGAGCAGCGCCCCACGACGCCGGACGCCGATTCAGAGGAACTCATCGAGCAGGATTTGGAACAGGAAGATCGTTTCGAAGCGACCGACAACTGATCGGCAGTGACGGTTGGATCTACTCGCCGGCAGGTTGTTTACCTCGCCGGCGCCGCGCCTCAGGATTCCATTTAGGAAGCGGCAACATCTTCAGCCCATCGGTCCACCACCGCCTGCGATCGACGTCGATGCGCGGAAACGTCCGCCGATCGGTCCCGCCCCGGCGATCGGGCGAGAAGCGCTCGAACGCCCATCCGGTCTTCAGCAGAAAAGTCTCCATGTCCTGCTGAAACCTGTCGAGCTCCGCCGAATCGCGGAAGCCGTACACGCGCGGGCCACCCGAGCCGTTCACCGCGAGCTCAAACTGACCGTCAAATTCGCGGCGCTCGAGGCTCAACCGCTCGTCGCCGCGCCGAAACGTCCACGCTGACCCCATTGGGTGTACGCGGGTATCGGACGCTCGTGGCGCAAACATCAACTGAGCCCTTTGAGCAGCCACTCGTCATCGGAATATCTGAGCAACTCTGTTCCCGAGAATATTCGGGATCGGGCCCTTTCGCAATTTCCATTTCGTCATCGTCGACTCGACAATTTGCGTTCGTTTACGCGGCGAGCCCGGCGCCGTCCAACACGGTGAAGAGCAACCGGATGTTCTTCACAGGCCTGCGCACTGTTGCAACGCACTCCCCCTCAACGTGCGTGGAGGGCCTTCGTCAATCCGAAAGGAGGAGTCATGAGGAAGTTAGGAATCGTTCCAGCGCTTCTCGCCGCCGGATGGATCGCGGCGGTCGACGTGAAGCCGCTCGTGGCGCAGTCCGCGGCGACCGGCACCCCGCAAGGCGTCGAGCGCGTCAGGCCGGACGATGATCGAGATCGGCCCGATCACCGCCGGCACCGCCGAGACGATCGCGATCACCGCCGGCATCGGGATCACCGGGAGCGGCCCGATCGTCCCGAACGACGCGATCGCCCCGAGAGACCCGAGCGCCCCGATCGGTCGCAGCGCCCGGATCGTCCGGAACGGCCGGGGCGTCCCGATCGTCCGGAGCGTCCGCAACCGCCGGCGCGAGGCTGACCGTGATAGCGAGCAAAGCAGTGTGGACACGGCGGGACCCGCGCGAGGGTCCCGCCGTCGCCCTCTCATCGCACATCACGCGAAGAGTTGCACTCTACTTCGCCGGCGCACTCCTGGTCTTGATCGCCGCACCGGCGGGTGCAGGCGCTCAGACCGATCATTGGCAGGTCGGAACCGCGCCAAGTTTGTCGAGCGGCAAGTACGGCACCGACGCGCGCACGGACGTGCTGTACACGCCGATCACGGCCCGACGTCTGTTCGAGAACGGCGACATCGCGCTCATCTTTCCGATGACCTGCATCAAGGGAAACGGAGGCGTGACGGTCGTCAATGGATCGCCGGTCAGGACGGACCAGACCAGAGGTGGAGCGCCCACGGGCGGCGCGAGCGGCCGACCAGCCGCCGGCGACTCGAGCCGGCGCGGCACCGACAGCGGGCGCGGGACCGACACGGGCGGCGGAACGACTGCGATCGCTCCGACCGCATCACTGACCACGTGCGGGATGGGCGACATCAGCGTGCGCGGGCGCTACTACGTCCTCGACGAGCGCGGGTGGCTGCCGACAATCGCCGTCC
>Ga0114129_10008172_pt1 | contig 14909 bp, 8 predicted proteins | sample RhiMetdeltSRZDD1_FD_80071 | JGI IMG/M metagenome (GOLD analysis project Ga0114129, IMG submission 80071) | Populus rhizosphere microbial communities from Tennessee, USA - Rhizosphere MetaG P. deltoides SRZDD1 (version 2) (version 2) | ecosystem: Host-associated > Plants > Roots > Rhizosphere >...
CATGCTGGCGTTTTGGTTTTTCTTCAGCTTCCTCTGAGGAGCGCTCCTCTTTTTCAGTTTCGTTTTCTTTCTCTTCGTCTGCTTTGTTTTTGAAGAGATAAGAACTTTCTGAAATTCCTGAGCCGGGCAACCCTACGGTCTGGCGCACGCCCCGCTTACTAAAGTTAAGATGAAATCCCTTTCTCCCTACGGTAATGCTCATCCCACCTTTGCTCATGTTGACTTTCACCCCGGGAAAAAGATTAAACGATTTTCGAATGCGAACAGGCATAGGATCCTTCTATCCCTTTCGTATAAAACGCTACGGCGTAACTGTGATCGTAAATGCATCATGCAACACTGCAAAGGTTCCATTTGGGTTTGTGACACGCACATCCCAAACCTGCGTGCCAAGCCCGGCATCCACCACTGCATTGACCGTGATTACAATTGTGTTGGCATTGACTACTTCTGTTCCTGTCACCTGAGGAGCCGTACCCTGACCACCCTCGAAACTCACGGTTGCACCATTTGCGAAGGCTGTGCCACTCAACGTCAAATTTACGGTGGTGTTTGCCTGCGCGGTGTTCGGAGTGATACTCAGCAAGTTCAATTGGGGGGTAGGTGTAATCGTAATTGTTGCCAGTGAGGGTGCAGTCTGTGTTGGAGCAGGAACTGTCGGCGAAGCCGGTGCAGGGGTCGTAGTTGGCAGAGGAGTTAGAGTGACAACCGTTGCTGTGGGTGTCACCGGTGTGAAAGTGAGGGTTGGCAAAACGGTAGCCGTTACTGAGGTCGGCGATGGAATTGGTGAGGCAGTGGGTGTGATGACGATCGGGCTGCCGAATTCCCTCCATCCCAGGTCGGGAGCCGCGCCAATAAATCCTGTAAGCGGACTGGGTGGAACCAGCTCTCCGCTCGGTGCCGCATATTGTGTAACGCCTTTATCAATAGCTGGGGATGTACCCTGAAGCAGAAGGCCGCTGAAATCATCGTCCACGGTTTCCCACGTTCCATCCGGACCCGGATTAGGTACCGCTGCAAAGAGTGGATCCTGCCCGGTGATAATTCCCACGCCCAGTGTGGTCTGATCAGCATCCACAGTATTGTTAAAGAATAGTGTATACGCGACGACAGCATTGGCGCCAGGTCCGCCTTGCACTTTCCAAACGCCGCGTCCTGCCGAGTTCGTAATGATGTTATTGATTGCGACCAGATTGTCACCACCCGAAATGCCATGATTATTTCCGTAAAAAGTATTGTTGATCACACGAATGGCTTCCACCACATCCGCGCCTGAATAATCTTCAACTGTATTTGCAGTTGGCATGAGACCAATCCCGGCCTTCTGGCTGTTGGCAATCAAATTGCCCACAATCACAAAGCGGCGATTGGTATCCTGCGGATCGCCCGGAAAGTCAATAAACTGGATGCCATCTTCTCGGTTCCCAATGATCATGTTATTCCAAATATCAATTTCCACAGGCGCGGGCGGAGAAGGTTTATCCTGTAAATTGACTTCGATCCCATCATCTGCCGCATACAGGATTCGATTATTTTCGATGAGAAGTGGTCGGTCAATCGTATCCAGATGAATGGCATCATCGCCGGCTTTGAAATAAACGTTATTACGATTGGCTCCGCCTGCACCCCATTGATAATTTGCTTGAATGCCTGATGAGTTGAAAAAGTTAAATTCAGCAGTGAATGGCGAGGCGGCTTGTATGCCGTTCGCACCACCATGAATGACAAACCCGCGCAGGACGGGCATTTGTGTCAGGTTGGCAGGGATCGTGATGGTAGCCGCGCCTCCGCCACCCTCAATCACAGTGGTGTTATTGGCTGGGTTGGCGGCATCAAACGTTTCAGCAGTCAGAGTTACGGCTCTATCCAGGATCACATTTTCGGTATATGTACCCGCCCGCACTTGAATAATATCACCTGGTTTCGCGGCACTGATGGCTGCCTGGATGGTCGGATAATTATCAGGCACTTTGATCAAGTTCACAGCCTGCTCTCGGCGGTTTAGTGCCAGCACTCCGGCCGCGATACCGATTAAAACAATACATACAATGATTGCAGCGATTGCCCACAGGTTTCGGTTGATGGGTCGGTCAAAAAACATTTGGTCCTCCAATGCTCCCATGTTATAGAGTCAATTGATCTCAAAAGAATCATTGTCTTTGTGCGCAAACACAACCCGCCTAAAGATATTTTTCAGGGGAGCAGTACAAACAGCGTCCCTTTGCGCGGGACTCAATAAGAAAATAGTTCATACTGTAAAACGATTTGAGGAATGAATTGTTCTACCTTAATTTAAAATGAGCCTATGGGTTGTTTTGTTCTACATTTGAATGAGCGTATTTTTAAGTTCCTTTCAGTAGAGTCTTATGTTTTTTGTTTAGGATTAACTACATAATAACAGGGGACTCGTTCAACGCTGTTCCAACTTCAACTTGAAAATCCCATAAAATTTGAAAGGAGTAAAAGTATGTTTGTGACCCGAACTTCATGGCGGCGCTCGATCATCGTTTTGTTATTGCTCATGTTTGGCATTATGACTATCGGAGCCGCACCCGCCCAGGCATTCCCGGATGTGATTGCGCTGCCGAACGGTTTCCGGCCTGAAGGCATTGCCAGCGGAAACGACACGACATTTTATGTAGGATCCATCTCAACAGGCTCGGTCTACCGTGGTGATCTGCAAACCGGTGAAGGCGCAGTACTGGTTCCTGCGCAGGCAGGCCGGAGTTCCATTGGACTCAAATATGATTCTCGCACAGGCTTGCTCTTTGTGGCAGGTGGGATGACCGGTTATGCCTACATTTATGATGGTCAGACCGGCGCAAATGTTGCTGCAATTCAACTAACTACTTTGCCGAGTTTTATCAATGATGTAGTTGTTACAAAGGATGCTGCCTATTTCACTAATTCGTTCCAGTCTGAGCTGTATCGTGTTTCGCTTGCGGGGCTCGATGAACTGCCCCCAGCGCCTACTCTTGTGACAATCCCTCTCAGCGGTGATTATCAATTCACGCCCGGCGCTTTTAATGCCAACGGGATTGATGCGACTCCTAATGGCAAAACCTTGGTCATTGTCAACAGCACCGAGGGCGCGCTCTACAAAGTGGATCCAGCCACAGGTATTGCGACGCGCATCGACCTGGGTACGGGATCAGTTCCCAATGGCGATGGTATTCTTTTGCAAGGCAAAACTTTGTATGTAGTGCAGAATGTTTTGAATCAAATTGCAGTAGTGGAGTTAGACCCAGACTTCACCGCAGGCACAATTGTAGATACAATTACCAGCCCATCCTTCCGGGTACCAACAACAATCGCAAAATTCGGTGATGCGCTGTATGCCGTCAATGCCCGGTTTGATACGCCCCCAACACCTGATACCGAATATGAGGTTGTCCGTGTGACTCGATAAAAGATAATATGCTGCCTGAAACAGCGGCTTGAGCATTGAAAAGAGGGACTCTTCTAACGAAAGAAGAGTCCCTCTTTTATTTTAACTCTCTAGTTGATGGACACTCAGCGCATATGCGGCGATGCCAAAGGCAATGGCAACATTGAATGATTTCTTTTCTCCGCGCATTGGAATGTAAAAGATCTCCTCGCACAGATCAAGGAGTTCATGGTCTACTCCAGTTACTTCGTTACCAACGATCAAAACGGCAGGCTTCAGAAATTGGGAATCGGGAAAATGGGAAATTGATATAGAGCGTGCATCCTCTTCAAGGCCGTAAATTTTCCAACCTTCAACCTTTAAACCTTTTACCAACCTGACTGCATCCTTGTGATACGACCACGGAACTGAATCCTCCGCGCCGAGCGAGGTCTTGGTCACGGCTTCGTTGTCTGCGGTAGGTGTAATTCCGCATAGGTATGCATGGTTAAAGCCGAACCCATCCGAGCTGCGCAGAATCGAGCCAACATTCCATGCCGAGCGGATGTTATCGAGCAGAACTGCGAGGTTTTGTGAACTACGATCAGAGCGAAGCTTTTCTTTCTCTTTTGTGTTTAACGCTGAAAGGCGAGTCAGATTGGGTTCATCGATCAATTGCCGGCTGAGAGCGACGCGAGTCTCTCCCATGCAAACAGGACAACGCGTGCCAAATGGATTTCCTTCCAGCAGCGGATACCGGAGTCCACACGAATCACATATCCTTATCTCATATGAGTTTATTGGCATGAGGTCATTATACATGCTACAATTTGAGTATGCACCGCGTCGTACCTGAACTTATCATTGAAAATTATCGGGCGGGCCGTTTTAGCGGGGAGTTTCCTGCGGTGGGAATGTTTCTTGATCTATCTGGTTTTTCCATCATGACCGATACGCTCATGCAGCATGGTCAGCATGGTGCGGAAGTGCTGGCTGGGCTAATGCATGGTGTGTTCGACCCACTGGTGGAGAGCATTTTTGAGTTTGGGGGAAAGATCGTTGGGTTTGCGGGCGACGGCATTATGGCCTTGTATCCAATTGAATCGGATGCAAAGTCAACGGCCTTGCGCGCGTTGACATCTGCTTATGTGATCCAGAATCGGTTTGAAGAAAATCCCACACGCCAGACTGTCTATGGTGAGTTTTCCATCTTTGCAAAGATTGGTTTGGGAAGTGGGCCTGTTTCGTGGGGGATTTTGCATTCTTCATCCGGCGATCAGGCTACTTATTATTTCCGTGGAACTGCGGTCGATGAATCGGCTCATGCCGAGCAGCATGCCAGGGCAGGCGACATCCTGCTCACAGAAAGCATTTACGAACTCCTGCAGGATGAGATTGAAACCTTTCCTTTCGCTTCCTATTGGCGCTTCCGCGATTTCCGGGTAAGCCAGCCAGAGCCTAAACCCGTGACATTCCCTCCAGTGGATTTGAATATCGCCCGTCTTTTTATGCCTCAGGAGGTGATCGCAGAAGATGTGCGCGGTGAATTCCGCCAGGTCGTGAATCTGTTCATGCGCTTCCCTGATCTAGACGAGACACAGCTTGATGCCTTGATGAGCAAGGTCTTTGAATTGCGGAATAAATATGGAGGGCTATTAAGCCGCATGGACTTTGGAGATAAGGGCTGTAACATGCTCATTCTGTGGGGCGCACCGGTGGCTTACGGAAATGATATTGGCAGGGCGTTGAATTTCCTGCTCGATCTGAAATCTGTGGTTGACTTTCCAATTACTGCCGGAGTAACTTACTATATTTCACATGCAGGCTATCTGGGAAGCTCGATGTATGAGGATTACACCTGTTACGGCTGGGGAGTGAACCTGGCTTCCCGTTTTATGATGAACGCGTCAGTGGGCGAGATCTGGGTGGATGATCGGATTGCGCGCCGGGTCTCCAACTGGTTTGAGATCGAGTTCCTCAATAGTCAAGCATTCAAAGGCTTTGCTGCGCAGCAGAAAGTTTATGTCTTATATAGTCATAAGCCAACTGCAGAACCAACCTATCAGGGAGAACTGGTTGGCAGAGAAGAAGAATTTGCCCAGCTTGCAAGTTTTATCGGACCCTTATGGGAGAATAAATTTGCGGGTTTGCTTCTTGTTTCCGGCGATGCCGGAATTGGAAAAGGAAGGCTTGTGCATGAGGTCCGTTCCTCGAAACAATTCGCAGGCAAAAAAGTGTTGTGGGCTGTGTGCCAGTCTAACCAGATCCAGCGCCAGTCATTCAACCCGTTGCGGGGTTGGCTGTCCCGCTATTTTGGTATTTGGTCGGGTCAATCCTTTGATGAACGCAGGCAGAGCTTTGATACGAAACTGGACGAACTGCTGAGCACCATAGCAGACGCTGAACTGATACGCGAGCTCGAACGGACCCGCTCCATTCTTGGCGCATTACTTGATCTCTATTGGCCTGAATCACTTCATGAGCAGTTGGATCCGGAAGGGCGTTACAACAATACCTTCCTGGCGCTGATCGCGTTGCTAAAAGCGGAAAGTTTGCGGCGACCGGTCGTCCTGTTCATCGAAGACCTGCAATTCATTGATAGGGACACAAAAGATTTCCTGGCGCGCTTGAAACGCGCTGTCCTTGCAGGGACTGAGGCCTTTCCCATTGCGATGATTGTGACCTCGCGCCGGCAAGGCACCTCGCTTGAAAAAGATTTGATTGATGCACGTATCAACTTGCGCGGCCTCGCGCGCGACGCGCTTGGGCACTTGATCGAGACACTGCTGGGTGGGCTGGTCGCGCCTGAATTGGTTTCCCTCGTGATGGAGCGCTCTGAAGGGAACCCTTACTTTGCCGAACAGATCATCCGTTACTTACAGGAAGAAAATCTGATTGAAACGGGCAAACTCGGCTGGACTTTGGTCAAGACATTGGAAGAGGACTTTTTGCCAGGCGATGTCCGCGCGGTGCTGGTGGCCAGGCTGGATCAACTTGCGCGCGGCGTGCGGGAAAGTGTCCAGACTGCCGCCGTGTTGGGTCGCCAGTTCGAGGTTCCCCTGCTTGTACATATGTTACGTGATGATAAACATGTGTTCCAAAATGTTGGAGAGGCTGAGAAGGCTTCCATCTGGGGTCCCCTCGACGAAGTGCACTATATCTTTTCCCATGGTCTTTTACGTGATGCTGCCTATGAGATGCAGATGCAAGCCAGGAGAAGGGAACTTCATGCCCTTGCAGTAGATGCCATGGAACACCTGTATGGCGAAGTCAAAAATCGTTATGCAGAGCTTGCTCACCACGCCAAGTATGCCGAACTTGGTTCGAAGGCACAAAAGTACTATATACTGGCTGGTAAAACTGCGGCGGATTTATATCAGAATCATCAGGCAATTGAATACTACAAACGCGCTCTGGCGTTTACTCCGCTCAATGATCTAAATACCCAGTTTGATATATTGATCGAACGAGTCGAGTTATTCAATCGCGTTGGCAACCGCACGGCGCAATTAAAAGACTTGGAGACCCTTGCGATACTCGCGGTGCAGTTAGATGACCGGCAGCGCCTGGTAAGCGCAAAAATACTTCATGCTCGATACTGTTTCACAATTGGTGATTACCCAGGCACCATTGGGATTTCTCAACAGGTGGTATCAATATCAAAAGAGCTTGATGAGGTTGAGCGGGCTTTAGGCGTCTACGTTGTATGGTCGCAGTCACTTTTCAGATTGGGAAAGCTTGCCGAGGCAATGAAATATGCATTGGAGGGATTGGATCTTGCACAACGTTCGGGTAAACGTGTGGAAGAAGGTAGGTCACTCACTTCCTTGGGGCTGATCGCTCTCGAATCAAAGGAACCCGGAATTGCCCAAAAGTATCTGGAGGAAGCAGTGGCGATTGCCCGCGAAACAAAAGAGCGCACACTCGAGTCTAGAGCATTGGCAAATCTGGCAAACTCAGCAGCATTTGTGCAGCAGGATTACGTTACCGCCCGTGCATATTATGAGCGAGCCTACGCACTTAATGTCGAATTGGGCGACCGCTATGCACAAGGGCTTGATCTTGGGAATATTGGTTGGGTATGCGGCATGTTAGGTGATTTCGCTGCATCGTGGATACACCATGAGCAGGCTCTTATCATCGCGAGGGAAGTAGGCAACGTATATCAGGAGACCTATACGTTGTTAAACCTTAGCAAGGTGGCTGAGGTTCAGGGAAAGGCAGAGGAGGCGTTGAAATATGCAAGCGATGCAATGAAGCTATCAAAGCACGCTGGCGATAAATCGGCGGAAGCTTGGTCATATTTGTATTTGGGACAAGCTCATGCCTTAAGCCGCCAGTTTGAGGCAGCGAAAACTGCTTTTGAGCATTCCTTGAATATTCGCAGGGAATTGGGTCAAATTTCGCTTGCGACGGAACCGAATGCTGGATTAATTCAGGTTGCGCTCCAAATGAACGATATTGCTCTTGCAAGAAAGTTAATGGAAGAACTCATGGGTTATCTTTCAGATGGAGCAACCCTGGATGCAACAGAGGAACCGCTCCGGGTCTATCTTGCGTGTTATAACGTCCTCGAACGAATAGAAGATCCACGTTCCGTTCAAATACTGGATATGGCAATGCATCTCCTTGAAGAGCAAGTCTCGAAATTTAACGATGAACAATCCCGCCGCACATTTATAGAAAACGTCCCTTGGCGGCGGGCAATTGAACAGGCTTGGCTAGACAGAAAAGGAAAATCTTAAGGTACGCTGCCGAGCGGAGGATCACCAATCTTAAGTTTTGCTTTTGCTCTCTTCTTGCCGTCTTTATCTTCCGTGTCATATGACAACGGATTAGCAGCTTGGTCGAGATAGTAATAAAGCTTAAAGTTGCCTTCGGGCTTATCTAACTTGATTGTATATTCGGGCAGCTCACGAACGACATTCCCATTCTTATCCTTTATCGTGTAAGAAGCAAACCAAGTGTAGCCCCCGAAATCCCTTTGGGCTGCTGCTAATTTCTCATCGTCCGTATAAACATCGTATTTCTTAACATCGATTCCCTCTAAATCTGTATCTTTCGAGCCACCTAACTTATACTTGCCATCTTTATCAGGGTTTACTTTTGCCATTTTATCCTCCTTCGTGATTTGAATCCCAATTTTGCGTATTATAGTCCTATTAAGAAATATGCGCTATATTATTTTCAACAAACCGTACGGCGTTCTTTCGCAATTTACGGATGAAGGCACGGGTTATCCAACGCTCAAACAATACATTGAGGTGCCGGATGTGTACGCGGCAGGTCGCTTGGACCGCGACAGCGAAGGCTTGCTATTGCTCACCGATGATGGCTCCTTGATCAAGCGTTTGACTGACCCAAAACATCATATTGAAAAAACGTATTGGGTCATGGTGGAAGGCGATCCCACCGAAGAAAAACTGACTCAGCTCGAACGCGGGATTCAACTCAAGAATTATTTGACTCTGCCTGCGAAGGCCCGCCTCATTCCAACCCCTAACGTACCTCCACGACCCAAAACTGTGACTCCGCACGGTCCCACCGCCTGGATCGAGATCAAATTGCGGGAAGGAAAGAAACGTCAGATTCGTCACATGACTGCGTCCATGGGTTTGCCAACCTTACGACTCGTCCGTATGGCGATCGGGAAGATTCAATTGGGATCTCTAAAACCCGGCGAATGGCGAGACGTAACTCCACATGAGATCAATTTGCTCAAAAAATAAGCGCATTATAATTATTTGGTGTCGCGGCGCGCATCATATTTTGTGGGCTCATTTGTTTAATGATTTTCATGGCTTTAAGCTCAACCTCCGTATCTTACGCGGAATCCGTGAAGAAATCAGCTTTAGCATCTTCATCTTATGATCTGGCCAACGCGGTCAATGCTTTCCGTGCCTCATTTGGAATCGCCCTTTATAGCAGTAAATCGATTCTGATGTCCACCGTACAGGCTGGTTTCCTCGCTGCCACAGGCAGCATGACCCATTCAGGTCCCGGCGGGATAGGCTTGACTGATCGATTGCGCACGCACGACGACGAGTGGGGAGCCTCAAGCGGTGGGGAACTCGGTCGGAGGTGGAACGGCCATCCCCGAGATTTTGGCGATCATTATCCCTGTATCTGTCAGCACGCCAAATGGCGAAGGGAATGTCATCCATGATCACTGGCTCTCCTAGGTGGAGGTATTTTTACGTGGTTGGGAAGTTTCAAAAAAGAATAGCGAACTCAAATCTTGGAAGAATATCGCGGCAAAGTCATTCTGGAGAAATACTATGAGTGAAATTCGTATTGATGCATTATTGCCAGCTGAGATGGCAGCCCGGGCTGAGTATCTGGGTGTTCGTAAGGCAGAGATGCCGTTTCTTAAGATGTTCATGTTATCTGTGCTGGCAGGCGCGTTCATATCCTTGGGGGCCATTTTTGCAACCACGGTTGGTGCAGGCGGGATGGTACTCACGGCAGCAGATGGGACAGTTGTATTCAATACCGGCTTGCCTTACGGCGTGACAAGATTGTTAATGGGCCTTGTCTTTAGCCTGGGGCTTATCCTGGTTGTTGTCGGTGGGGCGGAACTATTTACAGGTAACAATCTTATTGTGATGGCGTGGGCAAACGGAAAGGTAACCGGCACCGCGCTTCTTCGCAACTGGGTCATTGTTTATTTGGGTAACTTTGTTGGGTCGATTGGAACCGCGGTCTTGATGTTCCTGACAAAACAATATACCTTTGGCGCAAACTCAGTCGGGATTGCTGCGATGAAGATCGGCGTGGCAAAAGTGGACCTCACTTTTATCCAGGCGATTGCATTAGGCATACTCTGTAACGGATTGGTTTGTCTTGCAGTCTGGTTAACCTACAGTGCCCGCAGCACGGTCGATAAGATTGTTGCCATTATTTTCCCGATTACGGCTTTTGTCGCGGCAGGGTTTGAGCATAGTGTTGCCAATATGTATTTCGTTCCCTATGCCTTGTTCATTAAGGACTTCGATCCAAGCTTTATTGCTACAGTAGGTGATAAGGTTCCTCATCTCGATGTTTTGACCTGGCCGGCGTTTTTGGCCAGGAATCTGATCCCGGTCACCATTGGAAATATCATCGGCGGATCAATCCTGGTTGCAGCTGTCTATTGGGCCATTTACCTGCGTTCAGAGAAAGTAAAAGGTTAATATGAAATAACAAGCCCATTCATTATGAATGGGCTTGTTTCAATTATTTCAACTCGTCAAGGTAATGTGTATCGTAAGATACGATTGTTGCCTGCATCGGTCACCCAGACGAATCCAGCCGGGTCAACCGCCACACCCGCGGCCAACCCGATCTCACTGGGCCCAGACCCGAAATCGCCCCACGTGCGCACAAACTCGCCAGCGTCGGTAAACTCGATGATACGATACCCTTCTGGATCCGTGATAAATACATGCTTATCTTTGCTCACAGCAATAAAGGGCTTGTTATCCAGCGATTGACCGAACCAGGCGTTGACATCCCATTGCTGCAGTGGGGAATAGAGCGTTCCGTCTTGATTGGGGATGAAAGACTGGATCCGTTGATTCCAGGTGTCTGTGACATAGACCGTTCCATCCTCGGCCACCGCCACACCAACCGGTTCATCGAACTGACCCGGGTCCAAACCTGCGGTTCCAAACTCAGTAATGTATTTGCCATCCGAGTCAAAGACGACGATCCGCTTGTTCCCGGTATCGGCAACGAAGACCTCTCCTTGTGAGTTGACTGCAATGCCGCGCGGCCCCCAAAAGGAGCTCTTTGACTCCGGAATATCAGGTGAGGGCTGGCCATACTGTCCCCACATTTTGACTGGCTTACCAGCCTTTGTAAACTTTTGAACGCGATGATTCCAGGTGTCTGAAACATAGACGGAACCATCCGGGCCTACTGCCACGCCCCAGGGTTCATTAAACGTTCCAATAGGAGCATTGCCGCTCTGTTGATCTGCGAATGTGCCCCATTCATTCAGCAAACTACCATCTGCGCCGATGTGCAGAATGCGATGATTGCGCGAGTCTGCAACATAAATATCACCATCTTGTCCAGCCGCTATGGCGCGCGGTGCGTTCAACCCGAGTGGGGGATAACGGTCTGCGCCGAAGATGGGGTCTGCAGTCAACATAACAGTGCCAGCTTGATAGGGATCCACAGTTGCAGGCGCTTCTGAAGGTCCGACTCCATAGTTCCAAATTTTCGAGGCCACATCCTTGCGGATATAGAGTCTCATTTGATCGGCAGGCTGCCAAGTGGTCAGCGTCATGGAAGTGCTTCCAATCGCCTGTGCATATTTTGTGTAATCACGGTCGAACCAGATATCGAAAATGCCTTCACGGATCTGCGGGTTCGAGATGGCATTCAATACACGGGTCTTATCGAGATTGAAGTAATCCTGATTGGGCCACCACATGCGGATGTAATCGAATTGATAGAAGTCATTTCCAAGAGCAGGCGTGATCTTATCGAAATTCTTTTGGTCGACGATCACAGCTACCGCGTCGCGCAAGGAACGGGTGGGCTGGTCGAATGAACGCAATGCTGTGAAGTCGCGCAGATACCAGACAAACGGCCAGGACACACCCGTGTCCGGGGCGCTCGCATCGTAAGCAATAATGGCATTGAGTCCACCCGCGGTGCGTTCTGAGATTTCTTCCACCTGCGACATGACTTCCTTTACTCCGGTCGCGCCGTGTGCATAAACCATGTATTCGGTGGCATCATCGTAATTGATGTAAGCCGCTCTGAAAGCAGTCCGTCCGGTTTGGACACCGAGCAAGCCAAAGATCGTCAGCACAACCAGACCAACGAATGCACCTGTGCGCTGGTATCGCAAGAGATAGACGATACCGACAATGCTTCCAATAAGAGCGATCAGTGCTGAACCAAATTTCAAGCGGTCCGAAGAAAGACTTGCCGGGTCCACACCCGCTCCGGACATCTGCATCAGTAACGTCGCACCGTTGATAATGCTTGAGCCCAGTGTAATGATTGCCAGAAGGATCAGCGCCACAACGCCAAGACTGATCAGATCATCTTTCATCAAATACGCGATAAATGCTCCGGACGCAATCATTGCAATAAATGGGAATAAAAAGGCCGCGGTCGCCTGCAATTGCACCAGTTCAGAGCCTTGAAACGGTGGTGTTGCTCCATATAAAGCTCGCAATGTATTGAAGGCTGCTAACACAAATACGATCAATGTCAGGATCGCAAGACCAATCCGCTGTGGTTTTTCAAATGCCAGACGCGGGAGGACCGAGTCAATGATTTGTCCAATGGCCCAGCCGGTTAACAGGATCATCGGCCATGTCATGTGATAGGTGAGCCAGGGCATGCGTTCGCCGGCGATGGTAAGCGCGAGGATTGCACTGACTGCCCACCAGACCATTAGGCCGAAGAATACCCCAAAATTGGATTCTGCAGATTCAATCTGTGCTTCGGATGTGATCCCCTCGACCTCCACATCCCGTTCAGCCTCAGGAATAGCTGAGCGTCGACTAAGTAGTTTTTTCAAGCCCAGGCCAATTGCTACAAGACTTCCAATCGCAGGCAGATACTCGTACATTGGGATTTGAACAAGCACATAATAATATTCAGGCTGGCTTCCACGTTCCACGCCTTGTTGCACAAGCCAGTATCCAAGCGAGCCGACAACCCCAGTGAAGAAGCCTGCCGCGTTCGTGAAGAATGTTGTGAAAAGGATCGTATATGCTCCCCAAAATAGCGCGGCATATTTCCACCAATCACGATTCCAGAGCATTCCAACCAGGATGGAAACCAGGAAAAATACTGCAATAAATAGCCCAATAACTATCATCGATCTTGAATCCAATGCATTCACAGAAGCGGAATCAGTAGGGATGGTGACATTCAATCTTGTTTTAAGCCAATCGACGGGGAAAGCCGTCGTCATTGGCAAAACGAATGTGCCAATAAGGATCATCAGATCGAAGGAGCGCTCTTTCGGGATCCTGTGCCATAAATACGCCTGGAGGAAATAGGTTACCCCGGCAATCAGAAGAATAACAGCGCCTAACCCCAAAAAAATCGTGGAAGGATGAATACCGCCACTCGTTGGCGCGAACGCAGAAGTGGCGTCTGTTGGGTTGGCTGGGACAGCGGTTTCCGTCCCACTTAATGTTGCAGGTGTCCGATTAAGATACGCCATCCCTGCGCCAATCCCAATAAAAACAGAGGCGACTACCAGCGCGATGATAAACGTCCGAAACAAACTGGGATTGCCTTCCCAGGGCTTCCTGGTGATTTGGATAATGAAGTAAACAGCCAGAAAAACAAATGCTTGCAGGGCATAAATAAACGATGTCTCTTTATCCGCAAAGTGGATGAGCAACGCGCCCGAAAGTAGAAAAAGGTATTTGCTGGAACCACTTTCGAGATAGCGCAGGATCGAGTAAAGCATCAAAAGCCCGGATAAGCCCGTATACACATCCTCTCGAACATATCTTCCGTAAAAGAGCATGAACGGCGAAATGACCATGAGCAAGCCAGCGATCAACGCGCCTGTTTTTCCCAGATAGCGCCGCCAATACCAGACCATCCAAATTGTTGCGATGCTGAATATGGCTGCTGGAATACGGGCCGTAAAGTCGCTCACACCGAACAGGAAGTAGGAAAGCGCGATCCAATGGAATTGCCAGGGACCATGCATCATAGGGGTATGCTGATAACCTTGTCCCCGATATAACAGCCACGAGAAATAGGTGTGCAGACTCTCATCGTGACTCATCACTCGCGCATCAAGGTTATAAAATCGGGTCACAATTGCAAGGAGAATAATTCCTGCAAATAGCGCGACTTCATTGGTGATCACAGGAAGGGCAGAATGGATAGGTTGTTCAAGCCAAGTGATTTTATTTTCGTTATTCATAATACCTTGTGTCTATTTGAAATTGGGAAACTTATACTTCAATCTGCATGTTCTGACAAGTTTGCGTGTAATATTTTCTTAATATCTTGTGATGTCTATTATCCCCCCGGCGTGGAGGTTGTTAGACCGATTAAGGGCGTAAAGGTTGTCGTAAGCGTTGATGGGTGGAGGGTGCCAGTTGGAGTGGACGGACAAATTGGAATCAGTAATTCCATTTTTGCCTGGATTGATTCTGTGTTCAAGTTGTTGATCGATCTGATCTTATCCTTTGATACGGAGAACTGGGAAGCGATGCTTTCCAGTGTGTCATTTTCTTGCACCTGATATACCATCTCCTTACAGTTCGGGAAGCTGATCTTTGTGCTTGTAGATTGGCCCGAAGGCGTTGGAATTGGTAAAACACTCACTGGCATGGGGTTGGATGTTTGTCTATCAGAACGAGTAAATTGCCAGGCACTAAAAACAAATGCTGCGAAAACAATGCCAATTATGGCTGTGCGCGTAGCCAATAATATACGTGTTTGCAATTTTGAATTTTTGTTTTCAACAATGGATATGATTGATAGGGGAGCAGGTTGAAGATTCCATTGTCTTTTCATGATTGGTAATAGAAGACTTTCCACCTTTTTGATCTCTTCAGCAAAG
>Ga0114129_10008174_pt1 | contig 14909 bp, 17 predicted proteins | sample RhiMetdeltSRZDD1_FD_80071 | JGI IMG/M metagenome (GOLD analysis project Ga0114129, IMG submission 80071) | Populus rhizosphere microbial communities from Tennessee, USA - Rhizosphere MetaG P. deltoides SRZDD1 (version 2) (version 2) | ecosystem: Host-associated > Plants > Roots > Rhizosphere >...
ATCGGAATCGCGATCCGAGGCCTGATCAGCTCGAGCGCTCGGACAGCGCGCGCCGGGTCGAGGTGGCCTTTTCCCAGGCGCGGGCCCCAGCCGCCGACCGGGAGCAGCGCGACGTCGAGACGGTCGGCGGCGAGCTCGGCCATCGCCGGAAAGAGATCGGTGTCGCCCGCGAAGTACAGGCGGGCGCTTCCGGTCACGACGAAGCCGAGCGCGAGCGAGCGCATAGCGGCCGGCATGCGGCCGTGGTTTGCCGGCGTGGCCCGAAGCTCGACACCCCGCACGGTGACCGACTCTCCCGGCTGAACCTCGGTCACGCGCGAATGACCCCGGCGCCCGAGCCGGCGCGCGGTGCCCGGCGGGCCCACGACGAGGGTGGGCTGCAGCGCCGCCAGGGAACGTGGGTCGAAGTGGTCGCGATGGAAATGGGAGAGGAGGATCGCGTCGAGCTCCTGAAGCTGCGCGGGATCGAGCGAGCGAGGACCGGCACGCAGAGGACCGACGCGGTCGCGCAGGATCGGGTCGGTGAGGATGCGAACGCCGTCCAGCTCGATCAGGACGGTTGCATGCCCGATGCTCGTGAGACGCACGGCTACCGGATGTTGGAGGATAGTACGCTCGCCGTACGGGACAGGCAGCGGCGCGAGAGGCGGGAGGCGGCATGGAGACGAGGGCGGCAGAGCGGCAGCGCGGACGCGCTCGGAGAACGGCGGCGCTGGCCGCGGCACTCGCGGCGGGGGCGCTCCTCGCGGCCGGCTGCGGCGGGGCGTCGCAGGACGACGTCGATGTGCTCGAGGCGCGCGTGGCAGAGCTCGAGGGCCAGGTGGAGGCGCTCGAGCGGGAGACGGAGGCCCTCGAGCCGCTCGCCGAACGCATCCAGCAGATTCAGGGCGCCCTCGACGAGATCCGCGATCGCATTCCCGACCTCGACGAGCTGCAAGACCTCCTGGAACGGCTGGGCGGCCTCGTGGGTGGCGCGCTACCCTAACGACAGCGCTTAGCCGACGTCCGGGGGAACGCATGGAGATAGGCGAGCCGAAGCGGGTCTACACGATCGAGCCGATCGAGGATCCGGTGCCTCGCACGGAGCCCGAGCCGGAGCGCGACGAGCCAGCCGAGCGCCCCGAGGAACCGGCGAAGGTACCGGGGTAGAAGCGGCCCTCCACCGCGCTCCCGATCTGGCCGAGCCCATCGTCGGCTGGCGGGTGTGGGACGTCGTCGAGGCGGACGGTGCGCTCAGGCTGGGCTCCGTCGCCTACCGCGAGGTCTGGGTGCCGCGGCAGGAGCTGGTGGCCCGTTGCCGGCGGCCGCTCGCCGCGCTGCCTTGGGGACGCATGCCGCTCCACGAGCCGCCGAACGCCGCCTGCCGCTGCGGCATCCATGCCGTTCAGTCGTCCGAGACTGCAGCCGCCCACCTGCGGCGCGAGGCACCGCGCCGGGAGGCGGCAATCGCACGCGTGATGGGCACCGTTGCGCTCTGGGGTCGGGTGGTCGTGGCGGACGCCGGCTGGCGCGGAGGCGTTGCGTACCCGACGGCGCTGCTCGTGCCGACGGGCCGATGGCGCCGCCTCGTCTCGGCCGCGTTGTGGCCCTACCGGCGATCGCCGGGCGACATCGCGCGCGAGCTCGAGGCGTACGGGGTGCCGGTCGAGCTCGTCCCGTTCGAGCGGCCCGCCGGCACGCCCCCGGGGGCCGCAGTGCCTTCCCTCGCGCGGACGACCCTCGTCTGAGGGATCGAACCCTCTCACGAGGGGCTGCTCGGCGACCGATGCAGCCTTCGATGAAGGTCAACGGGTCCGGCCTCCCTGCGCATCACCTTTTCGTGCGACACGTCCGCAAGGACGATCGCCCTGTTGTCTCGCTGCGCGCGCTCGACCAAGGCGAGCAGTGCATCGTCGAGGTGAGCGTGTATCCGACCACCACGGGTGGGCTCGAGCCGACGTCGCTCGGCCCGTACAGCTTCGAGAGCCTCGACGAGGCGGTCCGCTTCGCCGAGGAAGCCCTGCTCGCGCTCGAGTACCTCGGCTGCACCGTGCACAGCGGGCCCACCGACGAGCTCGTAGCCGCCTGAGGACACCCCGATGGGCCTGCTGAAGAAGAAGCCCAAGGATCGCTCCTCGGCACCGCCGAAAGGCGGGCCGCAGCCGGAGCGGCTCAAGGCCGTTCCCCACCCTGGAACCGCCGGCGAGCCGGCCGACGGGTCCCGGCCCGCGACCGAGCTGCGCCTGGCGGGTGCCGGCGCCGCTTCGGGCGAAGCCGAGGCCGCGTCCAAGGTCGGAGACCCCGACGCGTACGGCCTGCGCGCAGAGCTGCTTCGCCGCAAGCCCTCCGACGAGCCGGAGGCTGTCGCAGAGCCCGAGTCCGAGCCGGCAGCGGCCGAGCCGATCGAGCCCGAGGACGACTCGGCTGCCGAAGAGCCCGAAGCCGAGACCGAGGCCGCGGAGGCCGAGGCCGCGGCGGACCTGGAGGCCGCGAAGAAGCCGGAGGCTGCGAAGGAGCCGGAGGCTGCGAAGGAGCCGGAGGCTGCGAAGGAGCCGGAGCCCGAGCCGGAGGCCGATCCAGACCCTGACGAGCCACACGATCTGCAGGAGACGGCGTCCGACGCTGTGGAGGACGCCGAGCCGGCCGAGCGCCCAAAGGAGGCCGTTGCGGCGCCGCGGAGCGACCTCGGACCGAGAGACCTACCCCCCGACAAGAACGCACTTCCCGCCAGCGAAGCCCGCACCCGCCTCGAGGCGTTCGAGCGCTCGCTCGTCGAGAAGACGGACGCGCTGCGCGACCGCGCCGACCAGCTCGCCCGTCGCGAGGAGGAGCTCACGCTCGCCGGCGAGGGCCTCGACGAGCTCGAGACGAAGCTGGCCGAGCGCCAGGCGGCCCTGGAGGCAAAGGAGACGAAGCTCAGCGCCCGCGAGGAAGAGCTCGCTGCCGAGGCGGGCCGTCTCGAGCAGGAGCAGGCGATCTGGAACGAGGCGACGCGAGAGTCTCGGGGCCGTCTGGCCGAGCTCGAAGGCACGATCGAGACCCGCGAGCGTGACCTCGAGCGGACTGCGGAGGATCTCGCCCGGCAGGGCTCCGAGCTCGAAGGGCGTGAGAGCGAGCTGACCCGGCGCGCCGCGGAGGTCGAGCGGCAGGGCCTCGAGCTGCAGAAGGTGGCCGAGGCGACAGCCGAGCTCGACGCCCGCGAAGCCGGCCTCAAGCGCATGGAGGCGAGGGTCGGCGAGCTCGAGCACCAGCTGGCCGAGCGCGCGCGAGAGCTCGACACCCGCGAGGCGGCGCTGCGCGAGACCGGCGACGGCCTCGGTGAGCGCGAGCAGAGGCTCACAGCCGACGAAAACTCGCTCGCCACGCGCCGCGCCGAGTTTGCCGCGCAGGAGCTCGACGTCGTCGAGCGCGAGCGCTCGGTCGGAACCCGCGAGGAAGAGCTTGCAGCGCGCGAGCGGTCGCTTGCCGCGAGGGAGGACGAGGTCGTGGAGCGCGAGCGCGCCCTCGCGTCGCTGCAAAACGACATCACCGAGCGGGAGCGGACGTACGCAGATCGCGAGACCGAGTTCGGCGAGCGCGAGAGTGCGTTGAGCGTCGAGCTGGAACGGCTCGAGCGCGAGCGCGTCGACTGGGACGCGGCGCTCCAGGCGGCCTACGGCCGGCTGGACGAGCTCGAGGCAGACCTCGTCAGCTCGCTGTCGCTCGCCGGCATGCTGAAGCGCGAGCTGGGAGTTCGCGAGCTCGGCGCCGATCGCCGGCGCGCCCCGCGCTCCGGGGAGCGCTCGCCGCAGAGCTCCCCGCGCCGTCCCTCGAAGAGGGAGTCGCAGAGCTCAGCAGGGCCGCCCGAGAGGCCTGTCGAGCTGGACATGCCCGAAGATGTTCCCGATGGCGAGGACCCCAAGGCCTCTGAGATGGACTGGTGGGCGCGCCAGCTGGGGCGCCTCAAGAAGGACTGAGCGACCCCGCCGGTTAGACTGCCTCTCCGCCGGTGCAGTGGAGAGCCTGGATCCGTAGCCTCGGCCTCTTCGGCGTCGTGTGCTGCGCTGCCCTTGCGCTGGCACAGCCGGCCGCCGCCGCACCGGCACTCGACTACTTCGCGCTCGGCGACTCCATTGCATCGGGGCACGGCCTCATGGACAAGGGAGGCACGTGCAGGCGTTCTCCGCGTGCCTACCCGCAGAAGGTCCTGCCGGAGCTACGCGAGCGCTACGCCGTCCGGTTCACGATGCTCGCCTGTTCGGGCGCGACGGCGTCCGAAGGCGGAACAGGGCTCCGCCGGTTCTCGCGCCAGGTGAGCACCGTCCTCGCGCGGCCGACGACGCGAAAGACGCTCGTCTCGATCACGATCGGCATCAACGACTTTCACTGGTCCGATATCCCGGCGACGTACGTTCGCATCCGTGACCCGAGCGCGGCGAGCTTCGACGGATGGGTCGACTCGACCGTCGATCGCGTAGCGGCGAGTCTGCGGAAGCAGCTGCGCCGTCTGCTTTCCCGTCCCAAGATCGCCGTCGTGCTGACGGAGTATCCGAATCCCGTCAACACCGACAGCCTGCTCTTCGGGCCCCCCTCGCCGTGTCCGGACAAGCCCGCCTGCTACGAACGGACGGAGCAGGTCGTCGACGAGCTCAACGAGCTGCTGAACGGTCTCGCCCGCAAGCGTGTCCGGGTCGCGGCGGTCCACGAGACGTTCCGCGGGCACGAGGCGCCGGAGCCGTCCTGCGGTGGCAGCCCGCCTGCCGTCGAGGAGACGTGGTTTCAGTATCCGGACGACCCCGAGTCGAACTCGTTCCCGCCGGCCGCCGCACTCGTCGGCGCAGTCTGGCGCGGCGACTGCTTCCACCCGAACGCCCTCGGCGCCGCGGCGATCGCCGCCGCTGTCGACAGGGCCGCCCGCGGCCTCCGCCGCTGAGGCCCTCACCGCAAGAGGGTTTCGGCGCTCTGCTCCGAAGTGGTCGCTCGCCGGCCTTTCCGGCGCTGACCGCTATTCGCTGACGAGCTTCTATGACCCGTCTCGCCGTCGTCCTCTGTCTGGCCGCCGCCTGGCTCGCCCCTTCGGCCCACGCCGGCGATGCCTCCATGACGCTGAGCCTGTCGAAGACGAGCGCCGTATACGGCCACGCCGTCGTGGCAACCGGGCAGCTGCACGCGGCCGCCGGCGGCGAGCAGGTCGTGATCGAGGTGGGGACGCAGGACGCCTGGGTGGAGGTCGCCCGGGCCACGGTCGACCCCGCGGGCGCCTTCGAGGCGGCCTTCAAGGCCACCGGCACGGCGTTTGTGCGGGCGCGTACGCTCGAAAGCGGGACGGTCAGCGGGTGGACAGCCCTCGAAGTGGTCCCGAACGTCCGGGCGCGCGCGCTGGCGGGGCGAGCCTTCGTCGGAGCGAAGGTGAAGCTGCGGGTGACACCCGTCTCCTATCGAGGGCGCGTTTCGGTTGTCGTGCGAAGTGGCTCGCGCGTGGTTGCGACCGCGTCGCGCGAGGTCGAGGGGGGCAAGGTCACCATGCGGGTGCCGACGCCCGGTCTCGGCCGCTTCGTGGTCGTGATGACGCTCCCGGCCGCCGAGGGTCTTTCCTCCCGGGTCTCCTCCGTCCGGGTGGGGTCGGTGGCGCGGACGGTGTCCTACGGGTCGAGCGGGCCCGACGTCCGCGGCCTGACCCGGCGTCTCGAGGCGCTGCGCATACGCGTGCCCGGCGTCTCGTCGGACTTCGGCTACGAGCTCGTGGACTCCGTGCTCGCGTTCCAGAAGGCCTACGGGCTGCCGCGGACCGGCTACGTCGACCTGCCCACCTGGAAGGCGCTGGCCACGGCCGGGGAACTCACCCCGCGCTACCGGGGCCCGGAGGCGCAAATCGAGGTCGACAAGACGCGACAGATCCTCCTCGACGTCCGTGGCGGCAGCGTCGTCGCCGTTCTGCCGGTCTCGACCGGCGCCACGGGCAACACCCCCGAGGGAAAGCACGAGATCCGCTGGAAGGCGCCGGCCACGACCACCTGGCTCGGCCCCGCGATCCTCTACCGCACGCTCACCTTCTCCGGCAACAACTTCGCGATTCACGGGTTTCCGTCGGTGCCCTCCTACCCGGCCAGCCACGGCTGCGTGCGGATCCCGATCTGGACGGCCGACTGGCTGTACAACCGCTCGCCGGTGGGCGAGACGGTCTACGTCTACGCTTGAGGGCGCTCGTCCAGCGCGTTCAGTCGGCCCGCGTGACGGTCGGGCCGGACACGTCGGGCGAGATCGGACGGGGCTTCTGCGTCCTGCTCGGCGTCGCCGGGACGGACACCGACGACGACGCGCGGCGGCTGGCCCGCCGGGTCGCCAACCTGCGGATCTTCGAGAACGAGCAGGGCAAGCTCGACCGCAGCCTGCTCGACATCGGCGGAGCCGCCCTCGTCGTCAGCCAGTTCACGCTGATCGCCGACACGCGGAAGGGGAACCGGCCGAGCTTCGTCGCCGCGGCGCCGCAGGACCGGGCGCGCGTCCTCTACGCGGAGTTCTGCGACCAGCTCCGGCTCGACGGCGTGGCGGACGTCCAGACAGGCGATTTCGGCGCTCGAATGCTGGTCGAGATCGCCAACGACGGGCCCGTGACGATCCTGCTCGAGGCTTGAAAACGCTGTCACGAGAAGGGGTCGGGCCGTCCGGGTGCCTGCTATCCTGAGGAAGCCACCTCACAGCTCTGGGAACTGGGAAGTGGGCGCGACCGCGCCCGCTTTTTGTGAGGAGGGAAGATCGCCTTCGGCAAGGTGGAATCGACCAGCATGCAGACCTACGAGAAAGAACGTCAACTTCAGCGGGACATCGCCGGAAGGCTCGGCACGAGCCTCCCGGACGTCGACGTGCTCGCGGTCGAGCTGCTCTCCGCCGACCGGTTCTGCGTCTACGTCGACCATCCCACCGGGGTGGATCACGCGCTCTGTGAGCGCGTGACGAGCGTTCTGCGGCCGTATCTGGTGGAGTACACGATCGACGTGTCGAGCCCGGGGGAGACGCGCCCGCTGCGCACCCGGGAGCATTTCGCGGCCGCCCGCGGGAAACGGGTGGCACTGCGAACGGCGCACGAGATCGAGGGCCGGAAGAAGTTCAAGGGCGAGGTGGCGGAGGCCCGACCGGACGCGGTGGCGCTGACCGCCGCGGCCGGGGTGATCGAGATTCCGTACGGCGAGATCGTGCGGGGCAACCTGATGGACGAGGGCAGGTGGAATGACTAGGGAGATTCTCGAGGCGGTCAGCCAGATCGAGAAGGAAAAGGGCATCGAGTCCGACACGCTGATCGAGGCGCTCGAGGATGCCTTGCTCGCGGCGTACAAGAAGACGCCGGGAGCAGCTCGCCATGCGCAGGTCGCGCTCGATCACGCGAGCGGCGACTTCCGCGTCTACGCGATCGAGCTGCCGTCCGACCTCGAGACGAAGCTGCTCGAGGAGGCGCGCGAGCGCAAGCTCGACGAGCTCGAGGCGGCAGAGGCCGAGACGGGGGAGAAGTCCCACACGCTGATCTCGGACGACGACCTCGACATCGACTGGGACCAGGTGCCGTCCGCCGAGATGAGCCGCCACGACGTGACGCCCGACAACTTCGGCCGCATCGCGGCGCAGACGGCGAAGCAGGTCATCCTGCAGCGGATTCGCGAGGCCGAGCGCGCGATGATGTACGACGAGTACGTCGACCGCGTCGGCGAGGTCGTGACAGGGATCGTCCAGCAGGCCGGCGACCGCAACAACGTGCTCGTCGACCTCGGCAAGGTCGAGGCGCTGCTGCCGCGATCCGAGCAGGTCGACGGCGAGCGCTACGAGCAGGGCGGCCGGATCAAGGCCGTCATCACCGAGGTCCGCTCCGGCACGAAGGGGCCGCAGGTCATCCTCTCGCGCCGTGACCCGGAGCTCATCCGCACGCTCTTCGAGCTCGAGGTCCCCGAGGTGGCGGACGGTCTCGTGGAGATCCGCGCCGTCGCGCGCGAGCCGGGCTACCGCTCGAAGATCGCGGTCCAGTCGCACGCCCAAGGCGTCGACCCGGTCGGCGCCTGCGTGGGCCCCCGAGGCTCGCGGGTGCGCATGGTCGTCTCCGAGCTGCGCGGCGAGAAGATCGACATCATCCCGTGGAACCAGGAGCCGGCCCGCTTCATCGCGAAGGCGCTCTCGCCGGCGCGCGTGCGGGAGGTGCTGATCGACGACGAGGGCAAGGAGGCCACGGTCATCGTTCCCGACGACCAGCTCTCGCTCGCGATCGGCAAGGAGGGCATGAACGCCCGTCTCGCCGCCCGGCTGACGGGCTGGAAGGTCGACATCCAGTCCGAGCGCCAGTTCGCGGAGGCGGAGGCGGAAGCGGCCTTCGGCGGCGGAGACGACGACCAGGAGTTCTCCGGCCGCTGCTCGGCGATCCTGTCCACTGGCAAGCGCTGTCCGAACGCCGCGCTGCCGGGATCCCGGTACTGCGGCATCCCCGGGCACCGCGAGCTCGCTGCGGCGGAGGGCGAGGCGGCGGCCTAGGCGCCGCCGGCCCGTGCCGTTTGCAGGCAATTTGGATGGAGGGATAAGCTAGATCCGTGGCTGACGAGGGCGGAAACAAGCCTCAGCGGCCTTTGCGGCCGCGCGGGGGGCAACCGGGAGGACGCCGCAAGCGCCGCGTCGTGATCGACGCGCCGCGGCCGCGCCCGGACGGACGTCCTCGTGACGGAGCAGCGGCGGGAAAGACGCAGCGCGAGGCGGCCCCGCCACCCCCGGCCCCGACCGGTCCGGTCACCGTCTCCTCCGGAGCGACGGTCAAAGACCTGTCGGCGGCCTTCGGCGTGCCGGCCAGCCAGATCATCAAGATCATGATGGGCGTCGGCGAGATGGTCACGATCACGCAGTCGCTCGGCGACGCCGCGATCGAGCTGATCGCGTCCGAGCTCGAGCGCGAGGTGCACATCACGCACGCCGACGAGGAGGATCTCGAACCCGAGGTCTACGAGGACGACCCGAGCCAGCTCACGCCGCGGCCGCCGGTCGTGACGATCATGGGTCACGTCGACCACGGCAAGACGACCCTGCTCGACGCGATGCGCGAGAGCGCCGTCGTCGAGACCGAGGCCGGCGGCATCACGCAGCACATCGGCGCCTATCAAGTCGATCACGGCGGACGGCTGATCACGTTCCTCGACACGCCGGGCCACGAGGCGTTCACCGCGCTCCGTGCGCGGGGTGCCAAGGTCACCGACATCGCGGTCCTGGTGGTCGCGGCGGACGACGGCGTCATGCCGCAGACGATCGAGTCCATCAACCACGCGCGCGCCGCCGAGGTGCCGATCGTGGTCGCGGTCAACAAGATCGACAAGCCCGACTCCAATCCGACGAGGGTGCGCCAGGAGCTGGTCGGCCAGGGGCTGCAGCCGGAGGACTGGGGCGGCACGACGCAGTTCTCGGAGGTCTCGGCGAAGGAGCACCAAAATCTCGACGACCTCCTCGAGAAGGTGCTGCTCGTTGCCGACGCGGAGCTCGAGCTCGTCGCCAACGCGAAGGCCGAGGCATCCGGGCCGATCATCGAGAGCCGTCTCGACGTCGGGCGCGGCCCCGCTGCGACGATGCTGGTGCAGCGCGGCACGCTGCGGGTCGGCAACGCGATCGTCGCCGGCGACTCGTGGGGCAAGGTCCGCGCGCTCTACGACTTCCACGGCGAGCGGGTCAAGGAAGCGAAGCCGGGCACCCCGGTCGAGATCCTGGGCTTCGACAAGCCGCCGCAGGCGGGCGAGCACGCCCGTGTGGTGGAGAACGAGCGGCAGGCGAGGCATTTCGCAGGCCTGAGAACTCAGCGACTGCGGGCCGAGGAGCTCGCAAAGCAGGGCCGGCGCGGGCCGTCCCTCGAGGACCTGTTCACGCGCATGGGCGAGGGCGTCGTCCAGGACCTGAACGTCATCGTCAAGGGCGACGTGCAGGGATCCGTCGAGGCCGTGGTCGGCGAGCTCAACAAGATCCAGCATCCCGAGGTACGGGTCAACGTCATCCACACGGGCATCGGCGCGATCACGGAGGGCGACGTGATGCTTGCGTCGGCTTCGAGCGCCATCGTCGTGGGGTTCAACGTGCGACCGAACGCCGAGGCGCGCAGCCTGGCCGACCGCGAGGGCGTCGACGTCAGGACCTACCGCGTCATCTACCAGTTGACCGAGGACATCCAGCAGGCGCTCGTCGGCATGCTGGCGCCCGAGCAGGTCGAGGAGACGCTCGGCGAGGCCGAGGTTCGCCAGCTGTTCCGCATCTCGCGCATCGGCGTGATTGCCGGCTCCTACGTCACGAACGGTGTCGTCCGGCGCAACGCCCAGGTGCGTCTCGTGCGCGACGGCACGGTCGTCCACGAGGGCACGCTCGCGAGCCTGAAGCGCTTCAAGGACGACGTCCGCGAGGTCCAGGCGGGCTTCGAGTGCGGCATCCAGCTGGAGGGCTTCAACGACGTCAAGGAAGGCGACGTGCTGGAGTTCTACGAGACGCGCGAGGTCGCGCGCACCGAGCGCGACCTGGTCATCGTCGGCGACGAGGCGTCCGCCGACTCCGACGCCTCCTAGCGTCCTGCGGGCCTCGTGCCCGAGACGACGGACGCCGCACGAGCTGGCAAGACGATGGAATCCGGGTACGTCGGCATCCTTTCCTTCGAGCTCTACTTCCCGGCCAACCATTCGCTGAAGGGAAAGCGGAAGGAGCTGCTGTCCGTGAAGGCTCAGCTCGCGCGGCGCTTCGGCGCCTCCGTCGCGGAGGTCGACCACCACGACGTCTGGCAGCGCGCCCGGCTGACGATGGCGTGCGTCGCGCGCGGTCACCGCGAGCTGTGCGAGCTCCTCGACGGGGCCGAGCGCTATCTCGCCGGTCAGGCCTTCGAGCTGCTCTCCGTCGAGCGCCAGGTGGTGACGCTCGATGAGTGACCGGATGCGCCGCGTGAACGAGGCCCTGCGCGAGGTCGTCTCCGAGTCGATCTCGGGTCTGGCCGATCCGCGGATCGGCTTCGTCACCGTCACGCAGGTCCGGGCGAGCCCGGATCTCGCTCAGGCGACCGTCTACGTCAGCGTGCTCGGAAGCGAGCGGCGGCGGGAGCGAACGCTGCAGGCGCTCGGCGCCGCGCACGGCGCGATCCAGCAGCAGGTGGGCCAGGAGCTGCGGATGAAGCGGACGCCGAAGCTCCTCTTCGCCTACGACGAGACGGTGGACCGCGCGGCGAGGATCAACAGCCTGCTCGACAGCGCTGCGGGCTCCTCGCCGGGCGGCGAGCCCGACCGCTGAGGCGGGATGTAACTTCCGGGCGACCGGACTTTCACTACGATCGCTCCTCGGACCGGATGGCACCGCAGACGTGACGACGACGAACGACATGAAAGCGGTCGCCGAGGCGATCAGGGCGAACGACCGCTTCCTCATCACCACCCACGAGAATCCCGACGGCGATGCCCTCGGATCGATCCAGGCGATGGCGCTCGCCCTGCAGCAGCTCGGCAAAGACGCCTACTCCTGGCTCTGGGGAGAAGTGCCCCTGCCGCACGAATACGCGTTCATGAACCTGGGCGACGTCCGCCGCGGCCCGGTGCCGGACGACATCGGCGAGAGGGTGGTGCTGGCGCTCGACTGCGCGAACGTTCGCCGGCTCGGACCGGACCCGGGCATCGTCGAGCGTGCTGCGCTCGTCGTCGACATCGACCACCATCACGACAACAGCCGCTTCGGAGCCGTCAACCTCGTCGTCGCCGACGCCTCCTCGACCGGCGAGATCCTCCGCGACCTGCTCGCGGAGCTGGGCGTCAAGCTCTCGCCCGCGATCGCCGAGGCGCTCTACATCGCGCTCGTCACCGACACGGGCCGGTTCCAGTACGCGAACACGACGGCGAAGGCACACCGGCTCGCCGCGGAGCTCCTCGAGGCGGGCGCCGACTTCCACCGGGTCTTCCAGGGCGTCTACGAGAACGTGGCGTTCGCAAAGCTCAAGCTGCTGTCCCGTGCGCTGGACAGCGCGCAGGTTCTCGAGGGCGGCCGGCTCATCATCGCGGTGCTCCGGCGCGGCGACTTCGTCGCGGCCGGCGCCGAGGAGCCCTTCTCCGAAGGAATCATCGACCATCTGCGCGCCGTCGAGGGCGCCGACCTCGTCGCGCTCATCCGAGAACCCCCGACGGCCGTCGGCCCGACCCGGCGAGTCAGCTTGCGCACGAGCGCCGAGGGGATCGACGTGTCCCTGATCGCCCACGAGAGCGGCGGCGGAGGTCATCGTCAGGCGGCCGGGTTCTCGAGCGAGGAATCCGTTGCCGGGATCACCGAGCTGATTCGCCGCGAGTACCTCGCTCAGGTTGCCGCCCGGACGTCATGAGCCGGCGCGTGGCTCGCCATCCGCAGTCGGGCCGCGCGGTGTCGGGCATGCTCCTTGTGGACAAGCCCGTCGGGCCCTCGTCCTTCGCCGTCGTCCGCCGAATCCGGCAGCGCGTGGGCGGCAAGGTCGGGCATGCGGGCACGCTGGATCCACTCGCGAGCGGCCTGCTGCTGATCGTCGTCGGCCAGGCAACGCGGCTTGCCCGGTATCTCGTCGGGCTCGACAAGCGCTACGTCACGGAGATCGAGCTCGGCCTTCGGACGACCACGGGCGACGCCGAAGGGGAGCAGGTCGAGCGACCGCCTGTGCCGGACGACCTGCCCGCGGCGCTCGCCGAGCTGACCGGCGAGATCGAGCTGGCGGTGCCGGCCGCCTCGGCGGTCAAGGTCGGCGGAGAGCGCGCGTACCGCCTGCACCGTCAGGGCGTCGCCGTCGAGATGCCCGTCCGGGAGACGGAGGTGCACTCGATCGAGATCCTTCGCTACGACCCGCCCGTGGCCGAGCTCGAGCTCCATGTCGCCAGCGGGACATACGTTCGCGCTATCGCGGACGCCCTCGGCGGCCACTGCCGGGCACTCCGGCGGACCGCCGTCGGCCCCTTCAGCATCGAGCAGGCCGACGACGATCGTGTGCTGCCTCCGCGCGAGGCGTTGCCGTTTCTGCCCGAGCTCGTGCTCACGCCCGAGGAGGTCGGACGGGTCCTGAGCGGTCGAGCGGTCGAGCGGCCGGGTGAGGGCCGCGGGCGGCTGACGTTCGACGAGAAGCTGGTTGCCGTGGCCCGCCTCGGCGGCGGGTTCGCGCGGCCGGAGACCGTCGTCCTGAAGGCCGGCGGCGCCGCGTGATCGTCGCTCGTGCTGCGGCGGAGCTGGCGCCGGCCGAGCGCTCCGTCGCCATCGGCACGTTCGACGGCGTCCACCTCGGCCACCGCGCGGTCATCGAGGCGACGCGGGACAGCGGGCTCCGCTCGACGGTCGTGACGTTCGACCCTCATCCCCGCGAGGTGCTCGGCTACGGCGTTCAGCTGCTGTCGACGCTGGAACGGCGGCTCGAGCTGATCGCAGCGATCGGGCCCGACGAGGTGCTCCTGCTCGAGTTCACCTCCGAGCTCTCTCTGCTCAGTCCGGAGGAGTTCGTCCGCGCGACGCTCGAGCCGATCGGGACGAGGAGCGTGATCGCCGGCGAGGATTTTCGGTTCGGCCACGGCAGGAGCGGCGACGTCGCGCTCCTACAGAGCATGGGTTTCGAGGTGCGACCGGTGCCGATCGTTCCGGGCGTCTCGTCGAGCCGAATCCGCGAGCTGCTCCAGCAAGGCGACGTCGCCGGAGCCGCGCGCCTGCTCGGCCGCCCGGTCGAGGTCGAAGGCACCGTGGTGGCGGGCGACAAGCGCGGCGGGACGCTCGGCTTCCCGACCGCGAACCTCGCTGTGCCCGCGAACATGCTCGTGCCGGAGTTCGGCATCTATGCGGGGGCTGCCGTCGACAGGAACGATCCGGCGTCGGAGCAGCTTCGGGCCGCAGTGTCGATCGGCGTCAACCCCCACTACGGGGGCAGCGAGCGCCGCATCGAGGCGTTCCTGCTCGACTTCGCAGGCGACCTCTACGGCCGCCGGCTGCGGGTCGAGCTGTGGCGGCGGCTTCGCGAGGAGCGCGTGTTCGAGGACGAGCAGGCGCTCGTGGAGCAGATCGCCCGTGACGTCGCGGAGACGCGAAGCGCGACGCCGCCTCCGCTGTAACATCGAAGCCGTGCGCAGCGCCCACGTCGGCGACGTCGAGCCGCACCGCCTTCGGGCCTTCGGTTTTCTCTGGCACCCGGTTCGTCACACGTTCGGGGTCGAGGCGTTCGGCGTGAATGCGTACACGCAGCCCGAGGCCGGGGGCGAGCTGATCGAGGAGCACGACGAGACGGGCAGCGGCGCCGGTCGGCACCAGGAGCTCTACATCGTCCTATCCGGCCGGGCGCGCTTCACGGTGGCCGGCAATGAGGTCGACGCGCCCGTCGGGACTCTCGTGTTCTGCGACGATCCGGCGGAGCGGCGGGCAGCGGTCGCGGCCGAGCCCGACACGACGGTGCTCGTGGTCGGCGGCCGGGTGGGCGAGGCGTTCGAGGTCTCGCCCTGGGAGTCCTATTTCCGTGCAGATGCGGCGCTCGCCCACGGCGACAAGGACGAGGCGATCGCCGTGATGGACGATGGTCTTCGCCGGTATCCGGAGAATGCGAGCATGCACTACAACGCGGCGTGCTATGCAGCGCTCGTCGGCGACCCGGAACGCGCCATCGAGCTCGTGCGGCGAGCGCTCGAGCTCGATCCCGCCATGGTGGGCTGGGCCTTGAAGGACGACGACCTCGATTCGATCAGGGACGACTCGAGGTTCATCGCGGCGCTCGAGGCCGCCTCGGCAGGGTGACCACTTCGCGGGCCTTCCCCGTCACCTGAGCCGGCTACGCCGGCTCGTTGCGTGAGAGGGCCCTGGCCGGGTGTGCCGAGCCCTACCGGGCTCGGTGAAGCTTCGCGGCGCTGGCATGACCGGCCCGCTTCGCGGGCCTTTCCCGTCACGGCTGAGCCGGCTTCGCCGGCTCGTTGCGTGACAGCGGTCGCTGCGCGCGGCGC
>Ga0114129_10008175_pt1 | contig 14908 bp, 13 predicted proteins | sample RhiMetdeltSRZDD1_FD_80071 | JGI IMG/M metagenome (GOLD analysis project Ga0114129, IMG submission 80071) | Populus rhizosphere microbial communities from Tennessee, USA - Rhizosphere MetaG P. deltoides SRZDD1 (version 2) (version 2) | ecosystem: Host-associated > Plants > Roots > Rhizosphere >...
AGACGCCCGCGCCGAAGAAGGAGCTGCCGCAGTGACCGAGGCACGCCGCGCACCCGAGAATCCGACGATGGACATGACCTCCAACAAGGAGGTCCTGCGCCGCATCGAGTACACGGGCGACATGCTCCTCAACATGGGGCCGCAGCACCCTTCCACCCACGGCGTGATCAACTTCCTCGTGCAGACCGACGGCGAGGTGATGAAGCGCGCCATCCCCGAGGTCGGCTACCTGCACCGCAGCATCGAGAAGATCGGGGAGAAGTGCACCTACAACGGCTTCATGCCGTACACCGACCGCGTCGACTACATCGCGGCGATGTTCGCCAACCAGGGCTGGGCGATGGCGGTGGAGCGGCTCCTCGGCATGGAGGTGCCGAAGCGCGCCGAGTACTGCCGGGTGATCGCGTGCGAGCTGAACCGCATCTCGAGCCACCTCATCTCGGTCGGGACGATGGCGATGGACGTCGGCGCGGTGACGCCCTTCCCGTACGCCCTGCGCGAGCGCGAGTTCATCAACGATTTGCTCGAAGAGCTGTGCGGCGCGCGGCTGACCTACAACTACCTGCGCATCGGCGGCGTCGCGTTCGATCTGCCCGAAGGGTACGCCGACAAGGTCATCACCTTCGTCGATCACTTCGAGAAGATCCTCGTCGAGTTCAACCGGCTGATCACGCGCAACGAGATCTTCGTCCAGCGCCTGGCCGGCCTGGCGCCGATCTCGCGCGAGATGGCCATCGACTACTGCCTCGTCGGGCCCAACCTGCGCGCCTCCGGCGTGCCGTTCGACGTGCGCAAGGACCTGCCCTACTCGATCTATCCCGAGCTGCAGTTCGACGTGCCTGTCGGCCACGGCGAGAGGGGCGCGGTGGGCGATTCCTGGGACCGTTTCTGGGTGCGCTGCGAAGAGATGAGGCAGAGCTGCCGCATCCTGCGCCAGTGCATCGCGCAGATCCCCAAGGGCGAGACGATGGGGAAGGTGCCGCGCAAGATCAAGTTCACCGAAGGGATCGAGGCCTACAGCCGCATCGAGAGCGCGCGCGGCGACATGCAGTACTACGTGGTGGCCGGGGGCGGCGAGAACGCGTATCGCGTCAAGGTGCGGACGGGCAGCTTCACGGCGATGGGAATCATCGACCAGCTCTCCCGAGGCCTGATGATCGCCGACCTGGTGGCGCTGATCGCGTCGCTCGACGTGGTGGCGCCGGAGATCGACCGCTGAAGCGGTCGTGAGGGGATCGGATGCAGCAGTGGCTCGACAGCCTGATCCGCGGATGGGGACACGATCCGTCGGCGTGGCCGTGGACGCAGTTCGTCTACCTCGCGTTCATGGGCCTGTTCGCGTTCGCGGTCATCAACTTCGCCGCCATCACCGCCGGCATCTTCTCCTGGGCCGAGCGGCGCGTCGCCGCGCGCATGCAATCGCGCGTGGGCCCCAACCGCGTGGGCCCGGGCGGATTCCTCCAGTGGGTCGCCGACGCGGTGAAGCTGCTCACCAAGGAAGACCTCATCCCCGCCGAGTCGGACAAGGTCCTCTTCCGCATCGCGCCCTACTTCATGATGGTGGGGTTCGCCTGCGTCTTCGTCGCGCTGCCCTTCAGCCACCGCCTCGTCATCGCCGACATGAACCTCGGCATCTTCTTCATCCTGGCGGTCACCGCGCTGATCGTCGTCGGCATCATCATGTCGGGCTGGTCGTCGAACTCGAAGTGGTCGCTCTTCGGCGCCATCCGCAGCGCGGCGCAGATCATCTCGTACGAGATCCCCGCCGGCATGGCGCTGATGATCCCGGTCCTGCTCGCCGGAACGCTCTCGACGCAGGGGATCATCCGGGCGCAGGGCGGCTGGCCGTGGCAGTGGTTCGTCTTCGACAATCCCGCGACCTTCGCCGCGTTCTTCATCTACTTCATCAGCGCGCTCGCCGAGGGGAACCGGACGCCCTTCGACCTGCCCGAGGCGGAGAGCGAGCTGGTCAGCGGCTACAACACCGAGTACAGCGGGATGCGCTTCTCCTACTTCTTCCTCGTCGAGTGGGGAAACATGTGGGTGATGAGCGCGCTCGCCACCACGATGTTCCTCGGCGGCTGGCAGATCCCCGGCGTCTCCGCGGCGCAGCTCGACGCGATGACTGGCGGCCGCGCGGTGGTGTTCGAGCTGCTCTCGCTCGCCATCTTCGTCGGCAAGACGCTCTTCTGGGTGTTCGTGGTCATGTGGCTGCGCTGGACGCTGCCGCGCATCCGCGTCGACCAGATGATGAACATGTGCTGGAAGTACCTGGTGCCGGTGAGCTTCGTCTCGGTCATCTTCGTGGCGGGCTGGATGATGGTGGTCCGCGCCGCGCCCGCGGTCGGCACCGTGACTCACTGGATCATGTTCCTCGCCGCAGGGGTGGTACCCGCCGCGCTGTTCGTGAGCCGCGTCGCGCGCAACATCCGCGACACCGGCGATCGCTTCGACTTCACTTCCAACTGGTAGAGGACCTTCGTGGCAGAGAACGTAACAGCCCAGCGCCAAACCCCGGGAGCGATCGGCGCGTACGTGAAGAACGTGCGCGACACCGCGAAGAGCTTCTGGGAAGGCATGAGCGTCACGCTCAGCTACATGTTCCGCAAGCCGATCACGACGCAGTACCCGGATCGGGTGCCGGTGCCGGTGCGCGACACCATCCCGCCGCGCTACCGCGGGTTCCTCGAAGTCGACATGGACATCTGCACGGCGTGCCAGGCTTGCGAGCGCGCCTGCCCCATCCAGGTCATCAACATCGACATCCTGAAGGGCGACGGAAAGACCACGCCCAAGCTCCGCATGGAGCGGTTCGACATCGACATCGGCAAGTGCATGTACTGCGGGCTCTGCGTCGAGCCCTGCCCGACCGGCGCCATCCAGCACACGCGCGAGTTCGAAGGCGCGGTGATGCACTTCAACAACCTGACGCTGCGCTTCGTCCCCGACCCGCTCGTGCCGGCGGTTCCCTACAAGCCGCCCAAGGGCGCCGACGCGTTCCCGCGCAAGCCGCTGGGCGAGATCACCCGCGCACTGATCGCCGCCTGGGACGCGCCGCCGCCGCCGTTCCCCACCAAGGAGCAGCTCGACGGGGACAAGGGCGCCGCGCACGGCAAGCCCAAGCCGGCCGGGCTCGATCCGACGGCGATGGGCCGGCAGCTGGCCGCCAAGGCGCTCCAGGTCAAGGAAGACAAGCCCGCGCTGCAGAAGGTGCTCGAGGAGGCGATGGCGGGCACCGACTGCGGCGACTGCGGCTACCCCGACTGCAAGGGGTACTCGACGGCGCTCGCGTACGGGAAGGACACCAGCACCGAGAAGTGCGCCCCTGGCGGCGCCGACACCAAGGCGATGCTGGAGACCATCCTCGTCTCGCTGAAGACGGGAAAGGTGCCGGAAGCGCCGGCCGCCGAGGCGCCCGCGCCGGCCGAAGCGAAGGCGCCCGGCGCCGCTCCGGCTGGCGATGCGGAACCGTCCGGACCGCCGCTCGCCAAGACGTTGCCCAAGGACGAGCTGTTCAAGCACGTCCTCGACGCGATGGCCGGCACCGACTGCGGCGATTGCGAATACCCCGATTGCGAGGGGTACGCGAAAGGCATCGTCTACGAGGGCCAGGCCGATCTGGATCGCTGCGCGCCGGGCGGCGAGGACACGCGCGCGAAGCTCTTCAAGATCATGCTAGGCACCAAGCCTCCTCCGAAGTAGAGTCCCGCCGCCCGAGGGGTCACAACGTTGGCCGACGTTCCGGAGATCAGACCCTCTGACCCGCGCCGACCCCTGCCCAGGGCGCGCGACCCGCGCCGCAACATCGTCGAGGGGCTGGTCCGCATCGGCGCGATGCTCGCCGGATTGATGATCGGCGTCGGCGCGCTCGGCACGCGGCTCATCGCGGGACGGCCGCTCGGCGTGGCGACGTTCGTCGCGCTCTATCTGGCGCTCACGCTCTGCATCTGGGGCTTGAACGGCTTCGCCTTCCGGCGGCTGCCGCTGACCGGCCCTTTGCTGTTCCTCTTCTCCGCCGCCGCATTCGGCGTGCTGTTCCTCATCGGCTACCTGTTGGGCGGCGTGGCGGGCCCGTTCGTCCTCGACGCCGTCAGCCGCATCGTCCCGTACCTCAAGCTCGCCGACGGGGTCTTCTACCTGTTCGCGGTGATGACCTGCGCCGGCGCGGGGGGCTGCGCCTTCTCGCGCAACATCATCTACAGCGCCTGGAGCCTGCTCTTCGCCCTGCTCGGAGTGGCCGGCCTGTACGTCTTCCTCGGCGCCGATTTTCCCGCGGTCGCGCAGGTGCTCATCTACATCGGCGGCGTGCTGGTCCTGATCCTCTTCGCCATCATGCTGACCAAGCAGATCGGCGAAGACCCGAAACTGACCAACGCGCACGTCGGCTTTCCCGCCGGCGTCGCGCTCGCGGTGGTGACCATCGCGACGCTGACCTATACGGCCGTCATGGCGCCCTGGAAGATCGTCGCGGAGCGCTCGTGGGAGCCGACCGCGGGCCCCCTCGGGATCGCGTTCCTCACCGACTATCTCTTGCCCTTCGAGGTCGCCTCGGTCGTGCTGCTCGCCGCGCTCGTCGGCGCGGTCGTCATCGCCCGCAAGGAGATCAAGGAGACCTCGGACGTGACGTCATGAGCTCCATCGGCCTCCCGCACTTCCTCATCGTCGGCGCGATCCTCTTCGCGCTGGGGATGGTCACGGTGGTCACCCGGCGGAACGCCGTCGGCATCCTGATGGGGGTCGAGCTGATCCTGAACGGCGCCAACGTGAACTTCATCGCCTTCAATCACTTCGTCGAAGGTCCCGGGCGACTCACCGGACAGGTCTTCAGCATCTTCGTGATCGTGCTGGCGGCAGCCGAGGCGGCGATCGGCCTCGCCATCGTCCTCGCCATCTACCAGACCTTCCGCACCATCGACGTGGAAGAGACCGACCTCCTGCGCGAGTGAGGACATGAACTTTCTCGCAGCGCTCGCCCAACACGCAGAGAAGGCCACCGAACACGCGGCGCCAGCTGGCGAAGCCGTCGCCCACGCGATCCATGTCTCCTGGCTCTGGCTGATCCCGCTGTTCCCGCTCTTGGGCGCGGCGCTGAACACCGCGTTCGGCCCGTGGCTGCAGAAGCGCTACGGCAAGCGCGCGAACCACGCCATCGCCATCGGCGTGATGGTGCTGTCGTGCATCGTCGCGGAAGTCGCCTTCTGGAGCATGTTCGCGCGGCCCGCGCACGAACGATTCTTCGAGGACCACCTCTGGACCATGTGGCAGAGCGGCTCCTTGAAGGCGGACCTCGCCTTCGCGCTCGACCCGCTCGGGATGGTGATGACGCTGATCGTGACGCACGTCGCGACGCTCATCCACGTCTACTCGGTCGGCTACATGGCGGACGAACCGGCCTACTGGCGGTTCTTCCTCTGGCTGAACCTGTTCGTCTTCTCGATGTTGCTGCTCGTCATGGGCAGCAACTTCGCCGTGATGTTCTTCGGCTGGGAGGGCGTCGGCCTCTGCAGCTACGGCCTGATCGGGTTCTGGTACACGGACATCGAGAAAGCGAAAGCGGCGCTCAAGGCGTTCGTCGTCAACCGCTTCGGCGACTTCGGCTTCATCATCGGCCTCTTCATCCTCTTCTGGTCGCTGTCCGGCACCTGGAACGCGCAGAACCGCTACGTCCCCGAGCCGGGCCTCGCCGCGGCGACGCTCGGAGCACCCGTGCAGCGGCCGCGCGTCTCGCCCGCCGGCGTCCCGCTCGGCGCCACCATCGAGTTCCGCGAGCTGCGCAACCAGATCGCCGACGAGTCCAGCGGCATGGCCGGCCGCCTGGGCGCGATGACGCTGTTCGGCCTGCCGGTGCTGGCGCTGATCGGCATCTGCCTGTTCGTCGGCGCGACGGGAAAGAGCGCGCAGATCCCGCTCTACGTCTGGCTCCCCGACGCGATGGCCGGACCCACTCCCGTCTCGGCCCTCATCCACGCCGCCACCATGGTGACTGCCGGCGTCTACATGGTGGCGCGCCTCAATTTCCTCTTCGCGCTCAGTCCCATCGCGATGACGGTGGTGGCGACCATCGGCGCCCTCACCGCGATCTTCGCCGCCTCGATCGGCTTCTTCCAGTACGACATCAAGAAGGTGCTCGCCTACAGCACCGTCTCGCAGCTCGGCTTCATGTTCATCGGCGTGGGCGTCGGCGCATTCTGGGCGGGCATCTTCCACCTGATGACGCACGCCTTCTTCAAGGCCTGCCTCTTCCTCGGCTCCGGCTCGGTGATCCTCGCCTGCCACCACGAGCAGGACATGCGGAAGATGGGCGGCCTCGCCAAGTACACGCCCGTCACGCGCTGGACGTACCTCGCCGCCTGCTGGGCCATCGCCGGCTTTCCCTGGGCCGCGGGCTTCTACTCGAAGGACGAGATCCTCTGGAAGGCGTGGACCGCGGACGGCCTGGTGACGCCCTGGATGGGACAGGCCATCTACGTCGTCGGCGCCGTCGCCGCGCTGGGAACGTCGTTCTACATGTTCCGCTCGTACTACATGACGTTCACGGGCGAGTACCGCGGCGGTCACGGGCACGAGGACAAAGAGCGGCTCGAGGATCCGCACGCAATGGCGGCGCACGCGCACGCGAGCGACGCGGTGCAGGCGCCTTCGCACGACGACGCCGCCGCGGACGTCCACCAGGTGCCGCACCAGCACGACACCTCGCACGGCGCGCAGCCCGATTCCCACGGGGACGCCCACGGTCACGGCGGCGTCCCGCACGAATCGCCGCGGGCGATGACCTGGGTGCTCATCGCGCTCGCTGTCGCCGCCGTGGTGAGCGGCGTACTCTTCGGCCTGCCGAAGGCCTGGTCCGGGCACGAGCCGCTGCTCGAGCACTGGCTCGCGCCCAGCCTGCCCGCCGCGGAGAAGGTCCCGTTCCGGGAGACGTCCCACGCGACCGAATGGCTCTTCCAGTTCTTCGGCTTCGGCATCGCCGCGGTGGGCTGGATCGCCGCCCGTGCTTTCTACCTCGATGCGAAGAGCACCGTCCCCGAGCGCCTCAAGGCCGCGTTCCCGCGCGCGTGGGGGGTCGTCTTCAACAAGTACTACGTCGACGAGCTGTACCAGGCGACGGTCCTGCGCTTCTCGTTCTGGTCGAGCCGCGCGCTCTACTGGTTCGACCAGAACGTCATCGACGGCCTCGTCAACGCCGTCGCCGCCGTCGGCCGCGGCGTCGCGTACGTCGACGCCGCCTTCGACCAGAAAGTGGTGGACGGCGCAGTCAACCTGCTCGCCGACGCCTTCCTGCAGGGCGGCGCGAAGCTGCGGCGCCTGCAGACCGGCCGCATCCAGGCCTACCTGTTCGGCGCGCTCGCCGGCGCCATCGCGTTCGTCGCCATCCAGTACGTGATCCGCTGATCGGGAGCACCATGGACCATCCCACCACCAGTACGCTGCTCACCTGGATGACCTTCACGCCCGTCGCGGGCGCCGTCCTCATCCTCCTCGTGGTCGGGCTGCGCAGCGCGGGCACGCTCAGCAAGGAGATGGGGGATCAGGCCTCCCGCGTCATCGCGCTCGTCGCCAGCGCCGCGGTCCTGGTCATGGCCGCGTTCCTGTGGAGGGCGTTCGATCCTTCCCGCAGCGAGGTGCAGTTCGTCCAGCACGCGCGTTGGATCGACGCGTACAACATCCGCTACTTCGTCGGCGTCGACGGCATCTCCATCACGCTCGTCATCCTCACCGCGCTCATCAGCTTCATCGCCACCATCGCCTCGATGCCGTGGTGGCCCGGCAACGCCCACCTCGACGACCACCACTTCACCCAGCGCGCCGTGCCTGGCTACATGGCCATGCTGCTGCTCCTGCAGACGGGCATGACGGGCGTGTTCGTCGCGCTCGACCTGTTCCTCTTCTACGTCTTCTGGGAAGTGATGCTCCTGCCGATGTACTTCCTCATCGGCATCTGGGGCGGCGCGCGCAAGGAGTACGCCGCCATCAAGTTCTTCCTCTACACCCTGGCCGGCTCGGTCTTGATGCTCCTCGCCATCATCGGCCTGTACTTCAACGGACCGAAGGTGCCCGTCGACGGCCAGATGATGCAGACCTTCGACCTCCTCAAGATGGCCGAGTGGGGCCGCGCCGGCGGCTTCGCCAGCGCGCCCGCCGTGATGGGCCTCAACTTCATGCGGGTCGCGTGGGTGGCGCTCTTCATCGGATTCGCGGTGAAGATCCCGATGTTCCCCTTCCACACCTGGCTGCCCGACGCGCACGTCGAGGCGCCCACGCCCATCTCGGTGATCCTGGCGGGCATCCTCCTGAAGATGGGGATCTACGGCATCCTGCGCGTGAACTACGGGGTCCTGCCGCAGGCGACGAAGTGGGCCGCCACGGCCATGGCCGTCTTCGGCACCATCAACATCGTCTACGCCGCGTTCGTCTGCCTGGCGCAGAAGGACCTCAAGCGGATGATCGCGTACTCGTCCGTCTCGCACATGGGCTTCTGCCTGCTCGGGATGAGCAGCTTCACCCAGCAGGGCATCGACGGCGCGGTGCTGAACCTGTGGACGCACGGCCTCATCAGCCCGATGCTCTTCCTCATCGTCGGCGTCATCTACGACCGCGCCCACCACCGCAACATCGAGGGGTTCGGCGGGCTCGCCCAGCAAGTGCCCGAGTACGCAGGCCTCCTCGGGCTGGCCTTCTTTGCCTCGCTCGGTCTGCCGGGCTTGTGCGGGTTCGTGAGCGAGTTCACCGTCTTCCTCGGTGCGCTGCCCGTCTATCTGACGCTCACCATCATCAGCGCGAGCGCGGTGATCATCACCGCCGCGTACTACCTGTGGGCCATCCAGCGGATGATGCTCGGGCCCTTGAACGAGAAGTACCGCGGCCTCGCCGACGTGAACTGGCGCGAGAGGCTCACGCTCTACCCTCTCGCCGCGCTCATCATCGTCTTCGGCTTCTACCCGGCGGCCATCATCAACCTCATCGAGCGGTCGCTCGGCACGCTGATCCAGCCGTTCCAGTAAGGACACGCCGTGGACAACCTCCAGTCGCTGCGCTTCTTCTGGCCCGAGAGCGTCTTGACGCTCGCGAGCCTGAGCATGTTCATCCAGGACCTGCTCACGCGACGCAGCGCCCGCCGCGTCCAGGCGCTCACCATCGGCGCGCTGATCTGGCTCGCCCTGGTCGCCTTCGCGACCTGGAAGACGCCCGGTGGGACCGTGCCGCTCTTCGGCGGGCTCCTCCTCCACGACCCGATGCGGATGTTCTTCGCCTGGATCTTCCTCGGCGCGACGCTTCTCACCGTCCTCATCGTGCCGTCCAGCGCGCAGGTGTCGCCCGCGCGGCTGGGCGAGTTCCTCGCCCTGCTCTTCGCGCTGGTGCTCGGCCTGTACCTGATGGCGAGCGCCACCGACCTGCTCACCATCTACCTCTCCATCGAGACGGTCTCGCTCGTCAGCTACGTGCTCACCGGCTTCCGCCGCGCCGACCGCAAGGCCAACGAGGCCGCGCTCAAGTACGTCATCTACGGCGGCGTCGCGAGCGGCGTGATGCTCTACGGCGTCAGCATGCTCTACGGCCTGTTCGGGACGACCAAGGTGATCGGCGACGGCGGCATCGGCGCGCAGCTCGCGGACGTGACGAGCCGCCTGTTCCTCGCGCACGCCTTCGGCGGCCAGCCCGCGGCGCAGCTCGCGCTGGTCGTGGCGGTGGTCTTCGTCCTCGCTGGCGTCGGCTACAAGATCGCCAGCGTCCCGTTCCACATGTGGTGCCCCGACGTGTACGAGGGCGCGCCCACGCCTTTCACGGCGTTCTTGAGCGTCGGCCCCAAGGCCGCCGGGTTCGCCGTGGCGATCCGGTTCTTCTTCGCGGCCTTCGAGAAGCAGCTCCCGGGCGGCGCCTACACCCGCGTCAGCGACCTGCCCTGGCCCGCCATCATCGGAATCATCAGCGCGATCACGATGACGCTCGGCAACGTCACCGCGCTGGTGCAGGACAACCTGAAGCGCATGCTCGCGTACAGCTCCATCGCGCACGCGGGATATCTCTTGATGGGGCTGGCAGCGGCGAGCACGGCCGGCGTGCAGTCGATCCTCGTGTACCTGGTCGTCTACCTGTTCATGAACGTCGGAGCGTTCCTGGTGGTCATCGCCGTCTCTCGCGTGACGGGCGGCGAGACGGTCTCCGCGTTCCGGGGGCTCGGCAGCCGCGCGCCCATCGCGGCGCTGGCGCTGACGGTGTTCCTCTTCAGCCTGACCGGGTTGCCGCCGCTGGCCGGGTTCACCGGCAAGTACCTCATCTTCGCGGCGCTCGTGCAGCAGGGCGGCCTGTGGAACGTGCTGCTCGCGGTGATCGGCGTCCTCAACAGCGCCGTCTCGCTCTTCTATTACGCGCGCATCGTCAAGGCGATGTACCTCGAGGACGCCCCGGCGGCCGAGCCTCTGCCGGTCCCCGCGCTCTACACGGGGGTGCTGGTCGCGCTGTCGATCCCGCTGCTCGTTTTCGGGCTGTACTGGAGCCCGCTCGTGCGCTGGGCGGCGGCCGCCTTCGGGGGCACGCCCGCTGTGTGATCGTGGTCACGCCGGACGGTAATTCGTACCAGAAGTCGGCTGGCCGACGGTGGATCCTACAGCCTTCTGCCCTGCCCTACCGGGCACGATTCCCTGTGGCCACGTGGATTTCCCTCGTGTCGGACAACGTGGGTGGCCCGGCATGCGCCTTGCTCGCTCGAAGAACGGGATGGAGGCTCAAGCAACCACGCGTTGGGTCTGGGCACGCTCGCCTGGAGGCGTGCGCGTCGAGGTCGCGTCCGCAGCAATGGTCAGCTTGCTGGTGCTCGACGACGAGACCCAGCGACGCCTGCAGCAGATGCTGTTCGAGATCGCCGATGCCGGCGACCCCGCGTCGTGGCCGCGCGTGCCGCTCTTCCTGAAGCTGGGACGGACGACGGTGCGCTACTCGCTCGAGCCGAGCAAGCTGGCGATCGTCATCGACCACGTCGTCTCGCCCGGGAAGCGCGCCGGCTGATCAGGGCGACTTCCGGTTGCGGCTGCGCTCCTCGAGCGCCGCGAAGCGCTCCGCCGACAAGGTGCGGTCGCCGAGCTTCCGATCCGGCTGCACCGCGGGCCCGTGGTAGTCGCTTCCCGCGGTGACGAGCAGCTTCAGCTCCGCGGCCCATCGTTCGTACGCCTCCACCTGCGTGGGAACGTGATCGGGGTGCACCGCCTCGACCGCGTCCAGCCCCGCCTCGGCGCACAGCCTCAGCTCCTGCCGCGAGACGCCGTTCGCGCCTGGGTGCGCGATGCTCGACGTCCCGCCCGCGTTGCGAACCAGCTCGACCGCTTCCGCGACCGACAACCTGCGTCGATCGACCCACAGCGGACCGCGCGAGTGCAGGAAGCGATCGAAGGCGTCCTTCACGCTCTTCGCGTGCCCGCAGTCGACGAGAGCGCGCGCCAGGTGCGGACGTCCCAGGTTCTCTCCACCGCTCGCCGCGATCACGCGGTCCAGCGTGACGCCCTTGAAGCCCGCGGCTTGCGCCAGCGCCACCATGCGCTCCATGCGGTCGCGCCGCTCCGCCAGCATGCTCGCGGCGAGCTCCAGCACCGGAGCGGAGCACGCGTCGAGGAAGTGCCCGAGCACGTGCACTTCGCGCCCGTGCAGGTCGCAGGACAGCTCTATCCCGGGCACCAGGCGGATGCCGCGCCGCGTCGCAGCGGCGGTGGCCTCCGCGATCCCGCTCACCGTGTCATGGTCGGTGAGGGAGAGGACGGTGAGGCCGGTCGCGGCGGCTTCGGCGACCAGCTCTTCGGGCGAGCGCTGGCCGTCGCTGTGCAACGTGTGCGAGTGGAGATCGATCACCTGCATTACATCGCACACTGACCGCCCAGTGGAAAGCCAGCTCTCCGGCGTAAACGGCCTATCTCCGCGCCAGACGGACCCGTCCTTGACGGCCCGGGAGGCCGGGGTTTAACTCCCGTAGATGCAGCACGTCCTGCAGATCAGCCGCAAAATCGACTACGCGTTGCGGGCGATGATCCACCTCGCCGGGCTCCCCGACGGCCGCATCGCCTCGCTGCAGGACCTCTCGTCGACGCTCCACATCCCGCGCGAGTTCCTTGCCAAGATCCTCAAGGTGCTCGCCGCCCGCGGCCTGGTCCGCAGCGCCCGCGGAGCGCACGGCGGCTACCAGCTGGCCCGTCCACCCGGCCAGATCTCCTTCCTCGAAGTGATCGAGGCGGTCGAAGGCCCGGTCCAGCTCAACGTCTGCCTCGACCACAAGGACCGCTGCGACGTCAGCAGCAGCTGCACCATGTACCACGTGTGGAAGGCCGGCCAGGACCGCATGCTCGAGGTCTACCGCCGCACCACCATCGCCGAGCTGATCGCCCCGGCCGCCGACTCCCGCCCCGTCATCCTCGGCGTCTCCGCCCGCAGCGGATAGCCAGTTCGCCCGCCCGAGCCTGTTCCGGAACAAGCTCGAATCTGAACTCTTCGCGCTGCCGCGGTAGCCACCAAACCCGCTACACCTGGGCGACGGCCGCGCTCAGCCGCGCTTTCGCGCGTTCTTCGACTTCCGCTCGCGCGCAGCTCCGTTCCGCGGTGGTCAACCGCCCGTTCCAGCGGAGCCAGTCCGCGTCCTCGTCGGCCGTGGGGGACGCGGCGACGGACGCCTGCGACAGCGCGACGACGGCGTCGCGAACACGCGGTCCACCCGCCTTCCAGCACCACTCCAGGACCTGCCAGGAGAGTTGCGCGTGGCGTTCTTCGTCCGGCGCGACGAGCTCGAGCGTGCGCGCGGCCTGCTCGTCTCGGACGCACCGGAGAGCGCGACGCGCGCAGAGCGCCGCGGTGCCTTCGCCCAGGCACCCGTCTTCCCACGCTTCGACCGCGAGCCGGGTCAGAGCGGACAGCGATGCCCGATCGAACCGCGGTGGTGCGCTCAGCGGCGCTGCCAGCAACGCGCTGCAGCGCCAGCGGGAGGCCATCCCGAAGGCCGCCGCAGCATGGAAGCGCTCGTCGTCGGCGGCGGCGAGTGCAGCGCGCCGCAATTCGCGCGGTGCACCCACGGCGTCCAACTCGCGCGCGAGGCGCAGGAAAGCGGGCACCGAGGCGAGCTCCGCGCGCGCGTCATCGAGCCAGGCGGACGCAAGCAGGTCGTCGGCGCAAGCGCCATCCTGCATTGCGGCGACGGGCGGCAGGACGATGCCGCCTCCGACGCGCAGCGCGCGTCCGCTCGGGAAGCAAATCTCGCTGGGAAACAGCAGCGGCGCGAGCTGGACATACGAGAGCGTGCTGTCGCCGATCAGCGCGTACGAGCCCCCCAGAAGCAGTCCGCCGCCGCGGCCACCCGGACCTATGCCCAGGTGCGGACCCGCGCCTGCGGCTCCGTGGCCGATCGCGCCGGCGAAGCCCACCTCGGCAAATCCACCGTCGTCGCCGAAGACGCTGGTTCCCCCCGCGCTCCATTGCAGGGTTCCGAGTCCGAAACCTTCCAACCGCGCGTACCCGGCGAAGTCCTGTCCGAATCGGCCGGTGATGCCATAGTTGAGCTTCACAGGCCATCCGGGACCACCGAAGGCGAGCCCGAAATGGAAGCCGACCGCCGTGCTTCGGTGCGAGCCGCACGCGCCCTGCGCCGGGCTCGCCCTGAGCGCGGCCGCCGCCGCCGCGCCGCCGACCAGGCTCCAAAGCCAACGTTTGCGGCCTTTCCCACGACGCGTCACGATGGGACTGACGCCCGGGTGAGCGAAAAGGCCACCGCGGACATCCCCGGGTATCTGCGTAGGGTCACGACCGCTCGGCCAACCGCGCCAGGGCGAGCTCCAGCGACTCGCGGTGGGCGGGCCATGACACTGCGGAGCGGGCGGCGTCGGGGAGGACCCAGGCGAATCCGTCGTGCTCGTCGGAAAGCGCGACTGCGCGGGTAGCGGGCGGGACGCGCAGCAGGAAGGCATGCTCGCGGAATCGCTTGCCCGCCGACGACACGTATTCGTGGAAGTAGCCCAGGTCGACGAGGTCGCCGGTCAGTCCGGTTTCCTCTTCCGCCTCGCGCGCGGCGGTGGCGGCGATCTCCTCGCCGTCCTCGCCCTTGCCGGTCACCGGGTGGAGGCCGCCTCCACGGCGCGGAGGGCGCTGCAGGAGCAGCACCTCGGGCCCCGAGGTTCCCTGTCGAACGATCCACACCAAAGCTTTCGAACGGAGTCGCGCCACGAGGCCGGCGATCTTAACGTCATCCGTGGTAAGCATGCGCCGCTTTTCGGCGCCCAGAGGGACGAGACGTGGACGCGTTGCAACTCGACCTCCCGGGAGGAGATCCCCGCCTCGGCCTGTGCAGGATGGCCCGCGACCTGGTCGGGTCGGAGATCCTCCGCATCGCCGGCGAGATCCGCGCGGCGCAGGCCCGCGGCGACAAGATCTGCAACCTGACGGTGGGAGATTTCTCGTCGAAGGAATTCCCCATCCCCGCGCTGCTGCGCGAGGCGGTGGTGCGCGCGCTCGACGCGGGCGAGACCAATTACCCGCCGTCCGACGGCGTCCTGCGGCTGCGCGAAGCGGTGCGCGAGTTCTACCGGACGCGGCTCCAGCTCGACATCCCGCTGGAAGCGACCGTAATCGCGGGCGGATCGCGACCGGTCATCTACGCCACGTACTCGGTCCTGGTCGAGCCCGGAGACGTCGTCGTCTACCCCGTCCCGAGCTGGAACAACAACCACTACTGCCACCTGGTCGGCGCGCGCGGGGTCGCCCTGGCGACGAGCCCGGACGAAGACTTCCTCCCCACCGCGGCCGCGCTGCAGCCGCACCTGCGCACCGCGCGGCTCATCGCGCTCAACACCCCGCTCAACCCCGCCGGCACCGTCCTGCGGCGGGACGAGCTGCGCCGCATCACCGAAGCCGTCGTCGTCGAGAACCGCCGCCGCGCGCAGGC
>Ga0114129_10008177_pt1 | contig 14906 bp, 11 predicted proteins | sample RhiMetdeltSRZDD1_FD_80071 | JGI IMG/M metagenome (GOLD analysis project Ga0114129, IMG submission 80071) | Populus rhizosphere microbial communities from Tennessee, USA - Rhizosphere MetaG P. deltoides SRZDD1 (version 2) (version 2) | ecosystem: Host-associated > Plants > Roots > Rhizosphere >...
AGTTGTCGAGCAGGTCCCAGATGCGCTCGGACGCGTCGACGAGGTCGTCGAAGTACAGCTCCAGCGCCTCCGGCAGGAACCGCTCGATCCGGCGCTCGAGCAGGCGCAGCGCCGGGCGCTGTGGCTTGATGATCTTGCGGTAGGAGATGATCTCCTGCTTCGCCTTGGAGATGTCGGTGACGATCTCCTCGGAGCGGCGGTCCTCGATGTCGTCCTCGATCGACTCGAGCTTGTACGCGATCTTGTCGAGGATCGGGAAGCAGTAGTCGTACAGGTCGTCGAGGATCTCGTACAGCAGGCGCCCCGAGCCCTTGCTGAAGAGGTTGTCGCGCAGCCGCTCGTCGTCCTGGACGCGCGTGAACAGCCGTGTCACCGGCAGGAGCTCGACGTTGGAGATCGTCACGAGGTAGTCCGGCCCGATGAAGAAATCGAGCTCGCCCGCATTCAGCCGCTGGACGTTCTTGTCATACGCCGGGAAGTGGAGGACGCCGAACAGGTAGCCGTCGTCCACGTAGTCGTCGACCTTCGGCCGCTGGCGCTTCGAGAGGACGTCCTCGACGTCGAGCGGATGCCAGCCGAAGCGGGCACGGAGCGTGTTGACGATCTCCGGGTCGATCGGCGGGTCGAGGTGGATCCAGGTGAGGCCGTCGGCGCTGAGCTCAGCGACGCGCGGTTCCGGGCGCGGTGCGACCGCCTCTGCGAAGCCGCGAGGTCTCGTCCGCCGGATGCGGGGCAGGCTCGGCATTGGTACTGAGGGGGTCGTCGCTTGTCAACGCCATGTTCGGCATCGTACCCGGGACGCCTCCGAGGGAATCCACGTGTGGCGTGAGCCGCAGCGGCTCCGGGATCCACGCTTCGAGCACAAGGGCGTAGCCTGAAGCGAGCAGGCAGATCGCCGCGACCGCCGGCCACAGGGCGAGCGGTTCGTGCTGGAGCACGAACCCGCCGGCCGCGGGGCCGATCAGCCAGCCGATCTGCCACGAGGAGCTCGACAGGGCCATGTAGCGCCCGAGCAGCCGCGGCTGCGCGAGGTCGACGACGAGCGGCGCGTAGATCGCGCCGTGCAGGCACTCGCCGAGTGCGAACACCGCGACGGCGATCCCGAAGACGATCGCTGCCTGCGTGCCGGTCAGCCACGCGCCGCCCGCCATGACGGCGAGGAACGTCCCTGCCCAGATCACGCCCATCAGCGCGAGCCCGCGCATGCGCCGATGTCCCTCGACGAGCTTCACGACCGGCAGCTGTGCGAGGGCGACGACGCCCGAGAACACGAACCAGAGAACGCCGATCGCGGGCTCGCTGACGTGCGCGGTGTTCTTCGCGAACGGCGGCAACAGCTCCGACATGACGGCGATGCCCGCGCCGATGAAGACGACGTTCAGAAAGACGTAGGAGATGAAAGTGCGGTTGCGCAGCACGTCGCCGTAGCGGCCCGGCTGCTCATGTGTCTCGATCCGTTCCGGGACGCGGATGAGACGAAGGATCCCGACGAAGACGAGAAAGGTGCCGGCGTTGAGCAGGAACAGGAACGTGAACGTGCCCGGATGCGCGGTGCGCGCGATCGCGCCCGCGACGAGGCCGCCCAGCGCAATGCCGAGGTTCATTGTCATGCGCTGCTGCGCGAAGGCGGAGTGACGCCGATCCGGAGGCGTCAGCGAGCTCAGCAGGGTCGACTGGCTCGGCCAGAAGGATCCGCTGCCCGCACCGACGAGCATGTTCAGCAGGAGCGCCTCCCACGGCGTTCGGACCAGCGGGAACAGTGCGAAACCGACCGCCATCACCACGAGTGCGCCGCTCAGGACGGCACGCGGTCCGAGCTTGTCCGAGAGCGCGCCGCCGACGAACCCGGAGCAGAGCGCCGCCGCCGCGTTCGCGCCGACGATCAGCCCGGCGAGCCCGAGTGAGATCCCGCGGACGTTGTGCAGGTAGATGATCAGGAACGGCCCGATGACGCCGTTCCCGAACATGTTCGCGAGCCCGCCCGCCTGCAGGATCCAGACGTCGCGCGGCAGTTGTGGGTTCAGGCTCCGAAGGTAGGCTCGCACGGCGCGAGCCTAACCGGAGGACTTGCGTGAGCTAGCCGGCGGCGACGCGCGGGCGCATGAGCCACAACGCGGACTCCGGGACGCCGCTGTCCGGACCGGCCGGGCGGAGGATCACCGTCTCCGCGGGTGCGTTCGCGAGGATCCAGATCAGGTCCTTGGGAGTGAACCCCACACGACCGGTGGTCGGTGCGGGTGCGACCACGCGGTCGAACGATTCGACCTCCCAAAGGCGTTGCAGGGCGTGGGTCAGGCTGCGACCCTTCTCGATGCGAGCGTCCACGGGCACGTCTTCTTTCAACGCGGCGTGCTCGACCGCTTCGAGCAAGGGCATCGCGATCTCGACCTCTCCCCGGAGCGCCGACTCCTCGGGAAGCCCGAGGGGGACGATCAGGAGATATGCAGGGACGAGCACCGCGTGTTCGGCTTTCGCAATCCGGATTGCTGCACCGAGAACCGTCGGGTCGAGCTCTCCGACGAAGGGGACGAGAATTCGTCGCGTGCCTGCAGCCCGGGCGAGCGAACGCTTCCGCCGCCAAGGGAGGAGCCTCACGGCGAGAGCTCCCGGCGCTCGGCGCGGTTGGCGACGACCCGGACGTCGACACCGGGGAGTTCGCGCACGAGCGCGGAAACAAGCGAGCCGTGCAGGACCTCGCGCCGGCGGCTCTCGTCGGGGGTGCCGACGAACACGTACGTCGAGCCGCGGTCGACGACCGTGCGCCGCACGGCCGGAACGAGCTCGTCGGCCTCATCCTCGAGAAAGTCGGCACCGAGGATGATCGCGAGGCGACGGAGCGCCGCCAGCGACGTCGCGCCGCCCTCGTCCAGCGGCTCGCCCGGCTTGCGGACCCAGAGCGCGTCGAGGTCGGCGCCGAGCCGCTGCGCCGAACGCCAGGCGCGGCGCAGGACGCGTTGCGACTCCGGCACGGGCTTGACGAGCACCAGCACGCGTTCGTTGACCGCCTGCTTGCTGAGCGGGTCGAGGACCATGTTGCCGCGCTTGGCTTCCACGTCCTCTGCGACCTCGCGCAGCGCCAGCTCGCGCAGCGCGCTGAGGTTGTCGCCGCGGAAGAAATTCGTCAGCGCAGCCTCCACGCGCTCCTTCGGATACACCTTGCCCGCGCGGAGGCGCTCCTGGAGCGCCTGGGGCGCAAGGTCGACGAGGACGACTTCGTCGGCCTCGTCGAGGATGCGGTCGGGGAACGTCTCCCGGACACGCACGTCGGTCATCTCGAACACCGCGTCGTTGAGGCTTTCGAGGTGCTGGACGTTCACCGTCGAGATCACGTCGATGCCGGCCGCCAGAATGTCGTCGATGTCCTCGTAGCGCTTCTCATGGCGTGCTCCCGGCGCGTTGGTGTGCGCAAGCTCGTCGACGAGTGCGAGCTCGGGCGTGCGACGGATCACGGCGTCGAGGTCCATCTCGTCGAGCTCCAGCTCCCCGCGACGCGTTCTCAGCTTCGGCACGAGCTCGAGCCCGTCCGCGAGTGCGGCCGTCTCGGGCCGGTCGTGCGGCTCGAGGTAGCCGATCACGACGTCCCGCCCCTCAGCCTGAGCCTGACGGCCCTCCTGGAGCATCCGGTAGGTCTTCCCGACGCCCGCCGCGGCGCCGAGCAGGATGCGGTAGTGGCCGCGCGCCACCGGTCACGCGCCGAAGACGTTGTGAATGAGCAGGTCGATGAGCTTGATGCCGATGAACGGAAGGATGACGCCACCCAGACCGTAGATCAGCAGGTTGCGTCGTAGCAATGCAGTCGCTCCGATCGCGCGGAACTTCACGCCGCGCAAGGCGAGCGGGACGAGTAGCGGAATGACGAGCGCGTTGAAGATGATCGCCGAGACGATCGCGCTGCGTGGACTGCCGAGCGCCATCACGTTGAGCGAGTCGAGCGGCCCCTTCCCGCTTCGTGTCGCGTAGGTCGTCGCGAAGATGGCCGGGATGATGGCGAAGTACTTCGCGACGTCGTTGGCGATCGAGAACGTCGTCAATGCGCCACGGGTGATCAGCAGCTGCTTGCCGACCTCCACGATCTCGATCAGCTTCGTCGGGTTCGAGTCGAGGTCGACCATGTTCCCTGCTTCCTTCGCCGCAGACGTTCCCGTGTTCATCGCCACGCCGACGTCCGCCTGCGCGAGCGCCGGGGCGTCGTTGGTGCCGTCACCGGTCATGGCGACGAGCCTGCCGCCCGCCTGCTCGTCCTTGATCAGCCGCATCTTCGTCTCGGGAGTGGCTTCGGCGAGGAAGTCGTCGACGCCGGCCTCCTTCGCGATCACCTCCGCGGTGATCGGGTTGTCGCCGGTGATCATGACCGTGCGGATGCCCATACGCCGGAGCTCGTCGAAGCGCTCGTTCATTCCGCCCTTGACGATGTCCTTGAGGTAGATGACGCCGAGGACAAAGTTGTCCTGCGCGACGACTAGCGGTGTCCCGCCGTCGCGCGCGATATGTGCGACGGCGTCGTCCAGCGCAGCCGGCGCGCGGCCGCCCTGGTCTTCGACCCAGTGCTTGACGGCGTCCGCGGCGCCCTTGCGGAGGCTATGGCCGTCGAGGTCCACGCCGCTCATGCGGGTCGTCGCACTGAAGGGAATGAATGTGGCCTCGTGCTCCGAGAGCTCGCGTCCGCGCAGCCCGTAGCGTTCCTTGGCGAGCACGACGATCGACCGTCCTTCGGGGGTCTCGTCGGCCAGGGAAGCGAGCTGGGCGGCCTCGGCAAGCTCCGTCGGGTTGACCCCGTCGACGGTGATGAACTCCGCCGCCTGCCTGTTTCCGAGCGTGATCGTGCCGGTCTTGTCGAGGAGGAGCACGTCGACATCGCCCGATGCCTCGACGGCGCGACCGGATACCGCGAGCACGTTTCGCTGGACGAGGCGATCCATGCCGGCGATGCCGATCGCGGAGAGCAGCGCCCCGATGGTCGTCGGGATCAGCGCCACGAGCAGCGCGATCAGCACGGTTTGTGACAGCGACGTACCGGCGTAGAGAGCGAATGGCCGCAGCGTGACGACCGCCGCGAGGAACGTGATCGTCAACGCGGCCAACAGGATGTTCAGCGCGATCTCGTTCGGGGTCTTCCGGCGTTCGGCGCCCTCGACGAGCGCGATCATCCGGTCGAGGAACGACTTGCCCGGCTCCTGTGTGACCTCGATCACGAGTTGGTCGGAAAGGAGCTTCGTCCCGCCGGTGACGGCCGAGCGATCGCCGCCGGACTCGCGGATCACCGGCGCCGACTCCCCGGTGATCGCCGACTCGTCGACCGAGCCGACACCTTCGATCACCTCGCCGTCTGCGGGAATGACGTCACCCGCGTGCACGACGATGACGTCGCCGCGCTGAAGGTCGGCAGCCGGGACCTCACGTCCGTCTCGCAGGTGCGCGGTCGTCGTCGTGCGCGTGGCACGGAGCGCATTCGCCTGTGCCTTTCCGCGCCCTTCGGCGATCGCCTCGGCGAAGTTCGCGAACAGCACGGTGAGCCACAGCCAGACCCCGACGGTCCCCGTGAACCACAGCGGCTCGTGGTGGCCGCTCGAAGAAAGGTCGCGGAAGAAAATGACCGTGACGATCACCGAGCCGAGTTCGACGATGAAGATCACGGGGTTGCGCACGAGCGTGCGCGGGTCGAGCTTCAGGAACGAGTCGCGAATCGAGGCGAGAAAGATCTCGCGCGTGAACATGTTCTGGCGGCGTCCGCTCATGCCGGCGTCTCCCGGTCGAGCGCGAGGTTGAGCTCGAGCACGTTGACTCCGGGCTCGCCGAGGAACCCGAGCCCGCGGCCGTCGGTGTGCTTGTCGACCAGATCCAGCACGCGTTGCTGCGAGAGCCCGCGCACCGAGGCGACGCGCGCGGCCTGCAGCCGTGCGTTCGCCGGAGAGATGTGTGGGTCGATTCCAGATCCCGAGGTCGTGACCGCGTCGACGGGGATGTCGCCGATCGTCAGCCCGGGGTTGTACGGGCGTTCGAGCTTCAGGATCGCCCTCGCCTGCTGCCGGACTGCCTTCGCCAGGTCAGGGTTCGTCGGGCCGAGGTTTGCGAACGTGGTCGCGCCCGCGTTGTAGGCCGGCGCGGTGGCGGACGGCCGCGGGTGGAAGTACCTCGGGCTCGTGAAGCCTTGCGCCACGAGCTTCGAGCCGACGACACGGCCGTCGACCTTCACGAGGCTCCCATTGGCCTTGCCTGAGAAGAACGCTTGCGCGAACCCTGTCAGCAGGAGTGGGTACGCGAGGCCGAACACGAGCGTGCACAGGACGACCGCGACAACGGCGCCTCGGAGCACGCGGGTCACGACAGCGCCTCGACGATCGGCCCAAGCGACAGGGCCGGGAAGATCATCAAGCCTGCGGTCAGGACGATCACGCCGACGATCAGGACGCCGAACGTCAGGCCGTCAGTGCGAAGCGTTCCGGCCGAAGGCGGCACGGCGCGCTTCTGCGCAAGCGACCCACCGATTGCGAGCGCCGCGATCAGCGGCACGAAGCGCCCGAGCCAGAGCGTGATCGTGCCGGCGAGCGCCGAGAACTCGGTCGCTCCATAGCCGGCGAATGCGCTGCCGTTGTTGTTCGACTGGGAGTCGTACGTGTAGAGCGCCTCGGAGAAGCCGTGCGCGCCGGAGTTGAAGATCGAGGCGAGCCCGTGCCCGGTGACGACCGAGATCGCCGTGAGCACGAGCACCATCGTCGGGACGAAGAGCGCGCCGACCGCGGCCAGCTTGATCTCCCGTGCTTCGATCTTCTTCCCAACGTACTCGGGCGTGCGTCCGACCATCAGCCCCGCGACGAAGACGGCGATCAGGACGTAGAAGAACATCCCGTACAGGCCGGAGCCGACGCCGCCGAAGATCACCTCGCCGGTGAAGATGTTCACGATCGGCACAGCGCCGCCGGTTGCGGTCAGGGCGTCATGCCCGCCGTTGACCGAGCCGTTCGAAGCATCGGTCGTCGCGGTCGCCCACAGCGCCGTGTCGGCGATGCCGAAGCGAACCTCCTTGTCGGCCATGTTGCCGCCGCTCTGTCCGTGTCCCTGCGTGATGTTGACGCCGGAGTTGCGCAAGACCTGCGAACCGTGTTGCTCGGCCGGGAACAGCAGCGCCACCCCGATGACGAACATCGCGACCATCGCGCCGATGATCGGCCAAGCCTGGCGCCGCAGGCCGATCATCCTTCCGAACATGAAGACCTGAGCAGCGGGGATCAGCAGGATGCAGAGCGCCTCGATGAAGTTCGAGAAGCCGGTCGGGTTCTCGAACGGGACGGCCGAATTCGAGTTGAAGAAGCCGCCGCCGTTCGTCCCGAGCTGCTTGATCGCGATCTGCGATGCGGCGGGACCGCGCGCGATCGTCTGGGTCGCACCCTGGAGTGTGTGGGCAGTCGCGTGACCGTTGAAGGTCTGCACGACGCCCTGCGAGATCAGGATCGCACCCACGACGAGCGCGAGCGGGAGGAGGATGTAGACGAGAGAGCGATACAGGTCGACCCAGAAGTTGCCGAGCTCGCTGCGCGACCGCCGCGCGAAGCCGCGGACGACCGCGACGAGGACCGCCATCCCGAGCGCGGCCGAGACGAAGTTCTGGACGGCGAGCCCGACCATCTGAGACAGGTACGACATCGTGAACTCGCCGCCGTAGTACTGCCAGTTGGTGTTCGTGATGAAGCTCGCGGTCGTGTTCATCGAGATGTGCGGCAGCACGCCCTTCATCCCGTCCGGGTTCAGCGGCAGGTGCCCCTGAAGCCGCAGGAGGAGGTAGAGCAGCACCGCGAAGACGCCCATGAAACCGAGCGCGGTCTTTGCGTACGACTTCCAATCCTGCTCCCCGCTGCCCGCCCCGACCACACGCAGGAACGCGCGCTCGGGCGCAGCCATCCAGCGCGGCGCGCGAAAACGATCGGAGTACACCCAGGCCATGTACGCACCGAGCGGATACGCCAAGAGGAGCAAGACGACCGTGTAGACGAGGATCTGGACGGTGCCTTGCCCCACTACAGCTTCTCCCCGCGGAAGAGCGCGTAGGCGAGGTAGAGCAGAACGGCGAGCGACACCGCGAGACCGAACGCGTCACCCGCGGACATCAGACGCGGTCGAGTCCCCAGATCAACAGATACGCCAGCGCGAAACACGCCAGCGTGATCAGGATGCCGACCAACTCGATCATGTTGCGAAGGTACGTCGCACGCGCTCAACAACGCCTCAACGCGCGGCGCGATTCCCTTAAGAGTCTCTAAATGCTCCGCGGATCGACAAGTCGGTAGCCAGCACCCGGTTCGGTTACCAGGTAGCGGGGGCTTTGCGGGTCCGGCTCGATCTTCTTGCGTAGATGCGACACGTAGACGTGGAGATAGTGCGCCTCCACCTGGTACGCCGGGCCCCACACCTCGCGGAGAAGCGCGCGGTGCGTCAGCAGCTTGCCTTCGTTCTGCGCCAGTACGCGCAGCAAGTCGAACTCGTGCGGCGTCAGCCTCACGCGCCGGCCGCCGAGGTGCACGTCGCGGTTCGCCACGTCGATCGTCAGATCGCCGATCGAGATCACGGGATCTGCCCGGCCCGCGCCTCTTCGGAGCGCGGCGCGCAGCCGCGCAAGTAGCTCGTCGACGCCGAACGGCTTCGTCACGTAATCGTCCGCGCCGGCATCGAGTGCCGCGACCTTCTCTCGCTCGTCCTCGACGGCCGAGAGAAGGATGATCGGCGCTTCTGTCCAGCCCCGGAGCTCGCGGGCGACGTCGGTCCCGCGTCCGTCGGGCAGGACGAGATCGAGAATGACCGCTTCCGGCGGGTGGGCGGCCGCGCTCGCCAGGGCGTCAGCAGCCGTCGCCGCAGTCGTCACGTCGTAGCCCGCGCCGCGCAGCATCGTCGTGAGCCCGCGGAGGATCTGCGGCTCGTCGTCGACCACGAGGACGCGCTGTCCCGTCACGCCGCAATACCGACGGGCGTGCTCACCGCGGGCAACGCGAGCGCGAACGTCGCACCTTGCCCCGGCCTCGACTCCGCCCAGAGGCGCGCGCCGTTCGCCTCCGCAAAACCTCGCGCGATCGCCAGGCCGAGCCCGGCGCCGCTCCCGTCGCTGCCGTGACGGTAGAACGCATCGAAGATGCGCTCGAGCTCGGCGGACGGAATTCCAGGCCCCTGGTCGACGACCCTGACGATCACCTCGGCACGGGTCGTGGTCACCCGGACCTGTACCGGCGCCTGAGGCGTGGAGAACTTGAGGGCGTTCTCGAGCAGGTTCGCGAGCACGCGTTCGATCTGTGCAGCGTCCACGCGAACGGGCGGGGCGTCGTTCGGAGCGAACTGGACTCTGTCCTGCCCGTCGACGTCGTCGATCGCCTGACGGATGAGGTCGTCGACGGGCCAGAGCTCGGGCTCGGGGGGCGCCGCGCCGGCTTCCAGCCTCGACATGTCGAGCAGGTTCGCGACCAAACGGCTCAACCGCCGCGTCTCGAGCTCGATCGTCTCGAGCAGGTCGCCCCGATCGCCCTCGTCGAGGGCAAGCTGCTTGTTTCGGAGCGTGCCCGCCGCCGTCGCAATCGCCGTCAACGGCGAGCGGAGGTCGTGCGAAACGGCGCGCAAGATTGCCGTCTTGACCGCATCGCTTCGGCGGAGCGCCTCGGCTTCGAGAGCCTCGCGTGCGAGCCGCTCTCGCTCGGCGGCGACCGCGAGCAGCGATGCGAGCGCGGGCAGGAAACGCTGCTGCACGTCGAGTTGGGGCTCCGATCGCTCGTCCGTGTACAGCGTCCCGACCTGGGTTGCGCCGGCCACGAGCGGGTACGGCGCACGGTGAGCTTTCGGCTCACGCGCCTTTCCGAGGACGATCTCGGCCTCGTGGACATCCAGGATCTCGGCCGTCCGCTCCGCGATCCAGTCGAGCTCGTCCTCCAGCCGGCGTCCTTCGAGGAGATAGGTGGAGATCTCTGCCAGCAGGCGCGCCTCGCGCTGGCGCTGCTCGGCCGTCACGGCACGACGTTTCGCCCGGGCAGCCAGCTCGCTGACGACGATCCCCGTGCCCAGGTAAACGGCGAGCGCGACCCAGTTCTCCGAGTCTTCCAGCGTGAAGCTGTAGAGCGGGGGGAGGAACAAGAAGTTGAAGACGAGCATGCTCGCCACCGCCGCGCCGATCGCGTAGGGGACGCCGTAGGCGATCGCCACGCCCATAACCGGCAGGACGTAGATGACGCCCAGGCTGACGTCCGGCGCTAAAGGGCGAAGGGCGTAGACGAGGACGCTCGCGCCCGCAACCGCGCCGGCGGTCGCCAGCAGGGGGACTATGCGGTTCATACCCTCAGGGTACGCCGGTGCCCCGTCGATGTCGCGCTGCTCTACGCCGCCTGGAGCGGCATTGGCGCACCGACGATCATCACGCGGCACGGAGCGTGCTTCAGCACGTGCTCGACCGTGTCGCCGAAGATGGCGAGGCTTCGCTTCCGGCCCTGCGCCCGAGGCGCGCCGAGGACGACGAGCTCGATGTTGCGGGCGAACACCTCGCGGACGAGCGCCGAGGCCGCGTCGCGGCCCCGCACCGTCTCGAGCGAGACCGTGACCCCATAGCTCTCCGCGAGCGCTGCCGCTCTCCGGAGCAGGGCATGGGCACGCCTCTCTTCCTCGTGCATGTGGGCGTCCAGTGGCAGAACCGGAGGAACCTCCACGACGGTGACGGCCGTGATCGAGGACCCATGCTCGGCCGCCAGGCGCGCGGCGACGTCGATCGCCTGTTCCGATTCGGAGTTGTCCGCGACCGGAACGAGCAGCCGGCGATAGCCGTCGAGAACGCGCGGCCGCCTCCGGATCCGATTGCCGGCACGCCGCCCCCTGACCGACACAGCCATACGGCGACCGTAGAGCGGGTCGGCTCAACGACCTCTCAAGGTCGTCGAGAGGAGCCTTAAGAAGTCCTGAAGAATGGGTCCCGCTATGGCGCAGGCAGGGGCGACCGAACGCTTCGACGCGCTCAAGCGACTCGTCGTCGGGCGTCCGCGCGCGACGGGCGAGATGCACGAGACGCTGCTGTCGAAGACGCTCGCACTGCCGATCTTCGCGGCCGACCCGCTCTCGTCGGTGGCGTATGCGACCGAGGCCGCCCTGGCCGTTCTGATTGCGGCGTCCGCGGATGCGGGCCATCTGGTCCTGCCGATCTCGATCGCGATCGCGGCAGTCCTCGGGATCGTTGTCCTCTCCTACACGCAGACCGTGCAGGCGTATGAGACGAGCGGGGGAGCTTACGTCGTCGCGCGCGACAACCTCGGGAAGCTGCCGAGCCTGGTCGCCGCGGCGGCGCTACTCGCCGACTACATCCTCACCGTCGCGGTCTCGGTTACCGCCGGCGTGTTCGCGCTGTCATCGGCCGCCCCGTCGCTGAGCGCGCACAAGGTCGTGCTCTCGCTCTTGTTCGTGCTCCTGCTCACGCTCGTGAATCTCCGCGGCGTGCGCGAGTCCGGCATCGCCTTCGCCATCCCGACCTACGGCTTCGTCGTCGCGATGCTGATCATGATCGGGACGGGCGTGTCGAGATGCGCTGTTGGAACGTGCACGCAGGCGCACGTCCCCGATCCGCTCGCAGCAGGAGCCGGTGCCGTCGGCGTCTTCGTCGTCCTGCGCGCGTTCGCGTCGGGCGCCGCTGCTCTCACAGGCGTCGAGTCGATCTCAAACGGCGTCAACGCCTTTCGTCCCCCGGCCGGCAAGAACGCGGCGCGCACGCTGCTGAGCATGGGCGCAATGGCGATCACGCTCTTCATCGGTGTCTCCTACCTCGCCGTCCATATGAACGCGCGCCCGAGCAGCACGGTGTCCGTGGTATCGGAGATTGCGCGCGCGACATTCCCCTCATCCTCGTGGACGTCATTCATGTACTACGCGATCCAGGGACTCACGTTCGCGATCCTCGTGCTCGCCGCGAACACGTCGTACCAGGGGTTCCCGCGACTTGCCGCTGTGCTTGCGCGCGACCGGTTCTTTCCGCGGCAGTTCATCAATCTCGGCGACCGGCTCGTCTACTCCAACGGCATCATCGTGCTCGCCGCGATCGCGTCGTTTCTGATCTGGATTTTCCACGCCGACGTGCTCGCGCTGATCCATCTCTACGTGATCGGCGTCTTCACGGCCTTCACGCTCTCGCAGGCAGGCATGGTGCGGTACTGGTGGCGCCGGCGCGATCCCGGCTGGCGCAAGAGCGCGACCCTCAATGCGATCGGGTGCGCGGCGACCGGGCTCGTCGCGCTGCTCGTGATCCAAGCGAAGTTCACGGCGGGCGCATGGGCCGTGATCGTCGCGATTCCAGTCATCATCACCGGCTTCTACGGAGTCAACCGTCATTACCGGCGGGTGGAGCGCCGCGTCCGCGCCGGTGTTGCAGCAGTGGCGGCGGCGCCGCCGCCGACAAACAAGGTGGTTCTCTACGTCGAGTCCGCCGATGCCGCCCTTCAGGAGGCACTCTGGTACGCGCGTCGAATCGCCGGCGATGATTTCAGGGCGATCCATGTGCGCGGCTCGCGCACCGACCCGGGCATCCGCCCGCGCTTCCGGACTCTCACCGACATCAAGCCGGATCTCGAGGTGCTCGAGCCGACCGAGGGGCGGACAGACGCAGTGATCGAGTATCTCTGGGCGCTGCCGCGCGGAGAGTCGAGCTTCGTCACGGTGATCATCCCAGAGCTGTTCCGGAGACGGTCGATGATCGCAGCCGTTGCGCGCCGTCCGGAATTCGCGCTCAAGCTGCGGCTGCTGCGAGAGCCTGGTGTCGTCATCAGCGACGTGCCGGTGCTGGCGCAGAGCGGGGAGGTCCCGCTTCCGAGGCGAGCCGTGTGCCGGCTGCTCGTTTCCGGCGCCCACGCAGCCTCCATGAGGGCAGTCAATTACGCGACCACGCTCGGCTTCGCCGACACGAAGGCGCTCTTCTTCGCGTTCGAGCACGAGGACGCGCAGCGGATGCGGATGGACTGGGCGGAACAGGGGATGGGTATCCCGCTCCAGATCGAGGAGGCGCCCTTCCGTGACATCGGCGATCCGCTCCTCCGCTCGCTGCGGGAGATCACGTCGGATCCGGACACCGTCGCGGTCGTGATCATGCCCGAGCTGATCTTCAGCGGGCCGCAGCGGCTCCTGCACAACCAGCGAGCGCTGTACATCAAGCGCTTGCTGCTCTTCGAGCCACGCGTGATCCTCACGAGCGTCCCGTACCGCCTGAGCTAGAAACCCGGCATGAGCGAGAGCGCAGTCGCGGCGGCGCTGGCGGTCGCGCAGGAGCAGGGGCTGCGGTGCGACGACCCGGTCGTGCTGCGCGACGCCTGGCACGTGTTGGTGCACCTGCGGCCGTCGCCGGTCGTGGCGCGCGTCTCCAGCTCGATCCCGTACCCCGAAGGGCCGGATCCCGACGGCATCGTCCGCGAGCTAGCGATCGCCTCCTTCTGCGCACGCGCCGGCTGCGCCGTCGTCCCGCCCGCGGAAGAAGTCGAGGCCGTTCCGTACCACCACGGCGGCCACGTGCTGGCCTTCTGGCGCTACGTCCAGCCGTACGACGATCCGGACCCGCGCGCGGCCGGCCGCGCGCTGCGCGAGATCCACGAGGCGCTGGCGGACTACGGCGGGGCGCTGCCGGCGTTCGGCCATCCGGAGGAGACGGCAGCGATGCTCGACGCGTTGCCGCCGAGCGAAGATGTCGAGCTGGTGCGGGAGATCGCATCGCGACGGCCCGATGTCTCCACGCAGCCGCTGCACGGCGACGCGCAGCTGTTCAACTGCCTCGGCTCTCCCGCGGGCCCGCTGTGGCTCGACTTCGAGACCGCGTGTCGAGGTTGCCGCGAGTACGACCTCGCGGCTCTCGGGCCTGGACCGGCGCTCGATGCGTACGGCTCGCACGACGCCGAGCTCGTCGAGGCGATGTTCCCCGTGTACATCGCATGGATCACCGCGTCGATGATGATTGCGCTGCCTCGCCGCCCAGAGTTGGGCCGCGGGGTGGAACGGCTCCTCGGTCGGCTACGCGAGCGACGCGACGCCCAGGGCCGCGATCGCGAGCGCGACGGGGACGTCGATCCAGACGCGCGGCGGCAGCAGCTTCTGCGCCGTGATCACGGCACCGATGACGACGCACCACGCGACGCTCATGACGTCCACCGCGACGAGGATCGCCATCAGGCCGATGCTGGACCCGACGCAGTAGATCCCGAGCTGCGCCCCTGACCGCACCGCCGTCCGGCAGCGCTCGCGGCACGCACGTTTGAGCGGAGTCAACTCGTAGAAGCCGGCGGCAAGCGCCACCAGACCGGTCGTCGGCGCGCCGTGCGGCGCATAGACCGCGTAGACGAGCAGCCCGACGGCGGCCCAGATCGCGAGGTACGAGCCGGCGAACAGCGGGACCGTGAGCGCGCGTCCCGTCGCGCTCGCCGCGCGCGCCACGGCCGGAGCAGTTCCCGGCAGCATCATCGCCGCCATCATCGTCAGCCACGTCGCGGCGAAGGTCGCCGGCGCGCCGAGCTCCATTGCCCTGGTACTCGTCATGGGGTATCTAGAGGCCTTAGACGGAGTGAGCACGCGAAACTCATCGGCCCGCGTCAACGTCCTCACCGCCGAGAACAGCGGGCGGGTGGACGTCGCCGGCATCGTCGGCTCGAAGGCGATGGCCATGTACATCTACGACATCGGGCCAGGCAGCGGCGCTTGCCCGTATCACTACGAGCACGTCGAAGAATGGCTCCTCGTCGTCGACGGGGCGGTCACCGTGCGTACGCCCGACGGCGAGCTCACGCTCGAGCGAGGCGAGCTCGCGTGTTTCCCGGCCGGGCCCGACGGGGCGCACAAAGTCATGAACCGCAGCGACGCCCCTGCGCGGTGCCTCATGTTCTCGCAGCTCAGGACGCCGGCAGTGAGCGTCTATCCAGACAGCGAAA
>Ga0114129_10008178_pt1 | contig 14906 bp, 13 predicted proteins | sample RhiMetdeltSRZDD1_FD_80071 | JGI IMG/M metagenome (GOLD analysis project Ga0114129, IMG submission 80071) | Populus rhizosphere microbial communities from Tennessee, USA - Rhizosphere MetaG P. deltoides SRZDD1 (version 2) (version 2) | ecosystem: Host-associated > Plants > Roots > Rhizosphere >...
CGATCGCCGGCGTCGAAGTGAAGATCGCGCCCGACGGCGAGATTCTCGTCCGCGGCGAGAACGTCACGCGCGGGTACTTCAAGGCGGCGGAAGAAACGGCGCGCGCGTTCGAGGATGGATGGTTCCGTACCGGCGACATCGGCGACGTGACCAAGAGCGGCCAGATTTACATCCGCGGGCGCAAGAAGGAAATGATCGTGACGCCCGAAGGGTTGAACGTGTTCCCCGAGGACGTCGAGCGGGTGCTGAACCGCATGCCCGGCGTGCGCGATTCAGCGGTCGTCGGCGTGCCGATTGGATCGGGAGCCTCTGAAGAACGCGTTCACGCGGTCGTGATCCTCGATCCCAACGTCGTCCTCGACGACGTGGTCCGCCAGGCGAACGCCGAGCTCGAGGACCATCAGAAGATCCGCCGCGCCCTGGTGTGGCCCGCGCGTGAGCTGCCGCGGACCGAAGGCACGCGCAAACTCAAACGGTCGGAGATTCGCGAATGGATCAAGACGGGTTCCGCGCCGCACACCGCTCGAGCGGACGGCGACCCGCTCGCAAACCTGCTGGCGAAGTACGCGAGCGGCGCGGCGGTTTCGTCGAACACGACGCTCGAGGAGCTCGGACTCAGCTCGCTCGATCGCGTGGAGCTGATGGTCGCACTCGAGGACAAGTTTCAAACGCACATCGATGAACGCGCGTTCTCGGAAACGCGCGACCTCGGTCAGCTGCGCGCGCTCGTCGAGCGATCGGCGGCGAGCGACGCCGCGCCGTCCGAGCCGGTGGAGTTCCCTGAGTGGAGTCGATCGTGGCCGGCCCGTACGATTCGGCGCGTGAGTCTGCCGACGTGGATTCTCCCGCTCGCGCGCATCTTCGCCTGGATGCAAGTGGAAGGGCGCGAGCATCTGCGCGAACTCCACAGCCCGGTCATCTTCGCGTCCAACCATCAAAGTCACATGGACGCGCCCGTCATCCTCGCCGCGCTGCCGAGCCGACTGCGGTACCGGGTGACGACGGCGATGGCGAAAGAATTTTTCAAGGCGCACTTCTATCCCGAACAGCACGGGACGCTCGCGTGGTTCACCAACAGCCTGAACTATTACCTGGCCGCCCTGTTCTTCAACGCGTTTCCGTTGCCGCAGCGCGAAGCCGGCGCGCGGCAAACACTCCGCTACATCGGGTCGGTGCTCGAAGCGGGGTGGTCCGTCCTGATTTTTCCCGAGGGGCGGCGCAGCGACACCGGCGAGATTGACCGCTTCCGGCCCGGCATCGGCATGATCGCCGCGCGTCTTGGCGTCCCTGTCGTTCCGGTGCGCATCGAAGGACTCGACAAAGTGCTCCATCCATCGTGGCGAATGGCGCGGCCCGGACGAGTTCGCGTCGCGTTCGGCGCGCCGATGAAACTGACCGGCGATGACTATGAAGCGCTCGCAAAACAGGTTGAAGACGCCGTCAGAAAGCTATAGCTATGGCATAATGTTTGTTCGAAAGGATAGCTAGCAGTTGAGCAAGGACGATCTGATCGATATGCAGGGCACGGTCGTGGCGGTTCATAGCGGCGGGTTGTACCGCGTGCAATGTGACGCCGGCCATGAAGTGCTCGCCCAGCTGAGCGGCCGCATGCGCCGCTTCCGCATCAAGGTAGTTCCGGGGGATCGCGTGACGGTCGGCGTCTCGCCGTACGATCCCGTCCGCGGCATTATCACGTTCCGCGCGCGCTAGCCCAGAGCCATTTGAATTCCAACACAACTGATAGGGCCCATTCGCACCGCCGCGCGGGACGACGACCGCCCGGCCGCGTGCGGCGCGCACCGAAGCCGCACGCGCAGCCGCACCGTCCCGCGTCGATCGCGCCGACGCTCGAGCCGACGCCATGCGACACGACGCCGGTTCCGTTCACGTCGCTCGATCTCGACGCGCGACTCCTGGAAGGCATTCGCGACCTCGGCTTCGTCGACACGCGGCCGATCCAAACCGCAGTGATTCCTCTCGCGCTCGCCGGCCACGATTTGATCGGATGCGCCGAGACGGGAACCGGCAAGACCGCCGCATTCGTCGTGCCGACGTTGCAGCGCCTGCTGCTGGACGAGCGCGACCCCGAACGAGTGGCGGTTCGAGCGGCCGGGAAATCCCGAGTGCTCGTGCTCGCGCCGACGCGCGAGCTGGCCGTGCAGATCGAGGACGAGATTCACGGTCTCGCGTACCACACCAGCGTGACGAGCGCCGCCGTGTACGGCGGCGTGGAGATGGGACCGCAGGAGCGCGCGCTCAAAGCCGGCGTCGACATCATCGTCGCGACGCCGGGACGATTGATGGATCACATGCGGCAGCAGAACGCCGACTTGAGCGGGATCGAGCTGCTCGTGCTCGACGAAGCGGACCGCATGATGGACATGGGCTTCTGGCCCGACGTCCGCCGCATCGTCGCAGCGCTGCCGCCGTCGACCGCGCGGCAGACGCTCCTGTTCTCCGCGACGATGCCGAACGAGGTCGTGCGCGACGCGTTCGAGATCACGCGCGACGCGAAGTACGTTCAGGTCGGCCAGCGGAGCGCGCCGCCGAAAAGCATCACGCACCGCGTGGAATCGGTGGCCGCGTCTCGCAAGGTGGACTGGCTCATCGATCATCTGCGTCGTCCGGAAGGGCCGGTGCTGATCTTCATGCGAACGAAAATCGGCGCCGACCGGCTCGCGCGCAAGCTGGCGGCGGCTGGCGTTCGCTGCACAGCATTGCACGCTGATCGCAGTCAGGATCAGCGGCGCATTGCAGTCGAGGGCTTCAAGAGCGGAAAATACAAGGTGCTGGTCGCGACCGACATTGCGGCGCGCGGCCTCGACATCGACGCGATTCACACCGTCATCAATTACGAAGTTCCCGATTCGCCCGACGCCTACGTGCATCGAGTCGGCCGCACGGGCCGCGCCGATGAGGTAGGCCAAGCCATTACACTCGTCGCTCCGGAGGAGCGGCGCGCGCTGGCGTTTTTGGCGAAGTCGGTTGGCGTTCCGTTAGAATGAGATCCGATGCCTGATCCGTTTTCCGCTACTTCACCGATGCCTGCCGCGGCTCAGGCGCAACCCGCGGTCGAGACCCCCGCAGCTTCTCCTGCCGTCGCGAAATTCAAGTCGTGCCGCTGGCGCCGCCCGCCCGATGAGGGACCGGAGTGCTGCGGTCATCGCGACGTTCTCCCGATCGCCGGCACGACCGGTTTCGATCCGGAGGCGTGGTGCCCCGACTGCTCGTTCTACAAGCTGCGACGGACGCCGAAGAAGCGATCGCCCGACGACTACCGCTACTGACTCAGGCGGCCCGGCGCACGGCGACCGCCGTCACGATCGCCGCCGCTGCTGTTGCCGTGCCGGCGAGCACCATTGCGCTGGGCGACCATCCTTCACGCAACCATGTTGTCCATTGATCCAGACGTGCCGACGATCCCTGAAGCGCCGGGATCCCGTCCGCGCTGTGATGGACCGTCATGTTGTTCTGCACGAAGTTCACGCCGCGAACGCCGGCCGTGCCACGCAGAACGCCCGACACCTCTGACGCGAGCATGTCGCCGGTCAGCGTGACCACGGCATCGTTCGCGCGCACGACGATCGCGCGCGGATGAGATGTGATACGGCCCAGCTCCGCCCGTACGCGCTGTTCGATTACGCGGTCATTGGCTGTATCGTTCTCGAACATGACGCGCGCCCCGGCCATCAAGCCGGTCATGCGATTGCCGAGATCGCGTCCGGTCGCGTCGACGGCATTTCGAGTCTTGCGGCTCGCACGAACCACTTTGTCGCGAATCAGCGCGCGCCGGCGAGCGCCGCGATCGGGATCGAGCAGGAATACCAGACCGGCGCCGACACCGACGCCACATACCCATGAGCGCATCGAACTATCCATGAGATGCCTCCTTTGGGTGGAACGCCTTCAACCGGTGTGCCGGATGTAGCGCAGCCCTTTAGGGCTACCCAACGCGGCGGCCATCCTGGCAGGCCTGAAGGCCTGCGCTACGAGCGGCCGCTCGTTGATCTCAGTCGTTGCTGCGGCGGCCGCGAGCCGGCGAGAGATCGATCAGCAGCGCGAGGATCAGGACGATGATCCGCCATGCTGTCCACGCGCCGCCGTACCAGTGCGCGACCGCGGTGTACCACAACAACGTTGTCGGCAGAAAAATGAAGCCGAGCAGCGGCCACATGATGCTTGGGAAGACGCCCTGAAACCAGCCGATCAGCCAGAGCGCGAAGACGAGCAGCCGCGGCGCCGCGAGCGCGATGATCAGGAACAGGCACGGCATGCGCGTCGGCTCACTCTGAGAATTCTCGCGCGAGCTCGACCCACTCGCCTTGCGGCGCGAGCTGCTGATACGCGCGCCAGTGCGGCCGCGCATCCTGCGACAATCCGATCTTCTCGAAGGTGACCGCGAGGTAGAAGTGCGCGTCGGCGTAGAACGGGTTGAGGCGCAGCGCCTCGCGATAGCACGCCTGCGCCTCCTGGAACCTCCCGAGATCGTGGTAGATGTTGCCGAGATTGAAATGCGCCTCGAAGAAATCGGCGTCGAGACCGATCGCGCGCTCGTAGAGCGCCTGAGCCTCCGCCAGCTCGTCGCGTCCGTAGTGGATGTTCGCCAGATTGATCAACGCCGCGCATAGATACGGATCGAGCTCCAGCGCCTTGCGGTACGCCGCTGCGGCGTGTTCGACGTTCGCTTCGTCGCCGTCGTCGAGCGCCGACGCGACTCTGAAGTACTCCTCGGCGAGCAGCGTATCGTGCCCGGCGCCTTTCGGCGCCGACGGGCGCAGCGTGATGATCTTCGCGGGCGCGGCATCGAGCCTGAAATCGAATTCGAGCTGTCCCTGGCGGGCGGCCATCAACGTCCGCACGATGCCGCGGAACGGCGCGCCCTGACTGAGGCCTTCGTTCGCCTGCCGGATCGTGACGACATCGGGAAACGCGAAAAACGCGTCGGCATTGGTCCGCAGCGCCGGCCGCAGCAGGCCGCATTTCACCAGGTATCGAACGTGGTCTTCGCGCAGTGAACGGTAGCGCGCGAGCAGATCGCGCAGCGCGTGATAGTGACGCCTCAACGCATCGGCGGTCGGGACGCCGGCGAGGCGGCAGAAATCCTCTTCGCTGACGATTCCGATCGGCGATCGCCGATCGCCGATCGCCGATCGTTCGGCGTTCAGCTCCTGGGCACGCTTGAGCTTGTTGCTCTTGTCGCGCGGCGGATTCTCAGCGGATCCAAATCCTTCGGCGCCGACGACGAGCATCGTCGTCTGCGCGTTCACGTCGTCGGTTGTGGCGCCGCCAAGACGAGCGACGAGCGCACGTGCATCTCTTCGGCCCAGCGAGCTCAGCTTTCCGGTGAAGACGACGACATGTCCCGCGAGCGGGTGTGGCAGATGGGGCGAGGAAGACGGCATCAGCCTCCGCGACGGCTCGGTCCAGGGGAACGGGTCCAAGATGAAGGACAATGGAGTCGAAGTCAAGTCTCATGTTGCTCGCTGGCGACATCGGCGGTACGAAAACTCTCCTCGGCGCCTTCGATCCCTCACATGCGCGGCCACGACCGATCGCGGTCCGCTCGTTCGCGACGCTCGATTACGACGATCTGACGACGATGATCGCGGCGTTCCTGAAAGACGACGCGGTGAACGACTCGACGATCGAGACCGCGTGCTTCGGCGTGGCCGGCCCGGTGATCGGCGAGTCGGCGACCATGACGAACATCCCGTGGGCGATCGACGCGCGGCGCGTCCGTTCGGCGTTCGACTTTCAGCGCGTGAAGCTGCTCAACGATCTCGAGGCCATGGCGTACGCGGTTCCCGTCCTCGCCGACGACGAAGTGCACGTGCTGCAGCGCGGCGAGGCCTCGCCCACCGGCAACATCGCGCTGATTGCGGCAGGGACGGGACTGGGTGAGGCGCTGCTCCACCGCGTCGATGGACGCTACATCGCGTCGCCGACCGAAGCGGGCCATGCCGATTTCGCGGCGCGGACAGAGCGCGAGCTCGCGCTGGTGCGGCATCTGACGGCGCGCTTCGGGCGGGTCGAGGTGGAGCGCGTGATCTCCGGTCGAGGTCTCCTCGTGCTGCACACGTTCACACATCCGCAACCGTGCACGGCGGGGGTCGACGTCGATGATCCCGACGCGGCCGCCGACATCTCGCGCGCGGCGCTCGATCGCCGTTGTGCCGGCTGCGTGGAGACGCTCGATCTGTTCGTCGACGCGTACGGCGCCGAAGCGGGCAACCTCGCGCTGCGCAGCGTCGCAACCGGCGGCGTTTTCATCGGCGGCGGCATCGCGCCGAAGATTCTGCCAGCACTTATTGCGGGATCGTTCATGCGCGCGTTCTGCGCGAAAGATCCGCTCGAGGAGCTCGTCCGACGCATGCCGGTGAAAGTGATCTTGAACGCGGAAGCCGGACTGCTCGGCGCTGCAGTCTATGCCGCGAACGCCCGCGCGGTCAGATGACACGAACGTCTGCGAGCGAACATTGGTGACGGCCGCAAAAAAAGTACGACGCGATGCACGCGATCGCGCGCATGTTTTGTTGTATCGTTGATGTCTGAATGATCTGGTTCTTCGATCGCAACGGCGAAAAGCTCCGCTACGAAATCAGTCACGACCGTCTGGCGGGGCGTTATCGCGTCATCATCACGCGCCCCGACGGCAGCGAGTCGGTCGAGGAAGTCGACGAGCCCACAGAGCTCATCGAACGTTCCGTTCAACTGATGAATTCCCTCCGCGGCGACGGCTGGAAAGTCGCCTAGCGTCACCGAACGTGGTCGAATGTCGCTTTGCTCAGCCGCGTGTTGACATGGCTGCTCACCGCGAGTCCGATTTTCACTGACGAAGGCATGGCGATCGTGACGCTGCCGACTCGCGTCCACGTCGAGCCGTCCGCGGATTGATATCCGCTGATCACCGTTCCCGCGCGAGCAATCTTGATCCAATACGGCGCGCGGATCGTCGGCTCGCCGGCCACGCTCGCCGACGATCCCCCCGCGGTCTTGCGGTACTGGAAGGCGGTGCCGGCCGCGGCCGACACGAGCATCGTCGCCTGGGGGGCGTTCGCGCTCGTCGCCGAGCGAATCATCACGCCGGCCTTCGCCCATTTGTGCGTGTTCTGCGCGTCGCTCACGCGCGCGACGAGCTCGCCGTCGCCGCTCAGCGTCTTGTAGACGAAGCGAAATCCATCCGCCGTGCCCCAGATGTCCGCGCCCGATCCGCGGACGACGAAGACGCCACCCGAGACTGTCGCGCTTCCGGCGGCGCCGACGCTGCCGACATCCTTCGACGTCCAGGGCACCGGCACGGCACCCGACGGCGTCGAGGAGGCCGTGCCCGTGCCGCTCAGCAATACCGCATGCGGGCTTCCGGGTGCGTCGCTATAAACCCAGAGCGTCGCCCGCAGCGATTCGCGCGACACGGGCGTGAACAGAATCTCCGCCGTGCAGCTCGCGTCCGATCCCAGCCTCGCGTTGACGCATGTCGTCGATCGAATTTGAAAAGATGCGTGCTGACCGTCGCCGCCGAGCGCATAGACCGTCGAGGGCGCGGAGCCCGTGTTGGTCACGGTCAGCGTGCGCGACGTGGTCGTGCCGAGATCGTGCGATCCGAAGTCGATCGACGCCGGCGAAAGCGTCACGGCAGGCGTTCCCTCGCCGCGCGTCTCGACTGCGAACGCGCCGCGGCCGTGCGTGAGGGCGACCAGCGTCGATCCCATCCAGAACATCTCGTCGACGCAGACGTTCGCGGGACCGTCCTGCGGCAGCTCCCAGTGCGCGCCGCCGTCGGCGCTCCGGAACACACCGACTTCGGTCGCGGCGTAAATCGTGTCGGGGTGCGCCGGATCGATATCCAGATCGTTCACGGGTGCGTCGGGCAGCGCCGCCGTGCCGCTGCCGGTCGCGTCGCTCCACGTGACGCCGCCGTCGGTCGTCTTCAGAATGTTCGTCGGTCCGAAGCTTCCGGTCGTGACGTAGACGACATTCCAGTCGACGGGGCTGACGGTGATGCGCGTGATGACGCCGGTCGTCGGCGCCATCAGCGTCGCGAACACCGGTGAAGCGGACGTCGCATTCATCGATTTGTAGACGGGTCCCCATGATCGGCCGACCCACAGGATGTCGGAGTTGCCCGGCGCAACCGCGATCGCGCTCACGTAATTGCCGGAGGCGCCCTGAATGGCCTTCCACGCGGGCGTTCGCGCTTTCACGTTGTCGCTGCGCCACACGCTCGCGCCGCCGGCGAGCATGCGGTCCGGATCGTTGGGATCCAGGATGAACGGCGCGATGAAGTTCGCGCTGCGTCCCGCATCGCCAAGGCCGGAGGTGATGCTCGTCCACGTCACTCCGCGATCGCTCGACCGCGCGAGTCCGAGGTAGATCGACTCCGCGTAGAAGACCGCCGGATCGGCTGGATCCGACGCGGCGAACCCGCCGTCGCTCCCGAGCGTTTTTCGCCACGACGTGCCGGCGCTCGGCGACCAGATGATCGATCCGTGATCCTGCGTGCCGCCGACGATCGTGCCGCTGGACGCGTTGCCGGCGCCGCCGTAGAACTGCGTGACGCCCAGGTTGTGGTTCAGCGAGCGAACCGAACCGGCCGTCGCGACGAGGACGTCGTCGGCTCTCCACACACCGCCGTCGTTGCCGAAGAAGACGCGCCGGTTCTTGCCGCCGTCGTACCGCGGATCAGAAACGATCACGTGATGATCGCCGTAGATGGACCCGGTGAAGTTGCGCCACGTGACGCCGCCGTCGCGGCTTTCGCGCATCCAGATGCCGCCGACCATCAGATGATTGCTGTCCACAGGGCTGACCCAGATCGCCGTGTCGTACCAGCCCTGGTTGTCCATCAGATCGCCCGACGTGTACACACCGGAAAACGTCGCGCCGCCGTTCGAGCTTCGATAGAGCACGCCGCCGGTGCGATCGATCGCCGCGTAGATCGTGTCCGGCTGGCTGCGCGCAAATGCCACTTCGATGCGGCCGCCGCCCGGCACCCCCGTCGACTTCTGCCAGGTCGCGCCGCCGTCCGACGAATACGCGATAGCGCCCCAGCCCGCCGCGACTGCTCTGGCCGGATCGGTCGGATCGAAATCCACATCCTGCGCGGGAATTCCCGATGCGACGCGCGTGAACGCCGACCCGTCGGTGCTGCGATATGTTCCCGAGCTCCCGACGGCCAGCACGATCGCGCCGTCGGCCGAAATCGTCAGGCGGTTGACCGCCCAGAACGCTGCGGCCGTTCCCGGCAATTGCGACCATGTGGTTCCACCATCGATGCTCTTGAAGATGCCGGCGCCTCTGATGGAATCGCCGTTGCCGTAGCCTTCGCCGGTACCGGCGTACATCACGTTCGGCGTCACCGGATTGATCACGATGCTCGACACCGACAAGACCGCCATGAAGTCATCGACGGCCGCCCACGAGGCGCCACCGTTGGTCGTCTTCCAAATACCGCCGCCGACGCTGCCGGCGAACATGATGTCGGCGTTCGTCGGGCTGATCGCGATCGAACGAATCCGGCCGCCGATGTTGCCGGGCCCGAGCCACCGCCACATCGCCGGCGCGACGTTCGGGTTGGCGAGCGACGCCGAAGCCGCTGACGCCGTACTGCTGAACATTTGCGGATTGATCGACACTGCAGGCGCGAGCTCGACGCGTCTCGCCGCGCCGGACCACTTCAGGAGATCGACCTGCGCTCTGACCCGCGAATACGGATCGATCGGCATCCGGCCGAATCGATCGGTGAGGCGCATCAGCCGGTAGCGCACGCCGTCAGCGCCGTAAGTCTCGCCTCGGTCCTCGCCTTCTCCGGTTTCTGTGAGGAGGCGAGGCGGGATCATGAGTGTCGCGACGAGCGCGACGACTGCGAGCGACAAGATAGCGAGGAAACAGCTGACCTTCGATGCGTGGACGCGACGACCCATGACCCCGCGGCGACGGTCGCAAGCGGTGGGCCGGTTACTCCGTTTCCGGATCAGCGGGTTAGCGTCGAGGTGGCGGCGGTTTTTCCCTTACTGACGCGAGGACTGCCCACTGTTCGCCAACGCGTGCATTTCCATCGCGGCGTAGAGCGCCATCGCACCGCCGCGATCATCGGCGCCGGTGATCGCCGGCCGGTCGAAATAGTACCGCTTCGTCGTGCCGCCGCCCGTGCTCGCGCACACGTCGATCAGCGTTCCATCGTCGACAACGTGTGCGGCGAGTGCGCGCCACGCGCGTTCGACGACGGAACGGTACGATCGATCGAGCCAGCCGAGGCGGATGCCGCGCGCCATCGCCGTCATCAGCATCGCGGTCGCCGTCTCCTCGCGATACGCGCCGGGCTCGTCGATGATTTCGCGCCACGCGCCGTCGGGCGCCTGCTGCGCTCTCACCGCCTCCATCTGACGGCGATAGATGTCGAGCAGCGTCGAGCGTGACGGATAGTCCGCCGGCATGACGGTGAGCGCTTCGATCAACCCGAACGCCGCGAATCCATTGCCGCGTCCCCACGCCGCGGGCGCATCGCTGGCATGATTGAAGAGGCCGCTCGACTGCTGTAATCGCGCGGCGTAGTCGACGAGCAGGCGCGACGCCGCGTCCAACTCGACTCGATGATCCGGACGACGGCTCGCGCGCGCCAGCACGCTCGTCGCCATGAACATGTCGTCGGTCCAGCCCTGGCTGTACTCGGCGATGCCGGATGCTTTTCGCGCGGCGGCGAGCGGCACCGCTTCGTCTGCGAGCGCGAGCGCGCTGTTGTCGCCCGCGGTCGCGAGATCCGCGAAGATCATCGTCCCTGCAACCGACGTGAGCTGGATCCGATCGCCGAACAGCTTCCGCTCGCCGCTCATCCAGGGTTGGATCTGCTGACGCACTTTCTCACGCAGCGAGACATCGTTGGTGATCGCCGCGAGCCGCAGCGTCTGTGTCCACGCGACTGCGGGGATGTAGCTGATGCTCGGCGCTTCCGGATAGCGGCGCGCGAGCACCTGCGCGATCGCGAGCGGTTCGCGCCGGGCGCGCGCGACGAGCTCCTCGTGAAGCGGTGAGCGACCGACCGACGCGGACAATATTTTCTGAAGCGCCGCGATCGCGTCCGGTCCATCGATTGATTTGAACGGGACACCCTTCAAGGCATCCCACCGACCGCCGACGGTGACGACGAGATCCGGCGCCTGAAACGTCACCCATCGCGCGAGCGACTGTTTGTCGTTCGCGTCGAACTGTGCCGAGGGCAGCGCGCTGATGGTCCATTCGCGTCGAATCGCCGAGCGGGCGCGCGACTTGAACCAGCGAACCGCGCCGATCACCGCGTCGGCGCTCCGCGTGTCGCCGTCGAGGCCGCCGACGAGGACCAGCCGGCGCCTGGTCGCGGCGGGATCGAACGCATCGGCATTTTCGAGCGTGAGAATCGGCGCTTCGTCGCGCGTGACGCCGGCAGCGCTCACGCGGCTCGGTTCGCCGCCGACCGCCGCAATCGCACGCAAGTCCGCATCGAGGGTCGTGGCGAGAGCGCCGACCATGAGCAGCGAGGCAATCATGCGGGCCTCTGCGCGGATCTCATCGCAGGGTTAGTAATGATGAACCCGCTCGAGGAGGTTCGCGGATGGAAATCCGCCATCGGCGGCGATCCAGCCGATGAGCGCTCCTGGCGCGCCGAAGATGACGATGACGCGGCCGTCGCGGTCGGCGGCGTGCCGGATGCCGCCCCCGGCGCTATCGACCGACACACCCCGCGCGCCGCCGCGCACGAGCGCCGCCGACGGCGCGACCATGCGCCGCACGCCCGCATCGCGCAAGCGCCTCGCCTCCGCCTGACACCGCGCGTAGCTCTCGGGACCGCCGGTCAACACGCGCTCCGGCAGCGCGGGATGCTCCGCGGGCTCGTCGCCGATCTCGACCGCCCATATCCGGCGGCGAATCGTGGCGACGTCTTCGGCATCGGTGATTTCTTCGTGGCGCAGGAACTCGGCCCAGGCGCCGTCCGGCGTGTCGGCGAAATAGTGCGCCGGACCCTCGCCCTTCGCGTGCCACCGGCCCGCGGGCTGATGCGTGTCGGCCCACAGGAACGGATAGCGTCGATCGACCTGGCGGAAGGCGATCATGTGGCGGACAGCGAGACCAGCTCGCGCGCCAACTGGCGCACGCGCATCGGCCCTTCATCGTCCGGATCCCAGTTGCCCTTGAGCAGCGCCACCGGCGCCCGGCCGTCGAGCAGCGTCCGCTTGCGATGGAACCACCGGCGCATGCCGATGTCGTTGTACGAGCCGGCGAGATCGCTGACGACGAGCGCGAGAAAATGCAGCCGCGCCGCCACATCGTCGGGCGTGTCGCGATCGCCGGACTGGTAGCGCTTCAGGCTCGAGACCGACACGTTGATCAGCGCGGCGAGATCGTCGGGCGCGAACACGCGGCCGAGACCGCTCCACTCGAACTTCGGGACAGGAGAGGCTTCGAGCGCGGCGATGAGCGTTTCCAGCAGACCCGCCACCTCCGCGGCGCTCGGCGCCTCGACGTTGTGCAGCTGATCGGCCGCGGCCGACGCGATGCCCGCGCGGCGGATGCGGCTCGCGAGCAGGCGCAGCGCCGAAGCATCCGCGCTCGTCACCGACGCGGGCTCCACGAGCCCCATCGCTTCGGCGCGGCGCGCCGCCTCGAACATCAGCCGGCGCACGTGGTCCGCTCCGGGGCCGCCCGCCCCCCGGTCGGCTCCGCGCGCCCGTGCCCCTCTATGGCGAGTCGGAGCCGAATCGGACCTGTTTTGGGCTACATGCATTGCCCAATTTTATCCCTCTTCGAGTCCTGGAGTCCAGTGGCATTTTGCGGGTCCAATCGCTATGCTGATCGGTTGCAGGTGGTTGAATGCGAATCGCAGTACCGCGCGAGTCTGCGCCGGGCGAGCGGCGCGTGGCCCTCGTGCCCGAATCGTGCAAGAAGTTGATCCAGATCGGGTACGACATCGCCGTCGAATCGAGCGCCGGCGGCGCCGCCGGATTTCCGGACGCGACGTACGTCGACGCCGGCGCCGCCGTTCAATCCGATCCCGCCGCGCTCCTCGGCGCCGCGGATCTCGTGCTGAAGGTCGCGGCGCCGGCGACGGGCCGCGACGGCCGCGACGAAGTCGGATGGATGCGGCCCGGCGCGATGTATCTCGGATCGCTCATGCCGCTCCGGAATCTCGACGCCGTGCGGGCGCTGGCGGCGCGGCGCATCACCGCCTTCGCCACCGATGCGATCCCGCGGACGACGCGCGCGCAGCCGATGGACACGCTGTCGTCGATGGCGAACATCGGCGGCTACAAGAGCGTGCTGCTGGCGGCCGTCGAGCTCAATCGATATTTCCCGATGCTCACGACGGCGGCCGGCATGGTGTTTCCCGCCAAAGTGTTCGTCATCGGCGCCGGCGTCGCCGGCCTGCAGGCGATCGCCACCGCTCGCCGTCTCGGCGCCAACGTCGTGGCGACCGACGTCCGGCCGGAAGTGAAGGAACAGATCGAGAGCGTCGGCGCGAAGTACGTCGGCATCGAGCTCGCCGAGGACGCGGCGGCCGGTGGCGGGTATGCGAAAGAGCTGTCGGAGGCGGACCGCGAGCGTCAGCGCGAGCTGCTGGCGGCGGAGTGTGCGAAGTCCGACGTCGTCATCACGACGGCGCTCATCGGCGGCGTGGTCGCGCCTCGGCTGATCACCGCGGAGACCGTGAAGACGATGAAGCCGGGATCGATCATCGTGGATCTGGCGGCGGATGGCGGCGGCAACTGCGAGCTGTCGTCGCCGGGGCAAACGGTCCAGGTCAACGGCGTGACGATTCTCGCGCCGCTGAACATTCCGGCGACGATGCCGTTTCACGCCAGCGTGTTGTTTTCGAGGAACCTGACCGCGTTCGTCCAGGCGTTCACCAGGGATCGCGCGTTTCAGCTCGACCTGACGGACGAAATTCAGCAGGGCGCGCTCATCACGCACGATGGTGAGGTGACACACGCGCGCACGCGCGAAGCGTTGCTCGAGGAACGAGCGGGGGCGGGGCCCCGCGAGAGATAAAAAATGACTGACTTCTGGTCCACTGTCTACGTCTTCGTCCTTGCATCCTTCATCGGCCTCGGCGTCATCCGCCGCGTCTCGCGACTGCTCCACACGCCGCTCATGTCGCTCACCAATGCCATCTCGGCCATCGCCGTCGTCGGCGCCATTCTCGTGACCGGCGGCGACTACCCGCTGCGCATCCGCGTGCTCGGCGCCATCGCGCTCTTCGCGTCGATGACGAACATCGTCAGCGGATTTCTCATCACGGATCGGATGCTGAAGATGTTCAAGACCGACGAGAAGGCCCCTGCGACGGAGCTCAGGGCGGGCCGCTCATGATCTACGGCGTCGCGCAGTTCGGTTACCTCATCGCGTCGGCGCTCTTCATTTTCGCGTTGCACTGGATGAACACACCGGCGACCGCGCGGAAGGGCGTGTATGCCGGCGTCGGCGGGACCGCCGTGGCCATCCTCGTCACCTGGGCCGAGCCGTCGGTGTCCCATCATCTCTGGATCGTCCTGGCGATCGCCGCCGGATTCGTCGTCGGCGTGCCGCTGTCGCGCGTGCCGCTGACCGCGGTTCCACAGCGGACCGCGTTGTCGCACGCGTTCGGCGGCGCCGCGGCGGGCCTCGTCGGCACCGCCGAGTACTACCTGCGGCTGGCGGAAAACCCGGCGACGCTCACGCCGTTCCGCATGATCGCGCTCATCGCCGAGATCATCCTCGGCTATCTGACGCTGACCGGCAGCCTGATGGCCGCGGGGAAGCTGCAGGAAGTGAAATGGGTGCCGCAGCGGCCCGTCACCTATCCGTTTCAGAACGCCGGCAACTTCCTGCTGCTCGCGGTCGCGATCGGTCTCGCCGCCGCGCTGACGCTGCACCCCGACGCGCCGTGGGCGCCGACGCTC
>Ga0114129_10008179_pt1 | contig 14906 bp, 15 predicted proteins | sample RhiMetdeltSRZDD1_FD_80071 | JGI IMG/M metagenome (GOLD analysis project Ga0114129, IMG submission 80071) | Populus rhizosphere microbial communities from Tennessee, USA - Rhizosphere MetaG P. deltoides SRZDD1 (version 2) (version 2) | ecosystem: Host-associated > Plants > Roots > Rhizosphere >...
CCTGGATCCGGGTCAACACCATCCACTACACGGCCACGCACAAGGCCGAGATCTGGCTGAACGGCTCGAAGGTCCTCACCATGGATGATCCACAAAACCCGAACTGGCACGACCAGTACGGTGTCTACAACTGCCAGGCCAAGGATGGCGCGCGCGTGGGCTCGGTATGCCAGTCGCAATGGAGGGGCGTGCGCACCTGGAAGAAGTAGCCGCCCTCGGAACCGTCTTGAGACTGTCGCTCACAGTTCGACACCTTGTGGCCTCCGGCCTGCCGCTTCATCCTGATTTTCGATCAATCCAAGGAGGTCGAGATGGCAGGAATACTGAGGTCGTTCTCCCGCGCGCTGGCCCTGGCCGTTCTCCCGTCGTCGGCCCTGGCCAGCGTGAGCTTCCAGAACGAAGGCACCCTGACCGGCTGGAGCAACTATCCCCAGAATCCATGCTGCGGGACGATCAGCTCGACCAGCAGCCCCACGTACCAGGGCAGCCAGGCGATCCGCTTCTACCAGAAGTTCAACGGGTTCGGCTCCTATCACAATGAGGTGACGCGCACGCCGGTGGCGCCGGTGGGATCGGACACCTACATGGGCTTCGCGCTCTACCTGCCGAGCACCTGGGTCTATCACAACCAGAGCGTGGTCTTCTCGCAGTGGGCGCGCAGTGACAGCTCGAACACCCCCTGGACGCTGATGTACGTCCAGAACCAGGAGATCCGCACGGGCGGATCGGGCGGCCTGCAGAACCTCTGGATGTCGGGATTCACCAAGGCGGCGTGGCACACCTTCGTGGTGCGCATCCGGAACAGCACCACGAACGGGATCCTCGAGGTCTGGATCGACGGTGTGAACCGGGGCCGGCACGCGAAGACGAACATCTCCCCCGGCGGGCCGTCGATCCGTTGGTCGATGGGACAGTACTGCACGTACTGGCGGGAGAACCTGCCGCTCCACGATCCAGTCGTGTCCCACATGGACCACTTCCGTGTGGCGACGACATACGCGGAGGCGGAGCCCGCCAACTGGGGCGGCAGCTCGCCGACGCCGACTCCGGCTCCGACGTCCACGCCCAGCCCCACGTCCACTCCCAATCCTACGGCGACGCCTACTCCCGATCCCACGCCGACACCCACTGTCGGTCCCACACCCACGCCCGGCGGCACCTTCAGCGGCTACTACCGCATCATGGCGCGGCACAGCGGGAAGGCTGTGGTCGTCCAGAGCGCTTCGACGTCGAACGCCGCGAACGTGATCCAGTGGACGTACGGCGGCGCGAACACCAACGACGAATGGGAAGCGCGCAGCATCGGCAGCGGCTACTACCGCCTGATCAACCGCCACAGCGGGAAGGATCTGACCGTGGAGAGCGCGTCGACGGCCGAGGGCGCCAACATCTTCCAGTACACCTACGGCGGCGCCAACACCAACGACGAGTGGACGATCGTGTCGGTGGGCAGCGGCTACCACCGGATCACGAACCGCAACAGCGCCAAGTCCGCGGAGGTGGCCGGCGGCGGCACCGGTGACGGCGCCGACGTGGTGCAGCGCACCTACAGCGGCGCCACGCACCAGCAGTTCCAGCTCGTCTCGGTTCCGTAGGCGTACGGCGGCCGGCGAACGCGTCGGTTCACGTTCGCCGGCGCCCGCCGCTTCAGGGCAGGCGCTGCAGGACGTGGGTCAGCGCGAGCACGACCCAGGCCGGACCGACGATACGGAAGAGCCAGAGCACGGCGACGCTGCCGATCAGCGCCTGGATGTGAACCGGGAACGGTGCGACGATCGGCGCGTCGCCCGGGGTCGGCTGCCGCAGGGACGTCCAGCCCAGCCAGAGCACGGTGAGTCCGACCGCCCCGCGAAAGAACGCGACCCAGTCCCCCGGCCGGAGCGGCCCCGCGTATCCGTAGGCGGACGCCGGCGCACCGACGAGGAAGACGGCGAGGACTCCGAGAATCCCGAGCTGCAACGCGAGGGCGTGACGGTGCGCCCAATCCAACATCCGGCGGACGCGATCCGCATGCGTCCCACCGCAGGCTCGCCACTCGGTGCGGCCGAACGGCTCGTCGATGACGAGTGGCATCGACTCGGCTCCCGTGCGCGCGCCGCACCAGAGGCACCGAACGTGCGCATGGCGCCGTGCGAACGGGCGCGCGTAGAGCCGATGCGTCAGCATCACCGCCGTACCCAGGGCCAACGAGGCGGCTACGCCCAGCGGGAACGTCGTGAAGAGGGCGAGGACGAGGGGCACGGGCAGGAACAGCAGCAATCCGCCGGCTCTCGGGCTCAAGAACGGCTACGTCTCACCGCGGGCGCTGCGGGCCGTATGGCGACCTTGAGATAGGCTGGTGTCGGAGGTGATGTCGCCATGGTGTTCACGCCCCTCGGCCTGCTCGTCTTCCTTCTCATTGCCGCGATCTGCGGCGCCATCGGGAATGCCATCGGCAACGGCGGCCGCAGCGGCTGCCTGATATCGACAGTCCTCGGCTTGATCGGCGCGCTACTCGGGTCCTGGATGGCACATCGGCTCCATCTGCCGGAGCCGATGGTCGTGCGCGTCAGCGGGAACAACTTCCCCGTGCTCTGGTCGATCATCGGATCCGCGCTGTTCGTGGGCGTCCTCAACCTGCTCTCGGGCAGAAGGTAGCGCTCCGACTTACGGGTTGCGCCCCGATTTGTCACCCAGCTTCTTCCGCGCGGTCTTCATGGCCGCGAGCAGGTCGCCCGCGTCGTCCTCGTCGAAGAAGTGCCGATACGTGGGCCGCGGGGCATGGATCTCGAGAGCGACGGCGCCGTTTGGGGCCAGAAAAAGGGTGCGCGGAATGTATCCGCCGTCGGGCGCGTAGCGGGCGCTCTCGGCCTCACTCTGATCCTGGTCGAGCTTGATCATCACGAAACCTTGCGTCTGTTCGACGATGCGGGAGTCGTGAAAGATGCGGCTGTATCGCTTGCAGTGCGGGCACCAGGTCGTGAACACGACCAGGCAGACGGGCTTCTTGTTCTCGGCGGCTTCGGCGAGCCCGGCCGCCAGCGGCTTCCACTGGATTCCCGCCTCGTTCCAATCGACCTGGGCGGCACGCTTCGCGGGCGCGGGCGCAGCCAAGGGCGCGACGGCCCACGCCTGAGACGAGAGCCACGCCCCGCCGACCAGCACGCACGGCGCCATAATTCGAGACATGCGCGATTCTACCTGCTGAACGCCTCGACGATTGGCGTGAGGTCCCAGGTCCGTTTACGGCCGCGGGCTTGGGTTCTAATAGGGTGAGATCGCCACAAGGGGGGTCGATGACCAACACATGGATGCTGCTCGTGCTGCTGGCGGCGGCCGCGCCCGCCGTCCGTCCTCCGGAGGCGGCGCCGACGCTTCCTCCCGCGCCCGCTTCGTCCGAGGGCGCGGACCCCTACCTCTGGCTGGAAGAGGTCGAGGGGCCGAAGGCCCTCGACTGGGTACGCGAGCGCAACGCCCGCTCGCTGGGCCGGCTGGAGAAAGACCCGCGCTACGCGGCGGCGGAGAAGGCCATCCGCGAGATCGTGTTGGCCAAGGACAGGATCCCGCAGCCCGCGCTGCGCGGCGGCTGGGTCTACAACTTCTGGCAGGACGAGATCCATGTGCGCGGCTTGTGGCGCCGCACGGCGCTCGCGGAGTATCGCAAAGACAGTCCCGCCTGGCAGGCCATCCTGGACCTCGATGATCTGGCACGCCGCGAGGAGGAGAACTGGGTGTGGAAGGGGGCGGAGTGCCTGCCGCCCTCCGGCGAGCGTTGTCTCCTCACGCTGTCCCGCGGCGGCAAGGACGCCGCCGTGGTCCGCGAGTTCGACGTGGCCCGGCGCTCGTTCGTCGAAGACGGCTTCCGCCTGCCGGAGGCGAAGTCGAGCACGAGCTGGATCGATGCCGACACGATCTTCGTCGCCACCGATTTCGGTCCCGGCTCGCTCACCACCTCGGGCTATCCGCGCCTGGTCAAGGTCTGGAAGCGCGGCACGCCTCTCGAAAAGGCCGAGCTCGTGTTCGAGGGACAGGCGACCGACGTGGGCGCCGATGCCTACACGATGTTCCGACCCGAAGGCAACGTTTCGATCGTCGAGCGGTCCCCGTCTTTCTTCGAGGAGGAGGTGCACCTCTACGCCGGCGGGCGGCTGAGGCCCATCCCCTTCCCTCGCGACGCCGACCTGCGCGCCGCCTTCGAAGGCCGGCTCTTCGCCGAGCTGCGCACCGACTGGAAGCCCCACGACCGGACCTTTCCGCGCGGCGCGGTGGTGGCGCTGCCCATCGACTCGCTCGACGTCGCGCGCGTCGAGGTCGTCTTCGAGCCGTCCGCCACGACGTCTTTCCAGGACCTGTCCACCACACGCGGGGCCCTCTATGCCACGCTGCTCGAGGACGTGAAGGGGCGGATCGTCCAGTTGAAGCGCGACCCCGCCGGCCGCTGGACGGCCATCCCGCAGCCTTATCCCGATCACGGCGCTGTCGACGTGATCTCGGCCGAAGACGACCGCGAGGAGCTGCTCGTCGGATACACGAGCTTCCTGGTGCCGGCCAGCATCTTTCTGTCGACAGGCGGCGGGGCTGCGCCCGAGGTCCTGAAGCGCGCACCGGAGCGCTTCTCGGCCGCCGGCCTCATGGTCGAGCAGCTCTTCGCGACGAGCCGCGACGGGACGAAGATCCCGTACTCGATCGTGCGCTCCGCGAATCTGGCGCGCGACAGCCGCGCGCCCGTGCTGCTCTCCGGTTACGGCGGCTTCATGGCCTCCTCGACCCCCGCGTACCTGAGCACCGTGGGCAAGTACTGGCTGGAGAAGGGCGGGGTCTACGTCCAGGCCAACATCCGCGGCGGTGCCGAGTACGGGCCGGCCTGGCACCAGGCGGTGCTGAAGGAGAACCGCCCCCGCGTCTTCGACGACTTCATCGCGGTGGCGGAGGACCTGGTCGCGCGCAAGATCACCTCGCCGTCGCGGTTGGCCATCTCAGGCGGCAGCAACGGGGGCCTGCTCGTCGGCGCGTGCTTCACGCGGCGGCCGGAGCTGTTCGGGGCCGTCGTGTGCGTGGTGCCGCTGCTCGACATGATGCGCTACACGAAGCTGCCGCCGGGGGCCTCGTGGATCGGAGAGTACGGCGACCCGGAGGACCCCGCCCTGCGCGAGGTCATCCGGTCGTACTCGCCCTACCAGAACCTCGCGCGCGGGAAGAAATATCCCGAGGTGCTGTTCGTGACGTCCACGCGCGACGACCGCGTGCATCCAGGCCATGCGCGCAAGATGGCCGCCCGCATGGAGGAGATGGGGCATCCCTTCCTGTACTACGAGAACATCGAGGGCGGGCACGGCGCCGCCGCCAACCTCGAGCAGTACATCCACCGCGTCTCGCTGCAGGCCGTGTACCTGTATCAGAAGGTGATGGACTGACGGCCGACGGCCGCTATCGCGCCGGCTCGAACAACTCGATCGGATTGCCGTCGGGATCCTCGACCTGGATCTGCTTGCCGCCGGGACCCGTTTCCATCTCGTTCCGAAAACGGATCTCGGCCTTCTTCAGGACGTCGATGAACGCGGGAAGGTCCGCGACCCGAAGGACGACGCGGTTCCATCCGCCGGGCTCCTGCCGCTGTCCGCCGGGCATGGGCCGAGATCCGGACGCCCCGGGACCGCTCAGCAGGACCTGCACGTCTCCGAGAGAGACGCTCGCGAACGCGGGAGGCTGCTGATGCCCCAGGGTGAAGCCCAGGTGGGTCGTGTAGAACGCGACGGCACGGGCGACGTCCTTGACCTGGTATCGCACGCCGTGCACGCCCTGAACGAACCCGAGCGGGCCGCTCATCTGTTCCTCCCGGGCCTCCTCCACGCGAGTGGCCCTCCTTTTCCAACGTAGCACGAGTACCCGGCGTGATTGACACCTGGAGTGCCCGCGCCGATAGTTCCAGCAAACGGGAGGGCCTATGCCAGACAATCAAAGCGGGCAAGGCCGCGTGGCGCCCTGGTCTCTTTGGGCCGTTGGCGCGCTCGCGATCCTTTGGAACGGCCTCGGCACGCTCCTGTGGGGCGGCACGACCTTCATGCCCGACACGTTCCTCCGCGAATTGCCCGCGGCCCACCGCGACTATGTGAGCGGACTGCCCCTCTGGAGCCCTGTCACCTGGGGTCTTGGCGTCCTGGGCGGTGTGGTGGGATCGATCCTGCTCCTGCTGCGCAACCCGCTGGCGGTGCCCGCGCTCGCCCTTTCTCTGTTCGGAGCCGTCGCGAACACGACGGTCTATTTCACCAATCCCCCGCCGGAGGGTTTCTTCAATCTGCCGCTGACGCTATTCATCATCGGTTTCGCGGCCTTCCTGTTGTGGTTTGCGCATTCCATGAGGCGGCGCGGCGTGTTTTGAGGCGCGGAGGTCGCCGCGTGAAGCCCCTCGTCCCGGTGGCACTGGTCTACGGTGGGCTCGCCCTCGCCGTGGCCGGCGCCTTCACCCTCTCGTTCGCGGCCGTGACCATGGGCCTGCTGGCGATCGCGACCGGCATGGCGCTGCCCGCGCCCGAGCAGCGGATCGCCGCCGTCGAGACACGACTCGACGAGTGGCTGCCCGCATGGCAGTTCAACGAAGTCCATTCGATTCGCATCGCGGCGTCGCCGGAGGAAGTGTTCGCGGCCACCAAGGCCGTGACCCCTGTCGAGATGCCGTTGTTCCAGGTCCTCACGTGGATCCGAAGAGGCGGGCGCGGCGGCGCCGATCAGATTCTCAACGCGCCCGCGCAGCGGCCGGTGCTCGAGACGGCCACGCGGACGGGCTTCATGACCCTGGCCGAGGATCCCGCGCGCGAGATCGTCGTCGGCCTGCCCATCTGCGCCGGAACGCGCGAGCCGCTGCCGGCCACGCCCGCGGCGTTCCGTACCCTCGCCGCCCCCGGATTCGCGAAGGCGGCGATGGCGTTCCGCATCGAGTCGGAAGAGGGCCGCTGCCGCCTCGAGACGGAGACGCGCGTGTTCGCGACCGATGCGCGGGCCGTCCGCCGTTTCGCCGCCTACTGGCGCGTCATCTATCCGGGCAGCGCCCTCATTCGTCGCGAATGGCTGCGCGCCATCCGGCGGAGGGCCGAGCGTCGCGGGAGGTAGCACGAGTCACGGCCGCGCCGGAGGTGGGGCTCACAAGAGGTACGGGACGATCATTCGAGTGCGCTGTTGGTAGACGGTGTAGCGATCGCCGAACGTACGCCTGAGACACTCCTCCTCCGTGCGGGCGCGCCAGGCGAAGGTCGGGGCGACGCCGAAGAGCGCGATCATCACCGCGGGCCCACTGTCGAAGGCGAGCGCTTCGCCGATAGCGAACAACAGGAAGCCGAGGTAGATCGGGTGACGCGCGTAGCCGTAGGGGCCGGTGGTGACGAGTCCCGCGCCCGGATCGGCCCTCGGTACCAAGCTCCAGGCCGCGCCGAGCTCGGAGCGCGACCTCACGACGACGGCCGCACCGGCCACTGCTAGAAGCGCCCCCGACGATGCGAGCCACAGCGCCGCGGAGCCCGTGGGGCGGGAAAACACCAGGAGCGAAGCGGCATACAGGCCGAAGGCGGCGAAGTTGGCCACGAGCGGTGCTCGGCTGACGCTACTCTCACGCGATCGCGTCTTCGCTCCGCGCTGATGCCGGGGCACGGCAAGACACATGGCTATCGCAAACGCGAGGAGGGGGACGATGCGCAGAACGACGACGACGCTGGTCATCTCCTACCGTGCTCCGCGCCGCACGGCATGGAACGCGATGGGCAGCAGCACGATCGGGAGCACGTAGCTCACCGCGAGCGCCAGGACCGGCTGGTGAGCCCACCCCGCACCAATGGCCGAGAAGACGAACGCGGTGGGCACGCTGCCGATGGTCAGCGCCGCCGCGAACTTGCCGAACGGCATGCCGGCCAGCCCGGCGAAAAACACCATGGCCTCGGGGATGCTGTAGGGAAGGCTGCGGCTGAGGATGATCGCCCACGCTCCGCCCTGATCGAACAGACGCTCCAGCTTGTCGAGAGACTGGGATCGAACGAAGCGTCGCATGTATCGCCGCGCCGCGGTGAGCATCAGCCCGTAGCCGAGAAGGCCCCCGGTGATCAGGCCGACGCTTCCAAGCAAGGCGCCCAGGAACGTTCCGTAGAGAATGCCGAGCGCGGCGATGACAGCCGTCTGCGGGACGGGCAACACCACATCCGCCCCTATCAGGGCAATTCCCAGCGCCCACGACCAGCTCCCGTGTTGTCGGAGCGCGAGGACAGCATCGTCGGCCTCTTGAGCGGTCGGGATCCTTCCGCAGGAGGAAACGACCAGCGTCAGGACGGCGACCCCAACCAGTCCGGATCTCACTCGCCCCACCGCTACACCCACCGGCGCACGCGGGCCTTGTACGCCCGGTAGGCGTCTCCGAACCGCCGCTCCAGGTACGCCTCCTCGCGCGCGACCACGCCGTAGCGGATCGCGAGGGCGAGAGGCGCCGTGAGGAGCAAGGCCCACGGGCTTCGCGCGACCAGGCCGATGCCGCCGTAGAGGAGAAACATGCCGAGGTAGATGGGGTTGCGCGTCCAGCCGTGCATGCCGGTGGTCACCAGCCAGCGCGTGGGCTCGTTCGTGGGCACGGGCGTCTCTGCGCGCGCGAAGTCGCGGATTCCGGCGGCGGCGAGGGCGAGACCCAGAAACGCCAGGGAGCCGGCGCCGATCCAGTAGCCCACGGCCGCCTGAGGAACGGGGTGGGACAGAGGGAAGAGCCAGTCCAAGGCAAGACCGCACAGAAGGGCGACGAGAAAGAGGACCGGCGGTCGCGCGATGACCCCGGCCGTTTCGGCGTTCTTCATTGGTCGTCCGTCTGCGTCCCTGGACATGCGTCCTCCGTCCGATGCCGGCCGTCACGAATGACAACCTAGGTGTCATTATCGTCATTTGACAACGAGGGTGTCAACTAGGCAAGCTGGGCGGCCAGGAGGGAGCGGAGGAATGGGGACGACACGCCAGAGAGGCAGAACGGCGGCGAGGCGCGTACGCCACGTCGTCGACACCAAGGCCGAGGCCGTCGCCGAGTTGATGCTCGACGTAGCCCAGTGTTTCTTCCGGATTCGAGCCGTCGGCCAGAAGACCGGGCTCATCACCAGTTGGGGCGGCGGTGCGTTTGGCTTCATGCGCAGCCTCGTGCGGCTCGGCCCGCTGACCGTGCCCCAGATCGCCCAGATGCGGCCCACCAGCCGCCAGCGGATGCAGCGCCTGGCGGACGAGCTCGCGGCAGAGGGACTCGTCGAGCTCGTCGACAATCCGAAACACCGGCGCTCGAAGCTCGTGCAGCTGACGCACGAAGGCGAGGTGCGCTACCGCGAGATGAACGCCCGGCTCCTGGCCATCGCCTCGACGATTGGCGCCGCTCTCAGCGAAACGGACGTCCGCCGGACGAGCGCGGTCGTGCGGCGCGTGAGCGATGAGATCGGAACGTCGGCAGCAGCGGCGCAAGGCTGATCGATGCGCCCCTCAGGCTCGGCCATCCGGTCTTTGGAACTTCCTAAGGACTCGGCTGCGCTGGCCTGCCATCCTACGGTCCTAACGACCATGGCCTGGCCACCCAGGCGAACGGAGGAGAAATGACGACCCATGTCGGTCTCGTGCGCCGCACGCGAGCTCTTGCTCTGGCGATCGTTCTCACGTCGGTGGCGGCGGGTGTCACCGCCGCGGAACCCGCGGACCGCAAGGCGGAAATCGGCCTGGGTCTGGCCGGTGTCGTGGTCACTTCGGTAGGAGGCGACTCGGTCTTCGCCGTTGGAGCGCCCGCCTCCAGCGCCGTCCACGCCACACTGTTCGTGAGTCCCCGCCTCGCCCTCGAGCCACAGCTCGCGTTCACATTCGCCTCGAGCGACGGCGACTCGGTGCATGCCCTGGCGCTGGCGGGACAGGTCGACTACTTCCTCGGCGACAGAAACACGAAGTCGCCTTTCCTCTTCGGCCGAGGCCTGCTCCAGCGCGTCGGCGACAGTGACGTGAGCTACACGAGCACAGGGGTCGGCGGCGGTGTCGGCTACCGCATCCCCATCGGCGATCGCGCGGTATTTCGTCTCGAGGGGCGCTACGACCACCTGTTCGAAAGCGACTCGAGATCTTCCGCCGACCAGTTCTCGGCGATCTTCGCCATCGGCGTGCGGCTATAGCGCTTTGCGATTTCATCGAGCCGCTCGATCTCTGTCACGACGTTGTCACGGCGCGCGTTCAAGCTCCAGAGCGCCGCCGCGTCGAGCGCCTGCCGGAGACGGCGGCCGGGCTCGCCGCGCTCGCGATCGTTCCCGTGACCAAGACGCAGATCTACGCGTTCGCCATCGACACCGCCGCCGGCGTCGGGTACCAGCCGCAGCAGCTCCCTGGTCCGATGTTTCCCCCGGGCCAGGTGAAGAAGGCCCTGCGCGGCCGGTAAGGTTGTCGCCAGAGCAAGCCGAGTCTCACGGCACGGCGTAGATATCGACCTCGGTCAGGCTGTTCCAGGCGTTCAGGGTATTGCCGTGCCCGAAGTACCGCACGTAGCGGGCGGCGGTGTCCGCAAAGTCGAACGTCTCCTGCTGTGTCGTGGTGCCGCTGCTGAGCACGTTCAGGGCCGCTGCCTGCCAGGCCACGCCGTCGTTCGACGTCTCGATGTCGAACCGCGTCTGGCGCTGGTTGCCGCTGTAGAAGGCGATCCGCACGTGGCTGACCGTCTGCGTCGATCCGAGGTCGTACTGAATCCAGGCGCCGTCGCCGCAGCCCGACCAGCGGGTCGCGAGGCTGTTGTCCACGGTGTTGGCCGGCAGATTGCCGTCGTTCGTGCTGGCGACGATGGCCGACGCTCCCGGCGTGACCTCGATGAACGATCCCGACGGCGTGGGCGTGGGGGTCGGCGTCGGCACGACCACCGGCGATGTGGGCGTCGGCGACGGCGTGGCCGTCGGTCCGACGGCCGGGGTCGGTGTGGGTGTCGGCGTCGGAACGGGGGCGCCGGTCAGCGTGCCGCCGCAGATCTCGAGCGTGCCGCTCGTGGACGTCACTCCCGCGGCGAAGTTGTCGATGGAGGTCGCCGGCACGCGCAGCTGGTAGTTGGACCCGAGCAGGACCTCGCCCTCGCCCAGCGGCTTGACGTAGACGGTGTAGGTGTCCGCCGACAGGTTCACGAGCATGCGGATGTGGTACTGCATGCCGGCGAAGTACCGCAGCGGCGAGGCGGACCGATAGGTGGAGCCGTCCCTCATCTCGATGAAGCCGGTGTTGCGGAAACGGATGTTGCCGAGCAGCGCGAGTCCGCTGGTGGCTGGGCCCTGTGAAAGGCCGGCCTGCGCGGTCAGCGCCACCGTGGACGGCCGCGCGTCGAATTCGTACGTGAACGTTCCCGTCTGCGCCGCAAACGGTGCGTTCATCCACTGCCCTGTCGTGAGCGTGCGGCACACCGGGATGGGAGTCGGCGTGGGTGTCGGTGTCGCCGTCGGTCGGACCGCGGGCGTGGGGGTGGGTGTGAGCGTGGGAACCGGCGTGCCGGAGACGTTGTACGTGACGCGGGAGAGCCGGCCGTTGTGCAGCACGTAGTACAGCGAGCCGTCCGGCGCCACCTGGATGTCGGAGACGCCGACGCCATCGCCGCTGGTCATGCCCGTGGCGAACACCGCCACCTGGTTGCCGTTCGCGGGATCGAGCGTCTTCATCCAGCCGTTGCAGTGATCGGCGAAGAAGTAGCGGCCGAGGTACTGAGTGGGAAACTGCACGGTGGCGGGGCGATAGAAGGTGGCGCCGATGCCCGCGCAGCCGCCCGTCGTGCCCGTGGCGCCGATGCGGTAAGAGTGGATCGGCGCATCGAAGCGCGGGTCGGTCGTCGGACCCTCCGTGTCGGGATGGCCATAGTTCGCACTGGCGCGGCCCAGGTTCACCTCTTCGTACACGGTGGAGCCGACGTCCTGCAGGATCATCGCCGTGGTCGTCGTGTCGAAGCCGATGGACCAGGGCTGCCGGACGCCGAGCGCCCAGATCGCGCGGTTGATGCCGGTGGTGGACGCGTAGAACGGATTGTCGGTCGGGATCGTCCCGTCGGTGTTGATGCGGAGGATCTTGCCGCGGACGGTGGACATCGACTGCGCGTTGCTGCCCGTGTTGTCGTCACCGGACCCGGCGTAGATCCGTCCGTCCGTCCCGACGGCCAGCGCTCCCCCGTTGTGCGCCGCGCTCGTCGAAGCGGGAAGATCGAGCAGGACCATTTCGCTGTTCGACGCCGCCACGTCGCCCACGACGGTGAAGCGGCTGATGCGGTTGTGGATGGTCGGGGTCAAGGCCGTGTAATAGATGAAGAGGAACCCGTTGGTCTCGAAGTCGCGGTCGAGGGTGATGCCCATGATCCCGCGATAGCGCTCGGTGTGGACGCTGACGGTCAGGACCGGCGTGGCCAGGAGCACGCCGTTCTTGACCACGCGCACGCGGCCCTGCTTCTCCGCCACGAAGACGCGGCCGTCGGGCGCGATGGCGAAGTGGGTCGGCTGCGTGAGGCTGGAGGTGACCAGGCTCTCGCTGAAACCCGCGGGATATGTCGCCGCGGAAACCGACGCCGCCACGCCGAGCAGCAATCCCATCACGACGCTCGCCGTCGTCCTTCGCATGAGCTCCTCCTGGCAGGCCGCCGACGCGCAAACGCGCCCCTCGGCCAGCAGCACATTCCATTGGCTAACGGTTCGTTCCCTGGACTGTCGCCTTTTTTGGGTGTCTTTCGAAAGAGTACAGCAGGTCAGTGCCGGGTAGATCAACTCGTCTGGTCTAATTTGCGCTTTTCGATTTTGGGAAGGACTTGGCGGCAGTCGGTCGCCAATACCACCCGTGGGACCTGTCAGTTGCCCCAGTGATAACCTTTAGGTTATCTTAATGAACATGGCGGAGTGGACGGTTGACGCCTATGAGACCGATGCGGGCGAGGTTCCCGGCGCGGAAACGAGGACGGAGGTAGCCATGGCGAAGACTGGTTTCATGAAGTGGGTCGACGGCCAACTCCGATCCGATGCCGCGCTGGCCCGCGACGTCGACGTATTGCTCAATGAGATGAAGATCGAACAGGAGCTGGTGGCCCTACGCGAGAAGAAGGGGCTCAGTCAGCGCGATATGGCCAAGCGCCTGGGGACGAGCCAGCCCTACATCGCGAAGCTCGAGTCGGGGAAGATCAAGAATGTCGGCGTGCGCACGCTGGCCAAGTACGCGACGGCCCTGGGTGGTCGCGTGACGCTGACGATCGAGCCCGAACCTCGTGCCGCAGCCAGAACGGCGAAGACGGGCAGCCTCGTCAAGCGCGCGCCACGAGGACGCAAGTAGCTCGACGTCGAAGCGGCCCGCCCTATCACTTCCCCTGGGGCTTGTGAGCGCGCCGCGGAGCTTGTCGGCGATCGATCCGAACCCCTCGGGGGCCGTGCCGCGCGCTTCTTGGTACTCGCGCAGCTCCACCGTCTCCTGCGCCTTCACGACGGCCTTGGCGCTGAGACGGATGCGGCGGCCCGCGCCATCGACCTCGAGGACCATCACATCGACGTCGGCGCCGACGGGAAATGCCCGAGCGACGTCCCCGTCCTTCACCACGCCCGTCTCCTCCATGGGGATGACACCGGTGCGACCGGGGGCCAGGAACACGAACACGCCGAATTTCTCGTGGCGCTCGACCTTGCCGGTGACGCGCGCGCCCGGCACGATCTCCGGCTGCGATGCCGCTCGGCCACGCGCCGAGCCCTCGGGCACCAGCGCGACGCCGATCCGCTTCTTCTCGAGGTCGATGCTCAGGATCTCGAAGGTGCCGGTCATCTCCGGGGCGACGGCGTTGCGCCATCCTCCCTTGTGGCCCGTCGGCGCAAACGTGGAATCGTGCGCCAGCGCTTCGACGCCTGGCTCGAGCTCCACGAACGCGCCGAACTCCGCCAGGCGCGTGACACGGCCGGTGCGCACGTCGCCGATCGCGTACGTCTCCTGAACCCTCGACCACGGATCGGCCGTGAGCTGCTTCAACCCGAGAGCGATCTTCTGCCCGTCGTCCTCGACGCGCAGGACCTTGACCTTGATCTCGTCGCCGGGCTTCACGACCTGCGCCGCGTCGGACACGCGGGACCACGCCATCTCCGAGACGTGGAGCAAACCCTGCACCCCTGCCCCGAGGTCGACGAACGCGCCGAATTCGCGCAGCGAGACGACGCGCCCGGTCATCACCGCACCGGCCACGGCCGCGCGCCGGACGTCGGCCGCCCCGGCCCGCTGCGCCTCGTCGAGAAGCGCTCGCCGCGAGACCACGACGTTCCGCCCGCCTTCCTTGTACTCGATGATCCGGAACTCGTAGACGTGCCCTTCGTGAGACGTCGGCTCCGCGCGGGCCGTGTCCATCTGCGAGATCGGACAGAAGGCGCGCTGCCGGCCGAGGCGCACCTCGTACCCGCCCTTCACCGCCTTTCCGACTTTTCCTTCGACGGGAAGCCCGGCGCGGAATGCGTCTTCGATCTGGCGATCGGTAGCGGTGCCTTGCGCCAGCTTCCGGGAGAGCACCAGCTCTCCTGCTGTCGACACGACCATCGCCTGAATGCGGTCACCGACGGCCACCTCGAGAGCGCCCTCGGCGTTCTTCAGCTCCTGGACTTCGATCGTGGCCTCGCCCTTGCCGCCGACGTCGACGAACGCCACCTCCGGCCCGATCGCGACGATCGTGCCCTCGAGGGTCTGGCCCCTTTCGAAGCGCTTCGGCTGGATCGAGGCCGCGAACATCGCGGCGAAGTCTTCGGGTTCGTCGGCCATGGCAGCGCTCCTCGTGATCAGCCGGCCTGCGTCGTTACGTCCCCGTCAGAAGCCCGCGCATGAGCTCGCCGGCGGACGTCTGGGCGCAACGGGTGCGAGAGGTCGGTGGCGGACTGGCCGCCCGACGGATCTTCGCGGACCTGGGCGCGGGTGCGTCGAGCCAG
>Ga0114129_10008180_pt1 | contig 14905 bp, 10 predicted proteins | sample RhiMetdeltSRZDD1_FD_80071 | JGI IMG/M metagenome (GOLD analysis project Ga0114129, IMG submission 80071) | Populus rhizosphere microbial communities from Tennessee, USA - Rhizosphere MetaG P. deltoides SRZDD1 (version 2) (version 2) | ecosystem: Host-associated > Plants > Roots > Rhizosphere >...
CCCACTTCGACATCCACCAGGGGGCGACGACGGCCGTGCTCTGCCATCTCTACAACGGCCTCGTCACCTACAACCTCGCCGACGGCATCAAGACGGTCATCCCCGACCTCGCCGCAAAGTGGACGGTCTCCCCGGACGGCAAGACGTACGCGTTCGAGCTGCGCGAGGGCGTTCGCTTTCACGACGGTACCCCGTTCAGCTCGGCCGACGTGCTCGCCTCCTTCCAGCGGATCATCAGCCCGCCAACGGGGATCGTCAGTCAGAACCGGGAGCTCTTCAATGTCGTCGCGGAGGTCAGCGCACCCGATGCCAAGACCTTCCGGATCGTCCTCAAGGAGCCCCGCGTCTACTTCCTCCAGCTCCTCGCCGAGCCCAGCACCATCGTCTACTCGAAGAAGACGCTGGACGAGAACCAGGGCGACCTGCGCAAGGTCGTCGCCCCCGGCACGGGCCCCTTTATGTTCAAGGAACACAAGCAGGCCGAGAAATGGGTGTTCGTCCGCAACCCCAACTACTGGGACCGTGACCTGCCGTATCTCGACACCCTCGAGCTGCTCCACGTCGCCGCCTGGACCGACCGTGGGACTGCGGTGCTGACCGGCCAGGCCGACATGTCCTGGAACGTGTCGATCGAGACCTTCCAGGAGGGCGAGAAGCGCAAGGAGCTGGTCAGCGGCAAGAAGCTCAACAACTTCGGCTGCTACGCCGTCCTTTTCAACTGCGCGAAGAAGCCATTCGACGATCCGCGGGTCCGCCGCGCGATCCACCTCGCCGTCAGCCGGCAGGATCTGATCAAGGCCTTCCAGACCCAGGAGCCGATCGACAACACTCGCTGGGTGCCCCATGGCGACCGGTACGCGCTGTCGGCGGACGAGGTCGTGAAGCTGCCCGGGTACCGCGCGGACAAGGCGCAGGACATCGCCGCCGCCCGGAAGCTGCTGGAGGAGGCCGGTCAGACCGACAAGATCAAGGGCGTCGACCTCCTGGTCGCGTCGGTCGCCCCGCACGCCGAGATCCTGGCACCAGCCTTCCAGGAGCAGCTCAAACGCACGTTGAACATCGAGGCGAAGATCCGGATCGCCGAGCGGGCGGTGCTCTTCCAGGAGCAACAGCGCGGCAACTACGATCTGGTGATCGACACGCCGGGACACCTGCTGTCGGACGTCGTCCCACTCGCCAGCGTCTACTTCAAGACTGGCGGCTCCCGGAACTGGACGGGCTTTGCCAATCCGAAGTTCGATCGGTTGCTCGCCCAGGCGGACTCCGAGACTGACGCCGCGAAGCGCGCCAAGCTGATCCGCGACATGGAGGACCTGCTCGATCAGGAGCCGCCCTGGTACATGATCGGCTACACCTTCCATCTCCCGATGTGGCGCACCCGAGTGAAGGGGCTCGCCCTCGACCGGCGGGAGCGGGCGCTGTGGGGCCGCCTCGACACCGCCTGGTTGGAGGCCTGAGTACGACGACCGGCGACGCTGCCGCGGCCGGAGGGCCTTCCCGCCGCGCCACTGGCAGGGGGCGGTCTCGCTGATCGATCGGGCCAAGCGACGTCCCCCGCTGCTCCCGGAGGCGATCTCAGAGGTGAGGATAGAAGGCGCGGCGTGCGGAAATACGCGCTGAGGCGTCTGGTGTCGTCGGTGCCGACGCTCTTCGGCATCACCGTCATCATCTTCGTGGCCATGCGCGTTCTCCCCGGCGACCCGGTGGCGATGATCGCGTCGGAGGGGCAGGGAACCTACGCGCTGCGCGCCGAGGAACTGGCGAAGGCCCGCGCCACGCTCGGACTCGACAAGCCCTATCACCTCCAGTACCTCGACTGGATGGGCGAGGTCCTCCGGGGCGACCTCGGCCGGTCGTTCTGGCGCGGCGAACCGATTCGTGACCTCATCCTCCGCCGTGGCCCGATCACCGCCCAGATCGCGCTCATGGCGGTCTGCCTGTCTTGGGTCATCGGCATTCCGGTCGGCATCGCCAGCGCGGTGTGGCGCCGCTCGTTCGGCGACCACGTCACCCGGCTCGTCGTCACGGTCTTCATGGCCGTGCCGAGCTTCTGGGTCGGACTCGTGATCGTGCTCGTCGGCGTCCTGGCATTCACCTGGCGTCCGCCGCTGACCATCATCTACTTCTGGGACGATCCGTGGCGCAACCTCCAGATCACCCTCGGGCCGGCCATCGCCATGGGTGCGGGGCTCGGCGCGGTGATGGCCCGCATCACCCGCTCGTCCGTCTTGGAGGCACTCGAGGAGGACTACGTCCGGACGGCCCGGGCGAAGGGGCTGGCCGAGCACCCGATCGTCTGGCGGCACGTGCTGAAGAATGCGCTGCTGCCGATCATCACTCTCTCCGGTCTGACGTTGGGCGGGCTTCTCGGCGGGTCGGTCGCCGTCGAGCGCGCGTTCGGGGTGCCTGGGCTGGGCACGGCGCTGGTGCAGGCGCTGACGGAGCGCGACTGGATGATGATCCAGAACCTCGTGCTGCTCTACGGCGTGATTTTCACCGTGATCAACCTGGTAGTCGATCTGAGCTATGGCCTTTTCGACCCGCGGATCCGCTATCAGTAGCCGGCTGGATGGGTTCCGGCGCTTCGCCCGCTCATCGGGGCTCGGCGCCGCCTGCGCGATCTTCCTGCTCCTGGTGGCCGGCGTGGCCGTCTTCGCCGACCGGCTCGCCCCCTACGATCCGCTCCGGGCCGACTACGATGCGGTGCGGAAGCCGCCAGGACCACAGCACTGGCTCGGCACCGATCATCTCGGGCGGGATACCCTCAGCCGGCTCGTTTACGGAGCGCGCATCACGCTGCTCGTCGCGCTGAGCTCGGTGCTCCTCGGCGACAGCGTCGGCTTCCTCTGGGGCCTCAGCTCGGGCTACCTCGGCCGACGCTTCGACCTGGTCAGCCAGCGGCTCGTGGAGGTGCTGCTCTCGTTTCCTGCGCTCATCCTCGCGATCCTGCTCCTGACCGGACTCGGAGCCGGGGTGCACACGGTCGTCATCGCCATCGCGGTCACCCGCGTGCCCCTCTCGACCCGGGTGATCCGCTCGGTGGTCCTCTCGATCAAGGAGCTGGCCTACATCGACGCCGCCCGTGCGATCGGGGCGGCGCCGCTCCGAATCATGCCCCACCATGTCGCCCCGCAGTGTCTCTCCCCCTTGCTGGTGGTCGTCAGCCTGAACCTGGGCGCGGCCATCTTCGCCGAGTCGGCGCTGAGCTTCCTCGGCGTCGGGGTGCCGCCGCCGGCGCCGAGTTGGGGTAACATGCTGGGCGGCGTGCTGGCAGAAGCGTTCCGGCCACCGTGGTGGCTGGTGGTCTTCCCCGGCGTGGCGATCACGCTGACGATCATGGCAGCGAACCTGCTCGGAGATTCGCTGAGGGACTTTCTGGATCCCCGACTGAAGGGGGCGCTGGGTGGAGAGCTCGCGCGAGCGCGCCGACCGGTCGGTCGCCTGATGAGGCGCGTGGCGCCCACGGCGAGCTGAACGGCCATGGAATGACTCGCGTGAAACGGCTCAAGGTCGGGATCGTCGGCTGCGGCGCGATCGCCCAGATCCAGCACCTGCCCCACCTGCGCGAGCTGGGCGACGAGTTCGAGATCGCCGGGCTCTGCGATCTATCCCCCGGGCTTCTCGCCACGCTGGGCACGGAGTACGGTGTCGCGGCGGAGCGGCGCTTCCTCGACTACCGCGACCTCGTCCGGAGCGACGTCGAGGCCGTCATCGTGTGCCCGACCGGATCGCACGCGGCGCCGAGCATCGCCGCCGCCCAGGCCGGCAAGCATGTCCTTGTCGAGAAGCCGATGTGCACCACGGTGGCGGAGGCCGAGGCCATGGTCGCCGCCGCCGAACAGGCGGGAACCGTCCTGATGGTGGCCTACATGAAGCGGTACGACCCAGCCTACCGCTACGCGCAAGCGCGTGTCCGGGAGATGACCGACGTGCGGTTCATCCAGGTCAACCACCTGCACCCGGATAATAGCCTGCACCTCGCCGAGTTCCGGGTCCACCGCCTCGACGACGTGGCGGCCGGCGTCCGGGAATCGGCCGAGGCGGAGCACCAGCGCGGTGTCGCCGACGCGCTTGGCTACGCCGATCCGGCCCACGTGCCGCCGGCCATCTCCCGCGCGTACTCCATCATCCTGGGGAGCATGATTCACGACATCGGGAACCTGCACGGGCTGTTCGGCCCGCCGGCGCGCGTACTGAGTGCGGAGATCTGGGCCGACGGGCGCGGAATCACCACCGTGCTCGAGTATCCCGGCGACAGGCGGGCCGTTTGCACCTGGGTGGATCTCCCGGAGCTCTGGGATTTCCGCGAGACGCTCGAGGTGTACGGCTCTCGCGCGCGGGTGCTGGCCACGTTCCCGACCGGCTTCGCCCGGGGCCTACCCTCGACAGTCACGTTGCACGGCATGGACGCCGACCGGACGCCATGGAAGAAGGAGTTCTCCTGGCACGAGAATCCCTTCCTGGTGGAGCTTCGCGAGTTCCGGAAGTGCGCGCTCGAGGGCGAGACCGTGATCACCGACGGACGCAGCGCCGTCCACGACGTGGCGCTGGTTCGCGACATCGTGCTGGCCTACCTGAAGAGGTAGGCTCCCGGGAGGGCTCCCGTGCCGTTTGACGTCTACGACTACCGACAGGACGTGCGCAACGTCGTCATCACTCCGGAGATCCGCTCGCGCTTCATGCGGATGGAGCCGGGTTACGTGGCGCCCCGGCACAGCCACGACCTCGGTCACGAGGTGTTCCTCGTGCTCGCCGGCCAGGCCGAGTTCGAAATCGATGGCGAGCGGGCCGTTCTCGGGCCGGGCCAGATGTGCTTCGCCCGCGCCGGCCAGATGCACCAGGTTCGGGTGGTCGGCGACGAGCCGATGACCCTCTACCTGTCGGTGACGCCCCACCTCGAGCCTACCCACACGATGTGGGACGACCAGGGCCACAAGCTGCCACCCCGGTACGGCCTCCCTACAGCGGCCGAGCGCGCGCGGCAACCCCAGTCCGCAGAGCCCATCGCCGACCTGGTCGAGCGTCACGCCGCCGCCGCCCGCGCGCTCGCCGAGGCCGCCGCCGCCAACGCGTCCGCGCATGAGGCCGGCGCGGCTGCCCTCAAGCGCCGCCTGGCGGCCGGTGACCAGGCCGCGGCCAAGGCCGAGGTCGACGCCATGTGGCAGCACGTCTCCCGCACGTACCAGAGCCTCCAAGCGCTGGAGCTGGCCTGGAACGAGCTGACGGTGCGCGTGTCGGAGTCATAGCCCGGGATCGTCGCTCACTGGGGCATCCTGGCTCCGCAGGAGTTGATCGGACGGCCTCGATCGGACGGCCGTCGGCCTGTGGCGGCCTGTGGGCGCACGTCTCCTCCGCGATCAGAGCTTCATCCGGGGGTCGAGCGCGTCCCGTAGACCGTCGCCGAACCGGTTGATCGCCAGGACGATGACCATGATGGCGAGTCCGGGAAAGGTGGACAGCCACCACGCCGTGTTCATGAACGCCCGGCCCCGGCTGAGCATGTCGCCCCAGTCGGGCGTGGGTGGCTTGACCCCGAGCCCGAGGAAGCTCAACGCGGCGCCGGCCACGATCGCGCTGGGAATGCCGAGCGTCACCAGCACGATGATCGGTGTCAGGACGTTTGGCAGGACATGCCGGAAGACGATGCGGGTGTCGCCGCTCCCGGTGGCGCGGGCCGCCTCGACGTACTGGACCTCCCGGACGGAGAGCGTCGAGCCCCGCACGACGCGAATGAAGAGGGGCATGCCCGAGACCCCCACCGCCACCATCGCGCTCCCGAGATTGGGGCCGAGCACGGCGATGATGACGAGGGCGAGGAGGATCCCGGGGAACGCCAGCATCACGTCGACCAGGCGCATGACGAGGAGGTCCGCGGTCCCGCGGTAGTATCCGGACAGGAGCCCGAGGACCGACCCGCCCGCGACGGAGATCGCGACCGCCACCAGCCCCATGGCCACCGAGACGCGGGCGCCGTAGATGATCCGGCTCAGGACGTCCCGCCCGAACTGGTCGGTGCCGAGCCAGTGGCGCCGCCCGGGAGGATCGAGCGACTCGGCGACGTTGAGCCGGACGGGATCCTCGGGCGCCAGCAGCGGCGCGGCGCCGGCCGTTGCGACGATCAGGAGGAAGATGGCGCCGCCGACCGTCGCCCCGGTGTTCCGGCGGAGGCGGCGCCACCCGTCGCTCCACGGCCCGCGCGCCTCCGGCCGGCTCGCGGGGTCCTTCACTCGAAGCGGATCCTCGGGTCGATGGCCGCGTAAGAGAGGTCGACCAGGAGGTTCATCGCGATGTAGATGACGGCCAGGACGAGGATCACGCCCTGCACGGTCGGGAGATCCTTGTTCTGGATGGAGTCCACGACCAGCTTGCCGAGTCCCGGCCGGGCGAAGATCGTCTCGGTGATCACGGCCCCGCTGAGCAGGGCGCCGAACTGAAGGCCCATGGCCGTGAGCACGGGAATGACGGCGTTCGGCAGGGCGTGCCGCAGGACCACGGCCGCTCCGGAGAGGCCCTTCGCGCGGGCCGTCATCAAGTACTCGAGCTGGAGGACTTCCAGGACGCTGGCCCGCACCAGGCGCGCCATGGTCGCCGCCGAGAGCAGGGCCAGCGACACGGTCGGCAGCACGAGCCCCTTCCACCCCGCTAGGCTCGTGGCCGGGAGCCACTGGAGATGCACTGCGAACAGCATGATCAGGAGGAGCGCCAGCCAGAACACGGGCATCGACACGCCGAAGAGCGCGACCAGCATCGCCACGGAGTCGAGGACGGTGTTCTGCCGAAGTCCGGATACGAGGCCGAGGGCGAACCCGAGCCCGACCGCGAGCATCATCGCGGCGACCGCCAGCACGACGGTGCTCGGGAGCCGGGTCATGATCTCGTCGGCCACGGGCCGGCTCGTCTGGAGCGACCGACCCAGGTCGCCGTGGAGCGCCCGCCAGACGAAGTCTGCGTACTGGACGTGAAGGGGGCGGTCCAGCCCCATCACGCGCCGAATGTCCGCGAGCCGCTCCGGCGTCGCCGTCTGCTCGCCGACGTAGATCGACGCCGGGTCCCCGGGGATCAGGAAGAGCATCAGGAACACGACGATCGACGTGAGGAGGATCGTCGGGACCGCGAGCGCCAGGCGCCTCCTGATGTACTTCGCCATCCGCGATCGCCCGTCGCCCGGTGCGGCGGTGCGCCACCCCCCTCGCCGGGCGCGCCTGGCTCGCGCGCGGGGCGCGGCGCTCCGCTACGCCCCGTCGCCCCGCGCCCGTCTCGGCCGGGCCGGACGCGCGCCCGCTCGGCCCCGGCTCACCGCCGAAGCCAGGCGTTGTGGAGGAGCACGTTGGTGGCCGACCAGTCCAGCATGGCGCCCATCACCTTCGCCTTCTGGTAGGCGAAGACGTTGAGCGGGTCGGCGAAGAAGACCATGATGGCTTCCTGGAGCGTCTTCATCTGGATCTGGGTGTAGACGCGCTTCCGCTTGGCCGGGTCGGTGGTGCCCGCCGCCTCGTCGATCAGGGCGTCCATCTCCGGGTTCTTGTACCGGTTGCGGTTGGTGCCGCCGTTGGCGTTCGCCGAGTAGAGCAGGATGCGGACCACGTCGGGATCGGTCCGCGTGTCCCACCAGAACTGCATGTTGTGCTGGCCGGCGCGGACCGCGTTGAAGTAGCCCGCCTGGGCATGACCCTGGAGGTCGATCTTGATCCCGATCTGCTGGTAGATGCTCTGGAGGAATGTGGCCAACGCCGTGAAGTCGGCGTTGTCCGAGCGGTAGTACAGAGCCAGGACCAGGTCCTGCCCGTCCTTCCGGCGGACGCCGCTCGGCCCCATCTTCCAGCCGGCCTCGTCCAGGATCTCACCCGCCTTCTTCGGGTCGTACCGGTAGACGCCGCACGTCGCCGGGTCGTAGCCGAGCATCACCGACGTGAGCGGGCTGCAGGCCGGCTTGGGCACGCCCTGCCAGACCGCGCGGATCAGCGCTGCCCGATCGATCCCCCACTCGAGCGCCTGCCGGATCCGGACGTCGTCGGTCGGCGGCCGGGTCACGTTGATCATCATGCTGAAGCCCGATCCGGCCAGCTCTCCCTGGAGGAGCTGGATCGTCCCCTCGCGCTGCACGTTCCGGTACTCCTGCGCGGGCACGTCCTGGATCACGTGAACCTCGCCGGCACGCAGGGCCGCCAGCCGGGTCGAGGCCTCCGGGATGATCCGCCAGTTGATCGCGTCGAGATACGGCGGGCCCTGGTGCTTGAAGAGCGACGGGCCCCACCGGTAGTCCGGGTTCCGAACGAGGCGCACGGCCGTGTCGGTCGTGTAGGCGTCGAGCTTGAACGCTCCCGTGCCGACCGGGCGGGTGCCGAAGTCCTTCCCGAGCTTTCGGGCGGCATCCGGCGAGACGGGGGCGAGCACCGACTGGGCGACCGAGCTCATGAACGGCGCGAACGGCCGCTTGAACTTCACGACGACCGTCTGGGGGCTCACGACGGTGCTGCTCTCGTAGGGACCGAGCGCCGAGAACGCCATCTGGGACTTCAGCTCGGGGTCGACGATGCGGTCGAAGGTGAACTTGACAGCGTCGGCCGTGAACGGCGTGCCGTCGTGGAACTTGACGTCCTTGCGGAGATGGAAGGTGTAGCGGTCCGCAGTCGCGCTGACCTCCCACTTCTCGGCCAGCCCGGGCACGTACTCTCCGGCCTTCGCCTCCCAGACCAGGGGGTCGAAGAGGTGGAAGCCGATCCGCGCCACGTCCGTGAAGGTTGTGATGTTCGGGTCGAGCGTGTCGAACCGCGAGCTGGAGCCGTAGACGAGCTCGCCCCCGGGCTGCGGCGCGTCGCCCTGCGCCGACGCCAGGTCGCCTCCGGCGAGGGCGCCGCTCATGGAGGCCGCTGCCCCCGCTCCGAGCACCGTCCTCAGAAGATCCCGGCGCGAGAGTCCGTCGCCCGTCCCGACCTCGCTCTCCTCGCGCTGGTGTCGGCTTTCCAGCTCCCGCGCCCTGCTGCTCATGGCTCGCCTCCTTTTCACGTCAGGTCCACCACCCTCGACGCCCCCGGCGATCAGCGAATCCCCCGCGGTTCGGGAGACGCGGCGGGATGATAGCATAGCGATCGGATGAGCGGGAGCGCGCTGCGGGTCGGGGTCCTCGGGGCGGGGAACTGGGCCCGACTCGCCCACGTGCCTGGCTGGCAGCGCGATGGTCGTGCGCAGGTCGCCGTCGTCTGCGACGTCGACGAGGCGCGCGCGCGGACCCTCGCCACCGAGCTCGGCATCCCCGAAGCGACGGATGACTCGCACGCCGTCGTGACGCGGCCGGACCTCGACGTCATCGACGTCGTCACGCCGTCCCAGACCCACTTCGAGCTCGCCTGGGCGGCCCTCGAGGCCGGGAAGCACGTCCTCTGCGAGAAGCCGGTGGCCTACGACTTCCGCCAGACGCGTCGGGCCGCCGAGGTCGCGCGTCGCCGCGGGCTGAAGACCAAGCTGGGCTTCACGTTCCGCTACAGCCCCGGCGTTCGGTTCGCCAAGTCCCTCATCGACGAGGGCTTCACCGGCACGCCGTTCATCTTTAACGGCTACGAGCAGAACTGCCAGTGGCTCGATCCTCAGGTACCGCTCCGACAGGTCGACCACACGCGGGACCAGTCTGTGCTCCAGACGTCGTCCCTGGAGGGCTACGGCGCCCCCATCATCGACATCGGCCACTGGTGGGTCGGCGCCGACTACGCGCGCGTCGTGGGCACGATGCGGAACTTCGTCCCCGAACGGGTCGTTCGCGCCACGGGACGGATGATGCGGATGAACATCGACGATGGCGACATCTTCATCGGCGAGTACGCGAATGGGGCCCTCGGCTCGATCCAGACGAGCTTCGTCACCATCGGCAACTACCCCGGCATCGAGGCCCGCCTCTACGGCAGCCGCGGGGCGATTATCTGTCGCCTCGTCGAGGAGCGAGGCGTCGCGGAGACGATCCACGTCGCGACGCCGGACGACGTCGCGTTTCGGGAGCTCGCGATTCCCGCCCGCTTCTACCCTCCCGGCGGGCACCCGCGCGAGTCCTGGCGGTCGCTCTTCTACGCCAATCTCGTCCGCGACTTCATCGACGAAATCCTCGAGGGTGGCGCGCGCAACCAGGGCAGCTTCGACGACGGCGCGTGGGTCCAGGAGACGATCAACGCCGTCGAGCGCTCCGTCCACGAGCGCCGCTGGGTCGAGCTCCCGCTGGACGGGTAGGCAGGCGACGCGCGCCTCCGGTTCCGCGGCGTGACGTCGTCACCAACCCCGAGCCGGGCGCCGGCCCTGACGGCCTGGCTCGACGACTTCCTCGCCTCCTACTGCCGGCACCGACCCGTCAACGCGACCTTCATCGGCCTCCACGCGCACGACAAGCGCCTGCCCGACCTCTCGGAGGACGGCGTCGGCGACGCGCTGGCCAATGCCGAGTCACTACTGACCCGGCTGCGGACCTTGCCGGACGAGGACGTGAGTGACGTCGAGACGCTCGACCGCGCGCTGGCCCGCGGGTTCCTACGGATCCAGCGCTGGGAGCTCGGGTCCGACCACCAGCGGGGCAACCCGTCGCTCTACGCGAGCGAGGCCGCCTTCGGTGTGATCGGGCTCCTGCGTCGACCCTTTGCGGCCCTTGAGCGGCGCGTGGAAGCGGCCCGACACCGGATCGACGCGATCCCGGCCTTGCTCGAAGCGGCGCCACCGCATGTCCAGGGAGCGCCGGAGGCATGGCTCGACCGCGCCGACGGCGAGTGCCAGGGACTGCTCGCGCTGCTCGGCGACGGGCTCGATCGCTTCCTCGCTGACGCCGGCGTATCGGCCCCGCCCCTCCGCGCCGCCGCCGATCGCGCCATTCCCGCGGTCGCCGCGTTTCAGCGACACTTGCGGGACGCTCGGGGGCGCGCGACGCGGGGGCTCGGTTGCGGCCCCGATGCTTTCGCTCTCCTGCTCCAGGAGGGGCACTTCCTGTCGGCAGACGCGACGGAGATCGCGCGACTGGCTGCCGACCAGCTCGCGGAGAGTGAGGCGCAGCTCAGGGCGTGCGCGAGCGCCGTTGGCGCACACACATGGCAGGACGCTCTGGCAATGCTCGCGGACCGGCACCCGTCGGTCGGAGACTATTACGCCCGTTACGACGAGTGTTGGATGGCGTGTCACCGCCTGGCCGGAGAGCACCGGCTGCTCACATGGCCGGACTTCCCCATCCGCTACGTGCCGCGGCCAGCCTGGGTGCGTGAGGCCGCCCGGCACCTCTACTTCCTCTCCTACCACTCGCCGGCGCCCTTCGACGATGTGCTCGAGGTGGAGTATCTCGTGACGCCGATCGAGCCAAGTATGCGTCCGGCAGATCTCGATGGCCTCCTTCGGGCGACCAACGACAGCGTGATCAAGCTGAATCACGTCGTACATCATGGGGCGATCGGCCACCACGTGCAGAACTGGTACGCGATGCGCGCCCCCTCCCGGATTGGCCGCATCGCCGGCGTGGACTGTGCCTCGCGGATCGCGCTCTTGTGCGGCGGGACGATGGCCGAGGGGTGGGCGTGCTACGCCACCGAGCTGATGGACGAGGTCGGCTTCATGACGCCGCTTGAGCGGCTAGCCGTGCGGCACGGGCGGCTCCGGATGGCGGCGCGAGCGCTGGTCGACGTCGGCCTGCACACGCAGGCCTGGACACTCGACCAGGCCGTGACCTTCTACCGCGAGCAGGTCGGGATGACGGAGGCGGCGGCGCGCGCCGAAGCGGTCAAGAACAGCATGTTCCCGGCCACCGCGCTCATGTATCTCATGGGAACCGACGCCATCCACCGGCTGCGACGTGAGCTCGCCGTGCGCCCGAACTTCACGCTCGCCGCGTTCCACGACCGCCTGCTATCGTGCGGCTCAATCCCCGTTTCCCTGGCGGCGGCCACGCTCCGCGCCCAGACGGTCTCCGACGTGGGTTAGCCGAGCGCCTCCGCGATTCGCACCAGCTCCTCGTACTCCTGCATCCAGTAGCGGTGGTCGCGGAAGCTCGGGAAGGCCGGGGGGAACGAGGGATCCTCCCACCGGCGCGCGATCCAGCCCGACATGTAGACGATGCGCATGGCGCGGAGCGGCTCGACCAGCGCCAGCGTGCCGCGGTCGAACTCGCGGAAGACCTCGTAGCCCTCCATCAGGTCCTCGCGGGCCTTCTTCGCCTCCTCGTCGAGGCCGCGGGCGAGGAGCCAGAGGTCCTGGACGGGCGGGCCCATCAGGCAGTCGTCGAAGTCCACCAGCACGGGGCCGGGCGTCCAGAGCATGTTGCCGTAGTGAAGGTCGCCGTGGATGCGCTGCGGCTTGACGGCGGCCAGCAGGGGCGCCGCGGCGTCAGCGATCCGGAGGGCGACGTCCCGGTAGCGCGGCCCGAGGTTCTCGGGCATGAACCGGCCCTTCATCAGGAGCTCGAGCGGCTCGTGGACGTAGCGCTCGAGGCTGAGCGTCGGGCGGTGCGGAGCCGGGCGCGCGGCGCCGATGGCGTGCATGCGGCCGATGGTGCGGCCGATGTGCCGACGCTTCTCGGCGTCCAGCTCGTCGAGCGTGCGGCCCCGCACCTTGGGGAACGCGGCGTAGAGGATGCCCTCCACCTCGTTCAGCGTGCGGCCCGTGCCGAGGTCGAGCGGGGCCACGGCGGGAAGCTCGGCTTCGGCCAGGTCCAGCAGGAACCGGTGCTCGTCCAGGATCGTCTCGCGCGACCACCGGCCGGGCCGGTAGAACTTCACGACGAGACGGCGCTGGTCCTCCAGCTCCACCTCGTAGACGCGGTTCTCGAAGGCACGTAGCGGCAGGCAGCGGCCCGTGCTGCGGAGCCCGCCCACCTCGACCGCGTCCAGCACGCGATCTGGCGTGAGGGCGAAGAAGGACGCGTGGGGGAGGGTGGCCATAGGCCGTCGAGTGTACCCTACGCCCGCCCCGCGGAGCCGCGTACGGCGCCCGGTGGCAACCATGCGGCACGGCGGGCCGGCGGGGGACCATCCCTACGCGGGCCGGCCCGCGCCGGCCCGGGAAGTCAATATCGGCGACACGATGGCGCGCACGATTATCCACGACGCCTCGTTCGTCTCACTAGCAGGGAGACGACAACCATGCGAACTCGCGTGACGACCCTGGCAGGCGTGCTGGCGATGGTCCTGGCGATTGGCCCGGTGCCGGGTGTCTGGGCCGATAATCCTCCGGATTCGAGCTTCGAGCAGACGCCTCCCCGGCTGAGCCTGACCGACGGGCAAGTGTCGTTCTGGCGACCCGGGGCACAGGACTGGACGAGGGCCCAAATCAATACGCCCCTCGCGGCCGGCGACATGCTCGCGACCGGCTCACCGGGAACCCTGGAAGTCCAGATCGGGGCGCGCGCCTTCGTGCGCGCGTGGGGGAACACACAACTCCGTCTCGCCAACCTCGAGCCGGATTTCGTCCAGTTCACGCTGACGGGGGGAAGCGCGGTCTTCGATCTCCGCACGCTGGAGCCGGGACACACGGTGGAAGTGGATACCCCTAACGCCGCCATCACCATCGGGCAAGCCGGGTACTACCGGGTCGACGTGACCGGCGAGCGCTCGCGGGTCATGGCGCGCCGGGGCGGCCGGGCCACGATCACGCCGGCCAGCGGACAGACCGTGGGCCTCACGCCGAGCGAGGAAGTCGTGATCGAGGGGACGGCGAATCCCCAGCTGGCCGCCTACGCCGCGCCGCCGCTCGACGAGTGGGACCGATGGAACTACACGCGGACCGATCGGCTCCTCGACGCGGTGAGCGCGCGCTATGTCGCCTCGGGCACGTATGGCGTGAGCGACCTGGATCCGTATGGCACCTGGCGAGTCGTCCCGACGTACGGGACGGTCTGGGTGCCAACCGGCGTGCCGGTCGGGTGGGCACCGTACAGCACGGGGTCGTGGATCATCGACCCCATCTACGGATGGACCTGGGTGGACACGGCGCCCTGGGGCTGGGCCCCGTATCACTACGGGCGCTGGGGCTTCGTGGACGGGTACTGGGCGTGGGCGCCCGGCCCGGTGGTCGTGAGGCCGGTCTATTCGCCCGCCCTGGTGGTCTTCTTCGACGATCCGAGCCCGGGCGTGATCGTCGGGCCGGGGCTGGGCGTGGGCTGGGTGGCGCTCGGCTGGGGTGAGCCGGTCGTGCCGTGGTGGGGACGCCGCGACCGCGAGCCCTCGTGGCGTGGCTGGGGTGGCCCGCGCGTCGTGAACAACGTGGTCATCAGCAACACCACGGTGGTGAATGTGCAGAACATCACCGTCTACCGGAACGCGAGCGTGCCGCACGCGGTCGTGGCGGTCGATCAGACGCGATTCGGCCACGGTCCGATCACCGCCACCCGCGCCATCCAGGTGGACCCGCAGAGACTGAGACCGCTCCGTGCGGGGCCAGAGATCGCGGCCACGCCGGCGAGCTTCGTCCCGACGACGACGCGGGGCATCCGACCGCCCGATGAGAGCCTGAAGCGGCCCGTCGTCGCAACGCGGCCCGCGCGCCGCGAGTCCGAGGTAACGGCGTCGGGCGCGCAGCCCGAGGGGCGGCGCACGGTGTCCCCGCCTCCAGAGCGTCTCGTGTCCGTCCCGAAGCCGCAGCAGCAAGAGCTCGGCGGCGGGCCGCCGCGGCCGTCATTCGGGCAGGGAACGGTCGAACGCCCGATGAACGATCGCAAGCCATCACCCGCGCCGCCGCGGCCGGGGCCGACCGCCGTGGGCCCTCTGGGTCCGCGCCCGACCGACGCACCGTCTCCGCCTGGGCGGCAGACTGAGCCTTCGCCCATCTACGGGAAGGGCCCGAGTGGGCCGCTGCCGGGGACCGGGTATCCTGCTGGGCCGTCGCCGATGATACGGCAGGGAGGGCCGGAGTCCGGGAAGGGCCCGAGTGGGCCGCTGCCGGGAACCGGGCAGCC
>Ga0114129_10008181_pt1 | contig 14903 bp, 16 predicted proteins | sample RhiMetdeltSRZDD1_FD_80071 | JGI IMG/M metagenome (GOLD analysis project Ga0114129, IMG submission 80071) | Populus rhizosphere microbial communities from Tennessee, USA - Rhizosphere MetaG P. deltoides SRZDD1 (version 2) (version 2) | ecosystem: Host-associated > Plants > Roots > Rhizosphere >...
AGAATGATCCACGAATTCACACGAATAAAAAAGAAAACCGGGAGATAAGAAAGATCTCCCGGCTACGTAATCAGATTTGCTTTAAGACTATGCCGCCTTTTGAACTTGAACTGGTTTATCACGCAGCAGTTCAAGAGCCTTTTTCATTTGCAGATCCTCGGTGGCCGGTTTGGCAGGAGCTGCCTGGGGTGCATCTTTCTTCTCGTTGCCCTGATCAGGCTTCGCGACAGCATCGTCATCGTTGCCGGTCAGGTCGTCAGGATCGACGCTATCTGCCAGCTCTTGTCCCTTAACTTCGACTGAAGGTGTCACACCTGAATGAGCTCTGTCTTCGCCCAGAAATGTTTTCCCACTCGCTGTTGCCCATTTAACTGTGGTCAGCAACAAGCCGTCGCCGCCACGCAGAGTAAAGAGTTGTTGTTCAGCTCCTGACCCAAAACTCTTTTCACCTACGACCTGACCACGATTGCGTTCTATAAGCGCAGAAGCGACGACCTCAGAAGCTCCTGCCGTACCAGTATCAATCAGTGCTACTACTGGACCGTTGAAGAGAGTTGCCTTCGGGTCTGCGGAAAACGTCTTGAGCGGCTTCCCTTCACGACCTACTGTCTCGGCAATCACACCGTCTTTAATGAAAAGATTGGCTACGGCAACAGCTTCAGTGAGCAAGCCGCCAGCAGTGTCGCGCATGTCGATCACGATTTTCTGCGCGCCCTGCTTGATCAAGTCCTGTAGCCGGGCACGAGCATCTGCGGCTTCACCGTCTGCGAAACTATTAAGGCGTAGTACACCAACCTTGCCAGCTTCCATTCTGGCCTCAGCCGCTGGTGACCGGAAAGTTCCGCGCTTGACGCTAACACTTAATGGACTGGCATTGGCGCGCAACACCCGAAGCTTAACTTCGGTTCCAGCTGCGCCATTCAATAACTGCTTGGCGTCGTAGAGCGAGATGTCTCGAGTAGCCTTACCATCGATGTATTCAATAATGTCCCCGCTTCGAATACCGGCCTGATCGGCGGGCGAGCCCTTCATGGGTGCAATAACGTAGAGATACGAAGCCACTTGTGAAAGTTCGGCTCCAATACCAACCTGATTATCCTGATTGCTTTGGTTATACTGCCGGACCTGATCGGGGGTTAGGTAAGTGGAATAGGGATCGAGTCCATAGGCTAAACCACGTAGTGCACCTGCTCGAACCTTGTCCATGTTTGGCTCATCTACGTAATCGCTCTGGATGTGCTGCAGTACGCTCTCGAAAATCCTTAACTGAGCATTGGGATCATTCGCCGGCTGTTGCGCGCGAGTTGAGATCCAGCCACCTACAACGGTATAGAGAGTTAAGGTTGCAGAGATCAGAATCAGAATAAACTTGCTACGAAATGACATTTAGTTACCTCTTGGATTACGTTAGAACAGAAGCCTCAAACATCGCGGCTGCGCGAGTTTGAACCGTATGATACAGGCGCGATATGGGTGGCGCAAGCCTTCGTTTCCCCAATATCTCGTTAATAAAGCGATCCAATTCTTTGATGACATTGGACAAGAATCAGAAGCCAATCGTTGCCCTCGACCTGGGGAACAAATTTGTTGGGGTGGCCGTTTCTGACGACCTCCATATCAGCATCAGACCGCTTCCACCCTTAAAGCGCTCCAATTGGAAACAATTGCTGTCTGACGTTGAAAGCCTGATCAAGTCCTTTGACGCCGAAGCACTCGTCCTGGGTTTGCCGTTACAACTTGATGGAACAATTGGCACGGCAGCCGAAGAAATAGAGCGGCTCGGCCGTAACTTTTCGAAATCTCTGAAAGTGCCTGTTTACTTCCAGGACGAGCGTCTGACATCCTTTGATGCGCGTCAGCAGCTCATTTCCAAAGGACATACTGAGGAGGAAATTCGTACGCTAATCGATGGAGAGGCGGCGGTCTTGATTCTTCGAGATTTCCTGACCCGCGAAACAACCCACCCGGCTTCATAGAGTCAACGTACAACAGTCATGAAGCGCTTTCTAATCGCGATACTACTAATCTGCATTGTGACGGGCGGAGCGTTTGGAATATGGATTTACAGAGACCTGCATCTGGCTAAAGTCCATAACAAATCCGGACAGTACATCGAAATACCCAAAGGCTCCTCACCTGCGTTCATCGTAAGGAAGCTGGCGGTCGAAGGCGTGATCAAACACGAATGGTCTTTAAAGATTTATCTGAAGGCGACCGGCGCAGGTTCTTTACTTAAAGCCGGCGAGTACGATTTCCCTTCTCCAATTTCACCCCTCATGGTCGTAGCAAAATTGAAACAAGGTCAACGTCGTTTGAATCGCATAACAATCATCGAGGGATGGACACGTTGGGATATTGCACGGGCGATGCAGCAGGTTCCCCAGTTCCAACTGACCAGCGAAGCTCAAGCATTGGATTTAATGAATGACGTGAGCTTGATCGAGGACATCGATCCCGCCGCGAAAAATCTTGAGGGTTATCTTTATCCGGACACGTACGAGTTTGCGCCCGAAACAACGGCAAGCGATCTAATCGCGACGATGGTGAAGCGCTTTCGTTCCGTGTGGAAGCCCGATTGGGTTGAACGCGCAGCAGCTATGAAGAGGTCGCCTCGGGAGATTGTGACGGTCGCTTCGATTATTGAAACCGAGGCGAAGTTATCGAGTGAACGGCCGCTGGTCGCTTCTGTTATCTACAATCGCCTCCAGAAAAATATTCCGCTAGCCGTGGACTCTGCGGTGATTTATGCATCAAAGCTTGAAGGAAAGTGGCGATACGATGGAAAGGTTTATAAGAGCGACATCGAGCGTCGATCGCCCTACAACACTCGAATCTATGCCGGATTGCCGCCTGGACCTGTTGCATCACCCGGCGAGAGCTCTTTGAGTGCGGCAGTGAATCCGGCAACTTCGGATTATCTCTATTACGTTCGTAATCCGGCTCGTGATGATGGTGCACATAATTTCTACAACAATGGCGGTGACTTTGAGCAAGGCGTACGTGCATTGCGACAATGGGAACGTGATCGAGACCTTCAGGAATCGAAGAACAAGGTAAACGGCACACCCACACAATAGAAAAGGCTTTGTTGCTTGTAATTGATTAGGCGTTAATCTATTCTCAAAAAGAGCTCCCCAAATCAAGGTTGCTGATCAAATCAAGGTGGTAATTATGCTTCGAATAAGCGTTGCAGCACTCGCATTGATGGTTTTGTGTTTGACTACATTCGGGCAAGCCGCAAAAGGTGTTGACAAGCAAAACGAAAGAGTTAGAGACGGGGGTACTAATAGAACCGCCGGTAATAACGGAAGCAAAACAGATGTTGGCTCAGGCAGAGGTATAGATTTCGGTGGGGGAAAAACATCTGAAGCGCCACCATTGCCGAATCCTTATCGACTGAGTGCGCGGAGGGACGTTCTGATTAAAACGATTCAGGATGTAATGCGCGATCGGAAATTGGTGGTGGACGAAGCCGCGTCGCGCTTCTCCGACGGAATCATCGTCAGTCAACCCTTCACTTTTATCAAAGGAGCAGTTGTTTCGCAGGCTGAAATAAGCCGGTATGCGGAGGTACGTGTCTCAGCGTCGCGTGGCTGGACGCGTGGGCGCTACACCCTGACAGTTGAAGTTCAACCGATCGATGGATCAACTGCTAACGTGGCAGTTAACGCAAAGGTTGAAGGTCGAACTGATGGCGCGACTGGAGCCGAGTGGACAACATTACGAAGCACTGGCTTGGCGGAAGATCAATTCCTCGCAGACCTCGTGACGGCAATTACCGGATCAGCTCCGCCGGGACGCAGCCCTGAAACAGCCAAACCTTGAAGTATCAGATTAAGTAAGCATAGATGATTAACGACCCATTCCACCCCGAAGAAGCAATCGAACGTGAACGTGAAACAGCTCGCCGAAGAATCTTCGGCGTGATCTGCGCGGTTGCACTAACAGCACTCTTACTTGCGGGTTACGCCTTTCTTCGCCGCCTTCACGCAAAACAAGTCCAGGAGAATCAGACGGCGCAGGCCGAGCCGAATACGGGACCAAAGGGGCCTCCGTTAGCGCACATCGTTGTAGATGAACCATCGCTCGATAAAGGGATGACAATCATCGGCGGCAGCGTTAAGAACATTTCCGAAGGGCAATTGACTGGATTAGCAATCGATCTTCAACTGCGTCGAAAGAATGGAGCCACGGAACCAAAACTGGTTCCGGTTGAACCAACATCATTACAGCCGCAGCAGGACGGGTCATATAGCTTGAAGTTATCTGCTTCCGATTATGGTTCTGTTACGCTTGTTGGCTTGAGAAGTGATCCTCAGTCGAAGCTGATCGCATTTACAACATCACCAGGAAAGCAAAGAACGCCCGAACGTTTGCCGACAAAAACTGTTGTCATCAGGAAGCCGGGAAAGCCAGGTGAGTTCATCAACTCGCCGGATAATCCCGTACGCGTTCCCTGATGTACCGGTTTAGAGGTCGGCGTGCCGAGAGTTAATGTCGAGCGCTAAGAAACTCGGAGTTGGCGTGACGCAATACCTTAAGTGCCAAATAGAAAAAACTCGAATCAGTGAAGTGCTCGTGGTTACTAAGTCGTCGCTGGCTACTGTTTTTCTTCTCATGCTCTGCATAGTGACTGCCGTGGCCCAAGTCAATCAAAGCACTAAGTCGTCGCCTCCCCGACCGCCCGACATGACGGCGGATAAAAGTAGCCCTGACAATGCTGGGCCAATGACTACCTTCGAAGAGGAAATGCGTGCGAAACGCGCGATTAAACTTGCAGAAAAGGAACATCAGGAAAACCTGAATCGTGCAAAGGAGATTTGCCAACTGGGTCAGGACTTGAAGTCTGAACTGCAAAGTCGATTGGCATTGGATCGCGACGACTCCAAAAAACTAGAGCGACTGGAAAAGCTCACCAAGAAGATTCGTGGCGAGGCAGGTGGTGAAGATGACGACGTGCAGATTGCCAACGCTCCAGCAGATGTCTCAAGTGCTATAACTCAAATTGCTGACAACGCCGAGCAACTTTCTAAAGATGTCCAAAAAACTCCCCGCCAGGTGGTCTCAGCCGCAGTAATTGATCGAGCTAATGTTTTACTTCAGCTGGTCAAAATCTTGCGAGGCTTCATCCATTAATCCAAGACGCATGACTCTCCTTTTTAGGTTCTTGTTGCTGCTGGCGATTGCTTTTTGCGCTTCGCCCACTTTACTCGCTCAAGACGATGACGACGTCGTTAGGGTCAACACCGATTTGGTCGTGCTCAATGTCACGGTCACAGATAAGAGTGGGCAATACGTAAAGGCCTTGAAGAAGTCTGACTTCAAAGTCTATGAAGACGGAAAAGAGGTCCCGGCTAGCGCTATTGCCAGTTTCGGTTTTCAGGACGCTCCTTACGCAGCTGTTATTCTGCTGGATAGTTCCGGCAGCATGGAGTCACGTTTCACACTAGCGCGGTCTGCAGCGATCCGATTTCTCGATGGCTTGCGTGAAGAAGATGTAGCTGCTGTCTATCGCTTTGACTCGAAGGTGGAGCGTGTTCAGGAATTTTCAGGCGGACGTGACCTCGCTCCAATCGGATATGCGATACGAGCAAAAGGAATGACCACGCTCAACGATGCTATTGTCGAAGCAGCTAAAGTCCTGGCGGATCGCCCTGAGAGTCGCCGAGCAATCGTAATCCTGTCAGACGGGATGGATACATACAGCAAAGCGTCAGGCGACAAAGCAGTCGAGAGCGCGCTTGGAGTAGGGGCAAGCATTTTCGCCGTTGATATGTCGTCGTTAGACACGCCGGGCTTCGCGAACAGACAAAGTGCAGTGACGTTAAAGGGCTTCGCCGAAAAAACTGGCGGTCGCTTCGTCTCAACAGGCGGAGGCCAGGTCCTTAGAGACGCGTTCGCTGGAATTGCTGACGAGTTAGGACATCAGTACACGATTACCTATCGGCCGAGCAATACGGCTAGAGATGGGAAGTGGAGGACGCTCGAAGTTAAGGTAAACCGTGAGGATCTCAACGTACGTGCGCGAAAAGGTTATCGAGCACCCAAGCGTTAGTTCGAGTATTACCTGAACAGTTATCGCGACGTTTTAGTTAGAGCCTTCTCTCGATGTCGCTCAAAAGCTAACTCGATCAGACTCTCCAGCAACTTTGTGAAGCTCAATCCCGACGCACCCCACATCTTTGGATAACCGGAAACCTCAGTGAGACCCGGCATCGTGTTCAGTTCGTTGATTAGCAGTTCCCCACTCTTTCGATTCAAAAAGAAATCAACTCTTGCCAAGCCAGCACCATCAACAGCCTGGAAAGCTTGCACCGCCATTTTCTGAATTCGCGTAGTTAAGGATTTGGAAAGCGGAGCCGGCACTACGAAACTGACGTGACCAGTGTCGGCATATTTCTCTGTGTAGTCGAGAAACCTTGCCGACTCGTCATACACGACATACTCACCAGGCAAACTGGCTTGCGGTTGATCGTTGCCGAGGATGGCACACTCGATTTCGCGCGCATCGATTTCTTCTTCGACAATTATCTTGCGGTCGTATTCCGCTGCGAGGTCGACAGCGAGTGTTAAAGTCTTCTTGTCTTTTGCGCGCGAGACACCCACTGACGAACCGAGATTGGCAGGCTTTACAAAACACGGAAAGCCGATCTCGCTCTTGACCTTCCGAAGGATTCGATCCGGATTCTGGTGCCATTGCGAACGCAAGAACCAAATATGTTTGCAAATTGGTAATCCTGATTGCACGAAGAGTGATTTCATTGTCACTTTGTCCATGCCGCACGCCGATGCAAGTACTCCGCAACCGACATAGGGCACGTCAGCCATTTCCAGCAGCCCTTGCAGTGTTCCGTCTTCTCCAAACGGACCATGCAAAGCCGGAAAGACAACGTCAAGCTTTTCTGGTCCGACTGATGAGTTTCCAGTTTGAAGTGATATCAATCCCTTGTGCGAAGGATCGCCGAGCAAAGCAACGTCACCAGTTTGACCTTCGAATGGCAGGGCCACCGAATTGTGGAGATGTTCCGGTAATAGGTGTGCGGATTGAGAAGGCCCTAACCACTTCCCTTCCTTACCTATGGCAATCGGAATTACGTCAAACTTCTTTTGATCAATTGCCTCAATTATCGCCTGGGCCGATCGTAAAGAGACTTCATGTTCCCCAGATCGTCCACCAAAGATGACGCCGATGCGAAGTTTCTTGGGCACTCGCGTTCTCCCGCAACCCTACAGAATCGTCTTACCTAACGCCGATAGAATTAGTTCCACGCCAAGTTCGGCCGTCTTGTTATTGACGTCAAGCGCGGTATTAATCTCAACGACTTCAAGCGAGCGCATGCCACCGGCGTCCGCTATCTTCTCCATACCGAGATGCGCTTCGCGATAGGTGAGTCCTCCACGCACCAAGGTTCCAGACCCTGGAGCATCACCAGGATCAAGAGCGTCTACATCAAAGGTGACGCTGTATCCAGCCGAACCAGCCGAAGCAATTCTAATCGCCTCGTCCATGCATGCTGCCATTCCGCGTTCGTCGATTTCGCGCATGGTAAAGAACCGAACACCAAGTCTGCGAATCAACTCACGCTCTCCTGAGTCGATATCTCTGGCTCCTACATGTGCACATAAGTGAGGATCGAGTTTAGGCGCGAAACCGGCAACATGGGTCAATGCTTTCGTGCCATAACCCAGCAACGCAGCCAGCGGCATTCCGTGGATATTCCCGGAAGGCGTCGTCTCTGGAGTATTCATGTCGGCGTGAGCATCAAACCAAATCAACCCGATGGTTTCTTCTCTCTTTCGATAATAAGAACAAACTCCAGCAAACGATCCGATGGCGATTGAATGGTCGCCTCCAAGCACCAGTGGCAGTTGAGACGATTCAAGAATCCCTTCAACCTTCACGGCAAGTTGTTCACAAGCAGAACTGATCTCGGAAACATATTTCAGCTTGTCTTCTTCGTCGGGATGCGACTCAGGAAGTTCGAGCCTCAAATCACCATAGTCTCGAACGTTATAACCCAACGCGGCAATTCGTTGTTTGAGACGCGCAACGCGAAGCGCTGCCGGCCCCATATCTACACCGGCCATGCTGGCGCCATATCCGAGCGGTACTCCCAGGATTCCAACTGCCGAGATTGATGTTTCGGAGAATGAGGGCATGAAAAGTTAACCGCCCAGATTGATGTTGAATCCGCCTCCTCCGCTCCCGCTCTGCGAAGGAAAGAAGGGTTTGAGCAGGCCAGCCAGAGCTGCGAGGTTGCGAGTCTGAATCAGGAGTTCACCAGGTCCGGTAAACTCAGCGACAATTCCTTCACCACTCATCATACTGCGAAAGAATCCAGACGCAGCTTTGCGAAGCGTGTATTGCGTCGTTCCTTCCCAAGCAACGAGATGACCAGTGTCGACTACGTAACGCTCGCCAGGGCGCAACATCTTCCGATGTATTGCGCCGAATGAGGAGACCAACAATAAGCCCTGCCCCTGAACGAGTAACACAAATAAACCTTCACCAGCGAAGAACGACTTCGCGCCACCCCACTTTGTGTCTACTGTCAAACTTGAGTCACCTGCAAGATAAGAGCTCGATTGAACGAAGAAAGGCTGGCCCGTTAATTCGATCGCAGCAATGTCGCCTGGACTGCCCGGGGCGAGCGTAACTTCGCCTGGTCCACCTCGAGCAGTAAATGTTGAGATGAACGCCGACTCTCCACCGGCCGCGCGTTTGATGGCGCCGAATAACCCGCCTTTCATCTGCGATTGCAACTCAATGTTTGCAGACATTGAAACCATTGCACCTGCTTCGGCTTGAATCGACTGTTCGGCGCCTAATTGAAGAACCGCTAACGCAAACGAAGGTTGATGCAGTACTTCATAGCTGTAGCCTCTTCCCTGACCTCTTGAATCCGCATCAATGTGAATTCCCAGAGATTGCGTTCCAGGAGCAGCACCACTCAAGCGATTGCCACAACCGCCGCAAAAGGTAGAACCATCAACCATTGGAGCACCGCACTTTGGACAATTCATATAACCACTCCTTGAGACTTCGCCTTGATGATCTCGACCGCCTCCTCGGGTGTACTCGCAAAATCGAGCGCACGAACATCATTTTCACTTACTGCGAGATGTTTTTGCCAAATCTCAACTACAGGCGGCCAGCAATCACCTAGTAACACGAGCGGCCTGGGATCAATCACTCTTGTCTGAATCTTATTCCAAACAAGAGACAACTCCGTCACAGTTCCCATACCGCCTCTAATTGCAACAAAACCAACGGAGCGAGTAATCAATCTTTGCAGTCGTTCATAGAAGTGCGGAGTCGCAACCTTGTCAGTAAGAAATCTGTTGGGCTCGTGCTTAAACTGATTCATTACGATCCCAAGAACCCTGCCTCCCGCCTCGCGTGCGCCGCGGCTTGCCGCTTCCATCACTCCCAAATAGCCGCCTGTACAAATTGTGAAACCCGCCTCCGCCAGGAGTTCGCCAACCCGTTGAGCTTGACTGTATTCAAGATCACTATCAACGCATTTCGAACCTCCGAAGATAGTTACGATGCGTTCGGAAAGTTCCGTCATTTCCGCACCTCGCCACTAAGCATCAACGATCCGATCTCCCTGTACTGCACGTAGTCTTCGCGCGTTTGGAAGGAACCACCCGTGTAATCGTCGGGCACTGGTCTGGGATCATGGATTCGCTGATCGCGCACATTTACAAACCCTGCTTCTTCAAACATCGAGCGATATTCCGGAATCCCTAAGAGGTGCACAGGAACTTTCAATGTAGGGATCCATTGGTGTGAAGGTATATTTTCCAAATAGAGGTCGATCACGGTAACCAAGAGGCCGCCATTTTCCAGCACGCGATTTATCTCTCGAAGTGCTCCGAGGATATTTGTGTAGTAATACAACGACTCCATCGAGAAGGCGTGAGTGAACTCTGAGTCTGAGAATGGGAGCGACTCAGCGCTGCCTGATTTGAACTCGATGTTAGAAAAATCCTGTGATGCCTCTGCCGCGACTTGAATCATTTCATCCGAGATATCAATCCCGACGACTCTTCCCTCAGTTGCTTGCTCAGCCATTAGGCGAGTTGCCCAACCAGAACCACAACCGATGTCGAGAACACGCGCATCGTTGGGCAGTTGCATTAATGCGATCGCTTGTTCACCAACCGGACGATGACCTTTCTCCATGTCTTCCCCACGTCCGGCACGCGCCCACTCGTTGAATTCAATTCTCAGGTGTTCATCCATTGGATCTTGGTCGATTGCCGCTTGGGTTGAAGTCAGAACCGATACGCGGTAGCGTCGGGTCCGTCCAATCCACAAGCGTGCTTGAGTGGCCGACCCGACGCTACCGCGTATCGGTTCTGACTTCAACTCAATCGCCTTTCATGGTCTAATCCGGTACAGCATTCTCGGAAACGGTATCGTCTCGCGTATATGCTCGATGCCACACATCCAGGCTGTACAGCGTTCGATTCCCATTCCAAAGCCAGCATGAGGAACGCTTCCGTATCGTCGTAAATCCAGATACCAATCGAAGGCCTGTTCAGGTAATTCATGAAGGGCAATTTGTTCCTGCAGAAACGTGAGCGACGTGGCACGTTCGCCACCACCAATCACTTCTCCATAGCCTTCAGGCGCGAGGACATCAACACCCAGCGCGAGTTCGTCACGCTCTGGATCTCGAGCCATATAAAACGCCTTCACAGCCGCAGGGTAATGATGAACCATTGCCGGCTTATCGAATTGGCTTGAGATGTAAGTCTCGTCAGGAGCACCAAAGTCGCCACCCCACTCGAATCTCATCTCAAGTTCGCCCTTTTCAAATCCCTCATGAAGCATCTTCACAGCATCGTCATAATGAACTCTCGGAAACGGAGGCACTATCGCCTCAAGTTTCGCAGTATCTCGCTCAAGAACCTTCAGCTCTTCTTGTCGATCCTCGAGTACGCGGCTCGCGATGTATGAGAGAAACCTTTCTGACAACGACATTACATCGTCGAGTGTGGCGTATGCCATCTCAGGTTCCACCATCCAGAATTCAGTCAAATGACGACGTGTCTTGGATTTCTCAGCACGAAAGGTCGGGCCAAAACAATAAACCTTGCCAAATGCTGCCGCAGTCGCTTCGTTATAAAGTTGACCCGATTGTGTTAGGTAAGCTTTCTCACCTTCGAAGTAGTCAACTTCAAACAAAGTCGTCGTTCCTTCACACGCTGCGGGAGTAAATATCGGAGAGTCACACAGTGTGAAGCCGTCGTTGTCGAGAAAGTTTCGCACCGCCTGAACTACGGTATGACGGACTTTAAGTACTGCGTGTTGTCTTCGTGATCGCAGCCACAGGTGCCTGTGATCCATCAAAAACTCGGTTCCGTGTTCCTTCGGCGTGATTGGATAATCATGAACCTGTTGCAGAACTTCTGCAGTGACAACGTCGATTTCATAACCACCTGGCGCGCGGCTGTCTTCACGCACCTTTCCCTTAATGACTACGGCTGATTCCTGCCCCGACGCTTTTAATGCCTCCCAAACATCTTCGCTGATGGCATTCTTTACGGCGACGCACTGCACGACTCCAGTTCCGTCGCGTAATTGAGGAAAAAGAATCTTGCCGCTCGAGCGCATGTTGTAAAGCCAGCCCTTCAGAATTACTTCTGAGCCTACGTGCTGTGAAAGTTGATTGATGTAGATCTGGTTTTCCGACGCGAGTGCTGCTGATTGAGTTGTCATTGATGATTCGTGATGTACGAAGGCAATCTAATTTAGTCGTTCTGTTAGGATGCGCTGCAAGGTGGGGAACCTGTCGAGCCATTGCGCAGCTTGAAGCACAATTTCAAGAGTTGGTTGTATGAAATGCTTGTACGCAGATCCGCGACCACTTACTGCAGTTTGATATGAAAACGTTCCCGTCGCCTTCAATCCTCTTTGAATGGTCATTAGCCGGAACTCGTTTGCGAACTCATCAGGATCGATTACACCGAGCCCCAAAAGTCGGCGTTCCTCAAGAAAGAACAAACGATGACCGCGTAGTTCTGCCAAAGTTGGAGGGCACGGTTGTCTATCGAGTAGAAATGAGACGAGGTCATAACTGGCCGGGCCCATACGAGCATCCTGGTGATCAATAACTCGAAGACGGTTCTTCGCATCGATCATTAGATTCGCTGCATGATAGTCCCGATGACACAAGACGCGTGGAGCGGCATCGAGTTCAGCTGCAATATCGTTCAACTCGGCTTTTAGCTCTGCAACCTCGGCGTGTCTCAAACTCTCCTGGCGAAGACTGCCGAAGTAATGCTCAAAGAAGAAATCCAACTCCCAGGATAACTTTGCTTCGTCGAAGGCAAGCTTGCTGGCGATTGAGTGCATCTCCATTGCTTTTGTGGTCGCAGCCTGGATGTGCGCAATCAGCCGGATCGCTTCTTCTTTATACTCGTCGCATTGGTCTTCGCTTTCGCTGTCGTAGGCTTGGAAGAGCTGTTTATCCCCGAGATCTTCCTGAACGATGATGCCCGCATTTCCATCCACCTCATAAATCTCCGGAACTGGAATTCGAGCATCACTGAAGAGCCTCGTCACATCGAGATAAGGATGAAACTCAGGATCAAAAGGCTCTGGATACACTGCGGCCACAGCCTTTCCCTTTTTCCAGGGCACTCGAAAATATTTTCTGGTGGACGCGTCTGGGGTTAAAGGAATGATTTCCAGACCTGTTATACCCTGACCAGCAATGAATCTGGCAAGCCGTTCTGATGCCGAGGGTTCAAATGCGTTGGAAACCACCTGTTTTGCGGAACTCATCAGCAAACTAAGAAGGGTTGAATCTCAAAAAGCAGCGGGACTTGGCAAGTCCCGCTTCATTACTTCGCAATTTTGGGCCGGATTGTATCAAAGGCTTAAAGGCACGACAAAGTTTTCTCCCACTAAGTGCCCTTTCAACGCTTTTGGCGGAGGGACTTTGCCAGATATGAGTGCAGCTGGAACTACGACAGCATTCTCGATTGCCTCACCAGAAACAATGCGGACCCCATCGGCAAGAACTGCTTGATGTACCCTCGCGCCACCTTCTATCTGTACACGATCCCACAAGACCGACTCTCTAACATCAGATTCAGCAGCAATCGTGCAACCAGCACCAACCGTAATCGTGTTGCCAGCGTCTTTCATCAACTCGAGACTTATCTCTAAATAGCGTTTTAACGTCGAGAGTTCATACCAACGTCCACTTGCTACGTGTGCCACGACCTTTTCACCCGCGGCAATAGCGGCAGGATAAACGTCGGTGGTTGAGTGCGAAAAGATGCCCTTGGGTATGTAGTTGAAGATGGCAGGCTCCATGAACTGAATGCCAGTGAACATGAGCGGATCTTCATCGTTGGCGGAGGGCATACCACCGAAACCCGTGATAAAGCCATCTCTCGTATTCACAACAGAGAAGAGTTCCCGCTTGACGTTTTGACGGAGAACCAAAGTAGCGATTGCACCGGTTCGGCGGTGCGTCTCGAATGCGGATCTTAGATCAATGTCTGTGATGATCTTTCCGTTTACAACTATGAATGTCTCTTCAAGGAAGAAACTCCGCGCATTATCAAGCGCACCGCTCGTGCCCAGAATCTCGGGTTCTTCAACGTAGTGAAGCTTGACACCAAACTGACTGCCATCGCCGAGTGCCTTCCGAACTGAATCGGGCCGGTGATGAAGATTTACAACAATGTCGTCAATTCCAAACTTGGCGAGGTATTCGGCTACATAGCCAACAAGAGGTTTGCCCAGGATAGGAATAGCGGGTTTGGTCCGGTCTTCTGTTAGTGGCCAGAGCCGTGTGCCGTAACCGGCCGAAAGAACCATTGCGCGCATGTCGCCATTCTAGCAACTCCGGGGCAGTAGCCCGACTGTTAAGGAGGGCTGGTGGTTAGTGCTAGTTGTATAGGACCTATAGGGCCTATAGGCCTTATTGGACCTATATTGAGCACTTAGCAGATGACTTCAGGAAGCTTTAGAAGCGTCTCGCATAACCAGGTCAAAAGTGCCCGGCGCGACTTTGCGAAACCGTGAGTTGCGATTTAGTGAGACGGCCACACTGATGGTTGGGTTCTGACCTGTGAACTTGAACCCGCCTTCCAGTAAGCGGTTGTAAATCTCGTTGACGTGAAGCGGGCCACCTTCCTCGCGAAGCAGCAGTGTCACTGCCTGTGGAATCGTTCGATCCATAAACCGATCGCTAAGAACTTCCACATTATTCCGAACGGTTGGAATTTGTTGCCGGCGTTCAACCGCAGTGTATGACTGGCGCGTCGGCGGTTGAGACGGATGAGCTTGAGGGGCATGATGCGATTGCCGCATGGCAGCCTCGAGCTCAGCGTCAGACGGCAGTCCGAGCGACAGGTTGCCTGATGAGAGTACGGAAGTCAGCAGTCGGTAAATGGCGGCCTCCGTTTGACTGGCAAGCGTATCCATCTCGGCTAGTTCCGCCCGGACGTTGTCGGCTTCAGTCTCCAACTCCCGCAGGCGCGCAGCCAAATGCATTCGTGCCGCCCGCGATTGTCGGAGGCTTTGCTCCAGCCTGGATAGGAGGTTTTCGTTAGGCCGGTCCATCGGGGCAGATTCTAGAGGGGAATGTGGGTTTGCACAATAGTCTTGCGTAATTGCGCAACCGAGCCGCAACCTTAGTTGGATAGGGTCAGTACCACCTCGCGGTAGCGGGTGGGTGCGCAGTTCAATCACGGCGGTCAAAACACGCTGCGCACCCACCTGCTACCGCGAGGTGGTACTGACCCTATCCAACTAAGGTCGCGGCTCGGTTGCGCAATTACGCAAGACTATTGTGCAAACCCACATTCCCCTCTAGAATCTGCCCCGATGGACCGGCCTAACGAAAACCTCCTATCCAGGCTGGAGCAAAGCC
>Ga0114129_10008183_pt1 | contig 14903 bp, 9 predicted proteins | sample RhiMetdeltSRZDD1_FD_80071 | JGI IMG/M metagenome (GOLD analysis project Ga0114129, IMG submission 80071) | Populus rhizosphere microbial communities from Tennessee, USA - Rhizosphere MetaG P. deltoides SRZDD1 (version 2) (version 2) | ecosystem: Host-associated > Plants > Roots > Rhizosphere >...
GTCCAGGTTTTTCCATTATCGAGGCTGTAAGCGAGGCTTTGGTTCTGGAAATCATTTTTACCTGCTTTTTCCCCGGCAGGATCATGATGGGTAAAAATGGCTACCAATGGCGCCTGCCCGTTTTTACCAAAACCCGATGTATTGTTTTTATCTGCCACTGCGCTGCCTGAAAATATATAACCGAGGCTATCGGGATACAAGGCAATGGGTTGTTGCTGCCAGTGTATTAAATCCTTACTCGTAGCATGCCCCCAATGCATAGGCCCCCACACTGTACTATCAGGATAATATTGAAAGAACAGGTGATACGTACCGTTATAATATACCATCCCATTTGGATCGTTGGTCCATTTTTCGCGGGGTGAAAAATGGATCTGCGGACGATGCATTTCCTTGTAATACTGTTGGGCGTATGATGGTTGTATTGATACAGCCGATATCAGGAACACTGCAATAAATAAGGATTTCATGGTGCTCAATATTAATAATTCGGATTTTGCTTGTACAATCCTTTGGTAAAGGTAATTTCCGATTGCGGAATTGGTAAATATTCATCTCTGCCGGCTGTAAATACTGCGGTGGCCAAAAAAGTTCTCCTGCTTTTTTCAACGGATATATAGTCATTTAAAACCTGTGCAGCCATGCCCCATCTTACCAGATCAAAAAACCGTTGTCCTTCGGTAGCAAATTCAAGGCGTCGCTCCCACTGCAATGCGGTGCGTGCATAAGCCTGCGTCCATCCGGCAGCGGGATAAGGTTGCATATTATAGTTTGAAGCAAAAGTACCATCCTGCTTTTTCAGTCTTCCGGTACTGGCTGCCGCCCTGGCCCTTATCTGATTGATCAATGGCAGGGCTTTATCGGGCTGTCCCAGCTCGATATATGCTTCTGCCTGCATCAGTAAAACTTCAGCGTAGCGGATAATATCGTAATTTTTTGCAACGCCCATGAAAGGACCATTTTTGAAATAAGACGAGCTTGTGGCGAGTTGCTGATTACGCATAGTATGAAAATTACCATATACACCCGGGTCGCGCACCCAACTGTTGCTGAACAGCTTTGTATTATCATACTTGTAAACGTGTCCGTCGATACCCACGGTATGATCAATACGTACATCAACAGTTGCCGTATTTAAATTGGCGATGCTGTTATTAAAGGTCGTAAAGTTCGGTAAACCACTTGCGTTTGTAGTATAAGCATTTACCAGGTTCTGACTTGCAGCATGAAAACCGCAGCATCCGTATTGCGGAGCGCCATGCGGATAATTCAAACCATCTTCATAATTCAATCTTCCGGCGGTTGTACCATCGTTGATCGTAAATTGAATGGCAAATACCGACTCTGATCCGTTCTCGGTTTCAGGTAAAAAATTATTGGCAATGTCGGCGCTTAATGAATATTTTCCTGATGATATAACCGACTGGCACAAATCAACCACCTCCTGTAATCTTGCGGCATTGATATTGGTTACTTTATGTGTGGCGTTCTGTTCGTAAGCCTGGAACAGCCGTAATTTTGCCAGGTAAGCCTGTGCAGCATATTTATTTGGCCTTCCGATCTGTGACTGGGTTACAGGCAGATTATCTACTGCAAATTGAAAATCACCGGCAATTTTATTCCATGATTCTTCCCATGAAAGATCGTTCGACACTTTTAAAATATCGTCGGCAGTTGCATTTTCATCGAATATGGGAATGTTCTTATATAAAAGCTTCATGGTAAAATAGCTATGCGCTCTTAAAAATTTCAACTCTGCCAGTCGTGATTGCTTCTGCGGAAACGCTGCTTCTGATAGTTTATCAACTGCGCGAAGCGCCACATTTGCCCTGGAAACAGATTTGAATAAGTTTTTCCAGGTACGTGAAACAAATGCATCCATCGTGGGGGTTACCAGGTTATAATGTTCCATGGCATCTATTTCACCTACATCGCCGGTGCCGCCACCGCCTTTGTACGCATCGTCAGACCGAACGCTTCCATAAGCCCACATACTATAAATAGGGCCAATCATATCGCCGTTGCCGATGCCTGCATAAGCCGCGGTTACCAATCCTTCAACAGCAGCAGGTGATGTTAGATCTGCCGATGATAACACACCCGTTGGTGTATACTCAAGTTGCTTTTTACAGGAACCGAAAAACAAAGTGGCTGAAGCGATGCAAGCCGTTATATATTTCTTGTTCATTTTGATGCTGATTTTGGAGTTAATTAAAAGGAGGCGTTAACACCGAATGTGAAAGTTTTAGGCACCGGTATAGGCTGAAGATCTATTCTTTCCGGATCGGGGCTTTGGTAACTTTTGCTTTTAAACCAGAACAGGTTTTCGGCCATAGCATAAACACGTAACGATGTAAAAATGGTTTTGGCTTTTACATTATAGCCCAGTTGTATATTTCGCATTTTGAAATACGAGGTGCTGACTATGAAATAATCAGAAGTGCGGTTTTCGTTATTATTGTCTTTAAGCGTTAAGGCAGGAATATTGGTATTTGTGTGTTGCGGCGTCCACGCATCGAATACGCCGGGGCCAACATTTTCGCGGCTTCTCATCAGGTTGTTAAATACAGTATATACATCAAATCCTTTTCTGCCTGCTACACCTGATCCAAATAACGACAAATCGAATTGTTTATAAGAGAGATCAATCCTCAGGCCATATTCCAGTGAAGGAAGTGTAGTACCTATCCACGTTCTGTCGAGATCATTGATAACGCCATCGTTGTTAATGTCTACATAACGGATCCTACCGGGGCCTGCCCCTATTTGAGTGGCTGCCTTATTTACTTCTTCCTGCGATTGAAAAATGCCATTTGTTTTATAACCGAAAATATCAAATTGCGAGTGACCGATAATGGTGCTCACCAGGTTGCCGGCGTACGCAGGTCGTACACTTTCGGGTAATTCTGTTATTTTGTCTTTGAAGTGTGCGAAATTGAGTTTTACATCATAACGAAAATCACCTCTTCTTTCGCCCTGATAGCCTATCACCAGTTCCCAACCCTTATTTGTTTTCGATGCTCCGTTTACAGCTTTGGTTTGTCCTTCGCCCAAAGCCGATGCTACGGGTGGCGTAATTAATATACCGGTTGTTTTGCGCGAAAAGTAATCGAACGATCCGTAAATTTTATTTTGAAGTATGGCAAAGTCAATTCCCGTATTTATTTCATCGGTCGTTTCCCATTTCAGATCAGGATTTTCGGCCTGCGTTTGCACAAAACCGGAAGGCAGTGTACCGGTATTGGCTCCCGATAAAGAATAAGCGGTGCCTATGTTCATATACTGCTCCCAAAAGCCGGCCGTCAATTGATTCTGATTAGTACCATACCTGGTATCAAAGAGGCCAAAACGGGCGAGGTCGCCAATTTGCTGGTTACCTACGCGGCCAACACCGGCCCTCAGTTTTAATTCGGAAAATAGTTTCTGTTTGCTCATGAATGCTTCCCTGTCTATTCTCCAGCCTGCAGATGCTGCGGGAAAAATACCAAACCGGTTATTGGCGCCAAAGCGTGATGAGCCGTCGCGCCGGATGGTAACGGCTAACAGGTATTTATCGGAAAAATTGTAGTCGATGCGACCAAATAACGAGAATAAACGATTGCCGGTTGAACCGCCTGAAACATAGGTATTGCCGGTGCCGGCGCTTAATGTGAAGTATTCTTCTGTTTGAATGGCGAAGCCTTCTTTTTTTGTATACTGGTAATCAAGATTGGTATTGATGTATTCAGTACCTGCCAGTATTTTTATATTGTGCTCATCGTTTATATTCCAGTTGTATCGTACGGTATTCGAAAAAGTGTAACTCAAATACTTGTTCTGGTCTAACGCAAGGCTGTTGGTTGTTCGGTTAAAAGCACCTTCGGTAAACGTTGGCAAAATTGTTTTGTTCAGGTAGGTGGCATAGTCTGCACCAAGCGTTGATCTGACAAATAAGTTCTTAAGCGGTTGAACTTCTGCAAACACGCTGCCAAATGTAGAGAGCCTGTTGGCATTATCCCATCTCGACAAATATTGCATGTGCAACGGGTTATTTCTGTCGGAGTAACCGCCTCCCGAGGCGCCTGCAAATGTTTCACCATCTTTCTGATACACAGGAATCGTAGGCGCCAGCGTAACCGCCAGGAAAGTGGTTTGTTCGCCACCGATATCGCGCGCCGTTAATGTTTCATTTGAGTTGGCCACCCGAACGTTTACGCCAAAAGAAGCCTTGCCGTCGAACGCTTTTGTAATAGCGTTTATGCTTCCACTCATGCGCTTGTAGCCGGTATATCGTAACATACCGGTATTTTTCAAATAGTTTAAGTTGATTTCAAGCGATGAGTTTTTGTTACCTACAGAAGCTGTTAAACTGTTATTCGTTACAATACCGGTTTTATACATTACATCCTGCCAGTCGGTATTTCCGGCCGGCGTATTGGGATCACCGCCCACAAATGGTTTAACGGTTACACCATTTAAAACCGGATTATTATAGTCGTTGTTCCAGTCGAACGCATATATTTCGCCATAGGCAGCAGCGGGGTCTTGTTTATCATTAACAGAAGCCTGCCATAACGCCCGGCCTCTATCAACCGAATTCAGCATGTTGAACCTTACCGATTTTTCAGATTGTGCAGCAATGCTGCTGTTAAACTGAAGATTTACTTTTCCGCTTGTATTGCCGCCATTTTTTGTGGTAACGATGATAACGCCGTTCGATGCACGTGCTCCGTATACCGAAGCAGCGGAAGCATCTTTTAAAACCTGCACCGAAGCAATAGCCGCCGGGTCCATGTTTTGAAACACTTCGGGCCTGGTGGTTGGTATTCCATCAATAATATACAGGGGATCATTAACGCCTAATGTATTCGATCCGCGTATAAGTATCCGGGAGTTGGTACCGTTGGGTGAACCGCCATTTTTTTCGATATACAAACCTGCCACTCTTCCCTGCAGCGCCTGCATTACGTTACCCGAACTGTTATTTTTTACCGGCGCAAGGTCTACCACTGCAACCGCACCGGTTAAATCTTTTTTCCTTTGCGCCTGATATCCTATTATTACAAACTGCTCCAGTTCCTTTTCCTCTTCTTCCAGTTCAATAGATAAATTTTGCATACCGCCAGCCAGTTTTATGGATACCGGTTTCATACCCACATGCGTTATGGTAACCAGGTCGCCGGCCGATGCCTGTATAGTAAACTTTCCGTTGGCATCTGTGACTGCCATTTTACCGTTGGCAGCAATAGTGGCTCCTGCAAGTGGATTATGGTTGGCTTTATGTAAAACCACACCTGTAACTGCTTTTTCCTGGGCAAAGATTATTACGGAGCACAGCAGTCCGGTAATAATCATAAACAATCGTTGCATAGTGTTAATTTTGGTTTTGAAAATTTTAAAAGGAAATTATACCGTGGTTTTGGAAAGCGTTCTGAGTCCGGGAATCTCATGGATATTATAATCAGGACAGGCGCCGGAATAAGAGGCTATATGCGCTCCCATGGCACAGGCAAAGTCGAGCATATCGTCAGGAGAAGCCTGATCGATTAATTTCGACAGCATGCCGGCAAGAAATGCATCTCCGCTGCCCACGGTGTCGGCCACCTGTACGCGATAACCGGGGTGCTGATAAACGCTGCCTTCCATATTCAGCATGGCGCCATCTGAACCCATAGTTACCACTACCGTATTGATACGGAAGCGATCCTGCAGCAGTTGCATTTTATCTGTTATAGTTTGTAAAGATGAAAACCAGCCGGCGATGAGTTCCAGTTCGGCAAGGTTCAGTTTTAATATATTTGTTTGGTGCAGTAATTGTTCAACAGTTTTCGGACTGAAATGCGGAGGCCTTATATTAATATCCAACACTTTGGTCTTTGCTGATTCAAGCAGTTTAAACAACGTATTCCCTGATGTATAATTGCGGCAAGCCAGGCTGCCAAAAACCAGGTAATCTGTATCCTGCATCAGGGAAGTATACCGATCATCCCAGATTATAAAATCCCAGGCCGATGGATACACGATATCGTAGGTCATTTCATTGTGTGCGCCAGGCTTTGCATACACTACACCCGTTTGATGACGGTTGTCTGTGCTTACATAATCAGTACAAATGCCCCACTTCGATAAAAGTTCCATCAGTGTTGAACCGTAGGAGTCTGATCCGATCCTTGTAATTAAAGAAGGGTTCAGGTTCAATTTATGTAAATGATAAGCCACATTCATAGGCGCTCCGCCAGGCAACTCCCCTGCCGGTAAAATATCCCAAAGGATCTCGCCGTAACAAACCAGTTTCTTGTCTGTAATTTGTTTATTCATATGCGCAAGTTTTTTAAATTGAGTCAATGCAGTACCAGCGAACGTTCGATCTGCTCCAGTGATTTGCCCTTGGTTTCGGGCATCACTTTCCATACAAAAAGCAGTTGCAACACCATCATAATACTGAAGAACAGGAATGTGTTACCCCCTCCCACTTTTTGGGCCAGCATGGGAAAAGAGAAAGCAATGAGCGCTGCCATAACCCAATGGGTAAAACTTCCCAGCGTTTGGCCTTTTGCCCTTACCTGGTTGGGAAATATTTCGGAAATGAATACCCATATTACCGCGCCCTGGCTGAAAGCGAAGAAGGCAATATAAACCAGCAGGTAAATGGTAACAGCCCAGCCGCTGAAGTTGTGCGTGTAAAAACACATTGCCACCAGGCCAAGCGTTGCAATCAATCCCACAGAACCGATAAGCATCAGCGTTTTTCGGCCAATTTTGTCAATAAAATTGATAGCGATCAGCGTGAAAATAAAGTTCACAACGCCAATGCCAACCGTCGAAAGCAACGAAGAGTTTCTTCCCAGGCCCGTCATTTCAAAAATGCGGGGGGCATAATAAATAATGGCATTAATGCCCGATACCTGGTTAAAAATGGCAAATGCTACTGCCAGAAAAACAGGGAACCGGTATTTGCGCGAAAGCAGGTGACTGCCATTACCTGCAGCATCCTGAAGGTGTTTATTATTGTTTATATTTTCTATTTCGGCTTCGTAGCTATCGGGGATCACTATTTTTAAAACAGCTCTTGCATCATCTACCTTTCCTCTTTTTAAGATCAGCCACCTGGGGCTTTCGGGTACCAGTTGCAACAGTATCAAAAACAGCAAAGATGGAAAAGCCTGTACACCGAGCATCCACCGCCAGGCGGTGTCTCCCGGGCCTATGAGGTAATTGGAAAAGTAAGAAAGCAAAATGCCGAACACTACATTGAACTGGAACAGGGCAACGAGACGCCCTCTTTTTCCGGCAGGTGATATTTCAGAAATATAAACGGGTGCTGTTACTGAAGAAGCGCCAACGCCCAAACCTCCCAAAAACCTGAACAGTAAAAATATATACCAGTTGGTGGCGAATGCAGTGCCGAGGGAAGAAAACAGGTACAGGGCAGCAATGATCATTAAGGTGTTTCTCCTGCCTAATCTATCGGATGGAATGCTTCCAATTAAAGAACCTATGATTGTACCGATCAAAGCAATAGAAACGGTAAGGCCGTGCTCAACGGTTGATAAGGTCCAGTATGCCTGAATGGATTGTTCAGCGCCTGAAATAACAGCTGTATCAAATCCGAATAAAAAGCCGCCAAGCGCAACCACGATGCTCCACAGGAACACTTTTCGTTTGTTCATATTACAAGCAATTTTGCTGTAAACATATCTTACCAGCCCCCGGAAGTGTAGCGATCCTGTTTCAAAAAATTACAAATGGGAAAAATAGTTCAAAAAAGAAACAATGCCTTGCTTATCAAATATTAACACATATGTTTAGCTTTGCATTTACCGGTTGTTTTTAGAATTTGTAACCCGGTTTTTAGAAACTGTTTCATGTAAGCACTGCAGGTTTTTAGCAAAAAATTCTAAGCGCATCATCATTACCTATATTTACAAAAGGGTATGAATTTTTTTCATGCCGCTCACTATTATATGGTACGATCATTAACGAAACGCTTGCCTTTTACAGGATTGCACGGCCATTGTTATGCCTTACTATTTTCGGCTGTAGTGCTGCTATTTTTTTCTGCCTGTACGGGTCAAAAAGAACAGGCGTTCTATACCATCGGATTTTCGCAATGTGTTGAGTCGGATGCCTGGCGAAAAACCATGCTCGAGGGCATGAAAAGAGAACTGGCTTTTCATCCGAATGTGAAATTTATTTACCAGCAGGCCGACGGCAATAGTCAAAAACAGGTGGAGCAGGTAAAGGAACTGTTACAAAAAAATATTGATCTGCTCATCATCTCTCCCAATGAAGCCGAACCATTGACCCCTGTAGTAGAAGAAGCTTTTACCAAAGGCATTCCTGTAATTGTAGTAGACAGAAAAATATCTTCCCCGCTTTATACGGCTTATGTTGGTGGCGACAATTATGAAATTGGAAAAATGGCCGGTCAGTATGCCATGCATTTGCTTAATGGCAAAGGAAAGATCATTGAAGTAACCGGGTTGCCCAAATCGTCGCCCGCTATGGAACGGCACAAAGGATTTATCGATGCCATCAAAAATTATCCCTCCCTGCAGGTAGTACAACAGGTAAATGGAGAGTGGTTAAAACAAACCGCACAAAATGAATTTTCAAAAATAGCCGCCCTGCACCCAACTATTGACCTGGTTTTTGCCCATAATGATATGATGGCGCTGGGAACGTATGAAGCGTATAAAAGCAGCGGACTTGCAAAGGCAAACATTATTGGAGTGGATGGCTTGCCCAATGCAGGATTGAAATTAGTTTCGGGCAAAATAATTACAGCCACCATGCTGTATCCTACCGGAGGTGAAGAGGCCATTCAGATAGCCCTTAAAATTCTGAACAAACAACCATTTATTAAAGAAAACCTGCTTCAAACCACTGTTATTGATTCAACCAACGTGCGCATTATGCAGCTCCAGGCGGCCAAAACCACAAGCCAGCAGCAGCAAATAGAGCGGCAGCAAACCATGTTAAAGGAACAACAAAGGATCTATAACAATCAACGCACCTTTGTATATATACTGGTTACATCACTTGTTTTGTCGATTATTTTAGGCGGACTGGCATTTTATTCCCTACGGGAAAACCGGAAGATCAGTAAACAACTGCAGGAGCAAAACGAAGAGATCCTCGACCATCAGAAGCAATTGGAAGAAATGTCGGCCAAAGCAAAAGCCGCCAATGAAGCAAAGGTCAACTTCTTCACCAATATTTCGCATGAGTTCAGAACACCTTTAACACTCATATTGGGGCCTTTGGAAGAATTACTGGCCAATAACAAAAACCACTACAGCACCAGCCAAACGCTTGGCTTAATTCAGAAAAATGTTGTGCGGCTTTTGCGCCTGGTAAATCAGCTGATTGATTTCAGGAAAATAGAAGTGGAGAAAATGAAATTAAAAGCATCGGAAAATAATCTGATCCCTTTTGTTGCCGATATTATTCAGTCGTACAAAAGTATTGCGCAAAAAAGAAATATCGACCTTCGGCTGATTACAAAAGAAAGGCAGCTTACTGTATGGATCGATGTAAGCATGCTCGACAAAGTAATCTTTAATCTTTTATCGAACGCATTCAAATTTACCAAAGATAATAGCTACATACATATCTATATCAGTAAAAGCGAAGACGGCAACAATGCGCTCATAAAAATTGAGGATAACGGAATAGGCATGTCGAAAGATGCGATTGAGCATGCTTTTGAAGTATTTTACCAGGGCGAATATGAAAACTACCAGGGATCGGGCCTGGGCCTTGCTTTATCAAAAGAACTGATCAGGCTGCATAAAGGTACTATTTCGGTATCCAGTGAAAAATGGAAAGGGACCAGTTTCAATATTTGTCTGCCGCTGGGAAGTGCTCACCTCGAAAAAGATGAAATGGCAGGGCCTGACCAGGATTCAAACCAGGCGGTGTTATACGAGCACGAAAAAATTTTTACCTCCGAGCTCAAAACCGAAACCACCATAAAAACCGACACAGAAGCAATACAAACCGAAAAGGAATATTCTGTTTTGATCATAGAAGACAATTCGGACCTCAGGCATTTTCTGGTAAACAAGTTAAGCACCCAATATGAAGTACTGGAGGCCGATAACGGACAAGGGGCCCTGCAACAGGCTTTCGATACCATTCCTGATCTGATCATCTGCGATGTGGTAATCCCCGGCAAAGACGGGATGTCTCTGACCCGTATCTTTAAAAACGATTTCCGCACTTCCCACATTCCCGTTATTTTATTAACGGCCAAAACAGCTATTGATCAGCAGATCGAGGGTATGAAAAATATGGCCGATGCTTACATTACAAAACCATTCAACGTATCGTTCCTTGAACAAACCATAAAAAGCCTGCTGGCCAACCGTGCCCGGTTAAAAGAACATTTTACAGGTGAATTGCCCAGCGGTTTAAAAACCAACACCATAAGCAAACCCGACAGAAAATTCATCAATGAGTTTTCGGCGCTGGTAGAAACCAATCTTTCCAATGAAAATCTTACGGTTGATGACATTTGTAAAAACATGGGCATTTCGAGGGTTCAGTTGTACAGGAAAGTAAAAGCATTATTGAACATTAATGTGAATGACTATATTTTGAATACAAGATTGCAAAAGGCAAAATATCTTTTAAGAAATGAATCATCTACCATTGGAGAAATAGCCAGCGAAACCGGGTTCTCTTCCCCGGCTTATTTTTCAAGCGTGTTTAAAACAAAAGTGGGCATCACCCCAAAAGAATACAGGGAAAACAAGTAAGAAATGAAAAATTATTGCTTTTTATTATCAAAATGCCTGTCGAGTAGTTCCTGATTAAAACCTCCTTCTTTAGGATTCGGCTGCCCTTTACCTGTGTTTATCAGGTTTCGTAAACTATTGTTTATGTAGTTACTCCAGCCGTTTCTGCAGATATCGTAACATTCGTATTCGGGAACCAAACCCTCGTGCGTGAAACGAAGATGCGTCTTATTATCCTTTTGAGAAATTTCAAAAATTACTTTTGTGCCCTTCCATTCACGGTTATCTTTAGTGAAATTAAAATAGTTGTCTATGACAAGCCATACAATTTTTTTATCAGGTACGACTTCTATCAATTTTATTTTGCACAGGTGAACATCTTTGAAGTGATACCTGAACTCATCATTTAATTTTTCTGTACCGCCTTCGATTTCCTCTGACCACCATCCACGAACATTAGTGATGGCATTGAATACTTCATTTGGAGTTTGGTCCACTACAAGCGTAGTGGTAAAGTCTGTTGTTGTCATAACCTCATTTTTTTGTTTGTTTATGTTTTGTGTTTGAGCATAATTATTCAAAGCGATTATGCCTGTAACTGTTAGCAGGAAATAAACAGTTATACTTTTCATTTCTGATTATTTATACTACAAAGTTATTGTCTAAATATTACCTGATTGGGGTGCAAAGTGGACTTTTTAGCGGGGTGATTTGGACAGGATGAATTTTTACCAATAAAAAATTGAAAAAAGCCCCGAAAATACGGAGCTTTTCCATTAGTGCCTCGTCAGCACGTAATTATGTTAGCGATTGAAAGCTTTTCTAAAATGTCATTCCGTTATTACAAACTTCAAAACCTGTTGGGATACTAAAAATTGATATCACAATATAATAGTCTCCCGGTTTCGGGATTGCAAAATTTTAGTGAAATTACAGAGAGGCTGTACTATAAGCACGAACAATCACATAACCATTAAACATAATACGGGCGCGCCCGGCGTGGAGGAATATAATAATTTTTCATCCCAATAATTAACAAACGGTTTTGTATCATGAAACTTCAGCACCGGATAACCAGGGCACGACAGGATAAGGGCTTCACCCAGGAAGAACTGGCAACCCTTACCAATCTATCCATTCGAACCATTCAAAGAATCGAAAGCGGAGAAAGCATTCCCCGTAGTTTTACCTTAAAAGCCATCGCAAAGGCCCTGGATCAACCGTATGAACTACTGATCGCTGATGAATCAGTCGATCCCGCTCCTCAGGCGTCCTCTCCTGCTGCCGATGTTCGCCATTTTCTGCAATTATTCAACCTGTCGTGCTTTTCGTTTATCCTATTGCCATGGGTACATTTTCTGGTGCCCTGGTACCTGTTAAAAAAACAAAACAACCTCGATGAGTACGCTATTGATTGGGGAAGAAGAATTATCAGGCAGCAGGTTTACTGGATCATCGCCCTTCATCTTTCCATCCTGCTCGTGTTGGCTTATAATTTTATACAGGTATTATATTTCAATAACCGGAATTATGTCGTACACTATATATGGCCGTTTTTGACAATGTATTTTCTGAATGCCGGTATAATCCTCATGAATGCATCCAAAATCCAAAAGCGTTTTAATTAATTGGTTCCCAATGATTGTCGTATAAATGTCGTAAGAATGGCGGCAGGCTGAACTGCATTCTAACCTTAGTTTTATGGCCACACAAAAAAATAAAGCTATGTCGTCGTTATGCAGGGTAAGGTCAGCATTAATTGTATCGTCAATCATTTTTCAAAACTTCTTTTGCCTGGCACAGGATGCTCCTGCCAGTCACCTGGTACTTCCGGAAAAGGGTTGTAAGGTTCCCTTTGTATGGAAAGCCGACAGTATAAACGGGCAGTGGGACGAATATGCTGCCATGTTAATTCCAATACAACTGCCGGGCTGTTCCAGGAAGTTCTATATGCAATTTGATGCAGGCGCTCCTTATTCTTTATTCTACAAAAACAAATTAAAAGCTATAAGCAGCCATTATCCCAAATCGGTACATTTACCGGATTCTGCAGTTCTATTGAAGGAGTTTAGGTTTGTAGCAGGAAAAACAAGTGTGCTTGCACGGGAGATACCGCTAAGGCAATTGGGCACTGATGAAATAACGTTGGATCAAAACAATGTTGAAATTATCGGAACACTGGGTACAGATTTTATCGGAACTAAAACAGTAATAATCGACTACCCCGGTAAAAATATTTCTATTGGTTATGAAGTTCCGGCGAACACCGGCATAATATTCACTGATTTTATTTATGCAAACCAAAGCATTATTTTACCTGTATCGTTAAGAGGGAAAAAAACGATGCTTTACTTCGACTCAGGCTCCAGCGCTTTTGAGTTGCTCACAAGTAAAGAGACGGCTATAGCACTGGCTTTACCGGGCAGCACACCCGTTACCTATCCTGTTACATCATGGAGCAAAACACTTACAGCTATCAGTTATACAAGTGCAGATAGTATAGAAATTGCTTCTGCCAAACTACCATTGAACAAAGTAACGTATGTTGAGGGTGCCGGCGATGCCCAGGTAAATCGCATGATGAAAATGGGAATTGGCGGGCTCACAGGTAATAAGCTTTTCCTGCATGCCATACTTGTGCTGGATATAAAGAACAGGAAATTTGGGATACTACCGCACAAATAAGCCCCGACATTTCATCGGGGCTTTACTATTCAGAAATCAGCGATAACTCGTGTAATTATTGCACCACCAGCCTGTAAGTCGATTTTACCCCTTTGCCCGTAGTTACAACCACATTATATATACCCGGTGTATTCCTGGTCAGATTTAAGGGAACTTTTTGTATGCCTGTTGTAACAGCGGTAACAGCAGGCAAATCATCAACCAAACGGCCCTGCGCATCATATACCTTAATAACAGCCTGCTCGTTCTTTTTCAATGCTACAGCTATTGTGGCTTTGCCTTTGGCAGGATTGGGATAAATGTAACTGCTGTTTTCAGGAAGCCCACCACCCGGCCGGGTAGATCCGTTTTGTGTATCCGTGAGATCAAGTACACCAAGGCAATCGGCCGTTAAGGTGGCGCCGGCGCCGGCCATAACCGCAGCTTTTACATTGGCAACGGGTGTTATCGTTAAATTATAAGGAGGCGTAAATGCAGTACCATCGCCGGTTATGTTACCGGTAGTACTGGTAAAAACATTATCCCGGGCTGTTATAGCAGTATAGGTGCCATCCATTTTATCGATGGGCCTGTTAACATTTTCAAACACGTTACTTTCAACCAGTAAATCAGCCTCAAAACCTGCCATAACGCATTGCGATGCAACGGTGCTGTTAAACAGGTTGTTTACCACATGCACCTGTCCGAACCGCACCCTTGGCATGCGGGCTACACACCCTTGTGCCCACCAGCAATTTTGCAGAGTGATGCGCAGGTGTCCCCTGTCGGCGGTAGCGCCATCACTGGAGCCAAACAGGTCACTGAACCGGTGATCATCTGAGCCACCCGGACCATCGGGTATCGGCGCTTTATTGTAAATGAATTTGCACCAGGTTACGCTAACGTAATCCGACATGTTCTTAATATCAAAGTTGCCATCAAGCCCATCCTGAAATTCACAATGATCTACCCACACGTTTTGGCAATTGTCTAAGGTCATGTTATCCCAACCGTCGGTATCATACGCACCAGGCCCTTCGAATATGAGGTTCCGGATAATGATATTCGTACATCTTTTCACATAGATGATGCCTGAATTGTCTGCTGTAAGATCGGTTGACACTAATTTAGAGCCCGGTAAACCGAATATGGTTTTGGCACTCTGGTCCTGAAAGCTGATACGGCCCCCTGAAGGAATGGAAATAGTTCCTGAAACGTACACAACTTTTACTGAAGAAGAAGTAATAGCGGCTTTAAGTTCGGTGTAAGTGGTTACCGTAGTAGCAGTTGCGGTCCCGCCTCCGGTTACACCGCCGTTTTCACCGGCCCAGCCAATAACGGCACATTGACTTTTTGCAGATAAGCCTGTAAGGCACAGGGCTACGCCCATAACCCATGGTACGAATTTATTTTTTTTCATAGAAACGTTTGTTGATCGGTTATCCTGCAAGCTTAGTACCACATTTATCTTGCAACAACGGTTAACCATCTTTTATTTATGCAAACGTTCCCAGAAAC
>Ga0114129_10008186_pt1 | contig 14901 bp, 12 predicted proteins | sample RhiMetdeltSRZDD1_FD_80071 | JGI IMG/M metagenome (GOLD analysis project Ga0114129, IMG submission 80071) | Populus rhizosphere microbial communities from Tennessee, USA - Rhizosphere MetaG P. deltoides SRZDD1 (version 2) (version 2) | ecosystem: Host-associated > Plants > Roots > Rhizosphere >...
GCGCTCGAGGCGGCCGTGCGGGAGCTCCTTGACCTGGCGGTGGAAGACGGCCGCGAGACCGAGGCCGGCGACGGGCGCCTGGACGAAGAAGATCGCGCGCCAGTCGAAGAGCTGGGTGAGCACCCCGCCGAGGGCGGGCCCAACAGCGACACCGATCGCGCCGGCCGAGGCCCAGATGGTGGCGCCCCTGTGCACCGATCCGGTCAGCGAGCGAAGGACGGGCAGCGCGCCGGTCAAAAGGAGCGCGGCTCCGAGGCCCTGGATGCAGCGGAAGGTGAAGAGCGCGGGCAGGTTCCATGCCAGGCCGCAGCCGATGGACGCTGCGAGAAAGAGGCCGAGTCCTGCGGCGGCCTCGACGCGCGGGAACCGGCCGGCCAGCGGAATCAGCGCGAACGCGCCGAGCGCGACCACCAGGTTGTAAGCGGTGATCACCCACGAGACGCCGACGATCGTCGTCTGGAAGTGGACGTACAGCTCGGGCAGCGCCAGGACGACGATCGAGGAGTCCGAGAAGGCGACCGCCACCGCCGCGGCGAGGGCGATGGTCGCGGCGTGGGTCAGCCGGCGGGGCATGCCGGGTTAATGCTTACTGCTGAGACGAAGAGGGCCGCCGGGTGGCGGCCCTCTTCGCATCGAGCGTTGCCTAGCTGGGCTTGCCGTACACCTCCAGCTCGGACATGTCCGCGAAGGGACAGCCGGACTGGTTCGGGTTCGCCCCAGGGCCCGAGCACGGGGCGACGAGCTGCTGGCTCAGCATGGTGAACCGCACGTAGCGGACGTTCGTTGCACCGGCAGTCGGCGCGACGAGGTTCAGGCGGCCGCGGTCGGCGTCGCCGAACGTGCCCTCCTTCGCCACCGTCCAGGTCTCACCGTTGGCCGATGTCTCGACGCGGTAGTCCTTCGTCGAGGCGGTCGCGTCGTCCCCGCACGTGTTGGCCGGGTCGATCCCGAACTCGGAGATGTCCACCGAGATTGGCAGCTGGACGACGACCTCGGGCGTGATGTGGGCCCCGCTCGCGTCGATGCTGTCGCTGCCCCAGCCGTTGCCGAGCGTCTGGTCGATCGCCTTGTCCGGGCCACAGCCGAAGATGGTGTAGTCCGGGCCGGTGAACGACTTGATCGAGGCACCGCCGAAGATCGACGCCCAGTCGCGCCGCACGCTCCAGTTCCTGATCGTGGCGTCGTCAGCCGTGACCATGACCGTCGGCAGCACGACCGTGTCGTACCCCGCTCCGGAGACGAAGACCTTCGGGTACGTCCCCACCGGGACCCGCTTGATGTCGTACAGGCCGTTCTGCTTCGTCAGCCCGGCCAGGTCACCCGGGAAACCGGAGTTGTGGCCGCCGAAGGAGACGCGGATGCCCTCGATCGGGTTGCCCGTGTCCTGATCCACCACCTTGCCGAGCAGCTTGCCGAACGGGCTCGGAGGCGGGGGCGTCTGGAAATCCTCCACGGGCTGCGAATCGTCGCCGTCGACGGTGCCGGCGAACCAGCCCATCCCGCGGTGAGCGAACACCTGCCAGATGGTGTCGTGGTGCGAGCCGCCGAAGTTGACGAGATCGGCCTGAAGAATCGCGTTCCGCTCGTCCAGCATCGACGGATTGGCCGGCGAGAGCTCCATCGCCCTCGTGACGAGCCCCTCGGTCATATTCGAGCCAAGGGCGCCCCTGAGATCCCAGAGCGTCTCGCCCCAGATCTCGCCGTCGGCGTGCACCTCCGGCACGCTGCCGCGGCGGATCTTGCCGTAGTCACCGTAGGTGTAGCCTCCGGGGCCGGCGGTGCGGCCAGGCGCCGTGCCGCCCTGGCACTTCGGCGAGGCCGATCCGACAGCGCAGTCGATCGGCTGCGTGCGGATCAGGTCGAGGCCGTGGCCGACGTAGTCGCCGACGCGGAGATCGCCGTCGGCCAGCGTGTCGGCGACGTTGCCCTCCGCGACGAGGAGGTCGAACGCGTACCAGTCGCTCCACGCCTCGCCCATGGCGCCGGCCTGACCGCCGCCCAGGGTCGAGTTGCCGTTCGCGTCGATCACGAGCCGGTTCGAGAGCCCGTGCGTGAACTCGTGGTACACAACGTCGGCCTCGTCGCCGCCGTTCGAGGCGACGAACGGGTCGGCCGGGTTCTGCGAGTAGTGGAACAGGAACATCTGCATCCGGGGCTTTTGGCCGTCGGGAGGAGTGCCGAAGTTCGCGTTGTTGACGTGGGTGTTGTTCGGCAGGCCGACGGGCTGGCCCCCGACGCAGCAGAGGGTGTTGGCGCCGTCGAGCGGCTCGGTCTGGATCTCGTCGCCGGCCAGTCCTTGACCGGTCGAGTTGACATGCTGGAAGTTGCCGGCCGCCTCGGTGAACCCTATCGGGGCCGCGAGCAGGTGGTCGTGGAACTTGTTGACGTAGTAGAAGACCTGCGCCGCGTTCTGCGGGCGGTTGGTCTGCCACGAGAACGAGCCCTGCGGGAACTGCGACCGCCACGAGCAGACGTATTGAGCGGAGCAGTTGTTGTTCGCCGGGTTGGGCGGCGAGGTGAAGACCGTGAATGGAAACGCATAGCTTCCGTCGGCCGCCGGCGCGACCTCCTCGGAGGCGTCGGCGACATTGTTGGCGTTGATGTCCGTGTACACGTGCGCGTTGTTGCTCGTCAACGTCGACGAGCCCCCCGGCAGCCATGCCGACAGGTCGACGTCACGTTGCGTGCCAGCGTTGGCCGGCCCGGGGGCGTTGGGGAACCACTCCCACACGGAGGCATGGCCGGGATTCGCATAGTTGACGAGGCTGCGCCGGTAGAGGACGCCTCCCGTCTGCGCGTCGATCACGTGGACGAACGAGTCTTGATCCCCGGAGACCGTCGTCTGCCAGGCCAACCGCGTTCCACCCACCGACTGGAACAGGACGAGCGACGCGGTGGCGCCGTCGGTGAAGGTCGTCGACTGGGTCGGGCCGCCGTCCTCGATGCTGTCGGCCGGGACGATCGTCGTCTGGGCATCGGCCTTGGCCGCCGCGATTGCCTGCGAGGCGTTGATGCCGGGCGACGTCGACGGAGCCGACAGTGCGCCGACCGGGGAGCCGACGACGTTGATCAGCCGTCCGTCCTTGGTCACGTTCGCCTGGAGCCCGTTGCCGAACAGCGGGATGCCGCTCGCGCTCTGGGTCCAGCTCAGATGGTGAGTCCCTCCGATGTCGACGTAGTCGCGTGACAGCTTGAGCGAGCCGAGATCGGCTGAGCTCAGGCCGAACGCGGACGCCTTTGCAGATACATAACCGAGGGCGACCGACGCGGCCGAGGCGGAGCTCGGCCCGGTCAGGAACCCGTCGGTCTTGCCGACCATTCGGGGGGTGAATGTGAGCGGGTCGATCGAGACGACCCCTTCGTTGCCGAGCGAGTCACGCAGCGTGCTGACCGCAACCGACGGTTCGGCATCGAGCTTCGCAGCTCGCTGTCTGAGCACCTTTTGGGACGCCGTGCTCTGACGGCTGTCGAAGTTGGCGAAATTGTCACGCTTCGCGACCTTGGCGTTCGTCGCGCCCGCCCCGGTCGCCGAAAGTGCGACGGCGACGAAGGCAACAGCGGCTGTGACCAGCGCGAGCGCGAAGCGCTTGCTTCCGGTGAACTCCATCTTCTCTGTCCTCCCCCTACATTCGCTTAGCCGGCATGGAGCTGCCGGCGAGGCGCGGAATATATCGCCGTCCGGCACAAACTTTCAACAGAGAACTGTGCTCAGAGCTTGCCCAGCAGTTGCTCGATCTTCGCGAGCGGCACGAAGCGGACGAAGCCGTGCCCGTCCGCGTTGTACTCGTACGTCACGCCTGGGCCCTCGATCTGCGCCCGCGCGGCGCGCGGGGCGTGCGCCAGAATCGCCGTCCGTCCGGTCGCGAGCCGGAGCCCGAGCACCGTCCTGCCCTTCGTGAACACCGCGACGCCGTAGTGGACGTCCACGGGGCCGCGAACCGCGCTCGGCAGTCGCCACGAATGCTCGAGCTGGCCGCTGCTGGCATCGAAGACGTCGAGTGTGTCCGACCTGCTCAGCACGGTCAGCTCACCGCCGTTGAGCGCGATTGAGCGTGCTCCGGGCGCCGCGACCGAGGCCAGTAGGGATCCCCAGCGGCTGAGGATCTCGACCGCCCCGTCCGCGCGCAGCACGGCGATGCGATCTCCGTCCACGGAAAGTGCGCGGAGTGGCGTTGGGCTCGACGAGATCGCGTGCTTCGCGCGCCAACCGGCCGTGCCGATCTCCCACTTCGCACCGGAACGGCGGACGTACGCGATCAGCCCTCGGTCGCCGGCGACCAGGCGGATATCGCCCCTCACGAGCACGCGCTCGACACAGGCGACACTGTTCTCACGCACGAGCTGCGATCCACTGGCTCCTCGGAGGACCCACGCCGAGCCAAGACCGCCAAGTGCGAGCGATGTGGCCCGCGCGACGCGCGTGCGGCCGTTGCGGCAGGTCGCTTCCCGCTGCGCCGGTTGGGTGATGAACGATGTGTAGCGCCAGGGGATGTTCCAGTGCATGACGCGGTCGCAGCGCAGCCCGCGGCCGGCAATGGCCATCGACACACGCTGGCCGTCCATCGCGAAGGAGCGGATCTTCCCCGGCGTCCGCAGAGTGCGACCCACTCGCGCGAGGTCCTTGCGAACAGCGACGATTGGGACGAACTTGACGCTGGTGATGCCGGCGCGAGCCTGCCGAGGGTAGAGGTTGTCGCGGTACACGATTCCCGCCCGCTCGATCTGCGGGTTGTCGTGTGAGCGCTCGACGCCGAGGAACGCGATCTTTCCGTCGACGAGCCTGAGCCCGTACAGACCGGACTTGCCGGTCGTGGAGAAGATCGCCACGCCGCCCGCGACGTCCAGCGAGCTTCCCGAGTACGGCACGGGATGGTCGCCCGTCTTCAGGCCGGTGCGCACGTCGAATCCGAGCAGGCGGGCCGGCCCGCCGGCTGCCGGCGCCGTCAGGACGAAGGCGTGGGGGCCCGAGACGGCGGTTCGTAGCGGAAGCGGCGAATAGCCAATCCAGATCCTGCGCACGAACACGCCGTGCCTGCGTAGTACGACGTATGCCCCCTCGATGCTCGCGCGATACCCCGGGACCGTTCGGCTTGCGAGGCTCGTGGCGCAGGAGGTCGACCATTTGCGCCCCATGGCCACGTCCCAGCCGAGCTTGTGGCAGGCGCCGGCACGGCGGACGGTGAGGCTCACGTTCGTCCCGCGCATGCCGGTGATAGCGACCGATCCGCGCAGCGACAACGTCAGGGTCCCCGCCTTGTCGGGATGACAGACGTACGCGATCGCGGGGCCTACGGCGGCCAGCCCAGCAGCGGCGGTCGCCAGCAACACCCGGAGCCGTGTCTCCCCAAACACAGCCCACGCAGCTTAGGACACCGTCGCGCCGAGTTCAAGCAACTCACATGGGAAGCATGAGCCCGGGCACCACCGAGGGAGCGGCGATGATCACGATTCCGAGGCCGACGATCGCCAGCGCCAGCGGCACGTCGAGGGCGGCCCGGGCAGGCAGGAGCTTCTGGACGAGGATGAGGACGGCGACGACAGCCATCCACGTGACGCTCATGACCCCGAGCCCGACCAGAATCGCCATCAATCCAAGGCTCGAGCCGACGCAGTAGAGCCCGTACCGAACTCCCGAGGCGACGCCCTCGTGGCAACGCCGGCGGCAGAGACGTTTGAACGGCGTCAATTCGTAGAGTCCGGACGCGATCACAAGCGCGCCCGCAGCGGCGGACCCGTGCGGCTGGTACAGGCCGTAGACCGCGATGCCGACGAGGGTCCAGATCGCGATGTACGACGCGACGAAGACGGGCACGGCGAGATCCCGACCATCTGCGCGGGCGACGCTCGAGATCGCGGGAACCGCACCCGGGAGCATCATCGCCGCCATCATCGACACCCATACGGCGACGAAGAACGCAAACGAGCCGAGCTCGGTCGCGACGCCCATATCCATCCCAGCCATCTGGTCGACGGCGACGACCCACGACGCGGCAGCGACCGCCAGCGTCGCCGTGAGTGCGAGCGCTGTCCTAGTACTCGTCATGGCGGCGAAGCGGAAAGTCGGCGTCCCGCCCATTCGGGACCTGGTCGAGGAGCTGGGTGTAGAACGGCTCCAGCAGGAAGCGGTCCGGCGCAGTCCGCGAGTAGGTGTGGTACACGACTCCGTCCTCGAGCTTGAAGACGTTCCACCTTGGCGATTCGGCCAGGCCGTGCGCGAGATCCGTGCCGACGTTGTCCGCCCAGTCCTTCAGCCAATCGTCTGCCTCGTCGACCATCTTCTTGAACTCCCCGCTCGCCATCTGCTCGTCGGTCGAGGAGGCATCGAAGTCGAAGTTGAAATCGCTGCCGTGCGACGACACGTACGGGAACGTCCAGCCCATGCGCCGCTTGTACGCCTCCAGCTTCTCGATCGGCGCGCGTGACATCGCGATGAGGGTGATGTCATGGGCGTTCACATGCGGGAGAGCGCCGTCGAAGTGGTCGGCCAGGCCCGTGCATCCTGGGCACGCCGCCTCGTACGTCGGCCCGAACATCAGGTGGTAGATGAGCAGTTGCGAGCGCCCCTCGAAGAGCTCGGGCAGCGTCTTCTTCCCGTCTTCGGTGTCGAACGTGTACTCCTTGTCGACTCGAACCCAGGGCACCGCTTGCCGCTGCTTCGCGATCTCCTCGTCGAGCTTGCCCAGCTCCTGCTCACGCTCGTGGACCGCGGCGACGGCGGCCCTCCATTCCTCCCGGGTTGCGACTGTGTGTTGAGGCATCGTCCTCCCCTCCTGGTTCGCTGGCCTAAATGACCGGTCAGCGCGCCGAAAATCATCGGCGGCTAGGCCAGCAGGTTCTTGAAACCCGGCTCGTCGCGGATCGGGTCGAAGTCGGAGTCCTCCCTCGCCAGGTCTCGACAGCCCGGCCACATCTCGATCGCCCGGCGGAGGTGCTCGACGGCGTCGGCCGTCTGTCCCGCCAGGCTCTCGGAGCACGCGGTGTTGTAGTAGAGGTACGGCTGGTCGGGACGCGCCTCGATGAGCTCCCGGCCCTTGTCCGCCGCTGCGGCGTAATCACCGGCTTCATAGAGCGGTCGCACCGAGTCCCACCAAAGCTCGGGGGTCCGACGCTGGATCGAGTCCGGGAGCTCCACCCAGGGATGGCGACGCGAGTCGTATCCCGATTCCGATGGCGGCGGGAACGACGGGTCGGCGAAAGAGCCGATCGAGACGACCACCAGGTCGGGATCGTCCGGCTCGGTATAGAAGACCTGGGAGCCGCAGTCCGGGCAGAAGTGGAACACGTGCACCTTTCGGTCGGCCTCGTCGGAGGTTCGCGCGTAGTCGCTGAAGCGGCCGGCAACCTGCACCTGATCCTTCTTGAATCCCGCTTGCATCCCGAACGCGCTCCCGGTCCGGCGCTGGCAGGCCAGGCAGTTGCAGATGGAGACGGCCAACGGATCGCCTGCGACCTCCACTCGAAGTTGCCCGCAGTGACAGGTGGCCTCTCGGGTCGCCATCGGTCGAAACCTAGCCAACGTCTGAACGACGGCCTCCAGAGCCGGCGTCGATGAGTTTGGCGCCCGGCCAGCGTCTTGATTCCTGATCGGTAGCGTCTAACCGACTCGCTCCGCCAGAGAGCGAGCGACGGGAGGAGAAGAGAAGATGCCTGAGCACAAGATCGGAACGCAAGCGGAATGGAAGGCGGCCCGGGAGGAGCTCGGAAAACTCGAGGCCGAGCAGGCGCAGCGAAACGAAGAGATCAAGAAGAAGCGGCTCGAGCTTCCTTGGGTGCCCGTCGAGAAGGAGTACGCATTCGACACCGAGGACGGCACGAAGACCCTCGCAGAGCTCTTCGACGGGCGCTCACAGCTCCTCGCCTACAACATCATGTTCGGGCCGGAATACGAGAACGGTGCCTGTCCCGGCTGCACCAACCTTGGGGACGGACTCGACGGCTCGCTCGTCCACCTGAACCATCGGGACGTCACCCTGATTTGCTTCTCCCGCGCGCCAATCGAGCGCCTCACCGCTTACAAGAAACGCATGGGCTGGCAGTTTCCCTACGTCTCCACGTACAACACCGATTTCGCATTCGACTTCGGCCTCGCGCTGACCGAGGAGCAGGCGCAGCAGGTTCCCGAGGTGAAGGACATGATCGAGAGCCCACCCGAGTGGCTCGAGGACTGGTCGCGGCAAGTCGGTGCCGAGCTCAAGGACGGGCTACGAGAGGCTCCGAGCTGGATCGCCTTCGCCCGCGAGAACGGCACCGTCTACCACACCTACACGGTGATTGCGCCGGACCCGTTCGTGGCGCCCTACTACAGCTTCCTGCTCGACCGGACACCGAAGGGGCCGCCCGACGAGCCGCGCGCCTGGCGCAAGGACGAATACCCCGACTGACGCCGGCCGGGACGTTGGAGGAAGTCAACGCCTGTTGTCGAAGCGGCCGCGCATGTCCTGGCGGCTTGCGGTCGCAGCGTCGGCGTCGGTCTGTCTCGCGCTCAGTGTCGTAAGCGTCGCGAAGGCCGACCGCCTGCATCCCGACCCAAACGTGGCCGGCTTGCAGACTGCGCTGAAACTGAAGGGCTTCTATCGTGGTCGGATAGACGGGCTGCGCGGGCCTCTCACGACGGCGGCGCTGCAGGCTCTCCGCCGCCACTTTCGGCTCCGGAACAGCACCCTGGTCGACCGACACGTTCGCTCTGCCCTCGGTGCCCTCGGTCGACCCCGCTACGCCTCCCGTGTCCTGCAGCGGGGACACGTCGGCCTCGACGTGGCAGCGCTGCAGTTCGAGCTTCGTTACCACGGATTTCCCGCACCCGCAGACGGCGCGTTCGGCAGACGAACGCTGTTAGCGCTCAAGCGTTTCCAGCGCTTCGCCGGCATCCGAGCAGACGGAGCCGCCGGCCTGACGACCTACGCCGCGCTGGAAAGACCGCCGCCCGACGTGCCACGGCTCCGGCCACCGCTCCCCCTGATTCAACGAGCACGACGGGTTGGCAATGCGGTGGAGATCGGCTGTCCGTACGGATCCGCGGTCGCGGCGAGCATCGGCGGCCGGGTCGTCTTCGCCGGCAATCGCACGCACGGGTACGGCTACACCGTCGTCATTCGTGACGGCCGAGGACTCGAGCTCCTCTACGCACATCTCGCGCGGATGGACGTCCGCGCCGGACAACGGCTTGTCGCCGGAGCGGCGATAGGCCTCGCAGGCTGGACCGGACGGAAGCGGCCGGAGACGAGCTTGCGACTCGAGCTGCAACTACGGGGCGCACGACTCGATACGTTCGAAGCGCTCTTCCCTCGATAAATCGCCGGACGAGGCAACACAGGGTTCCGGTCCGGTCTTCGGCTTCTGACCTTCCTTGACAGACTTACGGTGTATGTGTACCTTACGTCGTACGCTTACACTGTATGTGAGAGGAGAATCGATGATCGCGATGGAGGCAACGAACGTTGATTCAGCGGCGACGAGGCGGCAGCCGACCAGAATGAAGGCGATCGTCCACGAGCGGTACGGGCGGCCCGAGGTGCTCGAGTCGCGCGACGTCGACGTACCTGTCCTTGAAGGCGACCAGGTACTCGTCCGAGTACATGCGAGCTCCGTCAATCCGGTCGAGTGGTACGGCGTGACGGGACTGTTCCTCGCCCGCATCGGCGAAGGGCTGCGCAGGCCGAAGACCACCTCGGTCGGGGCCGATCTGGCGGGGCGAATCCAAGCCGTTGGAAACGATGTCCGCGATCTTCGACCCGGTGACGAGGTCTTTGGCACGGGTATCGGCGCATGGGCGGAGTACGCGGCCGCCCGGGAGGAGCGCCTAGCCGCGAAGCCGGCGAACGTCTCGTTCGAGGAAGCAGCGGCCGTCCCCATTGCGGGTGTGACAGCCCTCCAGGCTTTGCGCGACCAGGGAAGTATCGAGGCCGGGCAGAGGGTGCTGATCAACGGGGCATCCGGCGGCGTCGGCACGTATGCCGTGCAGCTCGCAAAGTGGTTCGGGGCGGATGTCACCGCCGTCTGCAGCACCAACAACGTCGAGCTCGTCCGTTCGCTCGGCGCCGACCGCGTGGTCGACTACACGCAGGAGGACTTCACGAAGCTCGACGAGCGGCACGACCTAATGGTGGACATCGCCGGAAGCCGCTCGTTCCTCGCTCACCGGCGAGTCTTGACACCCGACGCGACCGTCGTGCTCGTCGGCGGACCGATGACGTATCGAGGGTTCGGGCCTCTGCCCCACATCGGAGGGACGATCCTGAAGTCGAAGGGGCGGAGTCAGCGCGTGACGTTCTTCACCGCGAAGGTCGGGAAAGAGGACCTCGGCCTGCTCGCAGAGTTGCTCGAAGCCGGGACCGTGCGGTCCATCGTCGACAGGCGCTACGAGTTGAGCCAGGCCCGGGCGGCCCTCGCCTACCTTGGAGAAGGGCACGCACGCGGGAAGGTCGTGCTCACGCCCTAGCGCCCCTCTGTGACTACGACTCGATGTAGATCCTGATCGGCTGGATGACGCCATGCGCTTCCATCGCAGTGAGCACTTCAGGCGGTGGAGACCCCAACATGGCCTGCAGCGCGGCAAGGTCGGCTACCTCGGCGGTGATCGCGATGTTGTTGCTTCCGTCGCGCGCGACGTAGTCGATCACATTGCTGCCGGTTCCCGACTCGATGGCCGCGGCGCGCTCTGCCTTGCCTTGCAACCAGCGGTCGATGTCTTGAACGGCGTGGGTGAAGACGACTCTGGGCATGTCACTCCTTCCTGTAGATAGCGGACCGGGATCCCGTCAGCTCGACGGTTGCCCGGCGTAGGCTACTGACGCGCGTACTCCCCAGCGGACTTGGGCTCGAACTCGAAGCCGACGAACGACTCTCATCCGGCGAGTCGAGTTCGCGCTCTCCACACCAGCCATCCCAACCTCCTCGGGTCGCAGTACCAGCGACTATGACACCGCGCAAGGGTGCAAGTGGCCCGCAACCGATCGTCAGAGACGCGATCCGCACAAGCGGCCCTCTCGAGGTCGTTGCGGTCCAAAGCCGATTGACACGAGCAGACAGGAGTGAGATGGTCGCGCGACCAAAAAGGGGAGGAGAAGAGGGGTTTATATGGATGTAGCTACGCGCAAGCGCCGAAAGATCATTCGCGCGGTGATACCAGCGCTACTCGCGCTGCTCGCCGCCGTCGCACTGAGCGGAGCCGTGCAGACGGCCGCAGCGGACTCGCCCGCGACAGCCGTGCTCGACTGGAACAAGCACGCGCTCGACGCACTCGCGAACCCGCCCGTATCACCCGTACAGCCGCCGCCACCCGCGTTCCTTCCCGGAGCGGGCATGCCGCCACCCGTACAGGCCGTTCACCTGGCGATGGTTCAGGGCGCCGTCTACGACGCGGTGAACTCGATCGCGGGCGGCTACGAGCCCTACCTCGATGTCCCTGCTGCACCCAGCACGGCCTCGCAGGCCGCAGCCACAGCGACGGCGGCCCACGACGTCCTCGTTGCGGTCTTGAACCAGACTCCGCTTTCGGCCACGTTCACCGCGGCGGTTCGGCAATCGATCATCGACCGCCTCGACGACCGCAGGGACGAGTCGATCGCGGCGGCGATCGTCGCCGACGGTGCCGCTGACGTCGACGACGGTATAGACGCCGGCGAGGCGGCGGCATCCGCGATGCTCGCAGCCCGCGCGACAGACGGGCGCTGGGGGTCGTTCCGATTCACGTGTGGCGAGGAACCGGGACAGTGGCGACCGTTCACGTCGACGGTGTGCACGACGCCGTCCGGCCCGAGCGACCCGTTCGCCTGGGTGGCCAAGGTCGACCCCTTCGTAGTGGGGGACAACCGGCAGTTCGCAAGCAACGGTCCGCCGGCGCTGGGCAGCGGGCTCTACACCAAGGAATACAACGAGGTGAAGACGCTCGGCGCGGCGGGAAGCACGCGCACGGCCGAGCAGCAGGCGCTCGTCGACTTCTTCCAGGCGAACCCTGTCGAGATGTACAACCGGTCCTTCCGCACGTACGCGCTGGCGCACGGCCTGACCGTGGCGGAGCAGGCGCGCCTCTACGGCACGTTCGGCCTCGCGGCTGCGGACGCGTTCATCACGTGCTGGGAGGACAAGGCGCACTGGAGCTTCTGGCGCCCGATAACAGCGATTCGCCTCGGCGCGACCGACGGAAACCCGAAGACGGACGGGGACGCGATCTGGACCCCGGCCATCGCCACGCCGCCGTATCCCGACTCGGCGTCGGGTTACAACTGCGCCACCGGATCGATGATGACGGTTGGGGAGCTCTACTTCGGCCAGGGACGAACGACGTTCACGCTGGCCCATCCAACCGGACTGACCCGCACCTACGACCACTTCCGCGACGTCTGGGACGACACCATCGACGCCCGCGTGTACCAGGGAATCCACTTCCGCTACGCGGACGCGATGGGAGCGAAGATGGGGCGAGAGGTTGCCCGCTATGTCGAGCAGCACGCACTCCAGCCAATCGAGTAAGCGGCATTTCGCAGCCAATCGAACGGAGAAGGCCCGCACACGCGGGCCTTCTCGATCTAGCAGTGCATTCGCGCAGTGATGTGCGTTTAGGCGCGCGGCGCCCGGACGCGCGCTCAACCCTCGGCAGCTGTGGCACGTGCCTTTGCGTCGTCACCCACCGCGATGCCGCCGAGAAGCGCCATGCCCTCGAGCGTTAGGACGGGTGCCTCCAGGTCAGTCGCAGATCGCGTATCCGTGTCGACACCTCCGGCGAGAGCCTTCACCCTCGACTCGAGCCGCCAGCTCGGCGGTACCTCGACCGCGATTCCGCCGAAGAGCGTGTGGACGGACAGTCGTGCCTCGGGACCAAGCTCGGCTTCGCGCAGATCGACTGAGATGCCGCCGAACCAGGCCAACATCGAACCGCCCCGGAAGTTCCCGGCGCGACTCTCGAGTTCGACACCGTCGAAGACGGCCACGAGCGAGAGCTCATCACTGTCCTCGTCTCCACGCGAGGGCACAGCTCGCTTCACGAAAGCGGCGGCAGCCGCCAGCCCGGTCAAGACGCCGAGCTTGAAAATCAACACGGACCGAAGCGCACGCATCCCGCTTGACCTTATCGGTCGCCGCGAGGGACGCGACCTAGCCGGATCGGCCTATGGGTGTCAGTACGCCGCGCCCTGCCTCCTGAACGCGGCGGAGCTGTACGAGGCAAGGTCGGCGAGGAACGCGAGGACGACGAAAATCCATTCCCAGCCGGTGACTCCGCGCCCGCCCGTGTTCCAGAGAATCACGTAGAGGAGCGTCGTCAGCGGAAGGAAGATGATGCCGAGGATCGGCCAGATGATCGGACCGAAAGCGCGGTCGACCCAGGGCGTGAAGATCCACACCAGCACCACCGCCAATCGCGGCGAGAACGCTGCGACGAGGACGAAGAGACATCCCATAGCGTGAGTTCCTTTCTCAGCCCATCGGTTGAGCGGGTGAGTCTCCCACATGGGCTCGCTTAGCGTTGGGGCGCGTCGCGGCGACGCACCGCCGCTCCCGGGTCTAGGGTGCCTGCGGGTCGGGTGGCCGGCAGGGCCGGCTCACCGAAGCGCGGCTGCCGGCTGCGCCCGAGGCGACCACGACCAAGGACCCACGGCAGGTGTCCGTGACGAGAAGCAGTGAGAATCTCGCTCGGAGTGCTCCGTCCCGGGTCGCGAGGACGCGCCGGCGGGCCACTCGCTTGGCCGCACGCCTGACGGTGATCGCTACACGCTCCTGGGCCGCGAAGCCACGACCGACGACGGTCAGGGGCGCAAGAGATCGGATCCTCAACCCCGGCCCCTCGCGTGCGGGTGCGCTGCTCGCCGAGATCGCACTGATCGCGGCGACGAGGGGGATCAATCCGAAGCGCCTCAACTGCATCAACGATCGCTGATTATCGCTATCTTGCTTGCCTTCACGAAGGGGTGCGCGGCGCCGCGGTCGGCGCCGCATTAGTCATTCGAGCAAGGAGACACCTTATGAGCAAAGGGTTTTGGTCTGTCGCTGCGTTTGCTGCGCTCGTAGCCGCACTAGTGATTCCGGGAACCGCGCTGGCGGATCGCCCGGCTCAACATGCGTTCTCGACGCAGCGGGACACGTATTCGGTCGATCCCTCCGTGCGAGACGGGCAGCTGCCTGTCGACACGACGACCGCTCCTAGCGGCGTTCGAAGCTTCCGTTCGCTACTGGCGGCGCAGGCCGCGACAGACCCGCCGATCGGCACGGTGAAGACGTTCCTGATCCTCGACGACTTCTTCGGCATCTACCGCCTCGCGAACTTCACGCTCCGCGGCGTCGGGGAACATGCCGTCGCGTGGGTGCAAAACAACACCAACTTCCCCACCGGCGACTGCCGCAACAACTTCACCGACCGGATCCAAGTGACGGATGCGCAGGTCAACTACCTGCTCAACCAGTTCGATACGAACATCTGGCCGAAGGAGGCGGAGGCGTTCTCGACCGCCCCGCCGCACGACGGCTCTAACGCGATCCTGCCCGGTCTCGTCGGCCTGCCGGCCGACTACTACGCGGGCGACGGCAACAAGACCGTCATCCTCATCTCGAACGTCCGCGATGACAACTACTACGACACGAACAACGCGCACGCGTTCTCGTACATCGCGGGCTTCTTCTCCGGTCAGCTGAACGACTTCTTCGACCGGAACACGATGACGGTCGACTCGTATGACTGGCTTCACCGCACGACGGAGAACCCGCCTGGGACTCCTGGTGTGGTCGACCTCTGCGCGCCGGTGCGGCCGCGACCGTTCCTGTACGAGGGCACCTTCGCGCACGAGTACCAGCACCTGCTCGAGCACTGCTCCGATCCTGACGAGGTCAACTGGATCAACGAAGGCCTGTCCGACTGGGCGATGTCCCTGACCGGCTACGCGCATCCGGAGATCAACGCGCCGGATCCGC
>Ga0114129_10008187_pt1 | contig 14900 bp, 18 predicted proteins | sample RhiMetdeltSRZDD1_FD_80071 | JGI IMG/M metagenome (GOLD analysis project Ga0114129, IMG submission 80071) | Populus rhizosphere microbial communities from Tennessee, USA - Rhizosphere MetaG P. deltoides SRZDD1 (version 2) (version 2) | ecosystem: Host-associated > Plants > Roots > Rhizosphere >...
GCCTCGAGCTGCGCCTGCGAGGTGGTGAGGAAGGCGGCGAGGCGCTCGGGCGGGACCAGCGTGGACATGATCCCCTCGCGCTGGACCCAGGTGCCCCCGATCACGGCGGTCTCGAAGTAGCAGTCGCCGTTCTGGCCCTGCTCGTGCCAGAAGGAATCCTCGTAGGTGAACACGACCTTCGCCGCGAGCGCGTGACGCTGGCGGTCGAGCGACTGCATGCGCTCGTCCGAGACGCCCTCGACGCGCACGTCGCGCAGCGGGCCGACCGGCAGCGCGCACACCACGGCGTCTGACTCGAAGCGCTCGCCCGTCTCGGTCGTCACGCTGCAGCCCTGGGGCGAGACGCGCACGCGCGTGACTGGGGTGGCGTACCTGATCCGGTGGCCGAGCTCCTCCGCCATCCGAAGCGCCACGGTGGCCGATCCCTCCGCCACGCGGTTGCACTCCCAGACCTCGTAGTTGTAGAAGCCGTTGCCGCCGGCGGCCGCCTCCTTGCGCAGCTCCGCCAGCAGCGAGGTGCGCTCGATCGACTCCGCGGACAGCGCCAGCATCGCGAGGTCGCGGGCGCGCACCACGCCCCGCGTGGCGCCTCGGTCCCGCATCCAGGCCGCCATCGAGAGGCGGTCGAGCCGCTCGGCGTCGGGATGCGACCACGGGTCCTCGGGGTCGACGCTCGCGGCGAGCTTGCCGAACTCCCCGTTGAGTGCCGCGTAGCTCTCGCGGTCGGCGTCGCTCATCCAGGGGAAGTCGTCGCCCACGTAGCGCCCGTCGGCGAGCACCCAGGTGTCCTCGCCGGGCAGTTGGGGAAATGACGGGACGATGGTCAGTCCGAGCTCCTCGGCAAGCTGCACGTAGGCGCGATGGAACGGACCGATCACCTCTCCGCCGAGCTGGACGATGCGCCCGTCGGCGAGCGTCGTCTGCTCCACGCGCCCGCCCGGGCGGTTGCGTGCCTCGAGCACGATCACGTCCGTGCCCTGGTTCATCAGGTCGCGTGCCGCGCTCAGGCCCGCAAGGCCGGCGCCCGCGACAATGACGTCGCATTTCACGGGGGCATCCTTTCATGAGCGATACCGAACTCAGAGCGCTGACGGCGCTCGGCTTCGACGAGCTGCGGCAGGCCACCGGTGGCCTCGGCTCGATCCACCAGGCGCTCGCCGCGCGAGTGTTCCGTGCGGTCGGACCGGGCGCCGCGCTCGTGCGCCCGCTGTACGAGCCGATCACGCGCGGCGTCTATGCGGGCCTCGGGCTCGGCACGCGCGCGATCGGCCTGGCGGCACAGGCTGCCGTGGCTCGGCGCGACGCGCCAGCGCTCTCCACGACCCCCCGCGGCAGCGCGCTGATAGCGGCCGTCACAGGCCTGCGCGGCGATGCGCTCGAGGCCGAGGGCAGCCCGCTCTGCCAGCCGATGGCCGTGCGCGTGGGCGGCGAGCCGGTCGCACTCGACACGGAGGCGCTGCGGGCGGCCTTCCCGGACGCCACCCCGCGCCTGGTCGTGTTCCTACATGGCCTGATGGAGACCGAGTTCTCGTGGGGCGCGCGCGAGAGCTACGGCAGCCGCCTCGCCCGCGAGCTCGGCTGCACCCCCGTGTACGTGCGCTTCAACAGCGGCCGCCACATCTCGGAGAACGGGCGCTCGCTCAGCGGACTGATGGAGGAGCTGGTGGCCGCCTGGCCCGGCGGTGCGGCGGAGATCGCGCTCGTGGGCCACTCGATGGGCGGGCTGGTGGCCCGCAGCGCGTGCTGCCACGGCGCGCAGGACCACGCGGAGTGGGTCCGGCTCGTCACGCACAGCGTCTCGCTCGGCTCTCCGCACATGGGCGCGCCGCTCGAGCAGGCGGTGCACGTGCTGAGCGCGGGGCTCGCGGCGCTGCCGGAGACGCGCCCGGTGGCCAACCTCCTGCGCCGCCGCAGCGGCGGCATCCGCGACCTGCGTCAGGGATCGCTCGTGGACGAGGACTGGCGCGACCGCGACCCGGACGCGCTGCGCGCGGCCGCCTGCTCGGAGGTCCCGCTGCTGGAGGGCGCCACGCACTGCTTCGTGTCGGCCACGATCACGCGCAGCCAGCGCCACCCGCTCGGGCGGCTGCTCGGCGACACGCTCGTCCTGGTGCCGAGCGCCTCGGGCCGCAGCCGCACGCGCCGGATCCCGTTCGACGAGGAGTACGGCATGCACCTCGGGGGCGCCACCCACTTCGCGCTCTTGAACCACCCGGCGGTCTACGAGCGGCTGAGGGACTGGCTCGCCGTGGCGCCGCAGCGCGTCTAGACGCCGCGCGGGGCGGCGTTGTCGAGCACCACTCGCATGAGGTCGCGGATCGACAGCATCCCGACCACCTCGCTGCCTTCCACGAGCGGCATGTGGCGGAAGCCGCCGTGGATCATGAGCACCGCGGCGTGCTGGGTGGTGTCGTCCGGCCCCATCGTGTCGGGGTCGCGCGTCATCCAGTCGGCCACGACCGTGTCGTCCTGGATGCCGGCCGCGACGGCGCGGAGCACGTCGCGCTCGGTGAGGATCCCGGCGAGATCGGAGCCCTCCAGCACCAGCACGGCGCCCACGTCGCGGTCCACCATCCGCTGAGCCACCTCCTGGAGCGCCTCGTCGGGCGAGACGGTGAGGAGGTCACGCGACATGTGATCGCGGGCGACCGGCATGCGCGGACTCTAGAACAGCGAAGGCCGTGCCGGTCGCTCAGGCTTCGTGTCCGGGATCGATGCGCTTCGCCCGGTGGAACCCGAGCTGGCCCTCCGGCTCCTCGAACTCGGCGAAGAACGGCTCCAGCACCATGCCGGTGTGGTCGCCGAAGTCCACCCGCTCGAGGATGCGGCCCACGAAGCGGGTGGGGCACTCGTCGAGCAGCGGCACTCCCTCGGGGCCGGGGCGCCAGGAGACGCGCTCGAACTTGTCGAGGTCGTCGCCGGTCTCGCCGCCGAACAGCTCGGCCAGGTCGGTGGCGCCCTCGGGAACCAGGTGGATGCCCATCGAATTGGCCCCGCGCGCGACCCGGAAGGTGTGGTTCTTCTCCGAGATGCCGGCCAGGAAGCGCGGCGGGTGGATGCTCGCCTGGGTGGCGAACCCGATCAGGCAGCCGCCCCGCTCGCCGCCGGCCGCGACCGTGGCGATGAACATCGGATAGTCGAGCTGCGCGACCAGCTTCTGGAAGCTCTGTTCCGTGGGACCCATTCGGTGCCGAAGACTAGGCTGAGCTCATGGGACAGCCAGTCGTTCACTTCGAGATCATTGGCAAGGACGGGGAGAAGCTTCAGCGCTACTACGGCGAGCTCTTCGGGTGGGAGATCGACTCGAACAACCCGATGAAGTACGGCACAGTCCAGCGTGAGGGGAACACGAACGCGGACGGCGTGGGCATCGGCGGGGGCGTCGGCTCCGGCCCGGAGGGTTACGACGGCCACGTGACGTTCTATATCGAGGTACCGGACGTCGAGGCGGCGCTCGCGAAGGCCGAGGAGCTGGGCGGTTCGCGCGTGATGGGCCCGGACGAGGTGATGGAGGGTCTGGAGATCGGGCTGTTCACGGACCCCGAGGGCCATGTGGTCGGCGTCGTAAGCCGCGGGCAGGCCCGCTAGTTGTCGCGGATGTCCTCCGCGACCCGCTCCTTGAAGGGCTTCAACTTGTCGTAGAGCTCGTCGGGCGGGACCGGCTCCTCGGGATCCGACTCGCCCACGAGCCACGGCGCGGCGTCGACGGCCGTACGCCAAGCGGCCTCCTCCGGGTCGCTGTCGTCGCTCGCCCCGCCCGCCTCGGGCGGCGCGGGGTCGACCTTGTCGAGGTAGACGTTCGTGTACTGGCCGCGCTGCTGCTCGTGGTACTCGATCCGCGCGCGCTGCCCTTGAAGCTCCTGGGCGCGCTGGCCGATTGACTCGCGGAACGTCGTGTACTCGTTCCCGTCCGCGTCCCTGACTGCGTAGCGGATCGTGCCGCTGCGCGTCTTGACGGGCTCGACCTCGGCAATCGTGACCACCGCATCCATGGTTCAGTCCTGATACCCGGAGGGCAGGCGGGGAAGCGTGGCGGCGCGGCGCGATTGCGACGGCGGATACGACTGCGTAAGCTCCGGGGCGTGCCCCTGAAGGCCGCCACCATTCGCGTGAGCCAGGACCTGTGGTCGCTGCTCGAGGAGGAGGCGGCGCGCCAGCAGATCAGCGTCTCGCAGTTCGTGCGCGATGCCGCGCTGCTGCGAGTAGGCCACCTCGCCGGCGCGCGCGGCGACGACAGCGGTCTCATCAAGATCGGCCAGCTCGCCGTTCAGTCCGACGGCGAGCGGCGCCGCTTCAATTCCGAGGAGCGCCGCGCGAAGCTCGCGGATCCGGTGCGCCTTCAGGCGATCGCAGATACCGGCCTCATGGGCACCAAGGAGGACCCGGTGCTGCACCGGCTCACGAGGCTTGCGGCGAAGACGCTCGACGCCTCGGTAGCGCTGATGTCGCTGGTCGAGGAGGATCGCCAGTTCTTTGCGAGCTCGTACGGGCTCCCCGAGCCCTGGGCCAGCGAGCGGGCTACCGGCCTGCTGCACTCGTTCTGCCAGCACGTCGTGGTCGCGAATCAGCCGCTCCTGGTCAGCGACGCCCGCAAGCACCCGCTCGTCCAGCGCAACCTCGCGATCGAGGACCTCGACGTGATCGCGTACATCGGCACTCCGCTCGTCGACTCCAGAGACAACACGCTCGGCAGCATGTGCGTGATCGAACACGAGCCGCGCCAGTGGCGCTCACACGACGTCGAGCTTCTCCACGACATCGCCGCCGCGGTGATGGATCGGGTCGAAAACCGCTCCTGACGACGATGTGATGGCGGATCCGCCATCGCAGCCCCTGGACCCTCGTTTGTCGGCCCTCGGTGGGGGTAGCCGAGCTGACCAACAAGGAGGGAGTGGAGATGGCAGCAATCAAGATTTCGGACTCAGTCCAGCAAGGGATCGACGCGTTCTTCGCATTCGTACCGAACCTGATCGCGTTCGTGGTGATTTTGGTCGTGGGCTACTTCATCGCGAAGCTGCTCGCGGGGATCGTCCGCAAGGCGCTCGAGCGCCTCGGCCTCGACCGGGCCCTGCACGAGTCGGACGCAGGTCAATACGTCGAACGCGTCTCTTCGGGGGCCAGGCCATCTCGCGGCGTCTCGCGGGTCGTGTTCTGGATCGCCTTCGCGTTCGTGCTGACGGCCGCGATCGGCGCACTGAAGATCCCGGCGGTCACAGCCTTCATGAACCAGGTGCTCGCGTACCTGCCGAACGTGGTTGCGGCAATCGTGATCTTCGTCGTGGCCGCGGCGCTTGCGGGTGCAGCCGGCGGTGCCGCCGCGAAGCTCATGGGCGACACACCCACGGGCAAGCTCGTGGCCACCATCGTTCCGACGATCGTGCTGGTGATCGGCCTGTTCATGGTCCTCAATCAGCTGAAGATCGCTGAAGACATCGTGATCGTCACGTTCACGGTGCTCATGGGGTCGCTCGGTCTGGGCCTGGCGCTCGCGTTCGGGCTCGGCGGGCGCACGGTCGCAGGCCGCCTGCTCGAGGACGCGTACGACAAGGGTCGCGAGCAGCGTGGGCAGGTCAAGCGCGACATCGAGAAGGGCAAGGAGCGCGCGCAGGCGGCGGGGAACTCGGCCGGCGTGCCGGCCCCCGGATCCAGCGGCGCCTAACCAAGAGATTCAACGGGAGGAAGCAAATGACACAGATGACAGAGGCATACGACTGGCGCGGACGCGAGATCGTCGACGCCGAAGGCGACAAGGTCGGGACGCTCGAGGAGCTGTTCCGCGACGAGGACACCGACCAGCCGGAGTGGGCCGTGGTCCGCACCGGGATGTTTGGGACGAAGCTGTCCTTCATCCCAATTCAGGGTGCGGAGCCGGCCGGCGAGGACGTCCGCGTTCCGTTCTCCAAGGCGCAGATCAAGGATGCCCCGAGGATCGACGACTCGGACGGCCAGCTCTCCCAGCAGGAGGAGGCTGAGCTGTACGAGCACTACGGCATGAACTACGGGGAGCGGCGCTCGGACAGCGGCCTCCCGGGGGGTGGCGCTGCGGACAATGGCGGCACCGTTGGACACGACACGAGCGGGCCAACCACCGATGAGGCGATGACTCGCTCGGAGGAGGAGCTCAAGGTCGGCAAGGCGGACCGCGAGCGCGGTCGCGCCCGGCTCCGCAAGTACGTGGTGACCGAGGAGGTGCAGCAGACGGTCCCGGTGCGGCGCGAGGAGGTTCGCCTCGAGCGCGAGCCGATCACGGAGGGCAACGTGGACCAGGCCCTCGATGGCCCGGAGATCTCCGAGGAGGAGCACGAGGTCGTGCTCCACGAAGAGGAGCCGGTCGTCGAGAAGCGGACCGTCCCGAAGGAGCGGGTGCGCATGGAGAAGGACGCCGTCACCGACGAGGCGCAGGTCTCTGAGCAGGTCCGCAAGGAGCAGATCGAGGCCGAGGGCGACATCGAGCGCTAGCCCCAAAGACGTTCCCCCCCAACGCGACGAGCGCCCGGGTCCGCCCGGGCGCTCGTCGTTCCAAGGCCCCCTGCAATTTGGCGCCCGCGAAGAAGGACATTGCCGTCCGCGACCGATCGGTATGGTGCCCGTGTCGTTCACTGCCGAGTCCCCCGTCAGGCGAGACGGGGGAACGGGGGAACCAGTGGCCCAGACATTTGGGCTGGGGCGAACGTCGTGTGATCACGGCGAAGCGCAACACCAGCGCGAGCCCGACAGCTAACCCCGCAGGCAACAGCCGCGATGTCTGTCCGTCCCCTGAGACACCTGATGCCGTTCGTGGCAGCGCTAGCTGTCGCGGTCGCCATGCCCGCGACGGCAAGCGCCGCGTCCTACGGCACGCGCGCGCTCAGCCTGGGCGCGCATGGCAGCGACGTGAAGAGGCTCCAGATCTACCTCGGCTCCGCCGGGCACCGGGTGGCACGCGATGGGCAGTTCGGCCCCCGCACGCAGCGGGCGCTCAGGGCCACCGAGCGGGAGCTCGAGCTGCGCGCCGACGGGGTCGCGACCAGGCGCGAGCAGCGCGCTATCCGGCGCGCCGTCAACGACCCGGGCACCGGTGGCGCGGCCTACGTGCCCCCGCCGCCGCCCGAGAAGGTCGTCCCGGGCGCCAAGGGAACCGTCACGGCGGACGGCTTCGCGGTTCCGCCGGCATCGGCGCCTGAGGTCGTGAAGGACGTGATCACGGCGGGCAACGCGATCGCCAAGACCCCCTACAAGTGGGGGGGCGGCCACGGCAGCTGGGACGACACCGGCTACGACTGCTCCGGCTCCGTGTCCTACGCGCTCCATGGCGGGGGCCTCTTGAACAGCGCGCTGGTCTCGGGCGACTTCGCCCACTGGGGATCGCCGGGACCCGGAAGCTGGATCACGATCTACGCAAACGGCGGCCACGTCTACATGGTCGTGGCGGGCATGCGATTCGACACGAGCGCCCGCTCACGCACGGGCTCGCGCTGGACGATGGAGCAGCGCGACTCGGCCGGTTTCAGCGTGACGCACCCGAAGGGCCTCTAAAGCCGAGCGTCACCCGTTTGAGGCACGTTTGGCCTTTGCCTGCCTTGGGCATCGCCCAAGTGGAGGAGGCCTGACCTCTACGTCTCAAGCACGCCAAGCACGCCAAAGCTCGCTGATCCCCCCGGTCGAACGCGAGTTCGTCCTGAGAGCCGATTTCGAGTTGCTGGACGACGAAGGCTGCTCATGGCTCTCGCGTCGCTTCCTGCGCGGTATGCGCACCCCACGGCCGGGTGAGCTCGTCTACCTGCTCGACGCCGACGGCCGCGGCTGCGTCGGGACGGTCGAGCGCGTCGAGGGCTGGTACATCTGCGTGACGCCCGACTGGAGCACCTGGACCGGGGACGAGCTGCCGAGCTCCGCAGTGCAGTGAGATCATCCCGCCATGGGGACCCAGGACCCGGACCCCGTCCAGAGGGGCTGGGAAGCGCTCGCAGCGGCTGACTGGCCGAGCGCCCGCTCGTGGTTCGAGAAGGCGCGGGCGCAGGCGGAGACGGCGGAGGTGCTCGACGGCCTGAGCCAGGCCGTTCACTTCGAGGGCAACTACGAGGCCGCGATCGAACTGAAGGAGCGCGCGTTCGCGGCGTACCAGCGCTCGGGCGAGCCGGTGCAGGCGGCGCACTGCGCGCGCTGGCTCGGGTTCCTCCATGCCACGTGCCACGGCAACTTCGCCGCCGCCAGCGGCTGGATGGCCCGAGCGGAGCGTTCGCTCGAGGGAGTCGAGGACTGCGCGGCACACGGGTGGCTCATCCTGGACCGCGCCCCGTTCACGCGCGACTCGTCGGAGCGTGAGAAATGCGCCGCCTCAGCACTCACGATCGCAAGGCGCTTCGGCGATGCCGACCTCGAGTTCGAGGCAATCGCGCTGCTCGGCGAGACCTACGTGGCGACCGGGCGCGTCGCGGAGGGGATGAAGCTACTGGACGAGGCGATGGCCGCGGTTACGGCCGGCGAGATCGCAAGCCACGGCGCGGTAGGGGAGATCTGCTGCAGGCTGCTGAGCGCGTGCGAGCACGCGACCGATGTGAGGCGCGCGGAGGAGTGGATGGCGCTGGTCGACCGCTACGTGGCATGGACGAGCTTCGTGCGGCCCACGTGCCGGACGCACTACGGCGGGATCCTTATCGCGCTGGGACGCTGGACGGAGGCCGAGGCGGAGCTGCTCGACGCGATCAAGGGCTTCGAGCGTGGCTACCTGGGCGACCGGGCCTACCCGCTCGTCCGGCTGGCGGACCTCCGCGTGAGGCAGGGGCGCTACGAGGAGGCCGAGCGCCTCTTGGAGGGCGTGGAGTGGCACCCGACCGCGAGGCGCGCGGCGGCGACCATCGCCCTCGCGCGCGGTGACCTCGGCCTCGCCGGGGAGCTGGCGCGGCTCTGCTTCGAGGGCGGCGACCCGGCCGACCCGGCTTGCGCACCCCTGCTGGAGCTGCTCCTGAGGGTCGAGCTGGGACGCGAGGACGTCCCGGCCGCGAGTGAGACGCTGAAGCGACTCACGGCGCTGGCCGCCGGGTCGAGCAGCGACCTCGTGCGGGCCTTCGCCGAGCTCGCGACCGGGCAGGTACGGGCGGCCGAGGGGGATGCTCGCGCGGCGGGTCACCTCAAGAACGCGCTCGAGGCGCTTGCCGCTCTGGGCCTCCCGCTCGAGGCGGGGCGGGCGCGGTTCGAGCTTGCGCGGGTGATCGCCTCGGAGACGCCCGAGGTCGCAGCCCACGAGGCGCGGCTGGCGCTGGCGTCGTTCGAGGAGCTGGGCGCCACCCGGGATTCCGATGCCGCGGCCGGCCTGCTCCGGCAGCTCGGAGCTGCGGGCAGGCGCTCGTGGCCGAAGGGCCACGGGACGCTCACCAAGCGGGAGACCGAGGTGGTCTCGCTGCTCGCCGCCGGGCTCTCCAACGCGGAGATCGCCGAGCGGCTCTACATCAGCCCGCGCACGGCGGAGCACCACGTGGCCAGCATCCTCTCGAAGCTCGGCCTGCGCAGCCGGGCCGAGGCCGCCGCCTACGCGGTGCGCGAGCTCGCCGGAGACCCGTAGCCGAATAGGTATTCACACCGATGCGCGGACGCCGCGGAGCGCCGATGCTGCGGCGAGGGTCGCAACGGCGACCCCGAACCCCGGCTCAAGGAGGACCAGATGTCCGCCAGTGAAGAGAACAAGGCCGCGGTGCGCGACTGCTTCGAGCAGGCCTCGCAGGGCAACTTCGACGCGCTGCACGCCATCGTCAGCCCCGACTACGTGTGCCACCCTGAGGAGGCCCGCGGTCCACAGGGCCTCGCGGAGATGGTCCAGGTCTACCGCGACGCCCTCTCGGGTCTCAACGTCACGATCGAGCAGCAGTTCACGGAAGGCGACTACGTCGCCACGCGGACCACCATCCGCGGCCGCCACGACGGCGACCTGATGGGCACGCCGCCCACCGGGCGCGACGTTGAGTTCGGAGGTCTCACTATCAGTCGCTGCCGTGACGGAAAGATCGAGGAGGAGTGGGAGCTCGTGGACGTGACGACGCTGCTGCGCCAGGTCGGCGTGCTTCCCGAGCTCGCCGAGGCCTGAGCCTGGACGTTCATCGTCCTCTCATGCGCCCCCAGCTATCCCGTGGCGCATGAAGGGGTTGCTTGGCCTACTCGTCGCTCTGCTTGTGGCGGCGCCGGCAGCCGCGGCGTCGCCACCGAGCGGCCGCTCGTGACGCTCCAGCGCAGCCCGCTCGAGCCGCAGACTGAGAAGAAGTACTACGTCCCGGGGGTCGGCGAGGTCAAGGAAAAGGTGGTCAAGGGCCACCACGAGGAGTTCGAGCTCGTCCGCGTGACGCACCGCTAGACGCGTTAGCCTGCCCTCGTTGCCCGGCTCGCGCTACCTCGTCTGGCTCACTGCGACCGCGGTCCTCGTCCTGACGGCCGCCCTCGCGCCGGCCGCGTCCGCGCGGCAGCCGTTCCCGCGTGGGTTCCTGTGGGGCACCGCCACCGCGGGCTTCCAGGTCGAGGCGGGAGGCTCGCGGGCTAACAGCGACCGGCGCAGCGACTGGTGGGCGTTCACGACGGACCCGGACCTCATCCAGGCGGGCGTGGTGAGCGGCGATCGCGTCGCTCGGGGCCCCGGCTTCTGGCAGACCTGGCCGGCGGACCTCGACCGCGCGCGCCGGCGCCTCGGTTCCAATGCGATCCGCCTCGGCGTCGAATGGAGCCGGATCTTCCCTCGCTCCACGGCGGCGATCCGTACCGGGCGGCGGATCGGCCGCGCGGATCTGCGGCGGCTCGATCGAGTCGCGGATGGCCGCGCCGTGCGGCGCTACCGCCGCATCATCCGGGGAGCTCGGAGGCGCGGCATGCGGGTCCTCCTGACGCTCAACCACTTCACGCTGCCGATCTGGATCCATGACCCGCTCGCGGTGCGACGCGCCTTCGCAGGGGTCGGGTCGGCCGACCCGGTGCCCGCCGGCCTGAGACGCGCCGGCTGGCTCAGCCGCTCCACGGTGTCCGAGTTCCGCAAGTACGCCGCCTTCGCTGCCTGGAAGTTCGGCCGGAACGTGCGTCTGTGGGCCACCCTGAACGAGCCGCTCGTGACCGTCTCCCAGGGCTTCGTGTCGATCCCTGGGGTCACCGGCGTGAAGGCGCCGGCCGTGCTGTCCTATCCCGCCGCCCTGCGCGCGCTCGAGAACCTCGGGCTCGCGAACGCGGCGGCGTACGACGCGATCAAGGCGACCGACCGCCACGCCCGCGTCGGCTTCGTGCACAACATGGTGGCCTGGCGGCCGAACGACCCGTCTAGCGCGGCGGACGTCGAAGCTGCCCGGCACGCGGACCAGATCTTCAACCGCGCCTGGCTCGACCTGGCGCTGCGCGGGATCTACGACATCGACGCCGACGGTGCCGTGGACCCGGGCGAGCGCCGGCCGGGGCTCGCGGGCAAGGCCGATTTCGTCGGCGTGAACCACTACTCACCGGGGCGCGCCACCGCGCTCGGCGCTCCGGTGTCGCCGGTGGTCCCGCTGTTCGACTTCGTGCCCGCGGTGACCTATCGCGGCACCGGCAACCCCGGCGGCCCGTCATGTCCGAGCACCTGCACCGACTTCGGCTGGGAGATCGACCCCGCGGGCTTCCGGCAGGTGGTGGAGGAGGCCGCCGCGTACGGCAGGCCCGTCTACGTGACCGAGAACGGCATCGACGACCGCGAGGACGACCAGCGCGCCGGGTACCTGCGCGGTTATCTCGGCGCGCTCCACGACGCGATCGCGGCGGGGGCCGACGTCCGCGGCTACTTCCACTGGTCCCTGCTCGACAACTACGAGTGGGCCGAGGGCTTCGCGGCCCACTTCGGGCTGTACGCGTTCAACCCGCGCACGCTCGCGCGCAGCGAGCGACCGAGCGCCCGGCTCTTCCGTCGCATCGCACGCGCTAACGCCCTGCCGTAGCGACTGTGCTCCATTTCTCACAAGGCCCGGGCGGCCGGTGAGAGGTTGTGCCCGTGAAATGGACCGCCACAGCCCGAGCGAACGCAACGCCCTGTGAGGTGCTCGCGGTCCTGACGCACCCCGAGGAAATCCGCCGGTGGTCGCCGGTCGAGTTCGATCTCGACGATCTGGACGGCCGGCGCCTGGCCGCCGGGACCCGCGGACGGGTCACCGGAAGGGTCGCGGGCGTCACGGTGGGCTTCGATCTCCAGGTGCACGCCGCCGACGAGGCCAGACTCGAGCTGTCGGCTGAGGGTCCCGTGGCCTTCGACGTTCGCTACGACCTCGTGCCCTACGACGCCGGCGCGGAGCTGAACGCCTCTGTGTCCGTGAGGCGCGGCGGCGGCTTCACCGGGCGGCTGGTGGAGAAGGCAACCGCCGCGCTGCTGTCCGCGGGCGCGCTCGAGGGTGCGGCCGGCCGGATCGCGCGCGTGGCCGAGTCGCAATCGAGCGTCGCGGCGGCGTAACCTCCTCGGTATGAGCGACGAGAGCATCGCCGACCGGATCGAGCGGCTCGTGACGGAGGAGCACGACCTGCGTGCTCGCGAGCAGGCCGACAGTTCCGACCCCTCTGCCCTCGAGGGCGACAGGGATCGCCTGCGCTCAGTCGAGGTGGAGCTCGACCGCTGCTGGGACCTGCTTCGCCAGCGCCGCGCGTTCCGGGACGCCGGCACGGATCCCGAGCAGGCGCAGGTGCGCGACGCCGACACGGTGGAGCGCTACCTCCAGTAGCGGGACGCTAGGTCAAAGCGCCGCTCGGCGGCTTGGTCATCCACCACTCCTGGAGGCGCTCGCAGAGTCCGTCGGGCGCGAAGTCGAGCACGAAGATCCCGTCGAGCTCCACCGGCCGCGCGCTGTCCGGTGCGTGCATCGACACCTGCCATCTGACGAAGGCCCGATCGCCGTCGCTCCCTATCGGCCGAGCGGCGAATCGCACCGTGCCCTGGTCCTCGGTCGCGGCGCCCCAGCGCTCCCGGATGGCGGCTCGCCCCACGAGCGGCTCGTCGAACGGTCCCCACTCGTAGGTCGCGTCCTCCGTAAAGAGGGCGGCCGCGGCCGCGCCGTCGTGGGCCTCCCACGCCGCGCCGTACGCCGCGAGCCACGCCGATACGTCCGGAGCCACGGGCGCGAACACTATCCTCGGACGCCGTTGTGCTCGAGCTCGAGACGCCGCATGGCCCGGCCAGGGTTCACCTTCACCCGGCCCAGAACGCGAAGGGCGCGCTCGTGCTCGGTCACGGAGCCGGCGGGGGAGTCACGGCCCGCGATCTGGTGGCCGCCACGGAGGTCGCAGGCGGCGAGGGCTTCAGCGTCGCCCTCGTGGAGCAGCCGTACCTGGTGGCGGGTCGGCGCTCACCTGCTCCGGCGAATCAGCTGGACGCGGCCTGGGCTGCCGTGGTCGCGCAGCTGCGCGACGGCGAGCTTCGGGGGCTGCCGCTGATCGTGGGCGGTCGCTCCGCCGGGGCGCGAGTGGCGTGCCGGACGGCGGCGGAGACCGGTGCGGTCGGCGTGCTCTGCCTGGCGTTCCCGCTCCACGCTCCAGGCAGGCCCGAGAAGACTCGCCAACACGAGCTCGACGCCGTCGAGCTTCCCGTGCTCGTCGTACAGGGCGAGCGCGACCCCTTCGGCATGCCGGAGGGCGGCCCGAACCGGAGCGTGGTGGTCGTGGCCGGCAATCACAGCCTCAGCGCCGACCTCGAAGCCGTGCGCACGGCCGTGCGGAACTGGCTCACTACGCCGCTGCCGGCGCTGCGGTCGCGCCGGCGGCGCTGACGCTCGCGCGGGCACCGCGATCGTCGATCGTCACTGCGATCAGGGCGGCGCCGCTGCCGGCCGCCGCCGCGTGCGCGTGCTCCAGCGCGACGTCTGCGTCCTCTCCCGGCAGCTCGCACGCATTGAGGAAGCGCTTGCCGAGACCGAGACGGAGGTCCTCGGCGTCGAGCGCCACGGTCTCGACACGGGGGGCGAGCACCTCGGCGCCCGAGACGGGCCGGAGCACGAACACCGCCATGTCGTCCGCCGCCTCGTCTGTGGCGGCGATCACGAACTCGAGCAGATCGTTGGCCTGCTCGTCGGGGCCTATCTCGGCCACCATCGCGGTCAGGCGCTCGCGGCCGAACAGTTCATCGCCCACGCGCGCCTCGAGCAGGCCATCGGTGAAGAGGCACGCGACCGAGCCGGCGGGTAGCGGCACGGTGGTCTCGCGGAGACCGTTGCGCGGGTCGACGCCCAGCGGCGGCGACGATGCAACGGTGAGTGGCTCGAAGGCCGAGGGGCCCGTCAGGATCGGCGGAGGGTGTCCCGCCGCGGCGTAGGTGAGCGTCCCGGCCGCCGGGTCGTGGACCGCCACGATTACGGTGGCGAAGCGTCCGCCGGACTCGCTGGCAGCGCGCTGGCCCGTCGACGCGAGCGCGACACGAGGCGACATGCCCGCCTCGAGGCACGCGTGCAGCCGGGTGCGGATCGCGTTCGTTCGCTCGAGCGCCTCCTGGCCGTGGCCCGCCACGTCCCCCACCAGGATCGCCGCGCGCCCGCCCGGGAGCTCGAACGCGTCGTAGAAGTCGCCGCCGGCGGCCGGTCCCTCGCAAGGCCGGTACGCCACCGACGCGGCGAGCGCTCCGAGCTGCTCCGGCACCTCCGGGAGCAGCGCCCGCTCGAGCAGACCGACCTCACGAAGAAGCTGTTCGCGCTCCTCCTCGAGCACGTGGGCGCGCCGCCGCTCGACGAACGTGCGGGTGCCGAGTGCGATCGCGGCCAGCAGCAGGACAGCCAGTGCGAGCCACACGATGCGAGGGACCACCTGGACGAGCTTCTCGACGGTCCTTGCGATCGGGCTGCCGCCGTCCTCGGTTGCCGGCGACGCCTGGCGGCGGTCGCGGCGCGAGCCGCGGGGCCGTGACGTGCCGGTGCCGCGGCTCGGAGTGCCGCGTTCGGCCCGGCGTGTGA
>Ga0114129_10008188_pt1 | contig 14899 bp, 17 predicted proteins | sample RhiMetdeltSRZDD1_FD_80071 | JGI IMG/M metagenome (GOLD analysis project Ga0114129, IMG submission 80071) | Populus rhizosphere microbial communities from Tennessee, USA - Rhizosphere MetaG P. deltoides SRZDD1 (version 2) (version 2) | ecosystem: Host-associated > Plants > Roots > Rhizosphere >...
AGCACGAGGACCTGGCCGTCGCAGTCGACGCCGGCGCCGATGCCGATGGTGGGGATCGCGAGGCGCTCCGTCACCATCGCCGCGACCGGCGCGGGGATCGACTCGAGCACGATGGAGAACGCACCGGCGTCCTCGATCGCGACCGCGTCGTCGATGAGCCGGCGCGCGGCGCGCGCGCTCTTCGCCTGCGTCTTGAAGCCGCCGAACTGGGCGACGCGCTGCGGCGTGAGGCCGACGTGCGCCATGACCGCGATGCCGTTCTCGACCAGCGCCTTGACGATGGGCACCGTCTCATGTCCGCCCTCGAGCTTCACCGCATCCATGCCCGCCTCCTTGAGGAAGCGCGCGGCGTTGCGGAGAGCGTCACTCGGCCCGGTCTGGTACGAGCCGAATGGCATGTCGCCGACGAGCAGCGGCCGCGATGCGCCGCGCGACACCGCGGCGGCATGACGGACCATGTCGTCCATCGTGACCGGCACCGTGTTCGGATAGCCGAGAACGACCATGCCGAGAGAATCGCCGACGAGGATGATGTCGATCCCCGCCTGCTCCACGAGGCGCGCGAACGCGGCGTCATAGGCGGTCATCATCGTGATGCGCTTGCCGTCGCGCTTCATGCCCACGACATCGGGGACGGTGACCTTCTTCGCGATCGCGGGAGCGCCACCGTACGAGGGGCCCGCGGAAGGATGCTGGGTGTCCATGTGAACCTCCGTCCAGGCCGGCTCAGCCGGTCCCGGCGTCAGCGCAATCGTACCGCGCGCTGCCACCCCGCAGGGCTCATTCGAGCGCATCAATCGCGTCGGGAAGCGCCGCCAGGTCGGCGATCACCCGGGTCGGCGCCGTCTCCAGCGTCTCGCCGTGCCGGTCGACGAAGACGGTGCGATAGCCGAGCGACGCCGCCGGACGGATGTCGTGGTACTGGCTGGCGCCCACATGGACCGTGACCGCCGGACCGGCACCGCTCCGCTCGGTGAACACGCGCCAATGGCCGGGGGCGGGCTTGTAGCTCCCGGCATCCTGCGCTGTCACGACCAGGTCCGGCGCGATGCCGAGCTGCGGGATGGACGTGGCGATGAGGTCGCGATCGACGTTCGAGAGGATCGCGATCCTGTGGCCACGCCGGCGGAGCTCGGCGAGGGCGGCGGGCACCTCGGCGAAAGGCCGCCAGCGCGGAAGGGAATCCCCAAGGGGCGAGGGTGCGTCGACGCCGAGCGACGCGAGGAGCCGCGTGCCTGCCTCGGCCAGCACCTCGCGGTAAGTGCGATAGGACTCGGCCTCGACCTCGGCCTCCACACCGATGTAACGGCGCGCGAGCACGTCGCGGTCCATCGGTGCGCGAAGCAGTGGCAGCAGCGCGTCGGTGATGCCACGCTCCCAGTCGATGAGCGTGCCGTAGCAGTCAAAGGTGACCCACTCGATCGGCACGCCGGGACGATAGAGCTAGCGCGAGGTAAAGCGGGTCACGCGGTCGGGCATGTGGCGTCGCGCCCAGCGGTCGAGGAACGCGTGGATCCGGCGGGAACGCCGCGCGAGGACCTGCTCGGTCTTGGTCGCGTCCTGCGTCTTGCGATCCTTCATCCCAGTACCTCCTTTCTTCCAGCGATGGCCGCAGCATCGACCGCAGCCGCGCCGCGCACCGCGTCCAGGCGCACGCTTCGGGCGACTCCTGCGGCACGCCCGGAGCGTTCCGAAGGAGGCATCGCCTAAAGTCGGCGCGATGCGACTGACCGAGCTCGCGGCCCTGATGCAGCGGACCGAAGGCGTCGAGATCACGAGCTACCTGGTGGCGGATCCACGCGCCGCGAAGGAAGGCGGCGTGCGCGTCAGCCACGCGGGCGGCCTCGTCAGCTGGACGATGACATCGACCGACAACGGCTTCCTCAACCGCGCGCTCGGCTTCGGCACGATGTCCGACGCGACGGGCGCGGTGCTCGATCGGCTCGAGCGCCGCTTCGCCGCCGTGGGCCGTCAGCCACGCATCGCGGTCGCGATGGGACCGACGCCACGCGGCGCGCTGCGGCTCCTCGAGCGTCGTGGCTACGCCCCGGAGGAGGGCACCGAGGAGCACATCTACTGCTACGACCATGCGCGACTGCCGACGCCGCGCGCGGTCGATGGTCTCCGCATCGAGCGCGTGCGACCGGATGGGGCAGCCGAGTACGCGACGATCGCGTTCCAAAGCTTTCGCGATCGCGGCCCCTGGTTCCGGGGCGTCGTCGAGTCGCTGGTGAGGCGGCGCGGGAGTGGGCGGGCGCTCAGCGCGTACATCGGACGCATCGACGGCAACGCCGCCGCGACGGGGATGCTCTTCGACGTACGACCGGTCGGTGGCCTCGGGAACGGCAGCGTCCTTCCGAAATTCCGCGGACGCGGCATCCAGAGCGCCATGATCGCCCACCGCATGCGCGTCGGCGCGGAGCGCGGCCTGCGGATCTTCTTCGGCCAGACACAGAACCCGGCCTCGGCGCACAACCTCGAAGAGCTGGGGTGGCGGCTCCTCTACACCGAGGTGGACTGGGTCCGCTCAGCGCGTTAGGCGCTCCGCGAGCTTCGCGACGAGCCGGCGCGCGACCTCGGCCTTGGCGAGCAACGGCAACGACTCCACTCCGTCTGCGCTTACGAACGTGACGCGGTCGGTGTCCGAGCCGAAGGCTGAACCGGGATCGGTCACGTCGTTGGCGACGACGAGGTCGAGCTTCTTCTCGCGCAGCATCCGCTCGGCCTCGGCCGTCGCATCGCTGGTCTCGGCCTTGAAGCCGACGACGATCGCGCCGGCGCGGCGCGCCGCGACGATGGCCCTCAGGATGTCGGGGGTCTCGGTCATCCGCAGGTCCAGCTCCTTGCCGGCGTCGCGCTTCTTGATCTTTCGTTCCTTCGTCTCGATCGGCCGGTAGTCGGCGACCGCCGCGGCCATGACGACGGCGTCGGCGGTCGGCAGCAGGCCGAGCACCGCGTCGCGCATCTGCTCCGCGGTCTCGATCGCCACGAGCTGTGTGCCGGCCGGCGCGCGCAGCGCGGTCGGACCCGAGACGAGGAACACCTCCGCGCCGGCGTCGGCGGCCGCGCCGGCGATCGCGTAGCCCATCTTCCCGCTCGAGCGGTTCGACACGAAGCGCACCGGGTCGATCGGCTCGACCGTCGGCCCCGCGGTCACCACGACGCGTCGGCCCGCGAGCCCGTGCGAGACGCTCAGCGCGTCCGCGATCGCGGCCTCGATCTTGTCGAGCGCGGCGAGCCGGCCGGGCCCGATGTCGCCCGACGCGAGCGGGCCCGACTCGGGCTCGACGATGCGCGCGCCGCGCGAGCGCAGCGTCGCGACGTTCGCCCGCGTCGCGGCGTTCTGCCACATGTGCGTCTCCATCGCCGGCGCGATGACGATCGGCGCGTCGGTCGCGAGCACCGTCGTGGCGATGAGATCGTCCGAGAATCCGTTCGCCAGGCGCGCGAGCACGTGCGCGGTGGCCGGCGCGATGACGACGACGTCCGCCTGGCGGCCCATCGCGACGTGGCCCGCGGCGCGCTCGTCCTGTATCTGGAACATCTCGAGCTCCACCGGGCGGTACGTGAGCGCCTGGAACGTGAGCGGCCGCACGAACTCCGCCGCGGACCGCGACATGACGACCTGCACCGTCGCGCCTGACTGCACCAGGTGGCGCGCGAGCTCGACCGACTTGTAGGCCGCGATCGAGCCGGTGACGCCGAGCACGATGAAACGTCCGCGCAGCGCCTCGATCACGCGTTCAGCTCGTACAGGAGGCGCAGCCCTTCGAGGGTCAGGTCCTCGTCGACCTTCTCGATCCCTCTCGCGAGCGGCGCGAGCGTCGCGGCGAGGCCGCCGGTCGCGATCACCCTCGGAGCAGCGGGTAGCTCGGCGATGATGCGCGCGAGCAGGCCCTCGACCAGGCCGACGTACCCGAACACCAGCCCGGAGCGCAGGCAGTCCGTAGTGTTCTTCCCGATCGCGGCCGCCGGCGGCGTCAGGGGAACGCGGAAGAGGCGTGAGGCGCGGCCGAAGAGCGATTCCGCCGAGACCTCGAGGCCCGGCGCGAACGAGCCGCCGAGGAAATCGCCCTCCGCGCTCACGACGTCGAAGTTCGTCGTCGTGCCGAAGTCGACGACGATCGCCGGCCCACCGTACCTCCGGTGCGCCGCGAGCGTGTTCGCGATGCGGTCGGCGCCGACTTCCGACGGGTTGTCGACCCGCAGGCGCACCCCGGTCTTGATGCCGGGGCCGATGACAAACGCGGCGCGGTCGAGATAGCGCTCAGCCAGCCGTGTGAACGACTGCGTCAGCGGTGGCACGACGCTGCCGAGCACCAGCGCGTCGATCTCGTCGAGGGCGAGATCCTCCTGCGCGAGCAGGCCGTCGAGCATCACCGCGAGCTCGTCCTCGGTCCGGTCGTGCACGGTGACGAGGCGCCAGGTGCGGATGAGGCGGTCTTGGTCGTACGCTCCGACGACGATATTCGTGTTGCCGACGTCGATCGCGAGCACGGTGGTCATTTTCAGTCGTTCGATTCGGTGGCGCCGGTGCGCAGGCCTCCCTGACCGAGGTGCGCCTGCAAGGCCTTCGCGACGTTCGGCGGAACGAGCTCGTCGACCGGCGCGCCGAACGCGACGAGCTCCTTCACGCGCGATGCGGAGAGGAACAGGTAGTCCGGAGCCGTCATGAGGTAGACCATCTCGATGTCCGGCGCGAGCTTGCGGTTCATGTTGCCCATCTCGAATTCGAACTCGAAGTCCGAGAGCGCGCGCAGTCCGCGGATGATGAACGTCGCGCCGACCTCTTTAGCGAACGTCACCTGCAATCCGTCGAAGGTACGGACCTCGACGTTGGGGCAGCCCTTGCACCCCTCCTTCATCAGGGCGACGCGCTCGTCAGCATCGAAGAGGGTCTTCTTCGACAGGTTGCGGCCGACGCCGACGACCACCCGATCGAAGAGGCGCGCGGAGCGTTCGACGATGTCGATGTGCCCGTTGGTGGGCGGGTCGAACGAGCCGGGATAGATCGCCACCCGATCGCTCACGCCGGTCGCGCCTCCTGTTTCCGGTAGTGCACGCCGGGACGAATCCTAACCTCTCACGGCTACGCTACGGTCCGTTTTGTCGGACGCCCCTTCCTACCCGACCTTCTCCGATGCCGAGCTCGCGAGGCGGCTCGGCATCGTGCGGGAGTCGATGCTCCGGCGCGAGATCGACTGCCTCCTCATCTACGGCGCGGGACGCGCGGCCGACGTGCAGTACCTCTCGAATTGGCCCGGCACCCGTGAGGCCTTTCTCGTGGTGCGCCGCGACGGCGAGCAAACGCTGCTCGTCCAGTTCAACAACCACGTCGCGGCAGCCCGTCGCGTCGCCGTCACGCGGGACGTGCGCTGGGCCGGCAGCGAGTCCGGGGCCGTCGTCGACGTGCTCGCGCGTGGGGCGTACGCGCGCATCGGCCTGGTCGGAGCCGTGCCGTGGGTGACGGTCGCGAAGCTGCGGCAACGGAGCCCGACGACCGACATCGTCGACGCGACGGCGGAGCTGCGCGCGGCCCGCTGCGTCGCGAGCCACGAGGAGATCGCGTTCCTCACCGAGGCGGCGCGCAGCACCGACCTCGCGATGGTGGCGCTGGAGCACGAGGTCCGTCCCGGCCTGCGCGAGAACGAGCTCGCCGGGATCGTCGAGCGCGCCATCGCCGGCGGCGGAGGCACGCCGGGGATCCACTTCATGGCGACGACGCCGATGCGTGCTCCGGTCGTCGGCGTTCCGTCGCAGATCCAGTCGTCCCGCCTCATCGAACGCGGCGACGTGCTCATCACCGAGATCACGGCGCATCACTGGGGATATGGCGGGCAGATCCATCGGGCGTACGCGATCGGCGACGACCCGACCGCCGACTACCTGCGCATGCACGACGCGGCGGTCGAGGCGTACGAGCGGATCTGCGGCGTGCTGCGCGACGGAGCGACGGTCGCCGAGGTGCTCGACGCCGCCGAGGTCCTGCACCTGCGCGGCTACACGATCCACGACGATCTGCTCCACGGCACCGATCAGCTGCCACCGGTGCTGCAGACGCGGCGCACTGCTCGTGGACCGCAGCCCGAGTCGTTCGTCTTCCGCGAGAACATGGTCGTCGTCGTGCAGCCGAATCTCGTCACTGACGAGCGTGGAACAATGGGTCTCCAGGTCGGCGAGACCGTCCGGGTCGCGAAAGAGGGGATCGAGCGCTTGCACCGCTACCCGATGCGCTTCATCCGCTGCGGCTGACATGGCGCGTATCGCGGAGGCCACCCTGCGCATCCGCCCGGCGCTCACGATCTACTCCATCGACGGCGGCTGGTTCAGGGCCCGCTGGCACTTCTCGTTCGACCGGTACAACGATCCGAACAACATGGGCATCGGCACGCTGCGGGTCTTCAACCACGACACGCTCGTGCCCGGCGCGGCGTGGCCGATGCATCCCCACCGCGACATCGAGGGCATCACCTATGTCGTGTCGGGCGCGTTCGAGCATGCCGACAGCCTCGGCAACGACGGTGCGCTCCAGCCCGGTGGCGTGCAGCGCATGCGCCTCGGCTCGGGGGCCGAGCATTCCGAGCGAAACCACTCGAAGACCGAGCCGATGGAGTTCATCCAGATGTGGATCATCCCGGCGCAGCGCGGCCTCGCGCCCTCCATCGCGCAGAGGCAGTACACGGTCGCGGATCGCACCGACAGGCTGCTCCGTTTCCTGAAGCCGGAGGGCGCGGCCGGCGAGGGGCTGACCGTCGCGAACGACGTGTCGATGTACGCCTCACGGCTGTCGACGAGCCGCGAGCTGACGCACGAGTTCGGCGACGGACGCGGTGGCTATCTCTACGTGATCAACGGCGCGATGACCGCGAACGGAGGGCGAATGTCGCGCGGCGACGCGGCGTACGTCCTCGGCGCCGGCACGCTCGTGCTGCGCGGCGACGGGGCGGCGGATCTCATCTTGGTCGACACCCCGCTCTGATCACGCGACACGCCGGCCCGCGGCGTAGACCTCGCGCACGACCGGACCGCCTAAGCGATACGCGAGCTCGCGCTCGTCGTCGGTGTCGAGGACCAGGACGTCGGCCCGGCGTCCTTTGACGAGCGCCCCCGTGCGACCGCCCCGGCCGAGCGCGTGCGCGGCGTTGATCGTCGCGGCGACGATCGCCTCGTGCGGCGTGAGGCCGCAGAGCACGACGCCGAGCGCGATCGCGGTCGGCATCCCCTCCAGCGGCGATGTACCCGGGTTGTGGTCGGTCGCGACAGCGATCGGCACGTCCGCCGCGAGGAAGCGCCGCGCGTCGGGCGGCGCGTAGCCGACGAAGAATGCGCTTCCGGGAAGGAGCACCGCGGGGATCGCGATCCGCGCGAGCGCGCGCAGGCCTTCGGCCGAGGCGTTCGCCACGTGATCGACGGAGCGCGCGTGCATGCGAGCGGCGAAGGCCGTCGCGCCGACGTCGTTGAGCTGGTCGGCGTGGAGCGTCAGCGCCAGGCCCGCGTCCTGCGCGGCCTTCGCGAGCGGACGCACCTCCTCGGTCTCGAACACGCCCTTCTCGACGAAAGCGTCGACCGCCTCGGCCAGGCCTTCGTCGGCGACCGTCCGTACCGCGCGCACGGCATCACGAAGCAGGCCGCGACGATCGTCGGCCCGCGCGGACGGCAGGGCGTGCAGCGCGAGATACGTGACCGCGACGTCGATGGGCGATCCCTTCGCCGCGGCGGCGATGACGCGCAGCTGACGCAGCTCCTCGGCCGGCTCGAGACCGTAGCCGCTCTTCACCTCGATCGTCGTCGTGCCGAGCGCAGTCGCGCGCGCGAGCCGTCGCCGGAGCAGCGCGAGAAGCTCGGCGTCGCTCGCGTCACGCGTCGCGCGCACCGTGGCGTGGATCCCGCCGCCGCGCTCGAGCACGGCGAGGTAATCCGCGCCGCTCTTTCGCGCGACGAACTCGTCCCAGCGGTGGCCCGCGTAACAGAGATGCGTGTGCGCATCGACGAATGCGGGCATCACCACGCGCTCCTCGGCGTCGACCTCGACCACCTCAGGCGTGCGCTCGAGATCCTGCCAGGTCTCGCCTCGGCCGGTCGCGACGACGACGCCGTCGCGCGACGCGAGCCATCCGCCCTCGATCGCGCCCACATCGCCCGCTGCCGCGCCCACGCGCGGCCGCTCGTCACGGAGGGGCGCAAGCGTAAGCAATCGAGCGCGCCGGATGATGAGATCGGCTTCCATCAGAGCATTGGACGGACGCGGCGGGCGTCGCGAGCGAGAGTCCGAAGTGAACTCACTCCAGGAAGTGCGATTCGATCACACGGCTGCGCTCGAAGTTCTCAAGCTTGAGCGCGGCCGCCGTGACTTGCAGCGCCGCGTCGAGCGGCAGCAGGCCGATAAGCTCGCCGCGGAGGATGCGCACGCCCGCGTCGTTGGCGCGACGTTCCACTTCGCGCCAGACCGTCACCAGAGACGTCTGTGTCGTGTCGAGCAAGTTCATCGACACTTGCGCGCGCGGCGGGTCGGTCAATTCGAATCCGAGAGCCTGCACGGCAGGAAGACCACCCGAGGATTCTCGAATCTCTTTCGCGATGTTCTTCGCCACTTTCACGTCGGGAGTGTCGAGCTCGATGTTGAAGGCGATCAGCGGTGGCCGCGCGCCGACGACGATCGCGCCGGCCTTCGCGTGCAGGACCGCCGGTCCCGCATCGGGGACGTGCGTCGTTGCGAGCAGCTCGGCGAGACCCTCGTACTGCGGCTTTCGGATATCCGGTAGACGGATCCGCTCCGGACGCATCGCTGCCCGCGCGTAGAAGTAGACCGGGACGCGATGGCGGTCGGCGACCTCGTGTCCGAAACGATGGGCGAGAGCGACGCACTCCTCCATCGTCACCCCGGCGAGCGGGACGAACGGCACGACATCGACCGCCCCCAACCGCGGGTGCTCGCCTTTGTGCGAGCGCATGTCGATCTCGAGGTACGCGGCGGTGATGAGCGCGTGCGCGGCGGCGGTCACGGCATCGGCGTCGCCGGCGAAGGTGAAGACCGAGCGGTTGTGATCGGCGTCGCTCGTTTGATCGAGGAGCCTCACGCCGGGGACGTCGACGATCGCCTTCGCCAGTCTGCCGATCACGTCGCGGCGCCGGCCCTCGCTGACGTTCGGCACGCACTCCACCAGCCGCGGCACGCGCGAAGCCTAGCGGTATCCCCCACCCGTGGGGCCTTGTCGACGACGTCGACTTCTTCCGCGTCCAGGTCCCGGACAACACGACGATGGTGGTCACGCTCCGCGCGGATACCCTCCGGCGGGTGGCGTCACGATCTAGTGGCGCACGGCCTCGGGGTGCTTCTCGGCGTTGCGGATCCGGCGCGTGAGGATAGGCAGCAGGGCGAGCGCGATCTGTGGATGGCTCTCGAGGATCCCGCGGAAATGCCAGCGCTGGATCCCGAGCGCGGTCGTGGGCTCGACGGCGCGCGCGCTCGCCGAGCGAGGGAACTCGTCGAGGAGCGCCATCTCGCCGAACACGTCCCCCGGCCCGAGGGTCGCGAGCTTGACCTCCTGGCCGTTCTGGTCCTGGACGATGTCGACCTTGCCGGAGCGGATGATGAACGCGCCGACTCCGGTGTCACCCTGGCGCACGATCTCCTGCCCCGGCTGGTAGCGCTGCTCGACGGCCGCGTTCGCGATCGCGTCGAGCGACTTCTGGTCGAGGTCCTCGAACCAGGAGACTTTCTTGAGGAATTCGGTGCTGACGGGCATGACGGCGGGATGGTAATGGTCCGCGAGATACTTCGCACCTGTGTCGTTCCGGATCGAGACCGCGCGCGATATCGGTGCCTGCACCGCAACGGTGCCGATCCAGGAGGAGGTGTGGAGCGGGGACGTCGTCGTGCCACCACAGCTGCTCCTCGCGGTCGTGCGCAACGGCGGCTTCGTCGCGCTCGGTTACGCCGATGGCGACGAACGCCCGGCCGGGTTCGTCTTCGGTTTCGTCGGGATCTACGACTATCACTTCCGTCATCACTCGCACATGCTCGCGGTGCGCGAGACCTATCGCGGCAGCGGTCTGGCCAAGGCGCTGAAGGAGGCACAGCGCGATCACTGTCTCGATCAGGGCATCGAGGTGATCGCGTGGACGATGGATCCGCTTGAGGCACGCAACGCGACGTTCAATTTCGCGAAGCTCGGAGCGTTCACTCGCGAGTACCACCGCGACTTCTACGGTCCGATGCCGGACAAGCTGAACGCGGGCCTGCCATCCGATCGCATCTACGTCGAATGGCCGATCGGCCATGACCGCACGTACAAACGCCTGAGGGGCGACGACCGACCTCCATCGCTCGAGGACGCGGAGCGCGAGGGCATCGCGTACACGCTGCGCGCGGAGGGCGAGCGACCCGGGAAGGTCGCGCCCGCCGGCGACGAGACGCATCTCCTCCTCGAGGTCCCCGCGCAGTTCCAGGAGCTGAAGGCGCGCGATCAAAAGACCGCGCTCGCATGGCGCCTCGCCGTGCGCGTGGCGATCGAGGCCGCCTTCGCGCGCGGCTTCGCGGCCGTCGAGTTCCTCCGCGCGGCCGACGGTCGCTGCGCCTACCTACTGGTGCCACAGCCACGACGCGACGAGGTGATCGATACCCGATGAGGCTTGAGCGGGTCGAGCTGTTCGTGCTGCGCCTCCCGCTGAAGCGCGCCTATGAGACGAGCGGGTCGCGCGAGACACATCAGACGCGTGTGATCGCGCGCGTCGAGTCGGAGGGCGCGGTCGGCTGGGGTGAGAGCGTCGCGCCGGAGCTGCCGTGGTATTCGGGCGAGACACCGCAGACCGTCTGGTACGCCCTCGACGAGATCATGATCCCCGCGCTGCTCGCTTCGGAGCTGCACCAGCCCGAGGACACCGAGCGCATCCTCGGGTGGATCCGCGAGCACCGCATGGCGAAGGCGACGCTGGAGATGGCGATCTGGGACCTCTTCGCCAAGCGCGACGGCCGCTCGCTCTCGAAGCTGCTCGGCGGCACGCGCGATCGCATCCTCTGCGGCGTCGCGATCGGCATCCAGCCCTCGGTCGAGGAGCTGCTCGACACGATCCGCCGCGAGCTCGCGGCGGGGTACCAGCGCGTGAAGGTGAAGATCAAGCCCGGCTGGGACGGCGCCGTTGCGGAAGCGATCCGCGGCGCGTTCCCGGAGCTCCCGTTCATGCTCGACGCGAACTCCGCGTACACGCTCGCCGACGTGCCGCTGTTCAAACGCATCGACGCCTACCGGCCGACGATGATCGAGCAACCGCTCGCGCACGACGACATCGTCGACCACGCCGCGCTGCAGCGCGAGATCGCGACGCCGATCTGCCTCGACGAGTCGATCCACACCGGCGACGACGCGCGCAAGGCGATCGAGCTCGGCGCCACGCGGATCATCAACGTCAAGGCCGGCCGCGTCGGCGGGCTCACGTCGGCGCGGCGCATCCACGACGTCGCGCGCGAGCGACGGGTCCCGGTCTGGTGCGGCGGAATGCTCGAGATGGGCATCGGGCGCGCGCACAACGTGCATCTCGCGTCGCTGCCGAACTTCAGCCTCCCCGGCGACGTGGCTGCCTCGGAGCGTTACTTCGCGACGGAGATCATCGGCGAGCCATTCGCGGTGCGGCCGGACGGCACCATGCTCGTGCCGACCGGCGCGGGCATCGGCGTCACCGTGCTCGAGAAGGTGATCCGCAAGATCGCGGAGCGAACGAAGGAATACCGGCCCGCACGCAAAGCGCCAGCAAAGGCGAAGGCCCGGCCTAGCGTGAAGCGGGCTGCTCGGTCTTCTGCGGGGCGCTCTCGGGCGGCCAGACCACGATCTCGTCGATGACCGTGCCGAAGGCATCCACCAGGCGCGCGTAGTCGCCGCGCGCCCACAGGATGCGCGCCGCGTTGACAGGACCGGCGACATACACGTGCTTGCGCCCCGGTACGAGGTCGTCCGCGAGCGGGTGCGTCGCGGCGCGCACGCGCGAGCCGGAGTGGATCCGGTAGATCTCGCCCGCGCCCACGAACGACGGCGAGCCCCAGGTGTAGACCCACTCCCACTCGACGGGCTTCGCGACCTCCTCGCGCCAGAGGGCGCGGAGGTGCTGCAGGCGCCAGTTGGCGAGATCGCTGTCTAGGGTCGCCTGCACCTCGATCCACTCGAGGTTCGCGTCCTCGGCGCTCGTCGCGGCGGGCGCCGGCCGGATACTCAGGATGCGCCCCTTCGCTGCCTCGACGGGACGGAAATCGGCCACGCGTGGACAATACCGGACTGATCAGGGAGGGACGCGTGATGACCGGGCACGCCCGCGCCCTGCTCGCGGAAGCCGCGGGCACGTTCTGGTTCTTCTTCATCGGAGCCGGCGCGATCATCGCCGACGCGAACGGCAGCGGTGGCGGCCTCGGCGCGATCGCGCTCGCGAACGGCGTCACGCTCGCGGTCGCGGTCTCGGCGTTCGGCGCGCTCTCCGGTGGGCATTTCAATCCGGCGGTGACGTTCGCTCTCGCGATCGCCGGCCGCCATCCCTGGTCGCGCGTGCCCACCTATTGGATCGCGCAGCTCGTCGGCGGCGTGCTCGCCGGCTTCGCTCTACGTGGCGTGTTCGATTTCGCGCTCGCGGCGATCGACAAGACGCATCTAGGGACGCCGGCGCTCGCCAACGGCGTGAGCGTGCCGGTCGGTATCGGCGTCGAGGCGGTCCTCACGATCTTCCTGGTGTGGGCCGTCTACGGCACCGCGGTGTCGCCTCTCGCCCCGCGCATCGCGGGATTCGGCATCGGCCTCACCGTCGCGACCGACATCCTCATGGGCGGACCACTCACCGGTGCCGCGATGAATCCCGCTCGGCACGTCGCGACCGCCATACCGGCCTTGTTCTTCGACAACTGGTACGTGTACTGGATCGGCCCGCTTCTCGGTGCCGCGATCGCGGGTCTGTCGATCCGCTACGTCTTCGCGCCGGCCCCGGAGCTCGCGACCGCGACCAAACCCTAGCGTCGAAACGGTCAGCCGCAGGCACCGTCGCAAACACGAACGACCCCCGTCATCTGCGGATGCACGCCGCAGTGATAGGCGTAGACGCCCGCCTTGCTGAATGTGACGGTCGCGCTCTTGCCGCTGTCGAGTCCGACATCGAAGGGTCGCCCTTCGTCGCTCGACGTCACCGTATGGAACTGCTTCCCCATGTTGACGAAGGTGACCGTCGTACCGGCGGGCACGCGCAGCTCTTTCGGCGCGTAGGTCCAATCCGCTTCCTTACCGACGGGCTCGATGACCTGGACCTCACTCGGCCGGAGCGTTGGCGCGGCGGTGGCTCCGCCGCACGCGGCGAGCCCGAGCAGCGTCAGGCACGCCGCGGCGCGGAACGTCCAGCGCAGGGTCACGACGATCGTACGCGCGCCGCGCCGCCGCGGATGTGTCGCATCCGAACGTGGAACACTCCGAAGCGATGAGTCTCTGGCTCGACGGAGTCTCGCGCTCTTATCCGCCGCTCGATCGTGATGTGACCGCCGACGTGGCGATCGTGGGCGCCGGCATCGCGGGTATCGCGACCGGGTACTTCCTCGCGTCGAGTGGCGCGAAGGTCGTGGTGCTCGATGCGCGTGGCGTCGCCGAGGCCGCGAGCGGCCGGAACGCGGGGTTCCTCCTCGCGGGTGTCGCGGAGAATTTCGTCGCGGCCTCGCGTCGCTACGGCGAGCGGAGCGCTCTCCGGATCTGGCGCTTCACGGAACGAACGCAGGTGCTCGTCCGATCGCTGGTCGCGGAGCACGCCATCGACTGCGCGCTCCGCTGGAACGGTTCCGACCAGATCGCCGGCGACGATCGCGAATGGCGCGAGATCGAGGAGAGCGCGCGCCGCCTGTCATCCGAGGGCGTGGCCGTCAGCGTCGATCCCGCCTCACGGTCCGCGACGTACGCCGACGACGGCGAGCTCCATCCGGTGCGCTGGGTCCGCGGCCTCGCCACCGCGGCGGCGAACAAGGGCGCCGAGATCCACGAGTCGACCCGGGTGGACGCGATCACGCCGGGTGAGGCCCGCACCGCAGCCGGGGTCGTGCGCGCCGGCGCGATCGTGCTTTGCGTGAATGCGTACACCGCGCATCTGACGACGACGCGCGTGCGGGCGGTGCGCGGCCAGATGCTCGCGACTGCACCCGCACCGCCGGTCTTCGCCCGCCCCGCGTACGCGCATCGGGGCTATCGCTACTGGCGGCAGACGATCGACGGTCGGGTGCTCGTCGGCGGCTGGCGGGACACCGCCGCCGATGTCGAGGTCGGCGAGGACGAACGGACCACGGACGCGATCCAGGGGCAGCTCGAGGAGTTCCTGCGAGCGCAGCGCGTCGCCGCGCCGGTCACGCACCGCTGGGCGGGAACGATGGGCTTCTCCCACGACGCGCTTCCGTACGTCGGACGCATCGGGCCGGGTGCGTTCGTATGCGGCGGCTTCACCGGGCACGGTATGGCGTTCGGTCCCGCATCGGCTGAGCTCGTCGCAGCGCTGGTGCGCGGAGACACGCATCCGGACGCGGACCTCTTCGATCCGTCGCGATGATCCTCGTCGGACACGCGAGTGGCGTGATGTCTGTAGCGATGTGGAGTTATTGCGCTCAAGAGGCCGAGCGCACTCGGCACAGAGGAAGGGGACCGGTGCACGCTTCGGCACTCCCGACGATCGGCGATATCGGCGGGCTGCTCGCGTACGTCTTCGGCAATCCCTTCCTCTTCATCAGCTCGACGACGGTGATGACGAGTGGCCTGCTGCTCGGCGCGGCGCTTGTGAGCCTGCTTCCCCAGCGCACACCCGTGTTGCGACGGTTCGCGCCTGCTCTCGCGATCATCCTGGTGTACTTCGGACTCGGCAGCCTCGCCCTCTCGACCGAGATCCTCATCCGCTTCCACGA
>Ga0114129_10008189_pt1 | contig 14899 bp, 10 predicted proteins | sample RhiMetdeltSRZDD1_FD_80071 | JGI IMG/M metagenome (GOLD analysis project Ga0114129, IMG submission 80071) | Populus rhizosphere microbial communities from Tennessee, USA - Rhizosphere MetaG P. deltoides SRZDD1 (version 2) (version 2) | ecosystem: Host-associated > Plants > Roots > Rhizosphere >...
CTGCACTATGGCCCGGTCGTCGCCGGTGACATCGGCAGCCGCCGCAGCATGGCCTTCGCGACCGTGGGCGATACCACCAACGTCACCAGCCGCCTGCAGGCTCTCACGCGCGAGCTGGGCGCGAGCATCGTGGCCAGCGGCGCGCTGGTCGGCGCCGTCGAGCGCGAGGCCGCCGACACGAAGCTGCTCGAGGGGTTGACGGCGCGCGGTCCCCACACACTGCGGGGCCGCGACACGCCGATCGAGCTGTGGGCGGTGTGAAGCGAGGACTGCTACTCGATCACCTGATCCGCCCGCAGCAGCAACGACCGCGGGATAGTCAGGCCCAGGGCCTTGGCGGTTTTGAGATTGATCACCAGCTCAAACTTCGTGGGCTGTTCGACGGGAAGGTCGGCGGGCTTGGCGCCCTTCAGGATCTTGTCGACATAGGTCGCCGCGCGCCGGACCAAATCTGGGACGCTCGCGCCGTACGACATGAGCCCACCATGCTCGACGTTCTCCTTGAGCTGGTACATCGCAGGCAATCGATTCTTGGATGTGAACGTGAGAATAACGTCGATGAGACGCTGATGGACGCTGTCGGCTGTCATGAGCAGCGCGTCAGGCCGGTCGCGCATCAGCACGGTAAACACCCGCTCAAGCTCCTCCCGATTGTGGGCTTCGGCGGATTGCAGGGTCACGTTGAGCAATCGTGCGCCCGTCTGCGCTTCGTGGAAATGTGATTTCTGGTCCGGATTAGCCGGGTTCCAGAGAAATGCGACCCGAGAAAGCTGCGGTACGGTTTCTTTCAGGATCTCCAGACGTTTTGTGGCGAGCCCGGCCCCAAGTTGGGTAGACCCCGTGACATTGCCACCCGGTCGGGCGAGGCTCACAACAAGCCCGGTGGCCAGGGGATCGCCCGTGCCCACCATGACAATAGGAATGGTCCTGGTTGCTTGCGTGGCGGCGAGCGTCGCTGGCGTGCCCTGGGTCACGATGACGTCGACTTTGAGCCGGATCAGTTCCGCGGCAAGCTCGGGCCACCGTTCACTTCGCCCGTCGGACCGTCGAACCTCGAACACAATGCTCTTCCCCTCCACGTAACCGAGATCGCGCAGTCCTTCGCGCAATGGCTCCCAGACTAGGTCTGTGAGAAGACCGATTCGCGCGATCGTCGTCGAGGGCTGCGTCTCGGCGGCGCGCGGCGCGGCGAGCACGGCTCCGAGGCCAGCTACGAAGACGCGGCGGCTCACTCGATGACGTGATCCGCCCGAAGCAGCAACGATAGCGGGGATCGCCACATCGATGGCGCATCGCCACATGGAGCGACCGCTCATCCGGCGTGCGCGATCGCAACCAGGCGCGTGAAGAGAAGCACGCCCGCGAGCAACATGAGAATCGTCCCCACGAGTATCCCTCCAAAGGTATCCGTGCGCGGATAGCGTCCCGTCCGTGCCGTCCACAAGGCGCCGATCTGAAACGTCACCCCCACAATCAGCGCGCTCGCCAGGAAATAGTCGTAGGTCAGCAGCCGGTGGCGTGCAAAGAACTGCGGATAGGGTGTGGAAGATGACGACCAACTCGCGCCCTCGACATAAACGGCGATCAGCGCCGAGCCAAGCCCGAATACCGCGCCAACGAGCCCACCGAACAGACCCCACTGCCGCTCGCGCCGCATGCTCACTCCGGAACCCCGTTCCACTGGGCGGTCGACGTGCCGATCCATTGTCGCGTTCACCTTCCCCCGTTGAAGCGACGTGCGATCTGCACACATGCTCTTGCGCGCAGACGGTTAGACGTACGAGCCGGCGCGGCGAGCACGGCTCCGAGACCGGCGACGAGCGCGACGGTTCGTCTGTGGCCCGGCCCGGATGCTAGCGCCCGACGTCGAAGCGGGCAAGACTGCGAATGGCGACGAACGGGACATGCAAGACGCGACGGAGAAAACTACGGTCTACGTCGAAACGTTGCCAATAGACCCGCGCGTTGCTGCACTGCATGCGATGCGGTCGGCGGGTCTCCGTTCGGCCAACGGATGCTGCCGGGCGCGGGTCCATGTTCAGATCGTAACGACGAAGATCAGGTCGCGTAGGTCCTCGATCTCGCGGCGGTTAACGGCGTCATCGTGTAGACGTCGATCCCACCGATCTCCGTTACGTGCGCGCCCGACCGCGGGAACGTCGGCGCCGCGTACTTGTTGTCGCAATGAACGGCGGCACATCTCCGTACCCCTGCCCCATCAAGCCTCCGCTATAGAATACGGACAGAACACGGACAAACACACGAAGGGCGCCGGGACCATGATCCCGAAGCCCTTGATCCTCATGGTTGCGGGCCCGCACTCACCGATATCAAACACGCTGCGATTCGAAGTGGACTTAGTCTAATCCGCACGTGATGGGGATTCGAACCCGTGTTTCAGCCTTGAGAGGGCCATTCCTCTCCTTATTCTCTAGGTACTCAACTGCCCCACTGTGTATGTACTGGGGGCGAGGGACGAAATGACCCTGGAGCGGCAGGCAAATCACGAGGACGGCGCCGACGATGAGCAAGTCGCGGTCGAGATGTCATTGGAAGCCTCCAGGTGTCGATATTTCTTCAAAGAGACGGATCAAGACCCGAAGCGGACGACCCGACTCGACCCCGTCGGAGACGTCTCCGTCTCATCACCGCAACACCAGCACCAGCGAGGAGTAGTAGTGACAGTGTCGCTGGCTCAGGAACGGCGGCCACGGGCGTGAACGTTACGGCGAAGTCGAAGTTACTTCCTCCGCCGCCTCCCCCAAATTGCCCTGACATCGTTGAAGTCGCTCGGACGTCGAGGAAGTAGTTGCCTGGATTGAGAAGGGTGTTGATCACCGCAGTCTCGGTGTCCGGGAGGAAAGGTGGGGAGCCGCTCGCGGCACCCAAAGAGATAGTAGTCGGCCCAGAAAGGTCAAACCTCGCGCGCGCCTCGGCCAGTGCCGCTTCCGCCGAGAGGTTTACATTCCCGGTGAGCTGATGTGGCGCCGACAAACTAAAGGCCACCTGAAAGACAGATCGAGCATCATGAGCGCCGGGATCGACGACATCGGCCTGCCCGGTGCCTTGAAACACAGACGGTTGAATGTCGCTGGTCTGTGTGGCGTTCGCGATGCCTTCTTCGGGAGGCACGAGACTGGCCGCCGACTCGTTGAAGACTCCGCTGGTTGCTGTCGAGCTGTCCTGATCCGTGTCTGCTTGGACTAGTCGAAACGCAGTAGTAACGACTGGGACAGCATCGGCGATAGATGCGGGAACAAGACCGACGAGAACCAACGCGACTGCGAACAGCATCTTCATTTTGCGATCCTCCGGGCCGTTAGGCGTCAACGTTGAGGGTTCGCGCTCTCGAGAGTGGCGCCGAATTTATGCATCTCGTCTCGCGTCGTCCATGTCGGTCTTCTTACCCCTCTGTCCGATCTTAGTGACTGAGCTGATCGATGCTGAGCACGACGCCGGCGCGCTCCAGGCGCGCGGCCTGTCTCTCGCCGCCCCAGATCCGCGAGACCACTTCGCGCCGCTCGCCTCGGGGGTTGTCCAGCGTGAAGGCCTCGACCCAGACGGCCATGCCGTCGCCCCGAACCACGCGCGCTTCCACGGTCGGTCGGCCGTCCCGTTTGCGGACGACCGACAGCGGCCCGTGAGCGTGGAGGCCGACACGGCGCGCCTGATCGAGGAGCGCGGCGGCGTCCGCGTGGGCGGCGAGATCGGGCGGCAGCGGAGAGTGATAATCGGCCAGCGTGCCGTTGGCGCGGAACACGAGGATGCCGTGATTGTTCAGGAGCACCGCACCAGCGCCGCGGCCCTGGGTGAGCTGGACACGCACGATCGTCTGCTGCCGGTCGTCTCGAATCACGCTCTGGACAATCAGGCCGAAGCCGGGACCGATGCCGAGCAGACCCAGGTTTCGTCGCACGAACTGGTCGACCTCGCGCGCGGACCGCTCCGGTGGGAGCCGGAGATCCGGAATCTCCGCTTCATGTGCCAGCCACTGAGTCAATGAGGCGGCGTTGAAGATCTCACGTCGAATGAACTCGTCGACCAGCTGCGGCCGGAGGCGCCCGCGCAACAGCTCCTTGTCCAGCTTGAGATAGGCCTTGCCCACGTCCTCGAGCGTGACGGTGTTCTCAGGCGTGTAGTCAGTGGCGCGAGTCAGGAAGGTCCCCATGATGGCACCGGCCTCGTCGAGCGCGCGCTCCGCGCCACGACGCTGGAGGTCATCGTAGAGGCTCACGAACAGCCGATAGAGAGCACCCGTCAGCACCTCGGAACGGTCGTGCAGTTCCGGAGAGGTCGTGGCGACGGTCGCGTCGTTCACGGCATCACGGAGGGGCTCATCGGTCACCGTGAGCGCCCCGAACACCTCGGCCATCCGGCTCAGCGCGTTCGACGTGCTCAGGTCTCCGTGCGTGCCCTCCAGCAGCGCGCGCGCACGGCCCGGATCGCGCAGCCCCGTCCATATCGCGATCTGGTCCGCGAACGACTCACCCCACGTTCGGAAGCCCACGTCGGCGAGATCGGCGTTGGGCTTCAGGGTGTGGTGTATCCCATGCCCGGCCTCGTGGGCCGCGATCTCCCACGATGTCGCCGTCTCGAACATCTTGATCTCGGTCGTGTTGGGCAGACGGTACGGGACGACGCCGAAGAAGATCATGCGAGCGGACGGGCTGTAGAACGCGTTGAAGTCGATGAAGGCATGGGCGTTGATCTCGAGGATCTCGTCGAAGCCCCAGGACAGGTGCCGCCCCGACCAGCTCTCGGCCGCGTCCTTCGCCTTGTTGGCCGCCTCGAACGCGGTGGTCATTCCGAGGTGCAGGTCCCGGGGCTTCCAGACTTGAAGGCCGTTCTGCAGAAGCGGACGACCGTCCGGACCGCGCTCGATCTCGTGCCGGGGAAACCGCGGCTCGTCGGGAAACCGAAAGCTGCCGTCCGCGTTCGAAGTCCCCGGCGGCCACGGGTTGTTGGCGAAGGGCAAGAAGATCACGTCCTGTACCTCTCCGGGGTCGCCGAACACTCGGGTGCCGCGATAGATGACGGCCTCGTCCTGGATGCGCACGCGGGTGTTCGACAGTAACGGCCGGCCGTCCTGGCCGTGAGCAAATCCCGAATCGGACAGGCACTCGACGAAGGCGTCGTGCACGAAGGGATCGTCGTCGTACGACGAGATCGGCATGACGCGCCCGGCTTCGAAGGCCCGCTCGACCGCCTCGGTCGTCCGCCTCTCCGTCCTGAGATCGCACAGTAGGGAGGCTCGGGATTCGTCGCTCTCCAGCGCGTGCCCGGCCACCGGCCAGCCGAGCAGCAGAAACATCCCCGTGGCCAATCGACGTACGCACCCCATTGCACTTCGTTGGAATCCATGCCCGCGCGCGGGACGCTGAGCAACGACGGTTCTCATCGAGCTACCCCGTCGACGGTCGTCGACTTCTTACTGCAGTACAGCGCTTTCTTCGGCTTCCTGGATCATGCGATCCACGTCTTCGTCGAGCAGCAACCGTTGGTGTGCAAGTCTTCGCGTTGCCTTAGCGACCTTCGTCACGTAGCCTTCGTGCGTCCCGTACAACTCCTCGAGCGACGGTCGAGGGTCGCCCGCGGCGAGCCGCGCCGCCCGCGTTTCGAAAAGGGGGATCATCATTCCCCCCTGCTGGACAGGGCACAGATCGCCATCCGTGAACTCCGGCGTGCGGAGGTTCCAGCCTGTGTGTGTCGCAACCGGCGCTTCGACGAAGGGGTGGCGGATACCGGCGATCTCGTTGCCGGTGCGATCCACTTTGGGCACGAGCACTCGGTGCTCACTCAAGACCACTGGGATCAAGTTGTCGATGATCCCGCGATTACCTTGCACCCGCGGGCCGAAGTCCCGCTCGCCCGAAGCGTTGAACAGGCCGTTGTAGGTGACAGCATCCCAGGTCGGCCCGGCCGGGATGACCGGGAACCGAGTTCTCGCCTGGTCAGAGGGAACGAGCGTCTCCTCGTCAATGCGCGGCACGCGGCTCTCGGGAGGCTCTGTTCCCGAGCGCACCCATCGGTCCAGCGCCACGAGCAAGGCCCGGGCGAGCGCGCCGTAGTGAAGCGGGTTCGAGAACTGCTGGCACTGTCTGTTCCCGATCCCACGGGTCGAGGGCAGTCCTGGGCCGTGCTGCATGCTCGAGAAGAGGTACCGGCGCACGTTCTCCGGTTGGATCAGATCTGTCGTGCCGTTTTCATCGGTGTCGAGGAGGGAGGCTCGGAACAGCCAGTACTCGGTGGAGGTAACGGAGTCGATGATCTTAGGGTCGGTCGCCGGCCGCTTGAGGATGCCATCGACCATCGCCGGATGGATAGGGTCGTTCCGAACGGCATAGGTTCGAGGAAAGTTCGTGTCCGGCCTATACCGAAACGTATGCTGGTTGGAGCTAGGGTCGGGTTGGGCGAAGCGGTAGTTGAGGGCGAGTTTGTTGCCACCTGTGCCATGAATATTCATGCCATCGAACACCTGCCGCCCCTGCTCATCCTCATTGAAGCCCTGGTAAAGAAAGTCCCGCAGGTACCACCCACTCTGGGAGAACCCATAGCCGAGTACCGTGGTGATCCCAGGCACGGGGTTAGGATTTCCCGCGTCGTCCGCGGTCGCGTTACGGAGGAACGATACGAAGTCCCGAGTGGTGACGTGGCCCAGTCCCATCACGGGAGGATTCTTGGCCGTATAAATGAGTTGATAGACCATGTCGTTGCGAAAGCCACTAGCCAGGCAGATGTCCGTCGCACTCGGGACGCCAGGAGGACCATTTGGGCATCTGGCGAAGGACCACTGGCTCGTGGGAATCACGTCGCCCGCTGGAATATCAGGAGCTGAAGGCCGGGGTGAGTCGCTCGGCCGCATCCGAAGCTCCGCCATGGCTAGAGCCTGATCCGTTGAGACCGCTTCGTAACTTCTGAAATTAGGATTGCCGCTCAGCGGTAGCGTGAACACCGCTGGTGCGGCGCCCTTTGCGTCGCTGAACTCGACGAGAATTCGCTGGGTGATCGGCTGGCCCCCATCCGTGGCGACAGGAAACCGGACTGCCAGCCGGTTGTTTCCGGGCAAGACGTCTGCCGCCCAGCCGACCCAGGCGAGGGTGTAGCCTTGCCGCAGCAGAAACCCATTGCCGAAGTCGGAGAGCGTGGTCGGGTTGTTCGAGCGGGGGGCGTTGTTCAGGTCCGCCGACAGCAGGTTGCCGCGAGTGTTCACCTCGAAGAATAGCGCGCCGTTCCCCCTGATCAGATCCACGGGCTTGACGATCATCCAGTCGGCAGAGAATTCGACCGTGCCGCGGTCGTTGCGCGGCGCCTTGTCGAGGTCGAAGACAACAGCGTTGCGCGGATCCGAAGGGTTCACCTCGAAGAACGCGGTGCCTCGCAGTTTTTCGTAGGGGCCGGTGTCACCAAACGCAGCGCCATCGGCCACCACCACGCGCGACGTGATTTGAATCTGCGTGACACGTGCTTCGGCCAGGGAGGCGAGGAGACTCAGACTGGTGAAGACCACCGCGAAGCCCACAAAGAGATTTTTCATCACAGTTGCGACCACGATGACCGACGCGGTTTCGAGCGACATGTCACAGCCCTCCCGGCCCGGCCATAGCGCAAGCAAAATGCCACAGCAGATTGTTGGAAATTTAGAGAGTTACGGACCGCTCACTGTTTGATTGAGCGCCGGCGCCTCGAGTTGAGCACCGTTTGAGCGGAGGCGGCCGAGCGGGTATGATCCCTGGCCATGCTGCTCGGCGAGCTCATCGGTGATAGTCCGGCGATCCGCGAGGTTCGCGATCAGATCGGTCGTCTACTGGATCGCCCGCGCGAATCCAGCCGGCTACCACCGGTCCTGTTCCAAGGCGAAACCGGAACGGGCAAGGGACTCCTGGCCAGAGCCATTCATCGCGCGGGGCCGCGCCGCAACGGCCCATTCATTGACGTCAATTGCGCGGCTATCCCGGAGACCCTGCTCGAGGCCGAGATGTTCGGCTTCGAGCGGGGCGCCTTCACGGATGCTCGTCAGTCCAAGGCCGGCCTCTTCGAGACGGCCGACCGTGGAACGCTCTTCCTCGACGAGGTCGGCTTTCTCGCCGACCCGCTCCAAGCCAAGCTCCTCAAGGTGATCGAAGAGCAGACCGTGCGTCGTCTCGGCGCGACGCGCAGCCGCCCCGTGGACGTCTGGATCTTCGGCGCCACGAGCGAGGATCTCGCGAAGGCGATGCGCCAGGGCCGTTTTCGGCCGGAGCTCTATCACCGGCTGGCCGTCTTCACGGTTCGACTGCCGGCCCTCCGCGAGCGCGGTGACGACATCGTGCTGCTCGCCGAGCACTTTCTCGGCCGTGCGTGCGCAGACTACCATCTGCCGCCGAAGAGCTTCAGCCATGATGCTCGTGCGGCACTCCGCGGACAACCCTGGACGGGCAACGTCAGAGAGCTGAGTAACGTGATCGAGCGCGCGGCTCTTCTGGTCACCACGCCGATCATTTCCGCGCGGGATCTTGCGCTGTCCGACGTCGGCGAGAGTCCGCCGCCGCGGCGGCGGCGTAGGATCGATGGCGAGTCGACGCCGGCGACCACCGAACGTCATCATTTGCTGGAAGCCCTCCACGAGGCGAGCTGGAATCTCACCGCAGCGGCGGCGCGCCTGGAGATCCCGCGCAACACGCTCCGCTACCGGATGGAGCGCCACGGTCTGCGGCCACCGCCGCCGTCCCGTCGGCGAGTGACCCGGTCCGGCGTTGACGTGCCGTCGCGGTCGCCCGCAAACGAGCCCGGCCACGGCAACGAAATCGACAGGGACCGGACGCCGCTCATCGCGGAAGCGCCCATCCACGTCGGAGTTCGATGGGAGCGCCGGCGTGTGGCGCTCCTGCGAGTGGACCTGGTGATCGCGCCCGGGGGGGTCACTCCCGAGACCGACACGAGCCGGCCGCTGGCGGTGCTCGCGCAGAAGCTCCGGAGCTTCGGAGGCCGCATCGAAGAAGCGGGCCTGACGCAAGTCGTCGCCGCGTTCGGGCTGGACCCGGTGGAGGACGCGCCGCGACGGGCGGCGCTCGCCGCGATCGCAATCGTGAAGACCGCCGAGCGCGCTCGGCGCACGACGGCCCCACACGGTGCGGTGAAGCTGGCGATCGACGTCGCGGACTGCCTCGTTGGTCACATCGACGGCGCCGCGACCATGGACGTGGACAGCAAGCGTCAGTCGTGCTCTCGGCTGGAGTCTTTGATCGGCCACGCTGAGCCCTACGCTGTGATCCTGAGCGAGGCGGCCTCGACATTCGTCGAGCGCCACTTCGACCTTCTTCCCCTGGGTCACCAGACGCCCGGGGCAGGCGCCTGCTATGTCCTCGGCGGTCCGGAGCGGCTGGGATACGACGTGAAGGACCGCGCGGGAACGTTCCGGGGGCGTCAACACGAACTATCGCTGCTGGAGAGTCACCTCGCCTCGGTATGCGGCGCGCGGGGTCAGGTCGTCGCGATCATCGGAGAGGCGGGAATCGGCAAGTCCCGAATCGTGTACGAGTTCCGCCAGCACTTCCACACGCAGCAGATCACGTACCTCGAAGGACGCTGCTACTCGTATGCGTCCGACGTTCCGTATTTCCCTGTTCTCGACATCATACGACAGCTTTGCGGAATCATCGATGCCGATGACGCGGACGTGATCGAGACAAAAATGCGGCTCGCCCTCGAGCGACTCGGCATCGCCACGAGCGAGAGCTGCTTGTATCTCCTTCATCTGTTCGGCATCGACCGCGAGCGCAGTCTGCGCGACGTGAATCCGGAGCTGATCAAGGTGAAAACGTTCGACGCCGTCCGGCAGACGATCCTATCTGCCAGTCGACTCCAACCTTGCGTTGTCCTCGTCGAGGACCTCCACTGGATCGACAACGCCTCCGCCGAGCTCCTGGCGTTGCTCGTGGCGAGCGTGCCTGGGGCGCGCCTCCTGTTCGTGGTGACCTACAGACCCGAATACCAGCCGGCCTGGTTGGCGCGATCGTACGTGACCCAGATGGCGCTCGCACCATTGTCCCCCGAGGACAGCCGGGCCGTGATCGAGTCGACGCGCGCCCGTACGCCCCTCCCACCGGAGGTCGTCGACGTCATCGTGGAAAAGGCCGACGGCAATCCATTTTTCCTCGAGGAGCTCACCAGGGCCATCGGCGAATACGGCCAGACGGACAGCAGCGTGCCCGACACCATTCACACCGTCCTGATGGCGCGCATCGGCAAGCTTACGGCCGAGGACAGGCGGCTGCTCCAGGTCGCCGCGGTCATCGGCAGGGACGTGCCAGTGGCCGTCATCGAGAAGGTCGCCGATGAAGCCCCCGCGCTTCTGCGCCAGCGTCTGCGTTACCTGCAGGCCGCGGAGTTCCTCTACGAGCGAGCGCCAGCGCCCGAGGCCGAGTACGTCTTCAAGCACGCGCTCACGCAGGAGGTCGCATACAGAAGCCTGCCGCCGCACGAGCGGCGTCCCCTTCACGCCAAGACGGCTCAGGTGCTGGCGCGCCTGTCGCCTGATGTCAAAGAACATCGGCCCGAGAGCATCGCGCGGCATCTAACCGCCGCAGAACAGCCGGACGAGGCGGTCCCGCTGTGGCTCCGCGCCGGGCGGAACGCCATCCGTCGCTCGGCGAACGCCGAAGCGGTCACCCACCTCACGACGGCGCTGGATCTGTTGATGACAACGCTCGAGAGCCGGGAGCGCGATCGGCGAGAGCTCGAGCTGCGGGTGACGCTCGGACCCGCGCTCGTCATGACGAAAGGCTACGCGGCCGCCGAAGTGGAGAGCGTGTATCGCCGAGCGCGGGCCCTGTGTCAGCGACTCGGTGATGCTCCGCAGCTCTTCAGAGCGACACGCGGTGTGTGGCTCTTCTACCTGGTGCGCGGCGACCTGCGTGCTGCGCAGGACACCGGCGAGCAGCTCCTGGCAATGGCGACCAAGGCCGACAACGCCGTGCTGCTGGCTCAGGCGCACCTCGCTCTGGGGGCCCCACTCTTCTACCGTGGGGAGTTCGCGGAGGCGCGCTCGAACCTCGAGCAGAGCATCGCCCTGTGCCGGGCGAATGGTGATGCGGCGCGCGGACCCGACGGGCCGGAGCCCTCGGTCGAGAGCTTCGGGTTTCTCGCCTGGACGTTGGGGATGCAAGGTTGCGAGGCCGAATCGCTCGGGTGCCTCGAGGCCGCGCTGCGTCGCGCCGACCGACACGGCCAGGCGTTCAGTCTCGCGTCTGCTCTGAACTTTGCCGGCGTGCTCCGTACGGTCTATCGGGATTTCGACGCGACCCGGGAGTACGCCGAGCGCGAGGCCGCCATCGCTCGCGAGCATCGCTTCCCGCACCTGCTCGGCACCGCGATCTGGCTGCGTGGGCGGGTGCTTGCCGCGGAAGGCCGTCCCGCGGAGGGGTTGAAGCTCATGAGCGAGGGCCTCGCGATGTTGATGGCAAGTGGTGGCTTGGCGGCCACGTACTATCTGAGCCACATCGCTGACACACACCTGATCGCGGGCGACATCGAGCAGGGGCTCGCCGTGATCACGGAGGCCTTTGTCGCCGCCGAGCGCAATGACGAAAACTTCTACCTACCCGAGCTTCACCGCCTCAGAGCCGAGCTCCTCGCGGCGAACCTCGTCACCAGCCACGAGGCCGAGAGCCACTTCACGCAAGCGATCGCGCTCGCCCGTCGCCAGGGATCAGCCGTGCTCGGTCGTCGCGCCGAGGAATCCTTCGCGGCATACCTGCGCGCACGAGGACGCGCGTCGGAGGCGGATCGTGCGACGCAACCAGCGACATTCGGACGCTAAATACGGTTGAGGTCAACGTAGAGGGATGGACTTCTCGGCGTCCTGGAGCGCGACGCACGCTCCTCCTGGGCTATGTCCCGCATATCCCGCATACTTTGAAGCACGCCAGCAGCAAAACGGGGCGACAAGCCGCGGCTGCGGCGAGGAGTTATTCACGTGCGGAAGACTTCGGGCAGTGCAAGCGCATCTGCGACACACCGATATTCAGACGACGCCGTACACACGCCTGACGCAGACGCAGCTGAAGGAAGTCGTTGGCGTGTTCGAGGCGCCACAACGATGGATTTCAATCCCGACACGGCGGGATTGAAATTCGCGTGGCGACGACCCGGAGGTGTCGGGTTGGCTCGAACCCACCCTGCGATCGATCGCTCACGAGTCAGCACAGGCACTCCCCGGTCGTGCGGTGGTGCTGAACCGGCTAGCCGACGTCCTCTTCGTGAGGGTGGTCCGCGCCTATTTGCTGAAGATGTCAGTCGCCGGCGGGACCAGCTCGCCGAGCTGGTTGCGTGGCCTGACCGATCCACAGATCGCGCGGGCCCTGGCCCAGATCCACGGTGCTCCGAGCAGGCCTGGACGCTCACCCAGCTTGCCTCATACGCGGCCATGTCCCGCACGGCCTTCGCCCAGCGTTTCCGCTCCCTCGTGGGCCAGACGCCCGTGAGCTATATAGCCACCTGGCGGATGCAGAAGGCGGCCTACTTGCTAAAGATGGGTTCGTTGTCGATCGCACAGATCGCCGCGCGCGTCGGCTATGCGTCAGAACTCGCCTTCGCCAAAGCGTTTCGTCGTCGCATTGGCATTCCCCCCGGGGCGTACGCACGACAACACACGAAAAATGAGCGCCATTGAAGTCATCGACAACGTGAACGGCATCCCAGTAGGCCCGAAAGTGTTACCCATGTGCTCGGAATGAACTGTTACCCGTGTGTCCGGAATGGACCTCGTCGTTCATGGTTGCCGGGGGGGGCTGGATTTGAACCAGCGACCTTTTGTTATGAGCCCTTTTCAAATCGAGGCTGGAGCCAACGCGCCACAAACGACGCCTCGTAATTCAGCGCTTCTCATGGCGTCGACTTTGGGGCCCTTTGGCTCTCGCTGGGAGCAACTTCCTGGGTAATTCCTGGGTGAGTCCCGGGTATCACTGCTCCGAGGCAGTTCGGCGGTTCCACCCGCGAATCGCCGCCAGTACGCCGTCTGCGATCCGCCGCGGACGCTCCGCGATGCCTCGCACCTCGGCCTCTCGATTGCGCGGGTCCACCTCGATGACCTTCGTACGTACGCTGACAGGCACGCCATCACGGGTGAGACCCCGAAGAATTCCATCCAGCGGTACCGTCAAGACGATGGCGCCTATCTCGGCCATCTCCTGACCCTTCCGAACTGCATCGCCGATGCGCGCCTTTGTGCGAAAGATGCCCTCGACAGGTGCGTAGACGTAGCGATCGCGGCCATGCCCGGCGATCTCCCGTGGCTCACCCGCCAGGGTTCGGGATGCGCCGTCCGTGATGACCATGCCGAGCCCTTCCCAACTCGTCTCTACCACCACGTCCGCGTGTCGTCCGGCTACGAGGTCTGGGCCGAGTCCGATCGTTAGCGGAGCGAGTTCGCGCTGCACTTCGGGTGCCGCGTGCTTGCGCATGCGAGCATCGACCAGCACCGACGGCCGAATGTCAGCGAGCAGTGCGCCGATGTCCCGGACGTACACAGGAATCGCGCTCTGCGAATCGAGTGCTTCCTTAACGCGAACGAGGTCGTGTGCACGGACGGCGTGCACACCCTCAAAAGCGGCATGCCCGTCGAATACCGCATCCGTGAAGGCCATCCCGCGCCTCGTGGTCGTTGGCATCGGCACGTCATGAAGCACGACGGCGTAGCCCTCTTGGAACAAACGATGCGCTACGGCCGAGCCGATGTCCCCGATGCCGCGAACAAGCACGCTGACGCGTTGCGGTTCCACGGCTACATCCTATAGCAACGAGCGTTGGGGTATCACGTCTCCCTATCGAGCCCACTCAGGCTCTCGTTGGGAGCAACCTTGTCGATATCGAGTTCGTGAAGGCTGACGCTGGCCGTCTAACCACTAAAGTTTCCAGCAATGGGCGGCACGCTTAACCCTGCGCCAGCTCTTCGCCTCGTCCGATGCGGGGTTGACTCCCGGCGGCCCTCTTGGCAATTTTATTTATCTATGTTGGCGGAAGAGCGCCATGGCTAGACGACCTCGGCGATCGGATGAGCAACTCAGGGCGTTGGCGGTCCGCTCAGCGGAACTCCGAGCAAAGTCGGAATTAGCAAAGAAGCGAGCACGGGAGAGCCGTGCCGCCGCGAGCGAACTGCTCCGCGAAACTCGCCGGTTGTTAGGTCTCGAAGAATCCGAACTACCGACCCAGGGGTAGCGGGTACCTCAGCCTGAACTGGGCGGTGGCGGACGACGTTGCTCGCGGATCTGGCGCCGGGCGTCTTCGATCAGCCGCAACGACTTCTCGTGCAGTTGGCGCGACATCCGGATGCTCTCGTCAGAGTAAAGAACCGTGAAGCAGGCTGCGTGGAAGATGTCGCTGCCGATCGCCAAAGCATCATCGCCTGGGCGGACGGCATAGCTGCAATGCGTGCACTTCGTGGCATACATGATGGCGGGGAGGGTGCGACGACAACTCACGCAGCGGTCCGAACGGTGGAAGCTCCCGGTACTCAGCAGTTGCTCGGTCACCTGACGCGTTTCGAATAGACTCGCCGAGCAAGCGAAGGCTAGGCAGGCGTCGCACAGCCCCTCACCAGCTGCATCAAACACCAGGCGCCGTACTGTCTCTGCGGTGGTCATTCTTACGTCTTCGGACATAAGCGTAGGATCTCGGCGAAGGCGTCGCAAGCGAGTGAAATACGGACCGTCAACTCAGGGAACTCCTGAGGCCGACCGCGACCGGCGACCGCGCGCTGCGTATACTGCGCCCGCGGTGACGAGTTTCGGTATCGGCGCCTCCGTCAAGCGGCGCGAGGATCCGCGGTTGTTGACGGGCCGCGGACGCTACGCCGAGGACTGTAACGCGCCCGATCAGGTCTACGTCGCATTCGTGCGCTCGCCGCACGCGCACGCCGAGCTGA
>Ga0114129_10008191_pt1 | contig 14898 bp, 1 predicted proteins | sample RhiMetdeltSRZDD1_FD_80071 | JGI IMG/M metagenome (GOLD analysis project Ga0114129, IMG submission 80071) | Populus rhizosphere microbial communities from Tennessee, USA - Rhizosphere MetaG P. deltoides SRZDD1 (version 2) (version 2) | ecosystem: Host-associated > Plants > Roots > Rhizosphere >...
CGCAATCATATTATTATTCTGAAAGCGGCTTTCATGTTGATGGGGTAGATGATGCATATGGAGTGAATACCCTGCATACAGATACTTCAGAATTTTCGGCACTGATTTACTGGCCCGGCATTAAGCCACCGACCGGAAGCGTGTTCGATGCATTTATGCCCTATTACTATATACCAGCTTCAAATTCGGTTGACTGGAACTATGGCACCGGGCAGCAAACGCTGTTTCTGTCAGACGGGCGGGTGCGGTTCAATTTGCTGGGCGATTTGATAGGAGGCGATTGGCCCACCTCGGGACCGGCTTTGCAAACAAGAACGCAGTTGTTTATAACCGATGGGTACTGGTTTGTGCAAACAAGCGAAACCAGTTATGATATGGTGAGTGCAAAAGACGCCAAAGCATGGATCACATGGAAAAATGATTAACAAACGATATTGGATGTCCTATTTAAAACCTGCATCATGGATCTTTTGATCCGTCCCTAAGAAAACGAAGGAAAGACAACAAGGCATAGGGAACAAAGACACATGATTTAAGAAGAAGACCCCTTTTAACAATCAAAATATAATGCGCAGCTGCCCACAGGGCAACTGAGAACTGAGAATTGAGTCTCAGCAGGCCATGCTTTGTCTTGACTGTTCGATATAAAGAAAACGATCTTATAAAATGCAAAATACTGCTTACATGAGAAACGGCTACCCATACTCGTTTATTAAAAAGATCGGCACCTTATTGCTGATACTTGTTACGGCCTTTCAGGTAAATGCCCAGATTGACATTACTATTGGAACAGGCACTACCGGAAATGGCAACGGAAGTTATCCATGCCCGATACAGGACTGGTATGAAGGTAGCCGTGCGCAGTTTTTGTACCAGGCTGCTGAATTAACCGCGGCAGGTATGGCGCCGGGGACCATACAGTCTATTAAGTTTAACGTGGTAAACCTGAATGATGCCGGTGTTACCGAAAAGCTGGTGATTAAAATGGGAGGCACCTCTGCTACTACTTTATCAACCACCGGCTGGGATGTGTTTTCGGGTTCAACGGTAGAAACCGATCCGGTAGACTACCAACCTGTTACGGGCTCAAATACATTTACCTTCCAAACGCCCTTCTTTTGGAATGGCGTCGATAATATTCTTATTGAAATTTGTAACGGCGATCCCGGTAACACAACCGGCACATGGTATACCCATAATTCCGAAATTACCTGGACAACCGGTTTATCATTTAACGGATCACATACATCTGTTTCTGACAACCTCGGTAGTCTTTGTAACAGTACCGGAGGTTTCAACACCGGTACACAAACGACCCGGCCCGACATTGCATTTTCATGGGTGCCTGCTACCGCATGTACAGGAAAGCCTGAAGCTGGTACTGCTCTCAGTTCATCGGCCAATGTATGCTTTTCGCAGAATTTTACCCTGAGCTTAACCAATCAAACGGTTGCTTCGGGCATCACCTATAAATGGCAATCCTCACCAAACAATACAACATACACCGATATTACAGGGGCAACCACCTCAACCTTCACAACCAGCCAAAGCGCTACTTCGTGGTACAGGGCCATTGTTACCTGTACAAACGGAGGTTTGATGGATACGTCTGTTGCTGTACAGGTTGCATCTCCTGCGCTTGTTTCGGGGCTTTATACCATCAACAGCTTATTGCCAACCGGTGGCAGTAATTTCAAATCGTTCAACGATGCCGTGAACTACATCAGGTGCGGTATAAACGGGCCGGTTGTATTTACCGTATCTGCCGGGCCTTATGCCGAGCAGGTTACTCTTCCTGCCATACCCGGCACCTCAACCGTTAATACGGTTACGTTTAACTGTAATGGAACCACGCTAAGCTATAATACGTCCGATGCGGCCAACCGAACGGCGATTATATTAAATGGGGCTTCACATATTATTATCGATAGTTTAAATATTGATGTGTCGTCAGGTACCTACGGATGGGGGATATTATTGACGAACAAGGCCGACAGCAACATCATTCGAAAATGTACTATTAATACAAGCACTACATCTACCAGTACCAACTACGCAGGTATTTTAATAAACGGATCGGCTACCGTAGTAAACACTTCGGGTAATAATGGCAGCGGAAATATCATTTCGGGCAATACCATCAATGGCGGGTATTATGGAATAGATATTTATGGTAATACTTCTGGTACAAATACATTTAATGCCAATAACATCATTGAAAACAATAGCATTCGCGATGCCTACTACACCTTCGTTTATTCGTATGCAGTAAATGGATTAATTATACGCGGTAACGATTTGTCGCGACCGTCGCGATCGGCGGTTACTTCAACCAACGGTATATATGTGGGTGGAGCTGATGTTTTGGTCGACAAAAACCGTATTCATAATTTGTTTGATGCGGTTACCGGCAGTACCGTGTTCGTGTATTGTATTTCATCGGGTAGTTCAGGCACTTCTGCTGCACAGCCCAATAAAATTCAAAACAACCTTATCTACAATATCAATAACGGCGGTGGTACTGTTTACGGCATTTGGTCTGCCGGGTACAACAACTGGAACATTTACAACAATACCGTTGTGCTCGATGATGCGGCGGCTACTGCCGGAGCGGTATATGGCTGTTATACGAACGGTTCAGATATAAATGTCAAAAACAACCTTATATATGTAACCCGTGCAGGCACGGGCGCAAAATATTGTTTATACTATCCTTCGGCCGGTGTTACTTCGTCGGCCAATAATGATCTGTATATAAACAGTGCTTCCGGTACTACCGATATTGGTTTCTTTAATGGCACCGGCTGGCCAACACTGGCCGGCTGGCAGGGTGCTACCGGCTACGATCTGAGCAGCGTTTCGCTCGACCCGCAATTTGTAAATGCGGCCAATGGCAATTATGCGCCTGCGAACGTTTTTCTCGATAATATGGCCGTGCCGGTTGGTATATCTTCCGATTTAAACGGAACAACACGAAGCAGTACAACGCCCGATATCGGCGCCATTGAATTTACTTCACAGGCCTGTACCACGCCTCCCGTACCGGGAACCGTAGTGAGTACAGCCAATCCTATTTGCGCCGGAAGATCGTTTACGTTATCGCTTACGGGCGGTACAGCCGGTTCAGGTCAAACATACCAATGGCAGTCATCGGATGATAATGTAAACTGGACTAACATACCGGGAGCAGTAAGCTCCGTATTCAGTACTTCGCAAACAGGCACCACCTGGTACCGCGTTAGTGTTACCTGCGGTACAACTGTATTCTCGGCTGCTTTGCAGGTAATTACTTCTCCGGTGGTGTACGCCACGCTTCCGTTTACCGAAAGTTTTGAAGATACCTGGATAAACGGATGCGATACCCGTGATATTCCCAATAATTTCTGGCGAAGCAATCCCGGTACCGGTAATAATTCATGGCGCAGAAATGATGATGGTGCCTCAGCTTTATGGGCTAATGTCAATAATGGCGCTTATACACCGGCTGCTTCAAATGGTAACTATTCTGCACGGTTCCATACCTATGGTTCAGGCAGCGGATTATCGGGAAGCCTCGACTTCTATGCAAATTGTAATACCGGTATAGCCTCAAAACGTTTACGGTTCGATTATATTAATACAACAGGCAATGATAGCATGGCGGTATGGCTGTCGACCGACGGAGGCGCTACCTTTACAAGGCTCAATGGATTTACGGTGAACAGTTCGTGGGACAGAAAGGTGATCAATTTTACATCAACTTCTGCCACCACCGTGCTTCGTTTCCGTTCTACTTCCGATTTTGGTACTTCCGATATTGGTATCGATAACCTCGCAGTATATAACCTCGAAGATTGTTCGGGTATTCCTGCAGGTGGTACAACCGTTTCTACAGGGAACAATGTTTGTGCCGGTACCTCCTTTACATTAAGTGTAAATGGCCTGCCATTGCAAAATGGATTAACGTACCAGTGGCAGTCATCGACCGATAATGTAACTTATAATAATATTACAGGTGCTACAGGCGAATCGCTGACCACCACGCAAACGGCAGCCAAATGGTACAGGATAGTGATCGCCTGCACCAACAGCGCCCAATCGGCTACCTCAACGCCGGTACAGGTTGTTATGAAAGCGCCGGTGTATGCACCGTTGCCATACTCTGAAAGTTTTGAAAATACCTGGGTGAATGGTTGCGATACCCGTGATATTCCCAATAGTTTCTGGAACAATGATCCCGTAACAGGAGATCCATCGTGGCGCAGAAATGATGATGGCGCTTCGGCCAACTGGGGTTCTGTAAATGGTAACTATACACCCGCTGCGTCTGCGGGTTCCTATTCTGCCCGTTTCCACAGCTATGATGCAGATCAGGGCGCTCAGGGCAAATTCGATCTGTATGTTAATGCCGGTATCGGCGCGCCCAATAAACGGTTAACCTTTAGTGCCATCAACACAACCGGCGACGACACGCTGGCGATTTATGTGTCGCGCGATGGCGGTGCTACATTTACATACCTCGATAGCGTAGGATTAAGATCAGCCTGGAGCCCGAAAACCATTTTCTTCAATTCCAGTTCGGCTACCACCGTTATCCGATTTGAAGCAACGTCCGACTTCGGTTTCACTGATATTGGTATTGATGATATTCTGGTGGCCGACTGGCCCGATTGTTCCGGTACACCAAACGGCGGTACTGCCGTTTCATCGGTAAGCACTGTTTGCGTTGAACCCTTTACGGTAAGCGCAACAGGCGTGAGCACCGGTAATGGTATTACCTATCAGTGGCAGCAGTCGGTTGATAGTGTTGCCTGGACAAACATATCCGGCGCTACCGGTCTTTCATATACATCAACACAGGTGGGTACACACTTTTACAGGCTGGTGACCACCTGTACATTAACCGGTACGTTTGCTAATTCAGCAGGGGTAAAAGTTATTTCACCAGTGCCTGTTCACGGTGTATTTACTATTGATAATACCCTGCCAACAGGCGGTACAAACTTTGCTACATTCAACGATGCCTATCAGTTCATTAAATGCGGTATCGACAGTGCGGTATTGTTTAATGTAAAACAGGGCACCGGTTTATACAACGAACAGCTGATTATGTCGGCTATACCGGGCGCTTCATCTGATAACACAGTTACCTTCAAAGGCGATGGCGTAGCCACCATTGGCTTTGCTTCAACCAATACCAACCAAAGGGCTGTTATTAAACTGAAGGGCACAAGAAATATCATATTCGACAGTTTGATCATTAAAGCCAATACAGGTACTTACGGCTATGGCGTACAGTTAATGGGCAATACCGATTCGAACGAGGTGAAAAACTGTACGATCAATTTGTCAACAACATCTTCAACAACAAACTTTGCCGGTATTGTGGTCAATGGCGCCGATGCGGGGCCTGTAACAACCGGTATTGTTTTAAGTGACTATAATATTTTCTCAGGCAATACCATCAACGGAGGATACTATGGTATCACCCTGGTGGCCACTTTCGATAATGGCGCCAATGGTAACAATATAATCCTCAATAATACCATCAGGGACTTTTACCAATATGGTATTTATGTAAGCGGCAGTTATGCAACGACCATTGAAAAGAATACCATCAGCCGGCCAACACGCACCAGTGTAAGCGACTTCTATGGTATTTATTTCACCACGGAAAAGAATGCCGGATGTACTATTTCGAAAAACCGCATCACCAATCCGTTCGGCGCAGCGCTTTCAAGCACCGCCACGTTCTATGGTATCAATTTTAACGGATCGAGCGGTTCAACCGGTGGGTCCTTTAATGAAAATGTGGTTAGCAATAACCTTATTTATAAAATAAATGGTAATGGTCCGCAGTATGGTATTGCCAATACCGGATCGAGCTATGCATGGTACTTCCATAATACCATTTCGCTCGACAGTATCGGTTCAACATCTTCTTCATTGACAAGAGGATTTTCGCAAACAACCACCGCCGGTGGCTTATTCTTCTACAATAATATTATTTCAATAACGAGGGGCGGCACAGGTACCAAATATTGTATTTACCTCGGTTCAAACCTGCCTGCAGGCGCCGATAACAACAACTATTATATCAATGCCGCAGCAGGTACCAATTCGGTAGGATATTATACAGCCGCGCGTGCAACACTGGCCAACTGGAAAGCTGCAACCGGTTTAGATGCAGTTTCATTATCGATGACGCCTGCCTTTGTTGCTCCTGACCTTGGCGACTATACGCCGGGCAACGCAGGTATTGATAATAAGGGTGTGGGAATAGGGATAACTGATGATATTAAAGATCAGGCACGCAGCGCTGCTACGCCCGATATAGGCGCCTATGAGTTTACGCCATTGCCTTGTTCTGTTCCTCCTGTAACAGGCACATTAAAGATTACGCCCGATACTATATGTCAGTATAGGTCTGTTTACCTGCATTTGAATATCGGTGCATTCGGATCGGGACAAACTTTCCAGTGGCAAACAGCCAAAGATCCGGCTGGTCCGTACACCAACCTGGGTGCGCCCATGCTAACACCCGATACTACTATTATAGCCGATACCACTATCTTTTTCAGAATAGCTATATCGTGCGGGACCAATATCGTATACAGCGATACGGCCAAACTGGTAGTGAACCCTGCCTTACCTGCAGGTACCTATACCATTAATAAAACCATTTTGGGCAGCTATGAGCCCGGCAAACCAGGAGGTAACTTTGTATCCTTTGCCGATGCCAAAGCAGCCATGGGTTGCGGAATAGGAGGGCCGGTTGTATTTAATGTAGAGGCGAATACAGGGCCTTATACCGAACAACTGATCCTCGACAGTATTTCAGGCACTTCGGCCATCAATACCATTACGTTTAATGGGCATGGCAATACCATTACATTCAATGGAAATACCAGTGCGCAGCGGGCGGTCATAAAATTAAACGGGGCCGATCATATTATTTTCGACAGCCTCGTCATTGCAACGGGCACCGGTACATATGGTTATGGTGTGCAGCTGATCAATAATGCCGATTCAAACACCTTCCGTAAATGTACCATCAATACTTCTTTAACTGCTACCACCACCAGCTTTGCCGGTATAGTGATCAATGCATCAGACGCAAGTGCGGTTTCAGCCGGTAATACATTATGCGATGGCAACCTGTTCGATGGCAATACCATTAACGGCGGTTACTATGGCATTACGCTGGTAGGTAACACAACGGTTGCAACTTATCTGAATAACAACAGCATTACCAATAACACCATCAATGATTTTTATAATTACGGTTTATATGTAACGGGAACTGTAGGTACGTTGATCGCGGGCAATACATTTACACGTCCTGCGCGTACCAACACGGCTACCAATGTGTATGGTATTTATTTAACCACAGCGGCCAGCAACAACCTGCATATAAGCAAAAACAGGTTTACCAGCTTCTTTACCGGTGTGCCAACGTCTACAGCATCTTTCTACGGCATTTACCACAATTCGGTAACTGCTGACGCTGAAGACACGGTAAGCAATAACCTGTTCTATAAGCTCGATGGCAACGGACCTGTGTATGCCTTGTACAATACCGGTTCGGGTAATACCTGGTATTACCATAATACCATTTCAATCGACAATACAACCAGTACGGCTACCGGTGTAAGTGTTGGTTTTTATCACACGTCTTCGGTAACCGGTTTAAAATTCATTAACAATATTATTACCATAACAAGGGGAGGCGCCGGTAACAAGCACGGTATTTACCTGAATTCAACAACCAGTGAATTGTTGTCGGATAACAACGATATATACGTTAACGCCACCAATGGGTATGTTGGCTATTTTTCAGGAAACCGCAGCACGCTGGCCGACTGGACAGCGGCCACTGCCAAAGATGGCGCTTCGTTCAGTTTGAACCCATTGTTTATCGACGTGGATGCCGGTAATGGAATGCCGCAACTGATGGCGATAGACAATAAAGGCATACCGGTGAATATTGCCACAGATATTATGAATGCAGCCCGTTCAGCCACAACACCCGATATAGGCGCTTATGAGTATGAGCCGCAACCATGCGCCAACCCGCCTGTAGCAGGTACGGCTTCGGTAACACCATCATCGGGTGTGTGTCTTGAAACACCTATTGAATTAAACATAACAGGCCATTCACCGCTCGGCGCCATTAAGTTCGTTTGGCAGTCGGCCGACAATGCGTCGTCGACGAACTGGACGAACATCAGCGATACCCAGTACTTCCCGAAATATAATTACAAGGTTACGTTGAACAACTGGTTCAGGGCTGCGGTGATCTGTAACGGAAATACCGTATATACAGCGCCGGTACAGGTAACGTTGAATAATATATTGATAAGCGGGGTATATACCATCGATCCGGCACAGGGTCCCACTTCAACGAACTTCGTATCGTTCCAGAGTGCGGTTGATGCGCTGCTGTGTGGTATCACCGGATGGGTGCGGTTTGATGTGGCGCCCGGAACTTATAACGAACAGATCAGGATACCCTATATTCCCAATACGTCATCAGTGAATACGGTCACCTTCCAAAGCGCCAACGGAAACGCAGGCTCGGTGAACCTTACCTACGATGGAACGGCCACCGCTAATTATACACTGAAATTAGACAGTACAAAATATTTCATCTTTAAGAACCTGACCATTACGGGTACCAATACAGCCAATGGAAGAGTGATCGAGCTGGCGAATACCGCATCGTACGACAGCATTGTGAACTGTATTGTTTCGGCGCCTGCGGTAACCACGCCATCTACCAATGTAGCGGGCATTTACGCCAACCAGTTAAAAGGCAGCAACAATGTGATCAGGGGTAATACCATCAGCAACGGTTCAAGCGGTATTTATATAGCCGGCACCGCAGCAGGTGTAAATCTTACACCCGATCATGTGATCGACAGCAATACCATCAGCGGCGCCTGGCAGTTTGGAATATATACTTCCTTTATCAAGCGCCTTGAACTGAATAAGAATACAATCACCGTAAACGGACCGGTTAACTCTACCGCTTATGGTGTATACGCCACCGACTGCGACTCATCGTACCATATTGCCGGTAATAATATAACCCTGAGCAATACCAACAGCGTAGTATATGGTATGTCGATAGTTAATTGCGACACTGCGCTGAATGAACGGGGTACACTGGCCGCCAATATCGTAACGGCTGTAACCGGCAATACCGGTACGCTGTACGGCCTGTACCTTTCTAATTCACCGGGTATATTGGTGCAGAACAACGTAGTGGCGATCAACACAACCGGCGCCAGTTCATATGGTTTGTATCATAATAACTTCAGCAGCGCTGATTATTTCAATAACTCAATCAACAGCACGGCCACTTCTGCAACGAATAATTTTGCCCTGTACCTGCAAAACACTACAGCTTCAGGCATACAGCTGCGCAATAATATATTCTCGCACAAAGGAGGTGGTAAAGCGATGTATGTAAATAATTCTTCCTCGGCTTATACCAGTGATTATAACATGCTGTACACAACAGGAAGCACGCTGGTGCAAAGGGCTAACCCGGCGGGCACGTTTGCTACGCTGGCCGACTGGAGGAATGCCTCTTACTGGGATAAGTATTCGATAGTATACACGCCGGCCTTTGTGAGCGATACCGATCTGCATCCCGACCTCGTTAATCCCGATGTATGGGCTATGCACGGCCGTGGTATACAGATTACGACAAACGATCACGACATAAACGACAATCCGCGACCGGTTACACTTACACAGGGTGTGCCCGACCTGGGAGCGTACGAGTTCTATCCAACTGCATTGCCAACCGTATTAACGGCAATACCGGCTGCGCCTGCCGCCAACACCACACAAACCTTTATGTATGGAACAGATACCGTAATGAAGATCATGTGGGGGCCCACGCCGCCAACAGCTGTTGAAACAAGACGTTTCTCGGGCGTTGTGCCTTCGGGACTGCAACCGCGACCCGACTCTATGTTCTTCTATACAAAAGTGGAAATTCCGGGCGGTGGCAATTACGATTACAATATGGATCTGTTTTACCTCGATCCATGGCAGGGCTCTGTTCCCGACCAATACATGCTGGGGCTTGGAAAAACTACAGTTTCCAATGCATGGATCGTAGGCTTCAGCAGCCGGGTAGATGTAAATAAGAAAAAGATCACACAACACTCCGTGAACTATATCGACCGCTTTACCGGCCTTGTGAATCCGTATGCGCCGCCGCAACTGCCCGAAAAAGACAGCTCGAACCGTGGAAAGAGATTCTGGGTAGGTTATCAGAAGAGCTACGACTTCACCAATGGCAATTCACAGCAAATGGTATTGTATATGAGCACTACCGATCAACCGGCCAATGTGCAGGTGAAAATAGCGGGAACCAACTGGGTGCGTAATTATGTAATACCTCCGTTTACCACACAGGCCTCGGAGTTTATGCCCAAAGCAGGCGCCGACGATGCAAGGTTGATGAATGAAGGGTTGTACAACCGGGGTATCAGCATCACCAGCGATGTGCCCATTACTGCCTATGCGCATGAATTTGCCAGCACCAACTCCGGATCGAGCATGCTGTTCCCGGTTGGGGTATGGGGTTATGAATACTACTCTATAAATAACAAGCAGTATTATTTGCCCGCCGATTGTTACACAACCATTATGGTGGTGGCCGACAATAACAATACGGTAGTTGAGATCACGCCTTCGGTGCCCACCCTTGCCGGAAGACCGGCCAATGTGCCATTCAGGGTTACTTTAAATGCAGGTGAGGTGTACCAGGTGCTGGGTGCTATGATATCAGGTTCATCAGGATACGATTTAACAGGCTCCATTATTAAATCGGTCCCCAATGGAAGCGGCAAATGTTATCCCATAGGGGTATTTACCGGAAGCTCACGTACCGGTTTGGGTTGCGGCGCTTCGTCGGGATCTTCGGGCGACCTGTTCTTACAGCAAACATTCCCGTACTCGGCCTGGGGTAAAAAATACTTAACGGCGCCAACTACGCCTCAGGAAAACATCACTAACAGAATGACCAATATTTACAGGGTGCTGGTGAAAGATTCTTCAACCGCGGTGCTGTTGAACGGCGACACCTTGAAAAACCTGATCAATAACAGGTACTACCAGTTCGAAAGCAATACTTCCAATGTTATTACCGCCAACAAACCGGTAATGATGGTTGAGTACATGTCTTCATCCTCCAATTGTCCCGGTACCGGTTTTTACGGTGATCCCGACAGTTATATTTTAAGTCCGGCAGAACAGGCCATAGATGGGTTCTCAGGATTTTACCGGAACAGTGCATCGGCCATTATCATAAACTACTTAACACTTATTTTGCCCGACAGCGGTATGAATTCACTGAAGATCGACGGAGTGCCCTGGGATCAGATACCCGCTGCCAATAAACACAGTTATCCGCATGCGCAACCTGGCTATACAGTGGCTATTAAAAAGTGGCTGGCAGGTGCAGGACAAAGCTCTGTTGAAAGTGATAGTGCCTACCTGGGGCTGGTGTTTGGATTGGGATCTGCTGAAAGTTATGGTTACAATGTAGGTACCATGGTGAAAACCCTGCAGGGATTAGGCACCATTAAGAATACACTGAATAATGGCACCAATGCCGAATACACCTGCGAAGGAACGCCATTCAGGTTTACAGGCTACCTGCCGTTTAAACCAACATCGCTGACCTGGAAGTTCAGCAGTGTACCAGGTTTGTCACCGGCTACCGATGTTACCGTTGTGAATCCGGCGCCATCAGACAGTACCCTGATAAATGGAATCATGAATTATGTTTTCCCGGTAAATCAGGATTACACGTTCGCTGCACCGGGTGTTTATACAGTTGAGATCGTATACGATCACCCTGATATTGAAAGCTGCGATCATACCGGCCGCGACCTGATATACATACAGGTAGTGCCGGCGCCGAAAGCCGACTTTACCGTGAACTACTCAGGTTGCGTAAAAGATATAGCACAGCTTACCGGTGAAGCTACCGCGCAAAACGGTATAGCTGTAAATGAATGGAACTGGACTTTGCACGATGGAACAAAACCAACCGGACAGCATATAACCTATACCTACAATACACCGGGCACCTACATCGAGAACCTGCAATCAATAACAGCCGATGGTTGTATAGGCGATACCTCAAAACAAATTGTGGTGAACCCGCAGCCGATCGTGAAGGTGAACAATATATCGGTTTGTATCGGGCACGATACCACGCTGGCTGTAGAAAACCCGGTTGCCGGTTCTACCTACAACTGGTATGCCTCAGCCACAGGCGGCACGGCGCTCGGTACAGGACCAACCTTACTGATACAGAATGTAACAACCAGTACCGATTATTATGTGCAGGAAACATCAGCCGCCGGTTGCAGTTCAGAAATGACGAAGCTGAGTATTGCCATACAAGCTGCCATACTAAAACCAGAGGTAGCAGTTGATTCGGTAACTGCCAGTATGGTGAAGTTCAAATGGAATGCAGTGCCAGGCGCTACCGGTTATGAAGTTTCACTGGATGGAGGCAGCACCTGGAGCACGCCATCATCGGGCTCAACAGGACTCACCCATACCGTTGCCGGAATACCGCCGACGCAAACAGTGACCATTATTGTAAAAGCACTGGGCGGTTGTGCCAACAGCTTATCGGTACCGGTTTCGCAACAGGTATTGCCCGATGGCATCTTCATCCCGAACAGCTTTACACCAAATGGCGACGGCTTGAATGATATGCTGAAAATTTACAGTTATAAGATCAGGGAAATGCAGCTGATGGTATTTAACCAGTGGGGCGAGAAACTGTTTGAAACAAGAGACCAGAGCAGGGGATGGGATGGAACTTACAAAGGCAAACAGCAACCATCTGGTGTATACATGTACGTATGCAGAATGATATTAACCGATGGAACAACTATCGATAAACGGGGAGCCGTGAATTTGATTAGATAGAATGCGATTGCGCCAGGAGAATAAAAGAGAACACGCTCCTGGCGCACTCTGATGGTGCGTATGTAAATTTTGATTATCCCAACCGGGGCTTTATCAGTCTAAGCTTATGATACAGTGGAGAGGTGGCGATAGCTGGCAGATCATAAACGCAGCAGTTTTTCTGCCGGCATTGCAGCCTCCCACTGACCCCGGACGGGAGTTGATCGTACTCTTTATCTCTTTAATTAAAACAATATGCAGGTGAACAACATACATACAACAGGTAAGCGCATACCCCGGCAGGTTGGTAGTACAATAGTTTTTGTTGTCACTTTCCTGTTGTACGGCATATTGTCTTATGCACAGAACATAAGCAACCGGGGTAAAGAATTTTGGGTGGGATACGGGCATCACCAGTTTATGGAGAATGGAAGTAATGCGCAAAACATGGTGTTGTACCTGAGTGCCGAGGATCAGCCGGCTACAGTGACCGTAACTATCGACAGCAGCGGATTTCTGCCGGCTACGTGGTGGCGCAAAACCTATACTATTCCTGCCTATACCGTCATTGCTACCGACATTATTCCCAAAGGAACCAATAATGGACCGGCCGCTGCAGGCGACCCGCCCAGTGATCCTAATTACGATGCCCGCTTGTTTACCGATCCCCCGCCGGCCGGAACGGGTGGCGCGGGTGTTTTCAGAAAGAAAGGCATACATATCGAAAGTAATGTGCCCATTGTTGCCTATGCGCATATTTATGGCAGCACCTCATCGGGGGCTACCATGCTGTTGCCGGTAACTGCCTGGGGTTATTCATATGTATCGCTCAACAGCCGGCAGGATTATGCGAATAATTGCTACAACTGGATGTATGTAGTTGCCAGTAAAGACAATACCAAAATACAAATTACGCCTTCGGTACTCACGAGAGCACAGGATAAAACATTGTTGAGCCCGAATAACAGTATCACGGTAAACCTGATGAAGGGGCAGATATACCAGGTAATTGGCGCCAATGACGGGGCCGATCCTTTTACTGGTAACGGCGGCACCCTTTCTACCGGTAAGCAATTAACAGGCACCATTGTACGATCAGTGGCTAATGCCACCGGAGATTGTAACCCTATTGCCGTTTTTGCAGGCAGCAGCCGCACGGCAAACCCCGCTTCGTGCGGAAGCGGAGGCGGCGATAATGATAACCAGCAATTGTTTCCGCAGCATGCGTGGGGGAAAAAATATTTTACCGCTCCCTTCTCAGGATCATCTGATCCCTTATCGTTTGGTACGAGCACGTATAAAGTAGCAGTAAGGGACCCGGCTACTATAGTAAAACGTAACGGAACAACTTTAACCGGACTAACCAACGGAAACTTTTATGTATTTGAAAGCAGTACGGCAGATGTAATAGAAGCCGACAAGCCCATCGAAATGATGCAGTTTATGACAGGTGGCGGTTGTTTGGGATCGGGTGGTTTGGGCGATCCTGAAATGGTAGTGCTCAGTCCGGTTGAGCAGGCCATCAAAAGGGTAGGCTTTTTCAGGAATAATAAAGAATCTATTGCCGTAAACTATGTTACATTAATTGTTCCCACTGCAGGAGTGGGCAGTTTGCAAATCGGCGGCCCGGGTGGTACTGTAACACAATATCCGCATCCCAATGCACCGGGTTATACGGTTGTTATGAAAAGATGGAATTCGCCGTTGCCACCGGCTGCTCCATTAGGACAATGTATTGTAAGCTGCGATTCGGCCTTTACCGGTATCACCTATGGCGAAGGCAGTTTTGAAAGCTATGCCTATAATGTAGGCACCTATCTCAATAACCTGAATGCAATTGGTAGTGTACATAACCAGCCCGATACTACGAACGGCGGAAAGAACCGGCATGCATTTACATGTGTGGGCACACCGGTTAAATTATCGGCGCTCATACGATATCAGCCATTAAAGCTGGTATGGAACCTC
>Ga0114129_10008194_pt1 | contig 14896 bp, 16 predicted proteins | sample RhiMetdeltSRZDD1_FD_80071 | JGI IMG/M metagenome (GOLD analysis project Ga0114129, IMG submission 80071) | Populus rhizosphere microbial communities from Tennessee, USA - Rhizosphere MetaG P. deltoides SRZDD1 (version 2) (version 2) | ecosystem: Host-associated > Plants > Roots > Rhizosphere >...
AACATCCGTCGCGATGAGCTGCGCCTGAGGGAATTCAAGCGCCAGTGCCACTGCCAGGCAGCCGCTGCCCGTCCCGACGTCGACGATGAGCCCGGGCTTCCACTCCGGGTACTGTTCCAGCGCCTCTTCGACGATCAACTCCGTCTCGGGTCGGGGCGTCAGGACGTCCGGTGTGACCTCGAAGTCGAGCCCCCAGAACTCACGATGTCCGGTGATGTGTGCGACGGGTTCGCGCGCCTGGCGCCTCGCGACGAGAAGATCGAAAGCGTCGTCGAACCCAGGTGGCGCCGATTCCCGCGCGTCGGTCAGGAGCCGCCCGCGATCCCACCCGAGGATGTGGCGGGCGAGCAGTTCCGCGTCCAGCGCGGCTTCGGCTGGATCGATGCCGGCCGAGACGAGCGCCTCTCGCGCGCGCGCGAGACGCTCGTGGAGCGTGGCCATCAGGCCGACGCTTCGGCGGCGGTCGCTTCCTTGAGCTTCTCCGAGGTGAAATGCGTGACGGCCGCGTCGATGAGATCGCCCAGCTCTCCCTCGAGCGCCGCGGTGAGCTGGTGCATCGTGTAGCCGATCCGGTGATCGGTGATGCGGTTTTCCTTGAAGTTGTAGGTCCTGATTTTTTCGGATCGCTCGCCCGTGCCGACCTGCGATCGGCGGTCCTTCGCGATGGCGTCCTGCTGTTTCTGGCGTTCGATCTCGTACAGCCGCGAGCGCAGGACCTTCATGGCCTTCGCGCGGTTCTTGATCTGCGATTTCTCATCCTGCTGCGAGACGACGAGTCCCGTCGGGATGTGGGTGATGCGGACGGCGGAGTACGTCGTGTTCACGCTCTGGCCGCCAGGTCCGCTCGAGCAGAACGTGTCGATGCGGAGATCCTTCGCATCGATCTGAATGTCGACTTCCTCCGCTTCCGGAAGGACGGCGACGGTGGCGGTCGACGTGTGGATACGGCCGCTTGCTTCGGTCGCCGGTACGCGCTGCACGCGGTGCACGCCGCTCTCGTACTTCAGGCGGCTGTAAACGTTCCGCCCTTCGATGAGCGCGATCACTTCCTTCGTGCCGCCCACGCCGGTTTCACTCATGCTGAGGACGTCGATCTTCCAGCCTTGCCGTTCCGCGTATCGAGAATACATGCGGAAGAGATCGGATGCGAAGAGCGCCGCCTCGTCGCCGCCGGTCCCGGCGCGGATTTCCAGAACGACGTTCTTCGCGTCGTTTGGGTCCTTCGGCACGAGCAGCACTTTCATGTCCGCCAGCAGCGTATCGCGCCGTGCTTCGAGCTGGCGCAGTTCCTCTTGCGCGAGCTCCCGCATGTCGGGATCCTTGAGCAGCTCCTCCGTCGCGTTGATCTGCGCGACGGCGTCCTTGTACTCGCGGAACCTCTCCACGAGCGGCTGCATCTCCGCGACTGCCTTCGAGTGGCTTCTAAACTTTGTCTGGTCGGCCTGGACGGCAGGCTCCGCCATCTCGGCCATCAGCTGGTCGTACTTGGCTTCGACTGCGGCGAGTTTGTCCAACATGCGTCCTCATCCCCCGGAGACCGGCGGCAGAAACGCCACCTCGTCTCCCTCGCTCAACGGCGTCGTGAAACGTGCGTACGATTCGTTCACCGCGCACGACACGCTCGTCGAGTAGCGAGCCAGCTCCGGAAAATCGCGCGCGAGCGCGTTCCAGGCGTCTTCCGCGGTCGAGCCGTCCGGAAGCTGCCTCGGAATCTCTGCGGCGCCGGTCAGCTCCTTCAGCCTGGCGAACAGCCGGACCGTTACGTGCACGCGCGTTCCATCGCCACCGACCGAGCCGCCTCGTCTTCCGGATCGGCGGTCGCCCCTTCTATCCAGACTTCGCCGCCTTCGAAGTGCTCGTGCTTCCATATCGGCGCGATCTGTTTCAGGCGCTCGATTGCATATCGACACACGGCAAACGCTTCTGCACGATGCGGCGACGCCGAGGCAATTGCCACGCTGGGCTCACCAATCTCGATCCGCCCCGTCCGATGGTGAATCGCGAGTCGCGCATTCGTCCATCGTGTGTGCGTCTCTGCGGCGATCTGCTCGAACGCCTTCAACGCCAGCGGCGCGTACGCTTCGTACTCGAGCCACAGCACCCGACGACCGGAATTGTGATTCCGGACCGTGCCGACGAAGATCGCAACGGCGCCGTCTCGCTCTGTCGCCACCTCCGCGGCCAGCGCCGACGGATCGAGCGGCTCGTCGGTCACGCTGAAGAGCGGGACACCCATCTCTAGCAGTATAAAGGGGACCCCTAGGTTTGCGGTAAGTGGCTGCGCCAGAAGTGATTCAACGGCCCGTGCCCCCGTCCGATCCGGGGCGCATGCCGGATCGCCCCCTCGACGTACGATCGTGCCTGGCGAAGCGCCATCTCGATCTCGCGTCCGAGCGCCAGATTTGCGGCCACGGCGGCGGCAAACGTGCACCCGGTGCCGTGCGTGTGGTTCCCTGGCAGGCGGGGACCAACGAGCTCGAACCCGTGGTGTGTGGTGCAGACCACATCGACAGACTCCGGCCCGTCGAGATGTCCCCCCTTCACTACTACGACGCGCGGCCCGAGCGCGAGGATTCGTCGCGCCGCCTGACGCATATCCTCCAGCGACCGCACCGACATCTCCGCCAGGACTTCCGCCTCTGGGATATTCGGCGTCACCACCATGGCCCGGCGCAGAAGCTCTGCGCGAGTCATCGCGACCGCTTCTTCATCCACGAGCCGCTCGCCGCCCTTCGCGATCATGACCGGATCGATCACGACGTTGGGCAGCTCCAGGCCGTCGATCGCGGCCGCCACTGCTTCGACGATGGCGGCGGTGGGGAGCATGCCGGTCTTTACCGCATGCGCGCCGATGTCTCCAGCGACCGCTTCAATCTGCGCGATCACGAGGTCGGTCGACACCGGCTCCCACGCGGTGACGCCCAGGGTGTTTTGCGCCGTCACCGCCGTGATTGCCGTGGTGCAGTAGACGCCATGCGCGGCGAACGTTTTGAGATCCGCCTGGATGCCCGCGCCGCCGCCGGAATCGCTGCCCGCAATTGTCAGTGCTGTACGCATACAGTAAGATCTCGAGCCATGAGCTTTCGCATTGCGCAACTGCCGTCGGGCTCGCTCCTGCAGGTCGTCACGACGCGGGCCGATCTCTCGACGGCCTTTCGCGCGTGCGCCGTTCTTTTCGTGACGGTCCTGACGGCAATGGCCGCGCAGGTCAGCATCCCGCTGCCATTCACGCCGGTTCCCTTCACGCTGCATACCCTGAGCGTGTTGCTCGGAGGCGCGGCGTTGGGAGCGCGGCTGGGGTTGGCAAGCCAGGTGCTCTATCTCGCTGCCGGGATCGCCGGGCTGCCCGTGTTCGCGGCATCGCCGATTCTGCCGCAGGGGCTCGCGCGACTGCTTGGACCCACCGGCGGATACCTGATGAGTTATCCGTTTGCGGCGTTCATCACCGGCGCGCTCGCCGAGCGCGGATTCGATCGACGGTATCTCACGTCCGTCCTCGCCATGACTGCCGGCCTCGTCGTCATCTTCACGGTCGGCGTCGCGTGGATGGCCTGGGGCGCCGCGCCGATCGGCCTGGACCGCGCGCTGCGCGCTGGCCTCTATCCATTCATTCCCGCCGATGTCCTCAAGGTCCTGCTCGCGGCCGCTGTGCTACCGTCGGCCTGGCGTTTCCTCCGACAGCCGTCCGCGTAACATCCGGCATCCGGCTTCACTCCGTCGCCTCGCGCGGGCCGCAGGCGCCTACTTCACGTATCCAAGACTCCTCAGTCTATCGATCATTTCCTGATCGAGCGGTTGTCCCGCGCGTCTCACGGGCGCGGTAAACGGGCGGCCGTACGTCGGCACATAGCGATCGGCCGCGTGGAAAGAATCACCCAGGAGTTCCGTCAGGGGTTTTCCTGCAAGCTCGCGACTCTGAGGCAATCCGAGCGCATGCCAGACGGTTGGCGCCACGTCGACTGTCGTGGCCGGCACGGGACCATTCACTTCGTCCTTGACGCCGGAGGCGACCGCGAACAATCCGCCGGTCGCGGTCCGAATCCGCCCCGGCTGCGTCACCCCCATGACGATCTGCTTGTCGCCCGGCTCGACAAGCGGCGCGATGATGCGATCGAGAAACGAGTAGTACGAGCGGAGTGCGTCGACGCGCGCGGCGACCGACGAGGGAGCGAGCGCAGCATCTTCCGACGGCACGAGCAGCGCGTGCTGGGCGATGTCCAGTCCGGGCAGATAGACCGTCAACAGATCGAGCGTGGATCTGGGCAGCGCCAGGGCGAGCCCGAGGATGGTCGCATCGAGTTCCGCCGATCGCCTGAGGATGCTCGTCACCTGCGCATCGCCGCCGTCTGGAAAGGCACTCGCGGCGGTTCGTTTGACGCGCTCGCGCATGGCCGGCCAGTAAGTCCGCAACGAGTCGTAGAGCGCGGGGGGCGCGATCTCACCATCGAGGATGCCACCGTGCTCCAGCCGCAGGAGCGCGCGATCGGTGACAACGACTCCGCCGGTTGATGGTGCAGGCCACGTGGCCCACCAGTTCACCACAGCGGTGCGCAGTCCGGCTTCCTCCGCAACTTCCCAGATGCTCTTCGCGTTTCGCTGCTCGCGGCTGGCGATCGACGGATGCGTCAACCGCACCATGTCGGTGGCGGCGCCGACGACACGCGCGACGCTTCCACCGCCCGACGCGATTGCGCCGCGAAGCCCCGCCACGCGTCGAGTCTCGATCGCATGCACGCCGTGCACGTCGGGAGTGACGCCCGTTGCGATCGTCGTCCACGCGCGCGCCGGATCGAGTGTGTCCTGCGGCTGAAGCGTCGCTCGTCGCCCGCTCAGCAGCGATCTGAGATTCGGGAGCTCCTGTTTGTGCTGTTCGAAGATCGCCGGATCGAAGCCGTCGATGGCGATGAGGCACACGCGTGCGGCTGGCGACGCCACGGTAATGGGGGGATGGTCGAGAGCAGCTGACGAATCCGTCGGCGCGGTGGCCATCAGGAGCGCGGCCGCGCCGACGAACGCGGTCACGCCGCCTGCAGCCACGAACGTCCACGATCGGCGGGGGACCGGCGGGATCGCCTGTCTGTCTCCCGACGCCGCGATCACCGCGAGCGTTGCGATGCGCACGGCATGTCCGACGAGGAGGCTGATCGCCGCCGCGAGCGCCAGCGCCGCAGTCGTCCAGACGGGCGCGCTCCAGCCGAACCCGGCGTTCGCCGTCCGCCACCACAAGGTCAGATAAGCCAGACAGGCGCACGTGACGAGCGCGCCGGCCGCGCGGGATACGCGCCGGCCGCGGACGGCAAAGTCCTCGCGCCCGCGTCGCGCGAGCGCCGCGCCTCCCAGGCTGACGATCGACGAGAACACGGCGAAGCCAAGAAAGAACAGAATTCCGAAATAGGCGGCGAGGACCGCCGCGTCGCGGACGCCGCTGACGAGCCCGGTCACACGCGCGGTCAGCCCAATCGCCGCGCATGGACCGAGCAGGACGCCGGCCAACACGCCGACTCTGATGCCCGATCGAAGGGCGACCGCCGCGGGTCCGCGGGCTCCCTGCGCAGGGGCGAGCACGAAACGATCGACGCCCGACTCCAGGTATCCAAGCGCGCGAAGCTGCTGCCGGAGATCGTCGATGCGAGTGTCCGGCGCGCGATCGTTCGTTCGATCGCCGGTCGTTGTCACAGCCGCCTCGCTGCAACGAACGCCGAAAGCTCACGCAGCCGCTGCGCGCTCGCGCCAAACGGCGCCAGCGCGGCATCGGCCGTCTCGCAAAGCTCGATCGCGAGCTCGCGCGCGCCCTCCACCCCACTGAACGACACGAACGTCGTCTTTCGCGCGTCTTCGCGGATGGCCTTTCCTGTTTGCGCGGGATCGCCTTCCACATCCAGCAGGTCGTCGACGATCTGAAACGCAAGCCCGAGGTTCTTCGCGTAAGCGGTCAGCGCTGCAATGGCGTCCGGCATGGCGCCGGCCGTCAGCGCACCGCACGAGGCGGCGGCAACGAACAGCGAGCCGGTCTTGCCGCGATGAATCCGTTCGAGGATCTCGAAGCTGATTTGCTGGTCCGTCGCGGCGAGATCGAGCGCCTGTCCTCCGATGAGACCGCCGGGTCCCACGGCGTCTGCGGTCAGAGAAGCCAGTCGCGCCGCAAGCTCGGGACGATAAGAGCGCGCGAATGTCGCGTAGGCAAGGTTCAGCAGCCCGAATGCCGCGAGGATCGCGACGGCTTCGCCAAACGCCACATGATTCGCGGGAAGTCCGCGCCGAAGCGGAGCGTTGTCCATCGAGGGAAGGTCGTCGAGGATCAGCGACGAAGCGTGAATCAGCTCGATCGCTGCGGCGGCGGGCACTGCCTGTGCGGCGCTCCCGCCACACAACTCCGCGCACAAGACTGTGAGGACCGCGCGCACCTGCTTCGACGAGGCCCTCAGCGTGTAAGCCATCGCACGCTCGACGGCGCCATCGGCGCCGCCGATCAACCGCTCTATCTCCGCCGAGACGCGAGTCTGATACTCGGCAAAGAAGCCCGGCAGAGCAATCATCGAGAAGGCAGACCGAAAATCAGCAAGTACTGATACCGAAGAAACCCTTCACGCCGCCGCAGCTGCAGGCCCGCCGACTGCGCGTCGTGAATCACGCGTTCCGGATCGATGCGGTCTTCCATCGGGGGCCCCGGGCCGAACCCGTCCTTCTTGAAATCCACGATTCCGATCAGGCCCGCCGGCTTGAGGGCTTTCGCGAGGTTGCGCAGCAGCGTGATGGGCTGCTCCATCTCGTGATAGGTGTCGACGACGAGGACGGCGTCGAGGGAGGAAGCAGGCAGGCGCGGATCCAGCGGCGTGCCGAGGACCATTCTCACGTTGTGCAGTCCCTCGCCGCGCACGCGACCCTCGATCGCCTGAATCATCTGCGACTGGATGTCCTGCGCGTAGACGATCCCGTTCGGTCCGACACGCCGCGCGAGCCGCACGGTGAACCAGCCGCCGCCAGCGCCAACGTCGGCAACCACGCTGCCGTCGGCGATGGAGAGCGCGTCCATGATCTGATCGGGACGCTGGTACGACTCGCGGTCCGGTCCTTCCAGCATCCCCAGCTCTGTCGGTGGAAACAAACGGGAGTGCTGCGCAGAAATTCGATCTACGGACAGCAGGATGCTGGCAACGGCCGCGGCGATCGCGAAAGACGAGTGTTTCATCCTCCGCGCCTCGACAGCTTCGATGATTTCGATCGGGCGCCCTTGGACGAGGCGCCCGGCACTCCGGGCCTGGTCATGGCCTCCGCCGACAGGATGGCATCGAGCTGGTCGTCGGACAGCAGCTTGCGCTCGCGCACCAGCTCGCGGACGGGCCGTCCGGTCTGGACCGACGCTTTCGCGATCTCGGCCGTCGCGGCGTAGCCGATGTACGGGCTCAGCGCCGTGGCAACCGCGGTGCTGCGATCGAGCAGCTCGCGCGCCCGCGCCTCGTCCGCCCGAATGCCTTTCACGCAGCGATCGCTGAAGACGCGCATTGCCTGACGCAGAATCGCCGACGCGTGCAGCGCGTTCCAGGCGATCACCGGCATCATGACGTTCAGCTCGAGCTGACCGGCGTCCGCGGCGGCAAGGATCGCCGCGTCGCAGCCAATCACCTGGTAGCAGACCTGATTCACCATTTCCGGCACCGACGGGTTGACCTTGCCGGGCATGATCGACGATCCCGGTTGCACCGGTGGAAGCTGAATCTCTGCGAGACCCGCCCGCGGTCCCATGCTGAGCAGTCGAAGATCGGACGCCACCTTTCCGACTTCGACCGCCAGACGCCGGAGCGCGCCGGAGTACGCGAGCACGTCACCCATGCTTTGCGTGACGCGGAACATGTTGCGCGCCTGGACGAGGGGCAGCTTCGTGACCCGCGCGAGATGCCCGATGACCTTTCTGGTGAACTCATCGCCGGCGTTGATGCCGGTACCGACGGCGGTCGCGCCGAGGTTCAGCTCGTAGAGCGCCTCCGTGCTCCGCTCGACGTCATCCGCCGCATGCCGGACGTTCGCGGCGAATCCGCTGAATTCCTGGCCGAGCGTGATCGGGACGGCGTCCTGCAGGTGCGTGCGCCCCGTCTTGAGCACATGTGCGAACTCCCGGGACTTGTCCTCGAGAGCCTTTGCCAGATCGCGCGCCGCTGCCAGCAGGTCCGGCAGAATCAGGAGTATCGAGAGTCGAGTGGCGGCGGGGAACACGTCGTTGGTCGACTGTCCCATGTTCACGTGGTCGTTCGGATGCACGCGCGTGTAACGGCCGCGCGGCTCTCCGAGCTTTTCGGCCGCGAGGTTGGCGAGCACCTCGTTCGTGTTCATGTTGTGCGATGTGCCAGCGCCCGCCTGATAGACGTCGACGACGAACTGATCGCGGTGGCTGCCGCGCACGACCTCCTCAGCGGCCTCGGCGATGGCATTCGCGGCGTCCCGGTCGAGCCGTTCGAGCTCGCCGTTCGCGATCGCGGCCGCCTGCTTGATTAATGCCGTGGCGGTGACCAGCTCGGCAGGTGCCTTGAAACCGCTGATCGGAAAATTCTCCACGGCGCGCTGGGTCTGCGCGCCCCAGTACGCGTCAGCCGGAACGCGCACGTCGCCGAGCGGATCGCGTTCGACCCGTACAGCCGGCGCGGCGGTCGCTCCTCTTGCGGCGTTCCGCTTGGAATGCGCGGACATTTCCAGCTCAATTATACTGCTCGTATGCTGCCAGCTTTCTTCGACAGCGTTGTCTCGCTCATCGCGCGCACCTCAACGGATCTGCCGCCGGACGTCCGCAAAGCGATGGGGCTCGCGCTCGATACCGAAGAGCGGGAAACGCGCGCGGGGCAGGCGCTGACAATCATCGCGCAGAACATCGATCAGGCAGCCTCATGCGAGGGTCCCATCTGCCAGGACACCGGGATGCCAACCTTCGAAGTGAAGGTGCCCGTCGGGCTCAACCAGATCTGGATGAAGCAGCAGATCCGGGAGGCGGTCGCGGAAGCGACGAGGCGCGCCAAGCTGCGGCCGAACTCCGTCGATTCGATCACGGGTGAAAACTCCGGCGACAACCTCGGGCCCGGAACGCCTATCGTCCATTTCGAGCAGTGGGAAGACGATGAGATCGAGATCAAGCTGATTCTCAAGGGCGGCGGCTGCGAGAACACGAACGCGCAGTACTCACTCCCGACGGATCTGGATCATCTGGGACGCGCCGACCGATCGCTCGAGGGTGTACGCAAGTGCATCCTGCATGCGGTGTGGAAGGCGCAGGGAAAAGGATGCAGTCCGGGCGCCGTCGGTGTCTGCGTGGGTGGCGATCGCACGTCGGGATACGTGCACGCGAAGGAGCAGTTGTTTCGCACGCTCGAGGATGTCAATCCGGATCCGCGGCTGGCGCAGATCGAAGAATCCGTCATGCGTGACGCGAATCAGTTGACCGTCGGGCCGATGGGCTTCGGTGGAAAGACGTCGCTCATCGGCTGCAAGATTGGCGCGCTCAATCGCCTGCCCGCGAGCTTCTTCGTGTCGATCGCGTACGACTGCTGGGCGTTTCGACGGCTCGGTGTCCGGCTCGACGCGGGCTCCGGCGCGATCAATTCGTGGCTCTATCGCGACGGAGACACGCCGTCGGTTCCCATGCTCACGCCCGAACAGATGGCCGCTGGCCTTCCCAGGACCGGCCGCGAGATCCGCCTCAGCGCTCCGATATCGGATGAACAGATCCGCGCGCTCAAGGTCGGCGATGTCGTGCTGCTCTCAGGACGCGTGTTCACCGGTCGCGACGCGGTCCACGCGCACTTGATGAAAAATGATCCGCCGGTCGATTTGCGCGGAGGCGTTCTGTATCACTGCGGACCGGTCGTCACGAAAGAAGGGGATACGTGGCACATCACGGCCGCGGGACCCACGACGAGCATTCGTGAGGAGCCCTGTCAGGCGGACATCATCCGGCGGTACGGCGTGCGCGTCGTGATGGGCAAGGGCGGCATGGGAGCCAGGACGCTTGCCGGGCTGAAAGAGTCGGGCGCCGTCTACCTCAACGCGGTCGGCGGGGCCGCGCAGTTCTACGCGCGCTGCATCGATCGCGTCGACGGCGTGTCGCTCATGCAGTTCGGCACGCCCGAGGCCATGTGGCACCTGAACGTCCGCGACTTTCCCGCGATGGTCACGATGGACGCCCACGGCAACAGCCTGCACAAGGACATCGAGGAGGCATCGGGCGAGCGGCTTGAAGCTGTTCGGTAGAGCGGGGAATTCGCGGTATAATAAGTGAAGAATCCTGAGGAGATTGCGCACATGATCAATGTCACCCCGTCCGCGGCTACGAAGATCACCGAGCTGCTGACCGAAGAGAACAAGATTGGCGCCGGGCTGCGCGTGTTCGTACAGGGCGGCGGCTGCTCGGGCTTTCAGTACGGCCTCATGATCGACGAGGGCGAGGGAGATGCGTCGACGGACTCGGTCATCGAGTCGAACGGCGTCAAGCTGCTGGTCGATCCCATCAGCGCGCGCTACCTGCGCGGCGCGGAAGTGGATTTCGTCGACAACGTGACGGGCGGTGGATTCACCATCAAGAACCCGAACGCGAAGTCGACCTGCGGCTGCGGTTCTTCCTTCAGCGTGTAGTTCTCGGGCGCGGGTCTGGAGGATGGTCGATCTGCACCTCCATACCACCGCGTCAGATGGAAGCCTGACGCCGGCGCGTCTCGTGGATGCCGCGAAGCGCGCCGGTCTGACCGTCATCAGCATTACCGACCACGACACAACCGCAGGGATCGAGGAAGGGCAGGCGGCCGCGACCGCGGCCGGCATGGAGCTCGTCCCGGGAATCGAGATCAGCGCCGTTGCGGATGGCCGCGACGTGCACGTGCTGGGCTACTTCCTGGATCCCGCCGCGACCGTCCTCAGCGAGTTTCTCGAGCAGCAACGGATGGATCGCGCGCGCCGGATCGTCGCGATGGCCGAGCGGCTCGCGGCGCTCGGCGTTCCCATCGATCCGCAGGCCGTGCTCGCGTCGGCTGCGGGCGGCCGGAGCGTCGGCCGGCCGCAGCTGGCCAGCGCGCTCGTCACCGCGGGGCACGTCCGTACGCGCGAAGAAGCGTTTCAGCGGTTTCTCGAGCATGGCGGTCCGGCGTACGTTCCGCGCCAGGGCGCGTCGCCCGAGGCCGTCATCGGGATCATCCACGAGGCAGGGGGGATTGCGTCGCTGGCGCATCCTGGTCTCTCACGGCGCGACGCGCTCATCGCGCCGCTCGCTGACGCGGGGCTCGACGCGGTGGAAGCGCGTCACTCCGATCATGACGCGGCGACAGAAGCCCACTATCGCGCCGTCGCTCGCGACCTGGGGCTCCTCATCACTGGCGGATCGGACTTTCACGGCGACACCGGCCACCGCGTGCCGACGCTGGGAGCCGTGACGCTGCCGTCCGAAGACTACGACGCGCTCCGCGCCGCACGATCGCGGCGATGACCTCTCCACCCGTTCTGCACATCGCGAACGTACGGAAGAACTATCAGTCGCTGCGGCCGCTGCGTCTCCGCGAGCTGTCGATCCCAGCAGGTGAACGCGTCGCGATTTCCGGGCTGGATGCCGGAGCGGCCGAAGTGCTGGTCAATCTGGTGACCGGCGCGTCGCTCCCCGACGAGGGAGAGATCCAGGTGCTTGGACGCAGCACCGCCGCGATCGCCGATGGCGAGGAGTGGCTCGCCTGGCTCGACCGCTTCGGCATCGTCAGTCCCCGCGCCGTGCTGCTCGATGCGGCGAGCCTGCTCCAGAATCTCGTCATGCCCTTCACGCTGCAGATCGATCCGCCGCTGGCGGAGGATGCGGCGCGTGCGCGTGCGCTCGGTCTGGAGATGAGCATCGACGAACAATGGATCGATAAGCCGATCGCGGGGTTGCCTCCGGAGCTTCGGATCCGCGCCCATCTCGCGCGAGCCGTCGCGCTGAACCCGGTACTGCTGATCCTCGAACATCCCACTGTGGGTTTGGACGCGTCCCACATTCGCACGCTTGCTGCCGACGTCGCACGCGTCACGGAGGCGCGCGGTCTTGCCACGCTGATAATCTCCGAAGATCCTGAATTCTGCAGGAACGGCGCCCACCGGAGTTACTCTCTTAACGGCGCGACCGGAGAGCTGCGAATTCGCAAGCCCCGGCTCTTCGGGTTCTGACCGGCCGGCTGTTCGATTCCTCCCCGATCGTCGTTAACGTTTCACGAGGATCAAACCATGGCCTCCAACCAGGACTCCGGCAGTGTTCGCGAGAAGGTCGTCACCCTGCAGAGTCTGCAGATTCCGCTGGAAGCTCGAGAGGCGGCTGCGCCGGCGGCCGCGCAAAAACCCGAAAACCAGCTCAAGCTCGCTCGCTACAACCAGATCATGGAACGCCTGCGCCAGGAGACGGCGGATACGGGCGCGGGAATTCTCGTCACCGTTCCCGACCGCGAGGTCTCGCTGTTGCAGAGCGAGATGGCGCGGCGGGCGGCGGCTGAAAAGAGACTCGCGGCCGGTGGACTGGAGGTCAAGTTCGGCACTGGCCTGGGCGGCGGCGACTGGTTCGGATGGATCCTGAGCCTCGTCGATCACGTCGATCGCCAGCAGGCACATCCGATGGTGCGTCCGAAGACGTTCGCGGCGGACGCCATCCCGGACGTCTGCAGCATCGCGATGGCCGCCGATTGGGGGACCGGTTTGTACGGCGCCCCGAAGATCGCCGAACAGATGAAGAAGGTCGGTGGCTACGAGCTGCTGATGCACCTGGGCGACGTCTACTACTCCGGCACGAAGGAAGAAGTGCAGGAGCGGTTTCTGGATCTGTGGCCGCTCCAGGCAGGAAAAAAGACGCGCGCGCTCAATTCGAACCATGAGATGTACTCAGGTGGCTTTGCCTACTACGATCTCGCGTTGCCGAAGATCGGTCAGGACGGCAGCTACTTCGCGTTTCAGAATACGAACTGGCTTCTCGTCGGTCTCGACACGGCCTACGTCGATCACGACATGGACACCGAACAGGTCGCGTGGCTCAATCTGGTGATTAGAGACTCGCAGAACACGAATCCCGCGAGAAAGATAGTGCTGTTCTCGCATCAACAGCTCTTCTCACGGCTCGATAATCAGGGTCCGAAGCTGCAGCAGGCGCTGCGCCATCTGCTCGAATCGCAGACGATCACCGCCTGGTACTGGGGCCACGAGCACCAGTGCGTCGTCTACGATCGGCACCCGCAATATGGACTCCTGGGGCGGTGTCTGGGCAACGGCGGGATCCCCGAGGTCCGAAAGAGCGAGGTGAAGGACGCGCCGACCGAACGCGCCGTGGGCACGATCATGTGGAAGCGCATGACGCAGACTGCCGACAGTCCGTCATGCCTGGTGCTCGACGGCCCGAACAACGACATCAAGGGCGAGGAGCAGAAGTTCGTGCCTCACGGCTTCATGACACTCGAGCTGAACGGTCCGACGCTGACCGAGCGTGTGCTCCTTTCGGATGGGACCGAACTCTACCGGAATCAGATCGCGTAATCGCCGATTCGCGACTATCGACCGCGCTACTTCTCGATCACGCCGCATGCGACGCGCGGGCCGCCGCTGACGCCCGACTTGGGCTCGCCCGTCGTCATTTGATCCTGATTCGCGTGAATGATGATGGCTGAACCATCCTGGTCGAACAGCGACAACGGTCCGTCGGAGATCGTCACCCTCGTCGTCACGATCTTCATCGTGCCGCGACCGTTCGCTCCAACCTCCAGGTTCGGGATGTCACCCATGTGAAACGGATGATTCGCGTCGGGATCCGTGTTGCCTGCGGGTCCCGGATCGAAGTGGCCGCCGGCCGCGGCGAAATCGGGCGTGCATTTGCCGACCGCGTGCAGGTGGACGCCGTGCATCCCGGGCTTGAGGCCGGACGCGGTGACCGTGATTTCAACGAGCTTGCCCGTTCCGGTCGGACGTTCGACGAGCGTGGCGCGCCCCGTGATGCCCTCGCCCTTGATGTCCGCGTGCGCCTGCGGGAGTGCACTCGCCGCGGGTTTCGCCGGCTCTTTCTTCGTCTCCTGGGCGAGTGCGCCGCCGACGGCCGTCGATCCTGCGAGCGCGGTCGCCGCGCCCATAAGTATGATGATTGAACGTGTCATCGTTCCTCCTGCGCCCAGTAATCTAACACTCTACGCATCGGATTCGCATACGCATGTCCAAACTCAACAACAGCACTCGACATCTGATCCTCTTCGACATCGACGGCACGCTCGTCCTTACCGGAGGCGCTGGACTTCGCGCCATGAATCGCGCCTGCGCCGACATCGTCGGCCACGAGAGTGCGCTGGCGAGCGTGGCGGTCGCAGGACGGACGGATTGGGTCATTCTCGATGATGCGCTCAAGCTGCACGGAAAGATTCTCGACGAAGCGCTGCTGAACGAGCTTCGGCGACGGTACGTCGAACATCTGCGGGAGGAGATCGAACTGCCGGGCAAGGGCGTCAAGGCCATCATGCCTGGCATACCGGAGCTGCTCGATACGCTGCAGGCGAGAGACGACATCGCGCTCGGCCTCGTGACCGGCAACTTCGCGGAAGGAGCTCGCATCAAGCTCGAGTACTTCGATCTCTGGCGCTACTTCGCCTGCGGTGCGTTCGGCGATGACGCGTCGGACAGAAACGCGCTCGTGCCACTCGCGATGGCGCGGGCGCGTGAGTGCGCGTTCTGCGACGCGGACCCGCGTGGTGTAGTGGTCGTGGGAGATACGCCGCACGATGTCGCGTGCGCGCTCGCAGCCGGCGCGACGCCGGTGGCGGTGGCGACTGGAAGCTACTCAGTGGATCAATTGCACGCGGCGGGCGCGGGCGTCGTGTTCAAGGACCTGAGCGACACGGCCGCGTTCCTGGCGCTGCTGACGTAAGATTCGACAACGGAA
>Ga0114129_10008195_pt1 | contig 14895 bp, 11 predicted proteins | sample RhiMetdeltSRZDD1_FD_80071 | JGI IMG/M metagenome (GOLD analysis project Ga0114129, IMG submission 80071) | Populus rhizosphere microbial communities from Tennessee, USA - Rhizosphere MetaG P. deltoides SRZDD1 (version 2) (version 2) | ecosystem: Host-associated > Plants > Roots > Rhizosphere >...
GGAGATGCCGCGAGCACGCGGTACTCGCCGCTCGATCAGATCACGCGCGGCAACGTCAGCCAGCTGGCAGTCGCGTGGCGCTGGACCTCGCCCGACAACGAGATCGCCAAGGCGAACGAAGCGGCGCGGCCCGGCGCCTACCAGGACACGCCGCTGATGTTCGATGGCGTGATGTACACCGAAACGGGACTCGGTCAGTTCGCCGCGATCGATCCGGGCACCGGCAAAACGATCTGGCAGCACGACCCGGGTATCTGGAAAGGCGGCCGGCCGCCGAACCTCGGCTTCACGCATCGCGGCGTCGCGTACTGGACCGACGGGACGAAGCGCCGAATCGTCAGCGGCACCCACGACGCGAATCTCATCTCTCTCGACGCCGAGTCGGGCAAGCCTGACGCGGCGTTCGGCACCAACGGAAAAGTCGACGTCATCGACGGCCTGCCGTACGCGGAGCGCCAGCGCAATTACGCGATCACTTCCACGCCGGTGGTCGTCAGGAACGTGATCATCGCCGGCGCCAACATCAGCGACGGTGCAGCGAATAAGGAGGCGCCGCGCGGCGACGTCAGCGGCTACGACGTGCGCACCGGCAAACGTCTCTGGACGTTCCATGCGATTCCGCAGACGGGCGAGTTCGGCAACGACACGTGGGAGAGCGGCTCCGCGGCATATACGGGGAACGCGAACGTGTGGCCGATGCTCACCGTGGATGAAGCGACCGGCTACGTGTATCTACCGTTCGGCACGCCGACGAGCGACTACTACGGCGGTCATCGGCCCGGTCAGAACCTCTTCGCCGAAAGCCTGGTCTGCCTCGACGTCACCACCGGCCGGCGCATCTGGCATTTCCAGGGTGTGCATCACGGCCTCTGGGACTACGACTTCCCGTCGGCGCCGGTGCTGGCCGACATCACAGTGAATGGCCGGCGGATCAATGCCGTCGCGCAGGTGAGCAAGCAGGGATTCCTGTACGTGTTCGATCGCCGAACCGGCGAGCCGGTCTGGCCGATCGAGGAACGCCCGGTTCCGCAGTCGACCGTGCCAGGAGAACAGACGTCGCCGACGCAGCCGTTCCCGACGAAGCCGCCGGCGTTCGAGCGTCAGGGATTTGTCGAGAACGACGTGATCGATTTCACGCCGGAGTTGCGAACCCAGGCGCTCGAGATCCTCCAGCAGTTCGATCGCGGGCCGATCTTCACGCCGCCGTCGCTTCGCGGCGCCCTTCAGATGCCGGGCAACGCCGGCGGCGCGAGCTGGGGCGGCGCCGCGCTCGATCCGGCGACGGGCATGCTGTACGTGCCGTCGATCACGAGCCCGATCGTCGATCAGCTCGTGCCACAGGACGCGGCGCGCGGCAATCTGCGTTATCGGCGCAACGGAATGGTGAACCTGCCGACCCTCGATGGCCTTCCTTTATATAAGCCTCCGTACAGCCGGGTGACGGCCTACGACCTGAACACCGGAACGATCGCGTGGCAGGTGCCGCTCGGCAACGGCCCCCGAGCCCATCCGCTGCTCAAGGATCTCAATCCCGGTCCGCTCGGCAACGGCGCGCGTGGCAACCCGCTCGTCACCTCCACACTGCTCTTCGTCTCGCAGATGGGCGGCGGGATCAACCCCGCGAACGCGCGACCCGTCGGCGGCCGTCCGCTCACGAGTCTTCCTCCTGAACCGCCGAAAGTCCGCGCGTTCGACAAGAAAACCGGCGAGCTCGTGTGGGAAGCGCAGTTGCCCTTCGGCCCGGCGGGCACGCCGATGACCTACATGTACCGCGGTAAGCAGTACCTCGTGATGGCCATTGGCGGGGGGTTGCAAGCGGAAATCGTTGCTTATACGTTGCCTTAGACGAAGTAATCAAGCGCGTCGCTCTTCGCAGGCACCAACTTCTTTTCATTGGCGCTGGGGCCCTCCCCCTCCGCTCGCGACTTCGCTTGCGAGCTACGGCGAGACCGCGCCGTAGCCTTGGCGAAGGCGGGCACCCCCAGCGCGAACTGACGCTGATGGCTCACGCGCAGCGCGCTGTCGCGCTCGCGCGTTTCGCCATGGCCGCAGGCGCTCTCCTCTGCGGGCTCGGCTGACTCTGCGCTCTCTGCGTACGGATCTTCACCCGATCACCCGCGTGATCGTCCAATACACACCCATGCCGACAATCGCGACCGAAGCGGGCACGACGACCCGACGGTGATACCAGGCTTGTGCGCGCGACCAGGTGACACACGCTGATGCGATTGCGATGATCGTCAGCTCCGCGGCGCCAATACCCACATAAAACCAGAGGATGGCCAGCGGCAATTCGTGCGATGCGAGTCCGGCGTTGCTCAACGGGCTCGCGAGCGCGATCCCGTGCAGAAGACCGCACGCACTCACGAACGCGAGCCGCACGCGCTTCAGCGGCGTTCCCGCAAGATTGTCGGCCGCGATGTACACGACGGACAACGCGACAAACACGCCAAAGCCTCGCGGTGGCGCAGACACGACGCCGTACGCGGTGAGCGCCAGCGCGGTGGCGCAGGACACAGAGAACGTCAGCATCTGCAGCAAGACGAATCGGAGGCGCAGGCCGAACAGAAAGACCGCAACCGTGAACAGGATGTGATCGAGCCCGTTCGGGATGACGCGCGCATAGCCGAGCGCGATGTATTGCCGTGCGACGCTGAAGATTGTCTGCCGCACGAACTGACCCGTGAGATCTTCCACGCGGCTCCACGCGTCGCCTGCCACGATCCATTCGTTCATCACGCGGCCGTCAGCCCGGTGGATCGTCAGCGGGTACGGATCGACGACCATCCCGTAGTACCAGCGGAGGATATGCGCGTCGGGATCGACGCGGCCGCGCAAGCGGAATGCCGCCAACGACGGCGGAACGATGTCCGTCGGCTGCATCGCGGGCCGGCCCTGAGCGAGCGCGGTGTTCAATCGCGAGTCGAAGGGCGGGACATATTCAACAGACCTCGGCCGCACTTCCCTGCCGTCGACGAACAGCACGATTCGGTCGATGAACACCGGCGCGAGCGCACGCAGCCGCGCGTCGCGGTCGCCCGCCGCGAGAATTGGCGTCGTACGTGGGGCGGGGCCTGTTGGACCCGGCGCTGTCTCGAGAAACGATTCGAGCCGCAGCACGAGCCAGTTCGGATCGTTGGCCACGTCGAGCACGAACGACCCGTCGCGCGCAAAGGTCAGCGACACCATCGTCCGCTCGAGGTCGTGGGCCGCAAGCGGCACCGCCGCAGCCGCAAGCGCCAGGACGACGATGAGCAACTTCGTCTGGCGAGGCTGGATCACGTTCGCTATCATACGCACGGGAATCGGGTAATCGAGTGATCGGGTAATCGGGTAATCGGGTAATCGGGTAATTGGATTGAGGGATTGATTGAGGATCCGAATGAGCACGCGACTTCTGGGGGCAATGATTCTCATCGCGGTCGGCACGGCCGTATATGCTCAGAACAAAGTTGACATCGTGAAAGTGTCCGGCTGTCTCCGGCAGCAAGGCGCGGACAACTGGATGCTGGTCGCCGCGACGGAGCCCGAGGTGTCGAGCGGGAACGCGCCGCAGCGCGCCGAACTGCCCAGGGAACCGCCCGCGGGCAAGAATCAGTTCAAGCTGATCGGGGTCGGCGAGTTCAACCTGCCGCAGTTCAAGGACCACACGGTGCTCGTCAAGGCCTTGTACATCAAGGCGCAACCGGTGAGCCGACTGAACATCACGTCGGTCAACGACGCGCTGCCAACCTGCGCGGCCGACGCGCCGAAATAGGGTAAACTGTCCCAAATTTGTCGGACTTTCTCCTTAAGCAAGGGAGTCGGTCATGAGACGTGTGTTCAGCGTGTTTGCGGGTCTTTTGCTCGTCGGCGCTGCATCGGTGATGACCGTCCAGACCGCGCCTGCGACGACCGGCACGCCCACCTTCACGAAGGACGTCGCGCCCATCTTTTTTCAAAAGTGCGCGAGCTGCCATCGCCAGGGCGAGATCGCCCCGATGACGCTGCTCACCTACGAGGACGCGCGTCCGTGGGCCAAGGCCATCAAGGCCAAGGTCGTGGCGCGCGAGATGCCGCCGTGGGGCGCCGACCACGAGAACACGCTGAAGATGCGCAACGATCGCAGCCTCACCGAGCAGCAGATCCAGACGATCTCGGCATGGGTCGACGGTGGCGCGCCGCGCGGCAATCCGGCGGACCTGCCGCCGGCGCCGAAATTCGCCGACGGCTGGACCTACGGCGTCCGCGAACCGGACTACGTGTTCGAGATGCCGCTGGAATTCGAGATTCCGGCCGAGGGCGAACTCTCGGTGCAGAACTTCTACACGAAGATTCCGTGGACCGAGGATCGCTTTGCTGAAGTCGTCGAGCTCAGGCCGGGCAACCGCGCTGTGGTGCATCACGCCGGCATTTACTTCGCCGACCTCCCGCCGGGCGCGACGCTCGACAAGGACGGCCGGATGGTGATGCCGCAGGGCGGCAACCGCAACGGCCGCGCCGGCGGCGAGTTCGGGCTGCCGGGCGTCTCCAAGCTGCTGTCGTTCGTGCCGGGTCGCGGCGTCGACGTACACCGCGCCGACATCGGCAAGCGCATCTTCGCCGGCAAGTACATCAACTGGCAGATGCACTACAACCCGACCGGCAAGCCGGAAAAAGATCGCACCAGGCTCGGCATTTGGTTCAACCGCGTGCCGGTGACGCACGAGATCCTGATCCGCCAGGCCGGCGATCCGCTTGCGACCACCAAAGGTGGTCAGTCGCTCTACCGCGCCGAAGGGCGAGAGGTTCAGTACACGGCCGAGGAAGGCAGCACCGCGCGGCGGAGCCGCACGCCGAACATTCCGCCGTACGCCGAGAACTGGAGCCTGACGGGCATCACGCCGGTCACCGAGGACATCACGCTCTACGCGATGTCTCCGCACATGCACCTGCGCGGCAAGAGCCTGAAGTGGGTGGTCACCTATCCGGACGGCCGCGATCAGACCATCCTCAACGTCCCGAAGTTCGACTTCAACTGGCAGATCAACTACGAGCTCGCCGAGCCGCTCAAGATTCCGGCCGGCAGCAAGATTACCGGCATCGGCTTCTACGACAACTCACTGAAGAACAAGTGGAACCCGGGCCCGCAGCTCGAAGTGTTCTGGTCGGAGCAGAGCTGGGACGAAATGTATCAGCCGTTCACGGAGTACTCGGTCGACAGTCAGGACCTGACGATCCTGAAGCCGATTACGCAACAACAACAGTAGGCCCGACCTTCAGGTCGGGCGAAGTAGGCGTAACAGAAGTAGGCCCGACCTTTAGGTCGGGCGTCTTCCTTTAAGCGTTCGTCTTCCCCTCCAGCGTCCGGTAAACGACATTCAAGCTGTAATAAAAAGGATCTGTCTGGTCGCCGAGCCGGCCGCCCTGCGACTCGCTGATCGCCACGACCTCGAGCTTTCCTTCCTCCGCCCTCAGCCATCCATTGACCTCTTCGATTAACGTAGCGATCTCTCCACTGGTCCCGAAGTGCTTGATCTCGTAGGGCATTGGTCCTCGCGGCAATGTCGCAGCCTGGAGCCCGGACCTCCGGGCCTGGCGCGCGGCTCAGGTCAGAGTTCCAAATCTGTCACGCCAGTCAGACACCGGCAAAACATTTACGAATTGGCTCGCCCATGCTTGCAGTTTCCGCGTAGCATTATCGCCTTCTTCTGTAATCGCGATCGATTCCCGGTCGCCGCCACAAGAGAGGCGCAATTATGCGAAAGATCCTCACGGTCTGCTTTGCGTTGGTCCCCACGGTTCTTTTTTCGAGCGCGGCTCGCGCCGACGTGGTCACCGACTGGAACGCCATCGCCGCTCCGATCGCCATACCAGCCCGTCCCGGGCCGTCGAGCATCCTCGACCTGGCGGCGGTCCAGGCCGCAATGCACGACGCGATTCAAGCCTACGAGCATCGCTACGAGACCTACGCACCAGCGATTGATGGCGCCAGCGGATCCCCGGTGACGGCGGCAGCCGTCGCTGCGCACGATGTGCTCGTGGCGCGATTTCCGGCGCAGGCCCCCGGGCCCACCGGATTGGACAAGCGGCTTTCGGACTATCTCGCCGGCCTGGGACTCGGATCGGACACCGGCGGCATTGCCATCGGTCACGAGGCGGCGAGCCGTGTCCTGGCCAGGCGGGCGAACGACGGCAGCTTCCCCGCCAGTCCCGAGATCTTCACTGGTGGAACAGGTCCCGGTGAATGGCGGCCGACGCCGCCGGCATTCGCCGCGATGGCGGCGCCGTGGCTTGGGAACGTCACACCGTTTACGCTGAAAGAGTCCGATCAGATCGCGGGCACACCGCCCCCGCCGCACCTCGGGAGCGGCGAATATACGCACGACTACGACGAGGTCAAGGCGCTCGGCCGGGCCACCGGCAGCTCCCGAACCCCGGATCAAACCGCCCTGGCAATCTTCTACACCGACAATTTCCTGACGTTATGGGAACGCACTCTGCGCAGCCTGGCCGTCGCCCACACGTCGAACATCGGGGACAGCGGCCGGATGCTTGCGCTGACCAACCTGGCGGCGGCCGATGCGGTGATCACCGCGTGGCACGACAAGCGCGGCTTCCACTTCTGGCGGCCGATGACCGCGATTCAGAATGGCGACAACGACGGCAACCCGCGGACCGTCGGCGACCCGGCGTGGACGCCTTTTCTTGTGAACCCGCCCTACCCGGATTACACCTCGGGCGCCAACAACCTCACCGCGTCCATGACGCGCGTGCTCGAACATCTGCTGGGCGACAAGACCGAGTTCAACGTCTTCAGCACGCCGGCGAACACCACGAAGACCTACGCGCGCTTTTCCGACATGGCCGACGATGTAGTGCTGGTGCGGATACTGCAGGGGATCCATTTCCGATTCGCTGACGCGGTCGCGCGGCGGCAGGGCACACGCGCGGCCGACTGGGCGGTCAGCCACGCGCTTCGACCCATTAACTGACGATCACGTGACCGACGGCCTGCCGGCGATCCGCCGGCAGGCGGCTCGGCTCGCCGATCGCGCCTTCGATCTCAGTCGATCCCCGGGCTACTGAGGCGTGACCTTCGAGTATCCGGGATTGGTCGGCTTGCCCATCCCGAGATAACGGACACGGTAGTAGCGTTGTCCGTCGTTGACTTCGCCCACGAACAGGTTCCCTTTCGAATCGGGTTGCGACGCCAGGCTGTGGAGGTGGAAGAACTCCCGGGCGTTGTGGCCGCCATGCCCGCCGATCGAATCGAGCAACGTCAGCGATTGGCGATCGAGGATGTGGATCGCCTTGTTGGATCCATCCGCGACGTAGAGGTACCGCTGCGCCGGATCCCGCGACAAAGCGAAGTTGTGGACTGTTCCTTCCGCCTGCAGCGTGTTGCGGTTGACGAAGACTTCCCTCACGAACGTGCCGTCGAGCCTGAACACCTGAAGGCGGTTGTTGCTGCGATCGGCGACGTACACCAGATCGTCGTTCGAGACGATCACGGCGTGGACCGGCGTGCTGAATGATTGCTGCGGTGGTCCCTGAATCATCTGCGCGCGCGGCGGGAACGTGAACCCATCGTCGGGACGCTTGCCGTACCCGCCCCAGTGACGCTTGTACGCCCCGGTGTCGGCGTCGAAGACGATGACCCGGCGGTTCGTGTAGCCGTCGGCCACGAAGACCTCGTTCGTCTTCGGATACACGAAAATGCTGGCCGGCCCGTTCAGGTTGGCCGTGTCGTTGCTGCCCTTGCTCTGATTCTTCTTGCCGATCTGCAGCAGGAACCTGCCGGCGCTCGAGAACTTGAGCGCGATGTGATCGCCTTTGCCGTTGCCGGCCACCCACACGTTGTTCTTCGCGTCGACCGTGATGCCATGCTCGGTCGTCGGCCACTCGTATTCCGCGTTCGGGCCGCCCCACGCCTTGACAAGGACGCCGTTCTGATCGAACTCGAGAACGGGCGGCGCCGGAATGCAGCAGAGCGCGGCCGGCGGATTGAGCGATGCGGACTTTTCACCCTCGGCGACGGTCGCCGGCCGATGCAGCACCCAGACGTGATCCTGATTGTCAACGCTGATCCCGCCAACCTGCCCCGTCGTCCACCGGTTTGGCAGGTTCTGGAAGAAGAGCGGGTCGAGCTCGAAGGTGGGCACGGCCGCGGCCTGTGCCTGCGCCGGCATGCCCGGTTCGATGCCGATCGATGCGGCGGCGATGGCGATGGCTGCCAGGGTTCGTTTCATCGCGTGCTCCTCATCCAACGGCGCACATCTTGGCACGAACGGCCGGCCGATTGGTGAAAAAGCCCGCAAGCTCACAGCAAAGGAAAAAGTCAAAAGGAAAAGTAAAACAATGGTGCTCGAGGCTGATTAAGATGTTGGGACTTCATGACGTTCATCTTGCTGGCAGGGGTGCTCGCCGTTGCCGGGCAGCAGGCGCAGTCTGGCGACGCGCCGCGGCTTCCGGTTCCTCCCGCGACGGTTGTGCGCGACGAAACCGGCCGCGCCACCGTGCGCGCCATCCAGCTCCACGAACCGTTGCAGGTCGATGGGAGACTCGACGAATCGGTGTACGAAGAGATGCAGCCGGCTGGCGATTTCGTTCAGCAGGTGCCGCGTGAGGGCACCCCGGCGACCGAGCGGACCGAAGCCTGGGTGATGTTCGACAGCGACACTATTTATGTGGCGGCGCGCTGCTGGGACTCTGCGCCGCCCGAGCGGTGGATCGCAAACGAGCTGCGGCGCGACACGAATCAGCTTCGCCAGAACGATACGTTCGGCGTCATCTTCGACACCTTCCACGACCGGCGGAATGGCTTTCTGTTCTACACGAACCCGCTCGGGGCGCGGGCCGATCAGGCGGTGACCGACGAAGGGAACCTCAACGTCGATTGGAATCCGGTGTGGGACGTGCGCACCGGACGGTTCGAAGGCGGCTGGACCGTCGAGATGGCGATTCCCTTCAAGTCGCTCCGCTACCAGTCGGGCACATCGCAGGTCTGGGGCATCAACATCCGCCGCGTCATCCGCCGGAGAAACGAGTGGACGCACCTCGTGCCGATTCCCGCATCTGCGGGCGTGCCGGGCGGCATTTTCCGGCTGTCGATGGCGGGGACGCTCGTCGGCCTCGTGCTGCCGCCGGCCGGCAAGAACGTCGAGCTCAAGCCGTACGGCATCTCGCGCGTCGACACCGACCTGGCGCGAACGCCGGTTCTTTCCAATCACCCGGACGCCGACGGCGGCATCGACATGAAATACGGCGTTTCGGCAAACCTCACCGCCGACCTGACGGTGAACACCGACTTCGCGCAAGTCGAGGTGGACGAACAGCAGGTCAACCTGACGCGCTTCACTCTCCAGTTTCCGGAAAAGCGCGACTTCTTCCTCGAGGGCCGCGGGATTTTCGATTTCGGCCGGACGACGAACGCGCCCGGAAGCGGGAATTCGAATCCGGCAACCAGCGCGCCGCAGCTGTTCTACAGCCGCCGGATCGGGTTGAACGGGACTCGCGTCGTGCCAATCGACGTCGGCGGCCGGCTGACCGGCAAGGCGGGAAAATTCAGCATCGGCCTGCTGAATCTGGAAACCGGCGAGGAAAAGGTTTCGAAGGCACCCGCCACGAACTTCACGGTGGCGCGCATCCGGCGGGACATCCTGCGCCGCAGCACCGTCGGGGTGATCCTCACCAATCGCTCCGAGTCGACGGTTGTACCCGGCCGTGCGAACCAGGCGATCGGCGCCGACGCGTCGTTTTCGTTCTTTCAGAACGTCAACGCCGGCGGCTACTACGCACGATCGTTCACCGATGCACACCACGCCGACAACGACAGCGCCCAGGCGCGCGTCGAGTACACCGCCGACCGGTACGGCGCGAAGCTCGATTACCTGAAGGTCGGCGACAACTTCACGCCGGAGATCGGCTTCGTCAGGCGCGACAACTTCAAGCGGACGTTCGGGTCGCTGCGCTTCAGCCCGCGGCCGATGGGCAGCCGCCGCGTCCGGAAGTACACCTGGGAAACGACCCTCGAGTACCTCGTCGACGGATCGAACCGCCTCGAATCGCGGCAGCAGGGCGGCCGATTCGCCACCGAATTTCAGACGAGCGATCAATTCACGGTCGAAGTCAACCGCAATTACGAAGCGCTGGTCCGTCCGTTTCCCGTGTCGATGGCGACCGGCGTGACGATTCCAGTCGGCAGCTATCGGTTCAGCGACGTGACGGCCGGTTACGGGTTCGGGCAGCAGCGGCGCGTCTCGGGCACCGTGTCGCTCCAGCGCGGACACTTCTACAACGGCGATCTGACCGCCGTCGGCTACAGCGGGGGGCGCGTTGCGCTGCTCAAGCAATGGTCGGTCGAACCGAGCCTGTCGATCAACCACGTGGAGCTGCCGGTCGGGACGTTCACGACCACCGTGATCCGGACTCGAACCGACTACGGGTTCTCGCCGCGCATGTTCGCCAGCGCGCTCGTTCAGTACGGATCGGCCGATCGCGTGTTCAGCAGCAATTTCCGCTTTCGCTGGGAGTATCGCCCTGGCAGCGAGTGTTTCATCGTCTACACCGACGAGCGCGACACGCTCGCCCACGGGTACCCGGACCTCAAGAACCGCGCGTTCGTCGTCAAGATCAACCGGCTATTTCGATTCTGACGGGCGACACGCAGGAGTACACTTCCTGAAGTGCGGCTCCCTGACGCTTGAAGTGCGGCTTGCTTCCTGAAGTGCGGCTTGTTTCCTGAGGTGCGGCTTGCTTCCTGAGGTGCGGCTTGCTTTCTGAGGTGCGGCTTACTTCGCTGGAGGTGCGCTGAAGGTGCGGACGCTCCAAGCCGCTTCGAGCCCCTGTGTTACGATTGAGATTCGCTCGAGGCCGGCGTAGCTCAGTTGGTAGAGCAGCTGATTCGTAATCAGCAGGTCATCGGTTCAAGTCCGATCGCCGGCTCCAACTTCACTCGCAAGTCACCAGCCTTCGCGGCACCCCGTTCGGTTCTGCAATTGACGCACGTCACGCCTGCGCCTGCTCTGCTTGACGACGTCCGAGCGCCAGTCGATGCTACTCCACGGAAATGCAAGCGTGGTGACGCTCTCGACACGTCTCGTTTCGGTACTCGCGGCAATCGGTGTCGTGCTGTTCTCGGCGGAGAGTGCGGCCCAGACGATCGACGCGCCTCGCTGCGGAGCGGGCGTGCACGAATCGGAAGCGTTGGGGCCAGTCGCCTTCCCGCAGGATCAGATCTTCTGTCCGATCCTGGCGGATCCCAAGGAAGCCCGCTCGTTTGCCAGCCTGCTGAGGGGCACGTTCCGATCGCTCGATGATCCGTCTGGCGAGGGCACCACCATCGCATCGGTCGGACTGGGAGACAGCTTCGGTCTCATCCGCTGGGGCGGACCGCGACCCAATGAAGGTGTCCAGCTCGATGTGGTTGGCAGCATCTTCGCCCAGTTCGATCTCGGCGCGAAATCGAACGACTTGATCAACGCCGATTACATCATCGAGCTGCCGCTGACGTTCCGCCGAAGCGGGTTCAGTACGCGCGTGAGCGTCTACCATCAGAGCTCGCACCTTGGGGATGAGTACCTGCTCCGCAGCGAAGATATCGACCGCCAGAATTTTTCATTCGAGTCACTCGAGCTGCTCGCCTCCCTGGAGCTCGGCCCGGTGCGTGTGTACGCGGGCGGTGAACGAATCCTCAGACGTGAGCCGGCGACTCTGCCGGCGCGGGTGCTTCACGGAGGTGCGGAACTACGCAGCGGACGTGTGGGGACCGTTCAACTGGGCGGCCTCGATTTCAAGTCTCCTGATCTGAATGATTCGTCGCCAGCATACAGCGGGCGAGCGGGACTGGAAGTCGCCCGTTACGGGTCCGGCGGCCATCCCGCTCGCCTTGTGACGCTGATGCTAGAGTTCTATCAAGGGCCCTCGCCGTACGGTCAATTCTTCCAAGACGACATCTCGTACGTTGGCGTCGGCCTGCATTTCGGCCTCTAACGGGAGAACATCGCTATCGTTTCGATCTCGCTGTGATCCACTGTCCCCGTCGCCGGCCGATTCGTCGGATTTCCGTGAGGACCACCATGCCCGCACATCCAACGCGACGCGAGTTCCTTTTGGCCGGCGGCGCGCTCGGACTCGGTGCCGCCGCCGCATCCGCTCAAATCGCCGGCCTGCGATCGGCGACACCGGCCGATTTGCAGGGTCTCACCGGCGACAGCCGGCGACGTCGCATCCTGCTGCGCAACGGCGTCGTGCTCAGCCTCGACCCCGGGGTCGGCGACTTCGAGAGGGCCGACGTGTTGCTCGACGCGGGAAAGATTGCCTCAATCGGTCCGAATCTCGCTGCGGGGAATGCCGAAGTCATCGATTGCGCGGGCTCCATCGTCATGCCCGGCTTCATCACCACGCACCATCATCAGTACGAGACGCTTCAGCGCAGCATGATTCCGGACGGCCTGCTGGCCGGCGCCTGGCCGCAGGAAAGCTACGGATCAGTGGTGCAGAACATCTGGACCGCCGGACGGATCAGCGACCCGGCAAACCCCGCGCGTGTCGTCTGGGATCTGGGACGCGCTCCGTACGATCCGGAAGACCTCTATATCTGCGAGCTCGTCGCCTGCCTCAGCGAAATCAGCGAAGGGATCACGATGGGGACGGACACGTCGCAGGCCTCGCACACGCCAGAGCACACTGACGCGATGATTCAGGGCCTGATCGATTCCGGCCGCCGGATGGTCTACGACTACAGCGCCGGCATCGACAGGAGCGCCGAAGGGTTTCCGTACGAATTTCCCGGCGCGATGGGCGACACCACGAAGGGAATCGGCCGTATCGCGAAGAAATATTTCAGCTCGCGCGATCAGCTCGTCACGCTCGGTTGCGGAGCGGGTCCGACCGAGCCGTTCCCGGGCGCAGGCTACACCGGCTGGCAGCTCGGCCGCGAGTTCGGCGCCCTCATAAACAACCACAACGTCGGCGGTCCCAACGTGGTCATCACTGCCGCAGCCGATGAGCGACACCTCGCCGACTGGTCCGACGTCACGTTCATTCACTGCACGCGCTGGCAGGATCAATCGGTCGCTCAGATCGGTTCGAGCGGAAACGGCTATCCGAACAGCAGCAGCTCCAGGGCGTGGGAGATCTGGCGCGACAGGGGCGCGCACGTGTCGATCGCGACGCTCATCGAGATGCAGATGCGGCACGGGATGCCGCCGATTCAGGAAGCGCTCAACCACGGCATCCTGCCGAGCCTCAGTCCCGACGTCGACACCAACATGACGACCGATCCGTTCTCGCTGATGCGCGGGACCTTTTGCCTGCAGCGCGCGCTCGCCAACGACCTGGCGTTTCCGATCAGCAATCCCGGCGGTGTGCAGGTGCCGCAGCTCGTCACGTCGCGGCAGGTGATCGAAATGATCACGATCGCGGGGGCCGCGGCGAATCGCGTCCTGGACAAAGTCGGCACGCTGACGCCGGGCAAGGAAGCCGACATCGTCGTACTGGATACGCGCAACATCAATCTCTGGCCGATGAACAACGTGCCTGGCACGATCGTGACGATGATGAATCCCCGGCACGTGCGGGACGTCTTGATCGCGGGGAGGGTCGTGTACTACAAGGGCAAGCTCGTCGGCTGGAACGTGGAGCAGCTCCTGCGGCGGATCGAGCAGGCGCGCGAGCGCGTCCTGCGACGAATCAACGGCTCGGCAAAAATCGGACAGCTGCCGGCCGGAAGCAACAGCGGCAGCAATCCGTACCGCGCCAGTTATCTGGGCTCGTGCTGTTTCAAGGGGCAAAATACCTCGGCGCCGGAGTACCGGTTGCGGCCGTAAATCACCTGGAGGCTTCGATGTCCGTGTTCACGAACCCCGCCAATGCCGCCGCCGGGCAGGCGACCGCCTATGTCTCCGCGATCCTCGAGTTGCTGGGCGACCGCGAGCCGCTGACTGTTCTGCGCGAGATGCCCTCGTCTCTCTCGCGCGCCATCTCGGGGTTGTCTCCGAAGCAACTGCGCACGCCGGAACGTCCGGGCAAGTGGTCGATCGCCCAGGTCCTGCAGCATCTCGCCGACTCCGAGATCGTCCTGGGCTGGCGCTATCGACTGATCATTGCGCAGGATCGCCCGCCGCTGACCGGCTACGACCAGGATCTGTGGGCCGATCGTCTGCACTACGAGCAGGCGAATCCGCTCGAGGCCCTCGAGCTATTCGGCGTGCTGCGGCGCGCCAACCTGCGCGTCCTCGAGCGGTTGACTCCGGCCGACCTGCTGCGAGTCGGCTTGCACACCGAGCGCGGCGAAGAAAGCATCGGCCATCTGCTGAAGCTGGAGGCCGGCCACGACCTGCTCCACCTGCGCCAGATCGATCGCATCCATCAGGCGGTTGTCTGACGCGGGCGCCGAAACCTTCAGCGCGGAGGACCGAATGTCGCTCGTCAAGCTGATCGAATATCGCGAGGCGTCACCTGAGGTCCGCGCCGTCTACGACGACATCATGCAGACGCGCGGCGTCGACTGGATCAACAACTTCTGGAAGGCGCTCGCGAACGACCCCGCGACGCTGACCCGTATCTGGCGCGATGTGAAACAGGTCATGGCGCCCGGTGCGCTCGACCCGCTGGTGAAGGAGATGATCTATGTCGCCGTCAGCGCGACCAACGCCTGCGAGTACTGCACCTATTCACATACGGCGTCGGCACGGAAGAAAGGCATGACCGACGAGATGTTCATGGAACTGATGGCAGTGGTCGGCCTGGCGAACGACACCAACCGGCTGGCGAACGGCTTTCGGTTTCCGGTCGACTCACAGTTCAAACAATGACCACGCCGGGCGGGAGCAGACGACTCGGCGCGGAGATCTTGCTCGCGCCAGAAGGCGTCCGCGGCGATTCAGCTAGCGCGGGCGGCCCATGAAGACGGGTACGAGCAGAAACTCAGAC
>Ga0114129_10008197_pt1 | contig 14894 bp, 11 predicted proteins | sample RhiMetdeltSRZDD1_FD_80071 | JGI IMG/M metagenome (GOLD analysis project Ga0114129, IMG submission 80071) | Populus rhizosphere microbial communities from Tennessee, USA - Rhizosphere MetaG P. deltoides SRZDD1 (version 2) (version 2) | ecosystem: Host-associated > Plants > Roots > Rhizosphere >...
GGTATGCCCCAGGCCGGCCAATCCGACAGTCTGCTGACCAATCACGCCACCTTGATAAGGTGCTTATCCAGACCGTCAGAGAGTAGCTGACGGTGGTTGGTGCCCCAAGACCTCGTAGACCTGCAGCACCGGCACGGCGCTTAGGAAGCTGTGACGCAAGCGCAGTGTTTGCAAGTTGGCAGCAATCGCCGCAATGGTCTGAGTCGCCTGGGTGAGCTGTGCTTCCGCCTCCTTGTCCCTGCCGAGCCGCGTCAGGACCTTGCCCAGGGCCGCCTTCCCCAGCCACTCTTCGCGGGGCGTCTGGATGTGTTCGGCCAAGCAGACTGACGCTGCCAATGCCTGCACCGCTTCTTCGAGCTGCCCGCGTGCCGCCAGCACTTCCCCTTGTAGCCGCTGGGCACGCGCTATGTGCTTGCGCGAGTCAGTCTGTGTGGCCAGCTCCAGCGACTGGGTGGCGTAGGTCCAGGCCGCGTCGTGGTGCCCTTGGGTCAAGGCCAGCTCCCCAAACGCGTGCAGCAGCGCCATGTGCCAGCGCCAGCGCAGCCAGGCATCTGCCTCCAGCAGCGCCTCGGCGCGGCGGAAGCAGGCCTCGGCAGGGCCGTGCTCCCCCCGATACAAGTAGGCCAGGCCAGCTTTCACCAGGGAATGGCCGCGCGGCTCCGGCCAGGGGAAGAGCCGCTGCGCCACCTCGTCTCCCTCCAGGTTGAGTCGGAGCGCTTCGTCGAGATCAAAGAGCTCAAGGTGGACACCGCCAATGAGGTTAGGGACCCGGGCAAGAAGATGCTTGTCTCCCGCCTTGGACGCATAGTCGCTGAGCTGCTGATACCACCGCAGCGCGTCCTCGTAGGCACCCTTGGCAGTGTGGGCGTTGCCGATGAAGAAGGTAGCCTGGCCGATTTGGAACCCGGCATGCGTGAGCCGGGCGAGCTCCACCCCCTCACAGAGATACGCGAGGCTGCGGTCGAACACTGCGCGAAACTCGAGCAACTTGCCGAGGGCGACCAGGGCCGCCGCTAACAGCTTTGGGTCGCCAATCTCCCTGGCCAGGCGCAATCCCTCCTCGGCATCGGGCGTCGTTTCGACAATCTGGCCATACCTGCTTGATCGGAACAAGGCCCGGTTGGTAAGGCAGAGCGCCTCAAAGGCCCGATCGCCCAGCTCCCGCGCCATGACCAGTGCCTGCTCGATAGTCGCAGTGGCCGGTTCCTCACGGTGATACCTTACGTATATCCCACCCAGTCCAACGAGGATATCGATCTCACCTCGCCGGTCTGCTGTCTGCCGGATCAGTTCCAGCGCCCGTTGATACGCTGCCACTGCTCCCTCATATTCCACGAGCGCCTTGAGGACCGTCCCATACTTGGCATACAGGCGCGCCATGGCGCCTGGCTCCGGAGACGGGATGATTCGCGCCGCCGCCTGCAAGGCCCGGGCGTAATGCTCCTTGGCCTCAGCATTGGCAAACGCGTCCGCGGCCCGATCACCCGCCAGGGTGCTGTATGCCATGGCCTTTGCCCACACCTCCCCGTGCGTGAAGTGATGGGCTAACTCCTCGTAGTGCTCCGCCAGACGCTCGGGATAAAGCTCCTCAATGGCAGCGCCCGCTGCCCGGTGCAATGCCCGCCGCTGTCGCAGCAGGAGGCTGTTGTAGGCCACGTCCTGGATCATGGCGTGCTTGAACACATAGGTGGGTTCAGGAAGCAGCCCCTGTCGGTAGATGAGCTCGAGCGTCTGCAACTCCGTGAGCAGCCCTTCGAGCGGTCCGGGTAGGTCTGCAATGCGCTCCAGGAGGCGCACTAGAAACTGCCGACCAATCACTGACGCCAGTTGTACCGTGCGTTTGCCCGGCTCCCCCAACCGGTCCAGCCGCGCCATCATGATGTCCTGGATGGTGTCGGGTACACGTGTCTCGGCAAGTCCCTGCACGACGCGGTAGCTACCGTTCTCCCGCCGCAGCGCCCCGACATCCAGGAGCGTCTTGACCACCTCCTCCACAAACAGGGGCACCCCTTCGGCCTTCCCCAACAGCACTGTCTTGAGTGCCTCGGGGAAGTGCTCAGTGCCCAGGATGCAGCTTGCCATGGCCACAGTGTCGGCTTCCGAGAGGCTCTGGAGGGTGAGGGTGGTGTGGAAACTCCGACTCCCGAATGGCGGCGTATACCCGACCCGGTAGGTGAGCAGGAGCAGCAGCGGCACCCCTGCAATGGCATCCAGCAGCGTGCCGAGTAAGGATTCCGTACTGGTGTCGACCCAGTGCAGGTCTTCGTAGACCAACACTAGAGGCCGCAACTGCGCCCCGCGTAGCGACAGCGCCAGCACGGCATCAACGAGCTGCTTGCGCCGCGCCGCGGGCTCCATGGCGCTGAGCGCTTCATCCCCCGGGGCCACGGCCAGCAGGTAGCGGATGGCGGGAATATGCGCGTCGATGGCCCCCATGCGGCGCATGCCGTCCTCGACCTTGGCAATGATCTCCGGCTCGCCGTCCGCCTCCTCAATCCCAAAGTTGGCCCGCAGTTGGTCGATGACGGGCAGGAACGGCATCGCCTGCCCGAAGGACAGACACTGGCCCTCCAGCCAGGTGAACGTTTCCCCGGCCGCGGCCAGGGCACGACGGAATTCTAGCACTAGGCGCGACTTGCCAATGCACGCTTCCCCGGTGATGGAGACCACCTGCCCATGGCCTGCCTTCGCCTGCTGGAACAGGTCCAGCAGCACCGCCAGCTCGCGGTCCCGTCCGACGCGTGGCGTCAGGCCGCGCTCGGCCGCCACCTCCAGGCGGGTACGTCGCCCGCGCGTCCGCAGCACCTCAAAGGCCCGTACTGGCTCTGTATGTCCCTTGACGGTATGCTCCCCCAGGCCCTGTGTCTCGAAAAAGCCCGCCACCAGCCGATGCGTCACCTCGCTGATCACCACCGTCCCGGGCTCCGCCAGTTGTTGCAACCGCGCCGCCAGGTTAGTGGTATCGCCCACCGCCGTATAGTCCATGCGCAGGTCGTCGCCAATCTTGCCCACCACGACCAGCCCGGTGTTTAGCCCAATGCGCATCTGCAGGCGCAAACCGCGCTGTGCCTGGAGCTCGCGGCCGAAGTCCTGCATGGCACGCTGCATGCCCAGGGCGGCGTGCACGGCCCGGCGCGGGCTGTCTTCATGGGCAATGGGGGCGCCGAACAGCGCCATCACGCCATCGCCGGTGTACTGGTTGATGGTGCCCTCGAAACGGTGCACCTCGGCAGTGATGAGCCCAAAGCAGTGATCCATGACCTCGTGCACCACTTCCGGGTCGAGGTCCCTGGCCAGGGCCGTGAAGCCGACCGTATCGGCGAAGAGCACGGTGACCTGCTTGCGTTCCCCTTCCAGGGCGCTGCGGGCAGTGAGAATCTTGTCGGCCAGGTGTTTGGGCGTGTAGGCGCCTGGAGCACGCTCCTGTAGGCGGTCAGATGTTGACGCGGTAGGCGAGAGCGCCTGACCACAGCCGCCACAGAAGTGGTCGTCGGGCTCGTTGACAAAGGCACACTGGGGACACGTGAGGGCTAGCATCTGCCCACACACCGCACAGAACTTGCGGCCGACCTTGTTGTCCGTCTGACACTGCGGACACTGCACGGCGCATCCTCCTGTCTGCCAGAGAGGTGAGGGCAGGGACTTCTCTAGCGGTAGCCATCTTAGTCTGCGTTCGCAACATGGTCAAAGGGAAAAAGCTTGCGATACGGAGGGCAGCATGACGCATAACCACAGGAGTCCCATAACGGTAAGCTGAAGACGGTTGACATGGCCCACAGACCCCTCTACATTGCCTATCAACATAGGCCAAGCTTTTGGGGGGTATCAGGAGGGAGCGACACCATGACGTTGCACATTCGCCGGGTCGTCACCGGGCATGATGCGGACGGAAAGGCGGTGATTATTGCGGATGGGGAGGCGCCGCGATCGTGGCGTCGGCCATCAGGGCTCGGACAAAGCCTGTGCTGGGTGACCGATACGATGCCAGTGGACAATACTGGCCATGCTGACGGCGGTGACCAGGACATCGGCATTCCACCGCCGCCGCATGGGTCTGTGTTTCGCATCGTCGAATTCCCGCCGGAAGGCGACGACCTCGACTATGCCGGCCCGAGCGGGCAAGCGATGCTCAAAGCCGCTGGCGCCATCGTCAAAGGCGACGCAGGGCTGACGGCTCGACATCCTGGCATGCACAAAACCAATACCATCGATTATGCCATTATTCTCAGCGGTGAGATCGACATGCTGGTGGACGAAGATGAGGTCCACTTGCAGGCTGGCGATGTGGTCGTCCAGCGTGGCACCTATCATGCGTGGGCGAATCGGGGGACAGAGCCATGCCGCATCGCGTTTATCCTGATCGACGCGGCACCCGTCCCTTGAACAGATAATCCTTGCAAGTCCGATCAGAGGCTTGTCATGGTGGCCGGCGGGCGAGGCAGGTGTGATCCCTTCACCCGCTAAAAGGGGGAACGCACAATGGAAAAGAGGTTTGGGGTAATCTCCGCGGATGGACATTGCCGGCTGATGCATCTTCCCTTCGACTTGTGGACGAAGCGTCTACCCAGGAAGTTTCAGGACAACGGGCCGCACGTGGTGCAGGGGCCGGACGGCACCCGACAGTGGGTCGTTGAAGGACGCCCCTGGAGTGGCGTAGGCTGGAGTGGCGTGGGCCGAGGGAGCGTCTCCTGCTATGCCCGGGCCGGGGTGGCGGAGGAGCCTGAGCCAGGGATCTTCCGCGCCGCACATGCCCGGTATCGCTGCGAAGATATGGACCGGGACGGGGTGGATGCTGAACTCGTGAATGGTCCCTATGAGCAAATAGCGCAAATCCAGGAGCCGGCACTGCGGGTCGCCTGTGTGCAGGCCGTCAACGACTGGGCGCGAGAGCTGTATGAGGAGTCGAACGGCAGGTTCATCATGCTGTTGCCCATCCCCTGCCAGACGCCTGAGGAGGCGGCCGCGGAGATCATGCGCGTGGCAGACTTTGGCCTGCCTACAGGGGTGGTCTTCGACTGGGTTGGCGCTCCTGAACCGGTGTTGCACCAGATGTGGGAGCCGGTCTGGGCAGCAGCCGCAGAGACGGGCCTGCCAATTAACCTGCACGCCAATCCGCGCGGTGGGTCGCGCCAGTTAGGGGTGGGGGTTGCAGGTGTAGAGCAACGGAATCAATCCCTGATGCGGGTCGTCAACTTCCCCATGGGGCCGATGGCGGAACTGATGAGCGCCGTCGTGTTCGCCGGCATCTGCGATCGCCATCCCGGGGTGCGTTTCGTCCTCGAAGAGGCAGGCGTCGGTTGGGTGCCTTTTCTGTTCTGGCGCTTCGACCGTGAGTACGATTGGGGCGATCCCTCTGCCCGTGTCTTTGCGCCCGACATTCCGCTTTCGGACCAGCCCACCGAGTTCGTGAAGCGTCAGGTTTTCTTCACGTTCGAGGTCGAGGAGGAGGGCGGTTTTCGGCGTGTGCCTGAGGTGGGTATGCGGAATTTCCTCTGGGCCAGTGACTTCCCCGGTATGGACAGTCCCTGGCCCCATTCTAAGGCGATGGGCCATACGCCGGTGGAGGCGGCTCTCGGGAAAGAGGCTCTCAACCAACTGGTCTTCGAAAACGCTGTGAATCTGTACAAGATTCCGGTCACACTGCCTCAAGAGCGCGCGCTTACGTAAGGCGAGGTGCAGCGTGCAGGAGTGTTGCAGATAGGGCTGTGAGTGGCTGCAAGACGCTGGAAATTCTAGACGAGAGCATCGTTGGGGAAGAGATCATACAGCAAGTCCAGGGCGCCGATGAGAGCAAAGGTGCTGATGATGCTGGTATCAAGCACAATCACCGGCGGCCTCGGATGCGCTCGACGCTCTCATCTAACTCTTTTGGCGAGCGCGCTTCGTAGGTGAGCATAGTCGCTGATCTCCTGATACCACTGCAGCGCGTCCTCGTAAGCGCCCGCGGCAGTGTCAGCGTTGCCGAGTATGTAGGCAGCCATACCGAACTGCAATCCTGCATGCGTGTGCCGGGAGAGCTCTATGCCCTCATGGAGATACTCGAGGCTGCGGTCGAACACCGCGCGCCACTGGAGTACCCTTCCGAGGGAGACCAGGGCTTCCGCTAACAGTTTTGGGTCGCCAATCTCCCTGGCCAGGCGCAGCGCCTCCTCGGCATCGCACGTCGTTTCGACAAGCTGGCCATAGGCGGCTGATCGTATATAGGCCCGGGTGGCGAGACAGAGCGCCTCGCATGACTGATCGTTCAGCTCCCGCGCCATGGCCAGGGCCTGCTCAATGGTCGCAAACGCCGGTGCCTCACGATGAGATCTGAGGTGGGTAGGAATGGGCTTGTCACCGCCATAGCCGGGGACGACTAGCACCGCGGGCAACCTGCCACCCGGCACGGGATCCTTCGGGACCGTGTACCAGGCGCGCAGACGTTTCCCCTCAAAGCTATCCATCTGCACGAGGGAGGTGACATACTCGCGTCCGCTCTGCGCTGCAGCGTCGGTGCGTGTGGCACGGAGCGGCGTCTGCTGTAAGGTCGTGGAGGTCTGCAGAGGGCATGACGGACTCCTTGTTATGAGGTCTCGTGCCCTGGGTCGTCGTCGCACGCCGCCGGTGTTTCCGCGATGACCTGAGCAGCGAATCGCATATCTACGCACTGGTCATAGGGGACACTGTGCTGGATGTAGCCCCCGGAGCGGCACGCCGCATCAAGCCACGCCAGGCCCTCTGGTCGCAGCATGGGCGTACGATTCCACACACGGAGGGTCTTATAGCGCTCCAGAGCAGCCGTCAGCGTGGGGGATGGGAGGTCCGGGAAAAAGGCGGCCACACAGGCCGCGAGTTCAGCGGCGCTGTGCGTCGCGATCCACTGTTGCGTGCGATACATGGCGCGCGTCATGCGCAGCAGACTCTCCGGATCACGTGCCATGCATTGCCGCGTCGTGTAGAGAGATGTATACGCCGTGAGCCCGCGCGAAGCGGCGGCATACCAGATGTGGCCCACGCCGTCCGCCACGGCCTGCTCCACAAAAGGTTGGAACGCCTGCATCACCTCGATGTCCCCAGCGCGTAAAGCCGCCAGGTTTTCCGGCATGGAGCGGTCTGGAATGCGCCTGACCTGGGCCGGGTCGAGTCCTGCCAGGCGCAGGTCGTGCTGCAGACATAACCACGGCGTCGGCACCTCGCTCACGGTTGCTAGCCGCCCGTGCAAGAGGTCTGTGAGTTGCCAGGCGGGCCTGGGCTCACGGCCGACCAGGAAGAACGGATCGCGTCGGACCACCTCACAGAAAATCACCAGGTCGCTGTCCGGCTGCTGGTTGTTGGCCAGCAGGAGCCGAATGGGCCCTCCCCAGGCGACGTCCCCCCGCCCGCGGCGGAGGGCCTGCGCCGTCTCAGCAGGACTCGTGGACATCACCCGCTGCACCTCCAGGCCCTCCGCCTCATAGGCGTTGAGCGCAAACGCCGCATAGAAGGGCGTGTAAAAGACCGCACGGAAATTTTCAATGAGTGTCAGTGCCATGTCTCATCCCCCGGCCATCTTCGTCTTGTACCCTAAATGTTGGAGCGCCACCGCTATGGTGTCCCGCTGATCTCCCTGGATTTCGATCACGCCGTCTTTAAGCGTTCCCCCACTCCCGCATGTCTGTTTGAGGTGTTTCGTCAGGGCTTTGTGGTCGTCCGGGGACAAGTGCAGGTTTTTGACCAGCGTCACCACCTTGCCGCCGCGGCCTTTCGAGGCACGATGTATGAAGGCCGTTTGTTGGGAAGGAGGGAGGGCAGGACCCGGTGGGGCGGATGGCCGCTGTTTGCGCAGGTCGCCGTGCTCGGTCGAATACACGAGGGCATCATTGTCGACGGGCATACATGGTCCCTTCCTGGGAGTGCTGCACAATTCCTCGGTACTACATGGCCTGATCCATCACGCTTGCGCCGCTTGGGCAACCTGGGAGAGCAGCCGCAGGGTGCGCTCGAGCGAAGCCTCCCGGTCAGTGCCAACGGGCACCGGCGACACCAGAATTTCGGTTGCTCCAAGGGCGAATAACCTGGCGATGGCGTCTGCCACTCGCGACTCGTCGCCCCACAGGGCGACGGCATCGATCATCGCATCGCTCCAGGTCCCTTGCGCCACTTCCTCAAACCCCGCCGCGCGAAACATGTTCTGGTAAAAGGGCGCGCGCGCGAAGCCGCCGAACTGCTGGCGCACCGCCGCCCGCGCCTCCTCGGCGTGCTCATGGACGCACACCGGCGCATGCGCGACCAGCGGTGGCGCCGGGCGCTCGGCGCTGGCGGCTCCTCTGTGCAGGGCCGGGAGCGCGACATCACGCAAGTACGCGCCAGGGCATACCCAGCTAATCGCCCCATCGGCCTCTGCGCCACATAGCTCGTAGGCTTTCTCGCCGAGGGCTGCAGCCATCACGGGCACATCGACCGACGCCGAGATACGGGTGTGGGCCTGATAATAGCGTCCGGTAAAGTCCACAGACCCAGTGTGCAGCAGGGTCTTGACGATGCGCAGATATTCCCGCAGGTGGCCCAGGGGAGCGCGGAAGTTGACCCCATAGGTCTGCTCCATGCCGGCACGGCCGCTGGTGCCCAGCCCCAGGCGAAAGCACCCCGGCGCCAGTTGTGCCAGCACCTGCACCTGCTGCACCACCGCGATAGGATGGCGTGGAAAGGTTTGCGTGATGGCCGTCCCGAGTAGTATGTGCTGCGTGCGCAGGGCGGCAGCGGTGAGGGCGCCGAGGGGATCGGCACCACCAGCCCCGGCGCTCGTGAGCCATGCTGCTGGGATACCCCGTTGCTCCAGATTGGCGATACTGGTCAGGACGGCGGAACTATCAGAAGCCGATACGACTATGCCAAGTTTTTTCTGTGCCATCCCATCACCTCCTGCTTACCGTATGGTATAGCGCTAAGGTGTCCTTGTTCTGAGTGCTTCTACTTAACGGCGTGCAGCCTCTTCGCGGCCTCCATGATGCCGCGGCGCAGGATCTCTACCTCGCTGGAGTAGCAAATGATTTTGGCCCCGGCACGGATCCACTGCTCGCCCTGCTCGATTGAACCCACCAACATCGAGACATCCTTGCCGTGTCGCCTGGCCGCCTCGATCAACCGCGTGCGGTACTCATCAATCACCTTGCCCTGGTCCGGCGTGCCAAACACCCCAAGTTCCTGGGCCAAGTCGGATGGACCCAGCGTCACGGCGTGGATCCCTGGCACGCTCATGATTGCGTCGATGTTGTCAAATGCCTGTTGCGACTCGAACATAATCGCCAGATGAATCTGGGCGTTGAGGAAGCGCTGGGTCTCACCCACAGGGCCCGTCTCATAGTCGGTGTGATTGCCAATGCCAGCCATGCCCCGCAGCCCATCCGGCGCGTACAGGCTGGCGTTGACCACCTCCTGAGCGATCTCCGGCGTGTCCACCTGCGGCACGTGCAGGCTCCAGACACCAGCGTCAAGGATCCGCGTGATCCACTCGCGGTTGCCCTGCGGCGGACGCACCGTGAGGGTGAAATCCATCGCCCTGGCGAGCAGCGCCATGTTGGACAGTGTCTCCATCGAGGGTGAGGCGTGCTCCATGTCAAAGCGGGCGAAGTCCAGCCCTGCAGACTTCATCAGGCGGAGAATCGCCGGGTTGCGCACCATATTGATCTAGACGCCGACCTGCGTCTCGCCGCGCGCCAGTGCCTGCTTCATGGAGTTGGTTTGCATGGTTCTGTCTCCTCCTGAGTGAGCAACTACAGTTGTCCGTTTCGAGCGTCTTGTAACACGGGGCAAAGACCAGAGGCAAGACTAAAAAGGCAAGAGGCTGACTTTGCCGGAGCATGACTTCAGCCTGTATCCATCACTGCCGGCTTTCCTTCGCTGGCCCTTTGTGGTACATATGCACTCTGACTGTATCGACAATTCCCACACCTCTTCTGCACGCTGCATCGACACAGGGAGGATCGGCGATGACCTTTGAGGAGATACTCGACCACGCACTGGCCATGCTCCAGCGGCGTGGTCGCTTAACCTACCGCACCCTGCAGCGGCAGTTTCACCTGGACGATAATGCTCTCAACGATCTCAAGGACGCCCTCGTCTACGCCTACCCGGAGGTCCACGACGACGCGGGGCGAGGTCTCGTCTGGACGGGCGAGTCGAGCCGCGCCTCCCAGCGGGCGCTCGCAGGGCTCGTACGGTACTATGGCGACGCCGGGGTGCTGGTGCTGGTGCGGGCGCTGCTGCAGCGCGAGGGACGGCTGTCCTATCGCCGCCTCACGCGGATATGTGGCCTGGACGAGGCGGGGCTAGTGGACCTCCGGGAGGATCTCCTCTTCCAGCGCCTGGCCCGCGACGAGGACGGCAAGGGCCTGGTCTGGATCGGCAGCGCACCGCTTCCTGGCATGGCAGCCGCGGCCTTCGACACCGTCACGCCTCCCGCCTCGGTGGCACCTCTACTGGCCTCGGACAGCACCCCAACCGAGCCCCCGCGGGACGGGCCAACGCTCGCGCTTGAGCCGATCCGCCGTGTCATCGAGGCCGAACGCCAGCAGGTGACGGTGATGTTCTGCGACCTGGTCGCCTCGACCGAGCTCTCCCAGCAACTCGATCCCGAAGACTATCGCGCCGTGGTGCGTGCCTACCAGGCCGCTGCCGCTGCCGCCATCCAGTCCTATGATGGTTATATCGCCCAGTATCTCGGCGACGGCCTGCTGGTCTACTTTGGCTGGCCCCAGGCCCACGAAGACGCCGCCCCCCGCGCCGTGCATGCCAGCCTGGCGCTGCTCGACGCCCTGGGCCCCTTGCATGATACTCATCTCATACCCCACTACGGCGTGCGCATAGCGATACGCATTGGCCTCCATACGGGGATAGCCGTCATCGGCGAAATGGGCGGCGGCGACCGGTACGAACAGCTCGCCATGGGCGATACCCCCAATCTGGCCGCCCGTATTCAGGGACTGGCCACGCCCAATACGGTGGCACTCAGTGCGGTCACGGCACGCCTGGTGCAGGGGGCTTTTACCCTGGAGGACCTGGGCACGCATGCACTCAAAGGGGTGGCAGAGCCGATGCCGGTGTACCGCGTCCTGCGCCCCATCGAGGCGCACCACGACGAGGAGGAAGCTCACCCCCTGGGCGTCCCGATGCTGGTGGGGCGGGACGAGGAAATCGGCTTGCTGCGGCGGCGCTGGGACCAAGCCAGAGAGGAGCTGGGGCAGGTGGTGCTGGTCAGCGGCGAGGCGGGGATTGGCAAATCGGCTTTAGTGCGCGCCGTGCGCCATCACATCGGGCGGGAGGGTGTGGTACGGATTACGTATCGCTGTTCGCCCTATCACACGCATAGTGCCTTCTACCCGATCATTATGCACCTGGAACGGCTGCTCCAGTTTGAGCGGGATGATCTCCCGGCCACCAGGCTCACCAAGCTTGAACGGCTGCTCACGACATATCCCTTCCCCCTGGAGGAGGTCGTGCCGCTGTTTGCCGTGTTGCTGTCCGTGCCGTTGCCTGAGGGCGCCTATCCTACCCTCTCCCTGACGCCCCAGCAGCAGCGGCAGCACACGCACGACGCCCTGCTGGCGTGGCTCTGGGAAGAGGCCCGACGGCAGCCCTTGCTGATGGTCTGTGAGGACGTGCACTGGGCGGATCCCTCTACGCTCGAGAACCTCGGCCTCCTCGTCGACCAGATCCCGACGAGCCCGATACTGGCTGTGTTGACCTTCCGCCCGGAATTTGTGCCGCCCTGGCCGCCACGCTCGCATATGACGTCGCTCACCCTGAATCGCCTGGAGCGGCCTCAGATTGAGGCGATGGTCCGGCAGCGGGCGGGTGGCAAAACGCTCCCAAGGGAAGTAGTGGAACACGTGGTTGCCAAGACCGATGGGGTCCCCCTGTTTGTGGAAGAGCTGACCAAGATGATCCTCGAATCGGCGCTGCTCCGTGAAGAGGCCGATCAGTATGCGCTGACTGGGCCATTGTCCGCGGTCACTATTCCCGCAACGTTACAGGATTCCCTCCTGGCGCGCCTGGATCGGCTACCGACCATGCGCGAGGTGGCGCAAATCGGGGCCGTGCTCGGGCGCGAGTTTGCGTATGAGATGCTCCAGGCACTGGCGACCGTGGAGGAGCGCACGCTGCTGGAGGGGTTGGCGCAGTTAGTGGCCACGGAACTGCTCTATCAGCGGGGCCGGCCACCCCGGGCCATCTATACCTTTAAACATGCCCTGGTGCAGGATGCCGCCTATCAGTCGTTGCTCAAGCGCACCCGCCAGCAGTATCACCAGCAAGTGGCCGAACTGCTTGAAGCTCGCTTTCCTGAGACCGTGGCGACGGCGCCCGAGGTGGTCGCGCACCACTACACCGAGGCAGGTTCTGCGGCCCAGGCGTTGCCCTTGTGGCAGCAGGCTGGGCAGCGGGCGTTACAGCGCTCCGCTAATCTCGAAGGCATCGAACACCTGACCAAAGGGCTGGCGGTCCTGGCGACTCTGCCCGATACGACCGACCGCCTGCAGCACGAGTTGGACCTGCACGTGACCCTTGGACCGGCCTTCATCGCCACCAGGGGCTATGCCTCGCCCGAAGCAGAACACACGTTCGCCCGGGCGTGGGAGATCTGCCAGCGGCTGGGGGAGCCTCCCCAGCGTTTCCCGGTGTTGTATGGCCTGTGTGCGTGGTATTGGGTCGGCGGTAAGCACCGGCAAGCGCGGGACCAGGCCGAGCAGTTTTTGCATCTGGCCCAGCGCCAGGAGGACGCGGCTCCCCTCATGGTGGCCCATCGAGCCCTGGGCCTGCCGTTGTACTTCATGGGAGAGGTGGCCCAGGCCCGCGAGCATTTTGCCCAGAGCATCGCGCTGTACGATCCCCAGCAGCACCGCACGCTCGCCTTCGCCTATGGCCAGGACCCTGGGGTAGCTGCCCTGGCGCTTGACGCCTACGCTCTGTGGCTCCTGGGCTATCCTGACCAGGCCCTGCGACGTAGCCAAGAGGCGTACACGCTCGCGCAGGAGCTGGCGCATCCCTTTACGCTCGCCTATATGTTCGCCACGCAGGCGATGTTCCATCAGTACCGGCAAGACCGGGAGGAGGCGCGCCGGCATGCGGAAGCCGCCACGCGCATTTGCCGCGAGCAGGGCATCCCCTATTGGCTCGGGATAGGCCTGATCCTCCAGAGCTGGGCGCGTGCGACCCGGCTCCAGCCAGCCGAGCAGATTCCTGCCATGCACGAGGGTATGACCGTCTACCGCGCCACGGAGTCCGCGCTGTGGTTGCCCTATTTTCTGACCCTCCTGGCCGAAACCTATGGGGCGGCGGGCCAGCCTGATGCCGGGCTGCGCTTCCTGGACGAGTCCCACACCGTCATGGGCCGCACCCAGGAGCGCTTCTACGAGGCCGAGGTGCACCGCGTGCAGGGTGAGTTGGTGCTGGCTCAGGCGGCGGACCAGCACGCCCAGGCGGAAGCCTGCTTCCAGCATGCCCTCGACGTCGCCCGCCGCCAGCAGGCCAGGTCCTGGGAGCTGCGGGCCGCCATGAGCCTGAGTCGCCTGTGGCAGCAGCAGGGCAAGCAGGCCGAAGCGCGTGCGCTGCTGGCACCGATCTATGGCTGGTTCACCGAAGGGTTCGACACGGCGGATCTGCAAGAGGCCAAGACCCTGCTCGATGAACTGGGCGAGTAGCACGAGCGGCAACACCGATGGTACAGAGTGTCAGCCGTTGTGGTCCTCCACCAACGCCAGCTACACTGATGTGACCATCAATCCTGCCGCGAAAGGGGGGATCATGATGACAGACAAGCACATTCCCAGAATCATTATGGAAGAAGAGGTACTCGACCCTGAAGAGTTGGCTCAGGCGCAAGCACGTCATGAGCGTTTTGCACGCAACTCCGCCTGGTTGCAAAGGCATGCTAAGGAGATTTATACGCACTATCGCGGCAAATGCATCTGTGTGGCAGGCGAAGAATTGTTCGTCGCGGACACGCCCGAAGAGGTTCTGGCACAGGCGAGAACAGCCCATCCCAAAGAGAAGGGCAGTATCTTGATACGCTATATCCCGCGGGAGAAGGTGGCACGCGTTTATGCGTATTGACGGTCAATGGTTGGTGGGCGATGACGGTGTCGTGCGGCCTGTGATCAGTGGCGATATCCGCACTGCCGATGGTTCCTGGGAACAATGCGAGTTTCTGGTGGATACTGGCGCTGACCGCACGGTGTTCAACGTGGCAACCCTGGCGAAACTTGGGCTGCAACCTCTCGCCATGTCAGAGGGCCTGAGCGGTGTGGGTGGCATGGCTGCTTCGGTCATCGTCGAGCGCTCTTATTGGCTTGCGGGGGCGTGGCATGGAAGGATGGTGTATACTGACGGCATCTCATCCCGCGCTCCCGCACAGGAGTCCAACCGTGCCGGTCCACCTCAAGCGTCTCAGCGCTGAGGGGCAGTGTGCGCAGACTGGTCGTGCGTGGCGCTGGCCCGCTGGCGTGGCGTGTCCCTCGGGTGAGGCTCACCAGGGCAGCACGCGTGGCTTTGCTGACACGGCCCCCGCCCGTCCACGCTCGGCGTGGCACGACGGTGCCCCACGTGTTGATGAGCTGCGCGCCCCCATCGTGGCCGGCCAGCACCCGCCGCTGCCAGGCGGGCTTGGGTGGCGGTAGTGGAGGGGGCGCCACGTGTCGCACGCGCACAGGGCACAGGCGTTGTCTCGCCATGCGAGCGCGGCGGAGCAGAGGAGGACGGCGGTGCGTGCCGGGAGCGTACAAGACAGCCGGTCGTGACGTGCTCCCACGAGGGCGAGTGCGAGGCCGCCTCGGTGGGAGCGGGCCATCAAGGGCCCCCCGCAGTCGGCAAGCGCCCGGGGCGCCAAGGCTGGCGACGCCGACGCCCCGGCCAAGCGGGCCGTGGCACGTTGGCGCAGGCAA